>Ga0073936_10003998_pt1 | contig 20715 bp, 18 predicted proteins | sample AliMusrvi5mmetaG_FD_87041 | JGI IMG/M metagenome (GOLD analysis project Ga0073936, IMG submission 87041) | Freshwater lake bacterial and archeal communities from Alinen Mustajarvi, Finland, to study Microbial Dark Matter (Phase II) - Alinen... | ecosystem: Environmental > Aquatic > Freshwater >... | reverse complement strand
TGGAGGGGCACTCAAGGAGGAACTGGAATACCGGATTGCAATGAGGATATGCCGGGAAAATCCTTGAATGAGTGGAACTTTTACCCTGTAATGAGCTCATAGCTTAGCATACAAATATGACCGGAAAAAAAGCCATGATTGTTTGGTGGTACCATCCGCCGGGAGAGAAAAGTGATTGCACAGATCCATTTCCATCAGGATGATCCGCCCTGCACTCATGGGGCGAAACATCCATTTCAGAGTGGACGGAAATCCCTTCAGCCGGAATGGCCGGTTAGTCAACGGTGGAACCAGGCAGGAGAGAAATAAGGTGTTCGGCCAGAAAAGGCGGGAAGCAAAGCCCGGGCACAGCCTGTGACAGGCTTGGATGGAAAAACAGATGAATCCGTCCGGCAGGAAAACGGAGCGGTTGTCACGGTGTTTTTGGAGGAAGGGTACGACCCATTAAAATGTTGCCCGATGGTCTTTCTTTTTGGTACTTTTGCTTTGACCCTCACCGACAAAGAAAAAGTACTCCGTTGAAGGTCAGGTTATAGCTGATATAAACCTGCCGGCGTTTTCTTTTGCTGCTTTTCTTGTCGCTTACAAAGAAAAGCAGTCCGCCCTTTTGGCGCACTACAAAACAGAAAATCCATTTTATTGATTTTTAACTACAAACGGGTAAATTTTCCCTTTTGTAGTTACAAAATCTCCACGAAGTGCACGCCCCGCCCTATCGAAAAATGCAATTGCACCAGCTGCATCCGTCCGGATATATGAATCAAGGCTACATATATGATAAATTGAATATAAAAAACCGAACGGAAAAACAACCGGCCATCCGTGCTCCCCTACCTTCCGGGGAACAGGATCATCTCATTGGTGGGATATTGCTCCCCTACCAGGGGGCTGAGCAGCCAGTAGAACAAATTGTCCGCGGCATCGCTCAGGTCGGTGGCTTTCCACCTGGGCTGATCTTTGCGGCGCTCGGACGATTTGTCTTTCTTAAACTCCTGCGGAAGAATAGGAGCATTGTCCATGGAAAAGAAGGTTTCCATGGCGTTGTTCATGTTGATACGAAAGGTGGGAAGTCCTGGTTGCTCCCCTGCCAGGAACTTGAACCAGAACTGGAATTTATCCATGTGGTGCGCCTCGTACAGTTCGGCGCGGAGCTGGACTTCCCAGCCAGCCTTCGACAGTTGTTCCCTGACATCATCAAAGTAAGAGTTGCGCGAGGCTGCATCGTTCTTACGGTTTCCGTCGGATCCACCATAGAGGTAGACATACCGGACCGGTTTGCATTTGTAGTGGTCGATGAACTGTTGCACAAGCACCGATAGCATTTCATTCTCAACATAGAAGTTTCGGATGATCCGGATCTCATTGAGCAGTCGGTCCCACTGGGCCACGATCATGCAGTTCTGCGATGTGCCGAAATCAAAGGAGACATATAGCGGTTCACTGCCGATGCAGTCCCGGTCTGCCCGCCAGTCAAAGACACTCCCGGCTGCAGGCAGACTTGCCTGGTCAATGTAGTTGTATTCGTAAGAGTCGGTATAACCATGCACCGGCGCTTTCAACAACGGGTAGAAGCCGTTGGTGTTCTGTTTGCGGCGAATGTTTAACACTTCAAGATCATAGACGATTTTTGGCAGAACACGCTTGAGATCACGGAAGTACATCTCTCCCAGGATACTGACATTCTGCATGGCTGATGCTTCTAAGTAACAATACCGGGAAGGTATCTCTTTGGCCAGCTCCTGGTATTCAAACACCCAGTCACCATCCGGGGTTAGTGGCATTGTGCCCAGGAACAAGGTGCCATGGTGAAACCTCAGATGCCCGAAGCGGTCCCGGTTGCCGCGATTTGCGGGTAGTACATCAGATTCGATGGCTGACTTTTTGAGCTTTGTGCATTCATCGAAGATCATCCCGTCATAGGATCCACTGCGGGCCATTTCCGGCCGGTCGAAGGAATTGAACTCAACAACGAAGCCATTGTAAAAATGTATGCAGTTGGAATAATCCAATGGCGGGGCATACGGTTCCGGCCATTCGTTTCTTTTCGGGGCCCGGTGTCCGACAAAATAATGGATGCCCCGGTAAAGGCCGCGCCGTTCAAAGTGGTCGATGATGGGTGGCAGCGATTTGGTCCGGATGTGGAAATAGGTCAACCCGTTAAGGGATATCTTTCCCCTGGGCATGGCGACAAAGTAGCGGATGATATCCTCGGCAATGATGGTCGTCTTGCCCACTCCGCGGCCGCCAATAAACACTTTGTGGGGACTGTGGGAGAGCTGAACGGCCACCTGTGGATCGTTCAGGTAGGGCGCCGGTAGTACCTTAATCTCGGGCATCTTCCAGGATGGGTTCGTCGGCCAGCAGGATATTCTTGTAATCGGCAATGGGGGAAGCATCGATCAGGGCCATTACTTTTTCGTTCAGTTCCAATAGCGCCTGCTGCGCCTTCAGATCAATGAGTTTGAAATAATCGGTGTTGAGAAAATTGTAATTGATCGAAAGCAGTTGCACCGGCGGCTGGATCTTTGAGGGATCTGGAAGCTCCAGGTCTTCCTTATCCAGGTTGTTGGCCCGGATGATTTTGTCCAGGAGCATTCCAATGGCCTTGAAATCATTCTTCACTGAAGCTTTTCGGTAGGCTTCAATGGCCCATTGGGTAACCATATCCCGCAGGGCATAGCGGTCCATCCCCCGGATAGGGCCGAAGCAGCGGGTGCAATTGTAAACATCACGGTAGGCCTGTACATCGGAGATGTCATACACCTTCATGAGCATTTTAACCACCTCCCGCTTGGTGCCGTTCTGATTGATCAGCATGGAATAAGCAGCTTCCCAACGCTCGCGCAGCTGCTGGTCATGAGAGGTGAGTTCGACATTATCCGACAGGTAATAGAGCTTGATCCGCTCCATGGTGGTTTCTGAGATCAGGCTTTTCATAGGTCGTCTGCTTTGGCATTCTCCACGAGTTTCAGGGCCAGCGTCTGTGCCGGCGAAGAGCCGTTCTGCGCCAGGTCGAAGATCCCCTTGCGAAGTTCTGCTTCGCGTTTGAGCCGGCCGCGCTGAAAAGCTTTTCCGGCCGAAGAGTTCGGATCATCAATCAACTCGGACAGATCACGGGGATCCACCTCCATGATCACGGCGATCTCTCTTTTGGTAAACATCAGCGAAGCATAGGTTTCCAGATCGCTGAGCAGGGTTTCATTCAGTTCCATCAAAGACACTTGAGTTTGAAAGTTCTCTTAATATCCAATCCCGGTGAAATACAGCGACATTTTTGTCGCAGCACAACACCCCCGCTTCGATGCGGGGATTACGGGTATAATTGGCTGATCCGACCACGCTGATCCCCCACCGGTCATTCTCGATAACCGTGACCTTGGCATGGCACTTGGCCGCTTTGATGTCGGTGGTGATCTTCTGCAGGAACTGTAGCTCGGCGGGCTTGCGGATGCCGTTGCGATAATCGAATATGCCTTTGAGTTCAAGGATCATCCCTTGTTCAATGAACAGGTACAATTGCCGGATGGCATATTCCGATATCGCCCAGGTGGTGAAATAGACCCGGGCGGGGCCGGTCTGTTCCAGGAGAAAGAACAGCAGGTCATGCGTGGACCAGTCACCCAGGGAAACGTAATGAACCGACTGCTGCTGGGCAACCTGCCCGAATACCTGGTGCAGTTTTGCATTCGCTTTGCCAATTGTCAGCAAGGTCGTAACCCCGGATGTAATTGATCCGGAACCGGCTTTATCAGCCTTTTTCCTTTTGAGATCGTCGGTAGAGAAAAGGCTCATCGTTGCAGGAGTTTGTCGATTTCATCCAACTCAGCCTGGTATTGATCTAAAAGTTGCTGATTCCGGGAAAGGGTTTCAGGGGTTTTCGAACCGGCCACCAGTCTTTTATACCGGGCAACGTAAGTTCGGAGGTTATGCTGACACTGGATAAGCTCGACCTCATTGAGTTCGGAAATCTTCCGCTTTGTCTCCGGAACCTGTTTTACCGGAATCACCCCATGCTTCTCGTAGTGAGCAATCTGATTGACGAGTTCCTTTAGCTGATCGTCAAGGTCAAGAATCTGGAAGGCGATCTCCTTTCTTTCTTGGACCGACCTGTATTCAAGAACCGCATGGAGGTTATCCAGCATCTTGTAGATCATCTTCTGGCGCTGGCGGAGATCTTCAATCTGCATTGCAGGTATCCTGACTGGTGGTTTTTCTTCCTCCGGTACCCGTGATTCGTCGGCTTTAACTGGATGATTGGAAATCATGGGGCCGATAACCTTCCCCAGTTCGTAGGCCAGGGTCAACCGGTTTTTCCCGGTTGCTCCCCCAATACGCAAGATTCTGCCAAGTTTGGAATTCTTGTAGTATAGGTCGTATAGTAAAAGTCCTGAAGGATAATCCTGGTCGGAATTCAGCCAGGAAAAGATTTCATGATCCATGCAGCGAAGGTATCGCTGCAATTGCAGGGATTAAAGGACAAAAGAAACTACTTGCTATAAGTTGCAAATATTCAATCTTGTGATTTCACTCTTCCGAAAACAAAGGCATCTTCCAATATTTCCAAAGCTTTTAAGGTTGTCAACTTGGTTGCTTTTTCTGCAATTTTAAATTTTTTATAGTCTTCAATATACTTGTTCTCCAAACTTTGTTCGCCTATTTTATTAAAAGGATAATATTTGATACTAGATACGTTTCCCAGAAACTTATCATTATTTGAATACACTGGTTGTACGACAATTCCAATTCCAAAATTAAACAGTAAAGAATCTAGAGCTGAATTTAGGGTATTAAAAGTATCGCCCTTCATTTTTTGATATTCCTGAAAGCAATGTGGAAATTGCGTTCTGAAATTTTTTAATGAAATAATGTCTCTGGAATTCATTGTAATGTTCATTTAGGATAATTGCATATTTCCATTTCGTCAGCAGACGGAACTTTTCATTGATAAAAGTAATCATAAAAGCGAACATAATAAAAAAGTCTGCCGGATCGCTCCGGCAGACTCAACTAATCAACACTTATGAAAACATGCTATGAAAGCTTCATTAACTAACCCCCAACTGGAGGGTTGGGATCCATGGCCAGGGCACCTTCGTAGAAAGCCATCGGTGATCCCTGTTTGCATTGGAAACCGAATTTGTGCCCCTTGTCCTTGTCGATCTCTTCCCCCCAGGTCGTCTCGATGGTTTCGATGTGCACCAGGTTGCAGGGTTCACCGATCAGGTAGCGCTTGGCTGAAGCGCAGTTCTGGATAATGACGATCCCTTTGAAATCAATACCGAAATTCGCGATCCATTTCTGCACGGCTTTTTCAATGCCGGGATAAAAGCCTTCCACCCCGATTTCGAAGCCGCCGCAGTCCTGGTTGGAACCTTTGAGCTTTTTCTGTGATGGCTTGATCGTTCCCTGGGTCATATAGAAGCTGTGCATGAATTTTCCGGTCAGAAGCGGGATATCGGTAGAGATTGTCACCCCGTCAGCATCCCGGTCGGGGAAGGTGGACCAGTCGATATCGCTTTCCGTGATCAGGATGATCTCGGACTTTATTCCGCCGCCGCCACCGGCGTTTCTCACGGTGGGCTTAAAAAGGTCAAAAAGTGGTATAGACATGATTGAAGGGTTTTAGGTGGCAGGAACATACGCGAATACTGCTTCTTCGATGCCGAATCCCACGGACTCGTACCAGTCGGCGAAGACCTTGATCTGGCGGTCAACGCTCTCTACCGAGATGGAAGAAGCGCCGTTGTTGCGATTCATCAAACGGATGAAGTTCTCCTTCGGGGTGGTGAAGATCACATTCTCGCCGGCCATCGAAGGCAGCGGGGTCAGAGTCAGGTTGGTTCCCTCCAGGATGGTCTTCATGCCGTCGTAATTAGTGTCGGTGCCATGGAGGTCCCGGCGCTTGCGGTGGTAGGCTGAAAACCATTTCCGAGAAAGGAAGATGTTCATCGACATATCCTTGTAAAGGTCGCCCACCTGTTCGCCGAAGGATTCCAACTGATCAAAGATGTTGTCAACGGTCAGAGCCGCCAGGTTGATGAAGTTGATGTTGGAATTTCCGGCCGTATGCTTGTGCTTGAGAATGGTGACAAACCCATCCATCGAAAGTCCGAGCGCCTGGGCAGTTCCTTCCACCGGCGGAACGTACGTTCCTTTGCCGATCAGGGCCAGTTCCCGGTTATCGGCAACCTTCGGAATGATGAGCTGCTCGATGATGTACTTGGAGATCGGCCAGGCCTTGCGGTCGATCGACTCATCCCCCATGAAACCGAGCCAGGAATCCATGATCTCGTCGGGGTAAAAGGAGAGATCGATCTTGTGCCGGCGCTGCATTATCTCAACTGGGGTGAAGGCAGCCTTGCCCTTGGGTGTCCACCCTTCCTGGAAGCCCTGGACAAGATCCGAGATCACCGCCTTGGTGGCCCGGTAAACGAGCTCCTGGGACTGCTTGGTAGTCATGAACGTCTCGGAATAGGTCGGCTGGGTGAGCAGCCTTAGGATATCCTTCTGATTCGTCCCGACGTAGGTGCCGAACGCAGCTTTCAGTTGTTCTAAAGAAATTGATTCAGCCATTGCTTTTTTAAATTATTGTGAATACTTATTACTGTTTCGAGCAGAAATCATCGGCGATCTTGTCGTGGGCATAGATTACCGTTTCTTCCCCTTCCCCGGGAAACTTGTCGGCGGCTTTGGCCGCGACGGATTCCCCTGCTGCATCTTCGCCGCGAAGCTTTTCAAGTTCTGACAGGGTTGCTGCATGAGCCTCTTTTTCATCGGCAAGAAGCGATTCCAATTCTTCGTTGCGTGCCGAAACGGTGGCCAGCTGGTCATTGATCTGCTGTACCTGATCGGAAGTCAGTTCCAGGGATTCCAGGTTAGAGGGATCCAGCTTGAAAAAGTTCTGGATCGCTTTCCATGTGTCTTTGATTTTCATGGGTTGGATATTGTTTGATTCATTCGATTTTGCCTGTTCAAATGGAGAATTTCCCAAGGAGAAAGCCATTTCGATCGCTTTCTCGAAAGAGCCGATCTCATCGATCAGTCCTAGTTCGATGGCCTGGGGTGCGAAATATATCCTGCCGGTGAGAGTGGATTCATCAACAGATGGCCTGTTGGTATGGATCGAAGCCAGGAATTTGGTATTGATCACATCCAGGACATTCTTGCGATAACTGTCATACTTGCCATCCAGGACCTCGTTGAAATCGGCGTTCTTGTCGGCAGAGAGGGTCGCATAGACCTCATGAAATTTGACGCCCATTTGTTCAAGGGCAGGTTGAAGGTCTTCGACCATCATCATGGTGCCGATGGAACCGATCCTATCAAGGTCGGAGCTGGCGATGATCTTACTTGCACCAGAGATGATCCAGTAGGCGGCGCTGGCTGCCAAACCGTCGATAAAGGCGACGACCGGTGTGGTTGAGTTCCTGATTGCTTCGGCCAGAAGGTCGGTTCCGGAGACCTGTCCGCCCGGGCTGTCGATTATTAGAACCATGCTTTTAATGCCAGGATTCTGGTTGGCTGCTTTTATGTCATTCAGGATCGACTGCGTTCCCCTGGGTCCGCAAGGCTGGTCATACTTGAGGATTTCCGACCGAATGGGAATGACGGCGACAGACCCGGCAGGGATGTTGGAATCGGAGAATCCAATACGTTGATTCTGATCTCCCGAGCCGGCAAGGATATAGGGTCGGTTCCTCTCCCGGGCCAGGGAAGAATCTCCTTCTAAGATTCGCTCCCCTTTGATCAACGAAAGAAGCACGGAAGCGTAAGCTGCCGATCTTTCGGTGTTGATCAGCCAGGGGCCGGAGAGGATTTCTGCAAGGAGTGGATTCATTGTATCCTGTTTCGAGGATACAATATTATCATGGTGGCTCTGGTAAATAAAGGACTGAAAAGATCACCCTTTAATCCTGGTTCCCATCATCAGGGATCGGGCTGTTCGGATCGAGGTAGTAAGCAGCCGGGGTTGAAAACTCCCCGGCAAACAGAAGCTCATACCCGTTGAAGCCCTCAATGACGGCCGGTTTCAGTAGCTTGCTGGTCACCTTCATCGGGCTGTCCATAGTCCCGAAAATCCGGACGGTTCCATTCTTGTCGCCGGATTTAACGATCAACCGCCGGCCGGTCATGGCGTAAAGCTCGCTCTCCACCGGAGAACGGTCTTTGGGAACAAGAATCTTCAGTTTGTAAATGTACTTGATGCCTGCAGGAGAATCCTGTTGTTCGGATTCCAGCTGGATGGTTTCCGGGGTGCCATAGACTGCATTCCAGGATTTGCCCGATTTGGGCGTGATCAGGCAACTGAGCGTTGCCGGATACAGTTTGAAAATCCCAACATCCTCCCTGAATATCCAGCTGATGGAATTCAGTCCGCCGATATTGATGCCGGTATGCCGTTGAATAGTTCCCATTTCAGTCTTTATTCAGAAAAACGCAGTGACACTCCGGGGACATCTCAGGGACAAAAAGTGAGCAACTTTTTTCGTCCTTTTTACGGCTTCGCTTCCGGTAATAGTCTTTTTTCAGCATTTCGTAGTTCAGGTTTGAAAATGTGATGTTGTGGTCGTAGCAAAATTGAAGGATACACTTCTTGAAAGATTTATAAAACCGGACCTTGTCATTCATGTAGTGATAGAAAAGGTCTTTGAAGTGCCATTCCAGGTAGCTCTCAAAGATGGCCTGGTTCCGCTCGTTGACCCAAAGGTTTGACTTGACCCAAAAGTCGTTGTAATAGGGCAGCACGAAGGTGATATACTCCGGACCCGTCGGGAATTCAGGAACGACCTGCGGCGGGCGGATCTCAAGAAGTGGCTTGAGAAGCTTTCCGATGATGTTTCCCTTCGAGGCTGTGTTGGTACTCAACGAACAGATCAGGTATTCCTGAAGGTAAGGCTTCAATTTGATGGTGATGGTGGGGCGTTCTTTTTCAATCATGGGCAAATGTATTTTCATTGCTTGGTAAAATAAAGGCCATCAGCCTTTGACAAAGACCATCTGGTGATCCAGGAATGGTTTCAGATTGATGCTCCTTGTAAAATCTCTGATGTAATGAACCTCGAAGTGTTGTTGGTCGGCGCGCTGGATCAGGTATTGCATCCCCACTTTCTTCTTTCCCCGGATGTGAAAATCATCCATGGTGGCCAGTCGAAATCCCTCTGGCACTTTGTCATAATACTCCCAACCATTGCGGTCCGTTTTCAACATTTTTTTCTTGCTTGGGGGTAGTGGTCATTTTCCGTCCCTACAGCCATACAGCCCTACAAAGGCTCTTTTTTAGCTTTAACTACCTGATTATTAAGATTCGTATTTTTGAGGGAAACTCGTAAGGCGTGTAGGGCTGAAAATTCAGCCCTACCTACACAGTCATCCCGGTTTATTACCGCCCTACGATTCCCTACGGAATTCCTACCCGCCCTACAGACACATCCATCCATAACATACTGATACATGATATTTTACTATTTTATTGATTTATTTGTAGGGCTGTAGGGACGTAGGGCGCAGTATTGCCGCCAGACTTTCCCATATGAATTTTCAGAAAGGCAGCTCATTTTGCTCTCCGGGTTGTTGTGACAAATTAGCAGTGTCTCCCAATTCCAGGGAGGTTTGTTCCGCAGGTTTGAACCGCTGCAGATCGATCCCCATGGCCTCAATGAGTTTATATTTTAGTGCTATGCAGCTGGTGACTCGTTCGGCCTTTTTAATGACCCGCTGGTTGTATCCGGATGCCGGGTCGGTCTCCCAGGATTCGACCTGGTATATGAACCTGTGGCTGTTCACTTGCCCGATATATGCCGGATGATCTTTCAGGTACATCCGAAGTGCGTTGATCTTTAAACTTTCCGATTGGTGCAGCTTCTGGTAAATCTGGATGACATCGTTAACGATCAGGAAAAGCACAGGGCCCGAGCCGCCATCCATGGGGATAAGGTCTCTTTCAGTCTTCGATTTGATGATCGTCACACTCTGTTCCTCCGAAATGTCGAATTCTCTTCCGCTGATGATTTGCCCCTGGGCATAGAGCATCCCGATGGTGTTGAAGAAAATAGCCAGGCGATTGCTGGAGCTCAGATCCTCGCTCTGGCGGATGATCTGCCGCTTGGCATCTTCATAAAATTCATCAAAGGTGAAAGGCAGGGGAAGGTCCTTCACATGGTCTTCCCACATCCTGGCCATGGCAAGGAACAGGCTAACGGTATTGATGATCCTGGTTTGGTAGGAGCCGCCTTCCCGTTGAATATCGCTTTTCACCTGCTTCTGGGCATCGCGCATATAGGCAGCAAAGTTTTTCTGTACGATCCCACGCCGGCGGATAATCTCCATGGCAATGTTGCTCAGTCCCTCGCTTTCCCGTGTTTTCAGGTCCTTGTAAATAGTCACCTCTTCGTCCGTCCAGTTTTCTTTCCTGGGCACATGCTTCTGGACTACCCGGTTACCCAATGCGCCATCATCCCGTTCCGGACCTTCCTGGCCCAGCAGTACCGGGCAGCCGTTAATTTTTGAAACATCGATATCCCGGCTCGATGCATCCTTGCGTTTCTGTTTGCCTTCATTGTCATAGACCGCCGCCTTCAACCCCTGAAACTTCACGTCGGAAATCTGGTAATCGTTGTACTCTTCGAAGATCACCGGGATATCCCGGAACCTTTCCAAGCTGGTGAAGAAGGCAGCATCGGTGCCGGAGTTCAGGTTAAACAACGGAGCTCCGTGCATAAAGGGCGCCCGGATGCTTTCGGCAATCCGGGATTTGCCCGATTCAGTAGGGCCGATAAAGAAAAGGGAAGTGAAAAAACGCTCTATCGGAAAGATGATGGAACGGTTGGCCGACAGGATCGTGAACAGCAGCGCCCACATTCCATTATTGTTGTATTGGTAGACCTTGTACATCAACTCAGCCCATTGCGACCAGGAGGTTTTCTGCTGTGGCCGGTATACCAGGTACCGGTCGTACTCGTATCGGTCGTTATCGGCACGCTGGTCCTTGTATATCTTGCTGAACGAGGGAGAATAGTATGTTACCTCCTTGAACCTTACCAGACCAAGGTCATCGACATGGATAAATGAATTGTCCGAGATGATGCCGTTTGCAAAGGCGAAAAAGCCTTCCGGTTGCCAGCCAAAGGTTGAAAACTCCCAGCATTTGGGGAACCGAAGGGCGATGCTCTCCAGGATTTTCTCATGATGAAAAGGCTTGCCGTTGGTGAAGATGTAGCCTCCATTGTTCCAAAGGAACTTCTTAAATTGCTGCAGCTCGACCATGTCACCGCTTTTGAACTCGACATATTCGGCCGTGTTAAGTTCAGAATGGAACAGTTCAACGATCCTCTTGTTCTTTGTTGGGTCAAGGTCATACACCTGGAACAACGGCTCAAGGTAGAAGTTCCCGACTTTGACCAGAGTGTTATCCAGGGTTCGGAAGACATAGAAAATCTTGTTCCCCGTTTTATTCTGCGCCGGAAAGAAACCATACCTCTGGAAAAAACCCTGATCCACGTAATCCGGAAGGTGGGCTATATCGAAGACAAACTGCTGGTCATCGATGACCACATGCTCCTGATGCTGGACGGCCAGGTTCTTTCTCTTTTCCACAAAGGGGCGAAGTACCTTCGAAAAGGCTCCCTGCGTCAGACCGAACTTTTTGGCAATCTCATTGGTCTTGATGTGGATGATCGTGTTGTCGAGCTTTGAAAGGAACTCGGCAGTCATCTCCACAAACTTTTTGGACCGCTTGGTATCCGGATGCCGGAACAACCGGTATGACAGTCCTGAGACATAGAAATCCAAAAAGTCGATGAACACCGGTTCCTTCTCATCTTCTGTGGTTTCATCCACACTTCCATCCTCACGGACTTCGACCCGCAGTCCCTGCTCGGTAAGCAACCTTCCGGCTTCGGCCAGCGGCAGTTCGACATCATTTTCATCAACGACCTTTGAAAGGCCTTCGATCTTAACGTTCCTGGTAACCTTTGCTAACTTGAAAAGATCATCCTTCCTGAGGGGTCCTGACGGTAAACTGATGGTGTTTTCTTTGCCTTCAGCATGATAGGAAACAACAAGCGCCGGGTCACTGAGCAGAATGGCAAAGCCCTTTTCCACGATCATATCCACCGAGGCATCCATCCCATAAAATCCCTTTTCGGAATGTTCGACCTTCGGCAGTTGTTTTTTTAGGTTTCGCTGAAGGTCTTCGAGTTTGACTTCGAGTTTTTTCGCTATATCAGCGATAAGGTATTCCCTGGTCTCTTCGTCGCCGATGAGCGATATCTGCGAAACAAGTTCTTTTACGTGCCGGGCCTTCTGAAGCGGGTCCTTTTCGACCTGCTCCTTAACCATCCAGATGCGGAACGAAACGATGTCCTGGCGGTTATCCTCGATGAATTCCCTAAGTTTTTCAGCACCATATTTATTGACGTACGAATCGGGGTCTTCCCCATCCGGAAGAACGACCAGGTAAACATCAAGTCCCATTTGAAGGGGTACCTTGATGTTGGACACGCTGGCTTTTATTCCGGCGGGATCCCCGTCATAAACGATGGTCAGGCAACCGGTGAGCGACAGGATCATTTTAACCTGGTCTTCACTCAGGGCGGTGCCCGAGCCGGCCACGACATTTTTTATTCCGGCCAGGTGCCAGCTGATCAGGTCGGTTTGACCTTCCACCAGCAGGCATTCGCCGGCTTTCATGATCTCCTTTTTGGATTGGTAAAGCCCGTACAGGAACCGGCTCTTTTTGAAAATCTCGGTTTCATTACTGTTCAGGTACTTGGGCTTATCTTTTTCTGCAGTAATCAGCCGGCCGGTAAAACCGATCACCCTGCCGGAGCGGTCAAAGAATGGGAACATGATCCGGCGGCTGAAGGCATCATAGAGGTTCCCCTTATCGTTTCTCTTGATCAGCCCGGCCGCAAAAAGGATATCATCGCTATATCCGGCCTTGTGTGCGGAACCTAATAGTTCGTTGCCGTTTTCAGCGTAACCGAGTTCAAATAACTCAATCCCATTTTCAAGGCCGCGCTTCTTCAAATATTCAACAGCTTGATTGACAATCGGGGCAGATTGGGGCATATCCCCCGGGATACGCCCTAAATTCGATTTGAAGTGGTCTTTGGCCCATTTCAAAACAGCGAAAATTCCGTCACGGCGTTTCTCAGCATCAGTGTACAACTGATCTGCACCATTCATTTGGACAGGAATGCCGTAGCGATTTGCGATGTAGGTGAGAGCCTCGGAGTAGCTCATCGCTTCATGCTCGCGCAGGAACTCGATGGCATCTCCGGATTTGCCGCAGCCGAAACATTTGAAATTCCCCCGGACGGGATTGACGATAAAACTGGGAGTTTTTTCGTTGTGGAAAGGACAACCGGATGTAAAATTGCCCCCCTTTTTCTTCAGCGTGATAAAATCGCCGACTATATCCTGGATTTGAATGGCATCCTTAATTTCTTCAGCGTTTGATATCATGCTGATTTACATCTTTCTTTATGCATTGGTTAACAGGTATTGAACTAATGGGATTGGTCGTGGTCCATTATTTCCTGATTGATCGCCTCGATCAATTCGTTCACTCGGACCAACTTGGTATGGAGAAGGCCGCCTTCCCTGACCCGCGGGGTTGTGAAGGCGACTGAATTACTTGCGTTCAATTCTTTTAATTCGAATTCAAGACGGTCCCGAAGGCATTCCATGGCTTCCATGGTCAGCTTCAGATCCGGCTGGCTCATGTTGGAGAAGGTTCGCATTCTGTATCGTTTTTAAGATTATCAATTCGCTTTTGGAAATCTTTTAGGGCCTGGTCATTTTCCTGGACAACAAGGATTGCCTCTTCCATGATATCATAATTGTATGCAGGATGGTCCGGACTCAGGCAATGAGATATGTACTGAAGGGAATATTTTATTTCCTTTTTCTGCAATCTGCCCTTGATTTGGGTAAAGCTTCCGTAGGGTAGTTTTTTTCTCAGCTCTCCAACTGACTTCTTTCTGTTTGTCATGAGTGTTAATGAATTTTAGTTGATTGATTATGAAAAATGCCTTTACGGCATTGGCTTGGTTTGATGGGTTCTTTAACATTTTTTCAAGTCCTCCATCACTTCGCTCTCAAAATAGAATAGTTTACCCCCGATCTTGTGGGAGCGGACAATACCTGCCTTGCTCCACCGATGGAGTGCAGGTCGGCTTACCCCTATCATTTTGCAGATATAAGGGGCGGTAACCGGTTTTTCGATAATTGATTTCTCGTTCATGGCAGATGTTAAAATTTACAAGCGGCAAAAATATCAAACCGATAGTTACCGGAATGAAAAAGATATTAACAACTATTTGATTATTAATATTATAATAACCTTAGAGTAAACAGAAAGTAACCTTATTTGAACCTTCTGGAACCGAAAATGACTATAATCTAATCAATTATAAAAGGGGAAATTTTTGGAAAAGATTTGAGAAAAATTGAAAAAAAAATCTTTGTCGGGAAATATTATTTGTTAGGGTCTAAATAGCGATTCCACGGTTATTGATTTTAACCGTGGAATACACAAGGAAATCGTAATGATCTGTAAAATGATTCTGAATTGAGGAGCCGGTTGAAAAAGATTTTATGTACTTTGGCTCTCTGATTTTTTTTTTAGAAAGGGAAATGAAATTTACCGGATATTACGGCAATTGAAAGGCGAATACCGGGATTAACTTATGAACACACTGTTCTGGTTTTTATAAATAATCCGCCTAAATATTTGCCTAAGTTTTTCAAAGACACTCTGAAACATCAATAAAATCAACCCATCCGGGAGGCGGTTCGAATCCTGTTGCTCCCACCAGTAAATCAGCCACTTACAATAATACGGTAAGTGGCTTTTTCTTTTTGCCACAGACAATTGCACAAACAAAAGGGGTTCTTTCCAAAAACGGTTTCTGACCTTCGGCCGTATATTTTATCACCGGTAAGATTTTTTATCCCTATTTTTGTTCCTGTAAATCAAAATAGGGTTGAAGTTAAAATCACTTACCGGTATTGTCCTGTCGGGTCTGTTCCTTTTGCTGGCAGGCGGATGCAATGTTACAAAGAACCTCGGACCCAAAGAACACCTCCTCGTTAAAAACAAGATACAGATATCCGACCGGAAGATCCTGGCGGAAGACCTGTTGCCCTATATCCAGCAAACCCCGAATAAGAAATTCGGGGTATTTTATACCGGGATCGCCCTTTACAACATTGGAAACAAGGGGAAAGACACCAAATTCAAAAAATGGCTGCGTACAAAGGTGGGTAAGGAACCGATCCTTCTCGACACCAGCCTGATCTCGATTTCAATAAAACAGATGAACCTGTATCTTGGGAACAAGGGCTATTTCCAGTCTTCCATTACCGACAGCATCCACTACAGAAGGAAGAAAGCTACGGTTGTATACCGGGTGCAGGCAGCGAAGCCATACAAGATCAGGAACCTGGTCTATTCGATCGCCGATACCCAGGTGACGGCCTATGTGTTCCGCGATACATCGAAATGCCTGATTCTAAGGGGCAACAATTTTGATTCCTACATTCTTGACAATGAACGATCGAGGATAACCTCGAACCTTCAGAACAACGGCTTCTACCGTTTTTCAACAGCCTATATCAAATACCACATCGATACCAACCTGCGGCGTCATCTCTGTGACATTACCCTGGAGATCATCAACCAGGTGGTTCCATCGTTCGAATTTTTCACCACCGTCAGGCAGGCGCTCCACAAACGATATTTTATAAACAAGGTCTATGTATATCCGGAGTTCGACCACCTGACCACCTTCACAGGCTCGTACGACACCCTGGTGAAGACTTTTCAGAGTCCCGTCAAGGGGCACCTGCCGAACACCTACTACTTTTTGTACAAAACACCCCTTAAGGTAAAACCCAGGACCATATCCCAGGCGATCTTCATCTCACCCGGTTCGGCCTATAACCTCAACGACCTGGATCAAAGCTATGCCCAGCTCTCCAGTCTCCAGGTTTTCAAATACATCAACATACAATTCAGGGAAGATCCGCGACTTGCCCTCCACGCCTCCAATGAAAAGGACCTACTCGATTGCCATGTCGAGCTTTCACGCGCCCCTGCCCAGTCATTCTCGGTAACCACCGACGGGACGAACTCAGGCGGCGCTTTTGGTGTCCAGGCGAGTCTGGGGTACCAGAACCGAAATATTTTCAGGGGGGCACAACTGTTCCGCATCAACCTCAGCGGGTCGCTCCAGATGCAGGCGACCCAGGGGACCACCGTTAAAACCTTTTTTAACACCATCGAACTGGGGGCCACGGCGGGAATCACCTTTCCCCAGTTCCTCCTGCCCGTCAAGCCGGAGATGCTCCTGAAAAATTTCAAACCAAAAACCACGGTCAGCATCGGTTACAATTACCAGCATCAGCAACATTACGACAGGCACATTTCAAATATTTCGTTCGGCTATTCCTGGCTTCAGAATGAATACATCAAACATGTGCTGAACCCGGTGGAGGTCTCGCTGGTTAAGGTTTACCCCGATGCCTATTTCAACGACACGCTCAATAAAACGCAGGATGTCCGGGTGAAAAACCAGTACACCGACCATATGGTGGCCGGCTTGAAATACACCTTCACCTTTAGCAACCAGAAAATCAACAAGGTGAAGGACTTCATGTATATCAGGGCCAATGCCGAAACCGGGGGTAACCTGATTTATGCCTTCGACAAGATGCTAAAGGCTCAGAAAAATCCGGGTTCCTCCTATACCCTGTTCGGGCTGCCTTATTCGCAGTATGTCAGGCCCGACTGTGATTTCAGGTATTATAACGTCTTTACAAACAACCATTCGGTGGTTTACCGCTTTTTTGGCGGTATCGGGATTCCCTATGGGAATTCCTCCCTGCTGCCCTTTGAAAAGGCATTTTTTGCGGGAGGGGCAAACGGCATGCGCGGTTGGAAGATGTATTCGCTGGGCCCGGGCACCTACAAGAACATTTACGGCGATTTCAACTACAACCAGATCGGGGATATTCAGTTGGAGGCCAACGTGGAATATCGTTTCCCGGTATACCAGTGGATCAGGGGTGCCCTGTTTTTCGACGCCGGGAACATCTGGCTGCTGCAGGATTCGAAGGACCTTCCCGGCGGAAAATTCAACTTCCCGGGATTTGCAAGCCAGGTTGCAATCGACGGGGGCATCGGCATCAGGCTGGATTTTGATTTCTTCATCTTCAGGTTCGATCCAGCAATCCCCCTGCGCGACCCCACCTATCCCGCCTCACAGCGGTGGTATTTCAACAAGATGCAGTTGAAGGACATTGTGTGGAATTTTGGGATCGGGTACCCGTTCTAAAGACGAGTGACAAGTGACGAATGATGAGTTACCGGGGAACAATCAGGGTTGCAGGGTGTTCAGGAAGTTGACGGCGATGAGGCGGTCGAAGGTGGATCCGGTTTCACGAAAGTAGACATAGATGTTGTAATCGTTCTCGGCATCCCAGTGAGCCCCTTCGATGAAGGAAACATCGCCTGTTGATTTGTCTTTTGTCTTCATGGCATAGAGGTAGTTGTAATATCCCTGCTTGAGAAACAGGTTGAGTTCATAGCCTTTGCGGTCGAAATTGAACCGAAGCCTGCTCCTGTCGTTCATCTGCCAGTCGGTCAGCGCCCCGAGGATGTAAAAATCGCCGATGGTCAGCAGGGCCGGGTAGGGCAGGAAGAAATGGACCCAGGCATAATCAGCCTCGATGGCGTTATCCTCGGCATGTTCCTCATTTTTAATATAATACTTCCCATTCAGGTCCTTTTCAAAAGTATATTGTTTAAAAGTTCTCGGCTGATCGGGCAGCAGGAAAACCTGGTAGGCGGTATCATAGGTGATGTGGGCGATCCGCTCGGACTGGGCTACCAGGCTTTTCGTGTCGAAGTTCCGGAACTGGTTCCCACCATTGAAGGCGATCGATTCATCATAACGGTAGTCGAGTTCATCGGTCCTGGAGAAACGGGGCTTTGAGAGCCATATTGCATTGTCCCACCTTCCGTTTTGCTGGACGACCACCTTCACCTCACGGCTAACATCGTTGATCCTGAACCCATTGAGTTTAACACCGAAGTCGATTTGCTGGTAGGTGTTCCTGTCGTTGATCCGGGTACTCTGGACAACCTTTCCCGAAGAAACAACCGGGGCAGATTCGACCACCATGAACCGCACGGTAAAAACCACATGGGTTGTATCTTCCTCGTATACCATGAAGATATAGTTGCCCGAAATCTTCGGTTGCATGGTTGCGGTGGGAAACCTGGTGCTGTAATGAATGTATTTTACCGTTGTGTTGTAGGAGTATGCAGGCTGTTCAATGTTTTCTTCCTGGTATCCGCTGATGTAATCGGAAACAAGGAGCTCGGATGAGGTCTTCCAGTCGTTCTCGCAATGGATGATCGTGTACTTGAAATGCATGGCTTCGGGGTCGAGATCGTCGAAAGCCACCTGGATATGTTCCGTTGAATTGAGCTGTATGATGGGGGGCGACAATTCGAACCCCTCCTTGTAAACCTGGATGGTTTTAATTGTCGGGACAAAACAGGCATTTTCATTGGGCCGCCCTGAGGGATATACGGCAGTGCCTGCAAAAACAGTCGAAATGACTGCTATTATACGAACAAGGAATTTTATTGATGGGATCATTTTTATTCGACTTAAAAATATACCTGGCAATTGGTAACGGGCAACAGGCAAACGTAATTTTAATTGTTAATTTTTAATTTTTTCCTGAACTCCGCGCATATAATCGCCGTGGCGATTGAGGCGTTCAGTGATTCCGCTTTCCCGGATTCTGAATTTCCATAAGATGGAATAAAGATTTTTTTTGTCACCAGCGGTTCCAGGATGGGGAAATGCCCCGCGATTCATTGCCGACCAGGATGATTCCGTTTGGAGTAAGGGGGAGTTCAAAGAGTGATTCGCCCTCCAGGAATGCGCCGTAAACCGGCATCGTTCCAAACACAGGCGGGGTTGAGAAAACCTCTGCAAGGTTGCACCTTGTTACGACAACCCTGGCAATGGACCCCATGGTTGCCTGCACCACTTTTGGATTATAGAGATCGGCGCATGATTCGGAACAGAGCACCTGGCTGATCCCGAACCAGTCGGCGATGCGGATGATTGTGCCCAGGTTCCCGGGATCGCGGATGTCATCGAGGGCAAGGAGGAGGTCTCCCGCGCCTGGCACCACCGCCTGGGAGGCGGGGTCGGGCGCGGGAATGTTGATCACCGCCAGCACCGGGGAGGGCGTTGACAAAGCCGTGATCCGTTCCATATCGCGTTCCGGCGTTGGGTGCAACCTGATCTTTTTGTCCGTTATGACACTGCCGTAACGTTCGATCCAACCGGGGGAGGCATACACTGCCGCCACTTCAAAAGGACTATGCAGCAGTTCCGTAACCAGTTTGTGCCCCTCGGCAATAAACTGGCCATACTCCTCCCGGTATTTTTTCACCCGGAGGGAGGTAATGTGTTTGACCTGGTTGTGTGAAAGCATAAAAAATCCCGGGACCTTTTGAGATCCCGGGATAAATTTACAACATTTCCGCCACTCTTATTCGGCAAAAACTTCGAGGTTGATCTCAACCTGTACTTCCTTGTGCAGGTGGATCTTGGCCTTGTAGGTTCCAAGTTCCTTGATGTGTTCGTGGTCAACGTGGATTTTCTTGCGATCAACATCCATGTCGTATTGTTCCTTCAGCGCCTGCGATACCTGGATGGCGTTCACCGATCCGAAGATCTTACCGCTTTCGGCAGCTTTTGCACCAATCCTTACCGTGAGGTTCTTGAGGCTTTCTGAAATATCCTCGGCCGATTTCCTGATCTTGGCCTCTTTGTGGGCCTTTTGCTTCAGGGTTTCAGCAAGGATTTTCTTGTTGGATTCGGTGGCCAGGATGGCGATGCCCTGGGGAATCAGATAATTCCGTGCATATCCGGGCTTTACATTTACCTTTTCGTTCGTATAGCCCAGGTTGAGGACGTCTTGTTTCAAAATTACTTCCATGGTTCCAGCCTCCTTATTTTAATAAATCTCCAACATAGGGCATGAGGGCAATGTGCCTGGCCCGTTTAACTGCCTGTGCTACTTTACGCTGGTACTTCGTAGAGGTACCGGTGATACGGCGGGGAAGCAGTTTTCCCTGTTCGTTGACAAACTTGAGCAGAAAGTCTGCATCCTTGTAATCAATGTACTTGATGCCACTCTTTTTAAAGCGGCAATATTTTTTTCTCTTGGTATCGACCGCGATCGGGGTCAGATATTTTATTTCACCTTGTTGTTGCGTTGCCATTTTGGATCAGTTTTTGGATGGTTACTATTCTTTTACTTCCTTTGCAGCTTTCGACCTGGCACGTTTTTTCTCACTGTAGGCGAGCATGTGCTTGTCAAAAACAACCGTTAAAAAGCGGAGGATCCGCTCATCACGTTTGAAGGTCACTTCCCATTCCCTGATCAGGGTAGGTTCGGCTTTGAATTCAACCAGGTGATAAAACCCTGTTGATTTTTTCTGGATGGGATAGGCGAGTTTCCGCAATCCCCAATTATCCTCGTGAACGATCTCAGCGCCTTTGCTGACGAGGAACTTCTGATACTTTTCTACCGTTTCCTTCATCTGTTCATCAGACAAAACGGGAGTCATAATGAAAACGGTTTCGTACTGTTTTAACATTTCTCGTTGATTTTTAATGA
>Ga0073936_10003996_pt1 | contig 20722 bp, 15 predicted proteins | sample AliMusrvi5mmetaG_FD_87041 | JGI IMG/M metagenome (GOLD analysis project Ga0073936, IMG submission 87041) | Freshwater lake bacterial and archeal communities from Alinen Mustajarvi, Finland, to study Microbial Dark Matter (Phase II) - Alinen... | ecosystem: Environmental > Aquatic > Freshwater >... | reverse complement strand
TAGAAATGGCATGGAGTAAGTCCATTAGAAGTTGGCCTATTATTCTTCAACAATTTTTAATTATCTTTGAAGACAGATGTAGGCTCTAAATATCCAGTTTACACAATCTGCTTTATACTCTCTTCGAAAACGATACTTTTTGATTCAAATTAGTAGCTTTTTGATTCAAAATAGTAGCTTTTTCATTCATTAAAGCAGCTTTTTGATTCAAATTAGTAGCTTTTTCATTCATTAAAGCAGCTTTTTGATTCAAATTAGTAGCTTTTCCATTCATTAAAGCAGCTTTTTGATTCAAATTAGTAGCTTTTTAATTCAAAATAGTAGCTTTTCCATTCATCAAAGCAGCTTTTTGATTCAAATTAGTAGCTTTTTGATTCAAAATAGTAGCTTTTCCATTCATCAAAGCAGCTTTTTCATTCAAATTATTCTGATTTCGGGATAATTTTTTTGGAGTTTTTGTAGAGCCTGGAGTCATTTTCTATTCTTCACCCCTTTATTTTCATTTGTCGAACCTCACGTTATTTAGACTACCTTTGCAAATTCTTTTAAAATGAAGAATTGTAAGAAATAATGGAAAAAAAAGAGATTAGAAATATTGCAATTATTGCCCATGTGGATCATGGAAAAACTACGCTGGTTGACAGGATCCTTCACCAGGTAAAATTATTCCGCGATAACCAGGAAGTGCGCGATCTTATACTTGATTCAAACGACCTTGAACGCGAAAGAGGAATTACTATTCTGGCTAAAAATGTTTCGGTAAGATATAAAGGAGTTAAAATAAATATCATTGACACCCCCGGCCACTCTGATTTTGGCGGTGAAGTGGAAAGAGTGATCAACATGGCCGACGGAGTGCTGCTGCTTGTTGATGCTTTTGAAGGACCAATGCCCCAAACACGCTTTGTGATAGACATTGCAATGGCGCTGGGATTAAAACCTATTGTTGTAATTAACAAAGTTGACAAACCAAACTGTACGCCCGACGAAGTACACGAAGCTGTTTTTGACCTTATCATGAGTCTTGATCCCACCGAAGAACAACTAAATTTCCCCGTGGTTTATGGTTCTTCAAAACAGGGCTGGATGTCGGACGACTGGCGTTATCCTACCAAAGATATAAGCATCCTTCTGGATAAGATCATTGAATACTTTAAACCGGCTGAGAAAAAACCGGGAACCTTACAACTACAGATCACCTCGCTGGATTATTCATCTTATGTTGGTCGTATTGCTGTGGGACGCATTTCAAGAGGCTCCATAAAAATGGGTCAGAATATTTCCATTATCAAAAGCGATGGGAGTATGGTGAAATCGCAGGTTAAGGAACTTTACCTTTTCGAAGGATTAGGAAAAGAAAAAGTGAAATACGAAGTTGAGGCAGGCGAAATATGTGCTGTTCTCTGCAACGAAAGTTTTGAAATTGGTGATACCATTGCCGATTATGAATTTCCCGAAGGACTTCCCGCCATTCATGTGGATGAGCCTACGATGAGCATGGTTTTTACAATTAATAATTCTCCTTTTGCAGGGAAAGAAGGCACATTTGTTACTTCACGTCATTTGCGCGAAAGACTTTACAAGGAAATAGAACGTAACCTTGCATTGCGTGTGGAAGAAACTGAAACCCCTGATAAATTTCTGGTTTTCGGAAGAGGTATCCTGCACTTGTCAATTTTGGTAGAAACTATGAGACGCGAAGGATTCGAATTTCAATTGGGACAACCCCAGGTGCTCGAAAAAATTATTGACGGTGTGAAACATGAACCGATAGAATCGCTGACTATCCATGTGCCCGAAGCATTTTCAGGCAAGGTGATTGAAATAGTTTCAAAACGTAAAGGAGAAATACTAAGTATTGAATCACGCAACGACCGTATCGCACTTAAATTTATTATTCCTGCAAGAGGTATTGTCGGCATGAGAAATAATATTCTGAATGCAACCGAAGGAGAAGCAGTGATCGCTCACCGTTTCAAAGGCTATGAACCATGGAAAGGAGATATCCCCGGACGTATCAATGGATCACTTATTGCCATGGATCAGGGAACGGCTATTGCTTATTCCATCGCAAAATTGCAGGACAGGGGTAAGTTTTTCATTGAACCAAATGACAATATTTATGCTGGTCAGATAGTAGGGGAGAGCACACGCGCTGATGATATTGTTGTCAATCTCATTAAAACCAAAAAACTTTCAAACATGCGTGCTTCAGGTTCGGATGATAAAATATTTATCACCCCTGCCATTAAGTTCTCTCTTGAAGAAGCTATGGAATATATCAAGACTGACGAACTTGTTGAAGTGACACCAAAATCAATCCGTCTGCGCAAGATCATCCTTGATGAATTGGTGAGAAAACGCGAGATGAAAAAGGTGGCAGTTGGCTAAAACAGTTTAAAGTTCAAGGTTCAAGGTTTAATGTCCGTTGGCCAATTAGAAGTTCAGTTTAACACTCAGAATTGGAAGCAGAAGCAGATCGTAATCATACTTTATGGATCTTGAATAAATGTTGTACTTTATCCCGATGATATTTTTCTGATTCGTTAGATTATCAATATCCAGTGATACTATCCATGAATATTTTTTCGCATTTCTTTTAAAAGTTGCGCCAACATCTATGTTATAAACATTGGGTGTAACAAGCGTATAATTTTCATTAGGATAATACACCACCTGCCCTGAAACATTGTTTACAGAATTTGTAGAATCGAGATTGATTCCCTGGTAATGCATACCTCCGCGGAATAAGAATCGGAAATTAACTCCAAATGTTTTGTTTTTCTTGCTGCCAAATGTCCATTCTTTTCCTGTAAGGGCGTTGAAAATATAATTTCCGTTGAAGGTCGTATTGTATGTTTTGCCATCGGCCGGAGTGTAACGTGAATCATAAAGTGATCCGGTCACCATGAAATAATAGGACTTTACAAAATATCTTTCAAAAGTCAGATCAAGCCCGACATTTCTTCCTGTTCCTTTATTTTCGAGAGGAATGGTAACAAATCCATAACGCAGGTTTAATACTGAAAATTGATTATTGTCTGTTCCTGCTTCAGGTAAGCCAACAGGGACATTAAATAAATGCTGATAATATGCTTCAACTTTTAAATGGACATCATCTGAAAAGGAATAGTCATAACCGATCACAGTATGAAGAGATCTTGATAAACTCAGGCTTTTGTTTGGTTGATCAGCGTTGTTATTTTTGGGTATATTCGTCAGATAAATTGAAAGGGGTTCTACCTTTGAATGCAAGCCAATACCTGCACTGATTGATTGTTTTTCGTCCAATTGCCATTCAACACCGGCGCGGGGTTCAATAGAATTATCATTGTTGAGAAACAAATGGAGGTAATGGAGACCGTAATTCATGGTTACTTTATCTGTAATACGGTACTTCCATTCAGCGAAAGCCTGTGCCATATATGTACTACCCTTTGTATTATTGAATACGGTATCAACTTGTTTTTGATCAAAATTGAAACCTGAAGAATTCAGATTATAGAATTCATCGCTGAGTATTATACCTGCCCTTATTGTATGGTTTGCATTATACTTATGGTTGAACTGAAATGATCCGCGTATGGTAGTATAACCTAAATCTTCATTGTAGATATTATGTTTAACAAAATGGTTGTCCATGGTGTCATTTTTCATATTGTTATCACTGCCCATAACTGCAATAACGCTTTTATAGGAAGTCTTTTTATTTTTTCCAAGATAAGTATTGGTTATCCCGGTTATCCAAACATTACCCTTGTCTAATTCGTAATACCTGTTGTTTTTATCCTGGTTAAGTATCAAAGTATCTTCTGTGGGTGATATTCCCGAACTGCTTGCACCAAGTATTCCAAATACAGTAGTGTGACCAAGTTTATTTGAAGGCAAACTTACGTTGAAAGTAAGATCTTTAAACGTTGGAATAATATTTTCATTTGAAACTTTGATACCTGCAGCACGGAGAATTCCGAAAGTTGAATACCTGAAATTAACAAGAAATGAAGATTCCCTTTTTTTATAAAGAGGTCCTTCCAGCGAAACTTCTGTTCCAACAACGCTGGCTGCAATTGAAGACTGAAAAAACTCATCGCTTCCTTTACGCAGATTGATATCAAACACACCTGAAAGGGCATCGCCATATTCAGCAGGCCAGGCGCTGGTAAAAAAGTCTGAATTTGAAATAACATTAGAACTGAGAATACTCACACCACCGCCTGTTCCACCTTCGTCTGCCTGGAAATGATTGGGGTTTGGAATTTCAATGCCTTCAACACGCCATAAAAGTCCCCGTGGTGAATTGCCACGCACCACAATTTCATTATCATCATTTGAAGTAGCAGCAACTCCTGCATAAGCCTGGGCCATGCGTGAAGGGTCCGTAATACCGCCGGCATATCTCTCCGCTTCGTCAATGCTGAACGACCTTGCACTGATCGTTGCCATCGAATTCAATGCTTTGTCTTTGTCTAACTTCGCAGTGATGGTAACTGTTTTCATTTTTTCAGTCCGTTCATCCATTTGAATATTAAGTGAAATATCCTGCTCGGATGTTACATTCACATTTGGCATCAGCAGATCGCTATATCCAACATAGGTAGCCTTGATGGTTTGTCTTCCCACGGGAACTTTTTCAATTTTGAAATAGCCCGATGAATCAGTCACAGCTCCATAGAAAGCGGTGGAATCAACTACTACAACAGCAGCGCCCCACAAAGGAGTCTTAGAATCTTTATCCGTTACTCTGCCCTTTACGGTTTGAAAAGCGTCTTCATCCTGGGAGAAACACAATAGTGATGGAAGTGTAAAAATAAAAAGGGCAACAAGAAATTTCATCATTAATAATGGGTTTATTATATAAGTATTAATTTTAACAAAAATAAATAAAAATTCTCTTGCAGGTTCAAAGAGATTTCAGATAGTCTTACATCAGCAGCAGTTTTGTTTATTGTTTTCCGGAACTTGTTCAAAAGCATATTCTTCGTGGAAGTACTAATTTTAAATTACATCCAGTTTTAATGAAAGTTTGAGCATTTCTGCTATTTTATTTAATTTTTTTGACCTGGTGACATGCAAAAATTGTTCCATTTATTGCCTTCATTTTGATCTATGTTTTTTGTTTATTTTGAACCAATAATTTTTTCCTCTTTCCAAAATCAAAATATTTACTACTTTTACCGTTTCATTTTTTACATGGCAGGACGCGAAGATAAATACGCTAAAAGAAGACTGAAAACTTCTTATCTCTCAACAATTGTCGGGGTTACACTTGTGCTTTATATGCTGGGTTTGCTCGGCTTGATTGTGCTGCATGCAAAGAAGCTTTCAGATTATGTAAAGGAAAACATTGGTTTTACAGTTTTCCTCAACGATGATGTGAAAGATGTTGATGTTATTCAGTTGCAGAAATCACTTGATGCACGTCAGTATGTAAAATCAACAGAGTATATCACCAAAGAGAAAGCAGCAGCCACCTATATCAAGGAAAGCGGAGAAGATTTTGTAACTTTTCTTGGATACAACCCTCTCCCTTCATCCCTGGAAGTGAGGTTTGGCGCTGACTTTGCCAACTCCGACAGTCTTAAAATCCTTGAAACGGAACTGCTCAAAAATAAAAGTGTGAAAGAAGTTTCTTATCAAAAGTCGCTGGTTTCGGCGGTCAATGAAAACCTGAGGAAAATAAGTTTGATCATTCTTGGTTTTAGCTGCCTGCTGTTGATCATTGCCATTGCACTTATCAACAATACCATCAGGCTTTCGGTTTATTCGAAACGTTTCCTTATCCGCACCATGCAGCTCATTGGAGCAACAGAGAATTTTATACGGAGACCTTTTATCTTGAAAGGTTTTGTACAGGGCATCATCGGCGCTATGGTGGCAATCATATTGCTTGTGTTTACGCTTTATTTTGCACAAAAAGAAGTTCCTGAACTGCGGGAATTGCAGGATGCAGCGCTATTTATTAAACTGTTTGTCTTTGTCACTTTGATGGGTGTCATCATTTCCTGGGCTTCTACTTATTTAGCGGTCAGAAAATATTTAAGGATCAAAACAGATTACCTCTATTATCATTAACAGAAAATTTTTTGGTTATGGCAGAAATTAAAAAACAAGTTGTGGAAAACAAAAAAATTGAAAAAGCCGAAATGGCTTTTGGAAAACAGAACTATATCCTCATGTTCGTTGGCATCGGCTTTTTATTGCTGGGTTATATATTGATGGTTGGCGGTGGTTCCAAAGACCCGAAAGTGTTCAGCGAGGATATCTTCAATTTCCAGAGGCTGACATTGGCTCCGATTTTATTGGTTATAGGCTTTGTTATTGAGATCTTCGCGATCATGAAAAAACCAAAAATATCGGAATAGGATGTCCTATCTGCAAGCGATCATTATGGCAATAGTTGAAGGGATAACAGAATTCCTTCCTATTTCTTCCACTGCACACATGGTTTATACGGCAACGGCAATGGGTATAGAAAAAGAACCATTTACCAAGTTGTTCAATGAATCCATTCAATTTGGTGCGATCATTTCCGTGATCATTTTATATTGGCGCAGGTTTTTCGATTTCAAAAAACTCAACCTCTATGTGAAGTTGGTTGTTGCTTTTATTCCTGCTGCAATTGTGGGTGTTCTCCTGAAAGAGCATATTGACAACATGCTCGAAAACACTTTATTTATGGCAATCATCACTTTGCTTGGTGGAGTGCTGCTTCTTTTTGTTGACAGGATGTTCAACAAAAATGAGATCGTTGATGTGGATAAAGTTTCTTATAAAAAATCATTCATTATTGGGGTGTTTCAGTTGCTGGCTATAGTATTGCCGGGCTTCAGCAGAAGTGCTGCCACCATTATTGGCGGCATGCAACAAAAACTGACCCGCAAGGCAGCAGCAGAATTTTCTTTTTTCCTTGCTATACCTACACTTGCCGGAGCTTTTGCAAAAAGCATTTGGGATACGTATAAACATACTCCCGGATTACTGACATCGCAGCACATCCATTTGCTGGCTCTTGGCAATCTCATCGCTTTTGTTGTTGCTATTGTTGCCATAAAAAGTTTCATTTCGTTTCTTACGAAGTATGGTTTTAAAGCATTCGGTTATTATCGTATTGTTCTTGGCGCGGTAATAATTTTACTTATTGCTTTCAGTATCCTTTAACGATAAACAGAAAATGCAGAGTTTCGATTTTCTTGCAGGGGAAGTGCTACTCATAGATAAGCCTTATGACTGGACTTCATTTGATGTTGTGAACAAAATAAAGACTTTGTTGAAGCATCAGCTGGGAATTAAAAAGATCAAGATGGGCCATGCAGGAACACTTGACCCGCTTGCTACCGGCTTGCTGATACTGTGCACAGGATGCTTCACAAAAAAAATTGATGAATACCAGGACCAGGAAAAAGAATACGCCGGTACATTTGTGCTGGGAGCAACAACGCCATCATTTGATATGGAAACTCCCATTGACAAATCATTCGACATTTCGAACATCACTGATGAAGAAATAATGGCTGCGGCTAAGACTTTTGTAGGGAACATAAAACAGATACCTCCGGTGTATTCTGCAAAAAAGATAGGCGGCGAGCGGGCTTATGAATTTGCAAGAAAAGGTATTGAAATCACCATGGTTGCAAAGGATGTCGTGATCAAAGAATTTGAAATTACAAAAATTCAACTTCCTGAAGTTACCTTCAGGGTGGTTTGTTCAAAAGGAACTTATATTCGTTCGCTTGTTAAGGATATTGGCGAAAAGCTGGGAAACGGCGCTTATCTGTCGCAGTTGCGCAGAACACGCATTGGAAGCTTCTGTGTTGAGCAGGCTTTGGACATTGAAAAAATAATTGACCTTATAACACAACAAAAAGAGAAAATTGTCGTTAATGCCGGTTGACAGCAGTCGTTGTAAATGAGGTTAATTTGGCCTTTTTTTAAAAAAATATGCCAAAATACTGGACTTCGCCTTTTCGATGTTGTATATTTGCAGCGTTTTAGATTAAGATATAATAGATTACTAAACAATTAAACAATGAAATTATCTGATTTCAGGTTCCATTTACCCCCGGAACTTATTGCATACCATCCATCAAAAAACCGTGAAGAGTGTAAACTGATGGTCTTAAACAGGAAAACACAGACAATAGAGCATAAAATTTTCAAAGATGTCTTGTCGTACTTTGGAAATGGTGATGTTATGGTACTGAATAATACCAGGGTTTTTCCGGCAAGATTGTATGGAACAAAAGAGAAAACCGGTGCCAAGATCGAAGTTTTCCTGCTGAGAGAATTGAATCATGAAGCCCGTCTTTGGGATGTTCTGGTTGATCCTGCAAGGAAAATAAGGATAGGCAACAAACTTTATTTTGGTGACGACGACACACTGGTTGCCGAAGTTATTGACAACACTACTTCAAGAGGTAGAACACTCCGTTTTTTGTTTGATGGTCCTTATCATGAGTTCAAAAAAACCATAGAGAGCCTTGGTGAAACACCACTTCCGAAACTGATCAAACGGCCGGTTGAAATAGAAGACAAGGATAGATATCAAACCATTTATGCCAAAGTTGAAGGAGCCGTAGCAGCGCCAACTGCAGGACTGCACTTCAGCAGAGAGCTGATGAAACGTTTGGAATTAAAAGGCGTTTCTTTTGCTGAAATTACACTGCATGTGGGACTGGGAACTTTCAGAAGCGTGGATGTGGAAGACCTTTCCAAACATAAAATGGATTCGGAACAGATGATCATTGAAGAGAAAGCTGTCAAGATTGTGAACAAAGCCAAAGAAGAAAAACATAAAGTGTGTGTGGTAGGAACCACAACTTCGAGGGCTGTTGAATCATCAGTAACCATCAGCGGAATGCTCAAGCCTTACAGTGGCTGGACAAATAAATTTTTGTTTCCTCCTTACGATTTTCATGTAGGCGATTCGATGATCACCAACTTCCATCTGCCGCAGTCAACCCTGATGATGCACATTGGTGCATTTGCCGGTTATGACTTGCTGATGAAAGCATACAAGGAAGCTGTAAATGAAAAGTACAAGTTCTTTTCATACGGTGATGCCATGCTGATCATATAAATGAAGAGCCTGCCTGTAACGGCGGGCTTTTTTAATATTTTTAGTGCTTGAAAAATCATGTTATCATAGTTGCAGGCGGCGCAGGTACGCGGATGAAATCTGACATCCCCAAGCAATTTATTTGCCTTGTAGAAACCCCAATACTTATGCGAACCATCAGTGTTTTCAAGGACTTTGACAAAGACCTGAATATAGTACTGGTTTTGCCCAAAGAGGAAATAATAACATGGCAAAAACTTTGTGAGGAATATTCCTTCACCGAAAATCTGACCATTGCTGAAGGAGGCGCCACACGGTTTTATTCAGTGAAAAATGGCCTCGATAAAATTCATGACAGTGAAGGATTGATCGCTGTTCATGATGCTGTGCGGCCTCTCATCACAAAAGATGTCATTGAAAGAATTTTTAACTGTGCCGAAAAAAACGGCGCTGCAATTCCGTGTGTCCATCCACACGATTCAATAAGGATCTTAAAAAATGATTCCACCGAACCATTGAACAGGGATCATATTTATTTTGTTCAAACCCCCCAGTGCTTTCAAGGCAGTTTGTTGAAGAAAGCATATCTCCAGCCTTACAGCGACAGCTTCACAGATGATGCAACAGTTGTTGAAAATCTGGGTGAAAAAATTTCCATCGTTGAAGGTAGCCGCGAAAATTTCAAGATCACCATGCCTGAGGATTTGATATTGGCGGAGGCTTTGTTAAAGATGAGGATTGAGAAATAATTGAGATGAAAGTATCCTCTATTCCAGGTCCGACTTTAAGTCGGACCTGGAATAGCATAAACCTACTCAATTTTCAATATTGTTTTAACCTCATCCCCCGTCCCCTTCTCCTAAAGGCGAAGGGGTGACTGTCGTCGCAAACTTCCTGCTTGTTTTGAAAAAATGATGCATGTGTTTTTTGCCACTCTTTCTATGAAATGCGGAGGCTCCCTCGCCTTTAGGAGAGGGCGGGGGGTGAGGTAAAAAGAGATTTTTTTACAAAACGCTGTCAGGTTGAAAAAACGCTGACAGGTTTTCATCAATCCCGAAAGGGATTACATGTTTATAGAAAATGTTTTAAAACGGAATGTGATACTCCTGTGGAGTTGTATGTCTCGCTGTGAAGCATTTTCTAAAAACATGTGAATTCTTGGGATTCATTACACTGAAAAACAATGATGCTAAAGCGCAGCGGCGGCGAATTTTTCTTTCAGTCTGCTAAAGCAAGACTGCAATAGATGTCAGTGCAGCATTTATTGCAGTTCATTTTAATGAACTGAAAAAAGTGCAATAGGCAATTGACTTTAGTCGCATTTTGAAAGAGATTTTTTTGAATAACCTCAAAACCTCTGCGTGCCACAACAAAAGGCAGAAAGAACCTGACTGGTGAAAAACCCGATATCGAGATTTGGCAACACAATTGTCTGGTGCTTCCAAATGACACTTACGGTGAGTGGACTGATTGGTTTTCAGGCAGAACCGGTAAGTAAATTTGGAATAATCCATGATTTCGGAAGATTGCTCAATATCTTCATTGCGTATGCGCATACCTTCGTTGAGTATGCGCATATCTTTTTTGCGTATAAGCATACCTTCCGAAGATTGCTTAATACCTTTTGAAGGTATTAGCATATCTTCCTTGCGTATGCGCATATCTTCCGAAGGTTGCTTAATACCTTTTGAACGTATGCGCCTAACTTTTTGCGTATGCGCATATCTTCCGAAGGTTGCTTAATACCTTTTGAAGGTATTAGCATATCTTCCTTGCCTATGTGCATACCTTCCGAAATCATGAGCATACCTTCTGAACCTATGTTACTATCTTCTTCCCCCATTTAAATATCATCAAGTTACAAGCATCAAACTACAGTCCCTTTACGATTGAATTCCAAACAGGGGCTGTTGTTTTTGAAAATTGTGCCAGTAAAAGACAATCCTTGCTAAGTTCCCTCCTGTCCTTTGAGCAAAAATTGATGTGCAATGCGACACTTTGATTACACCAGGATTTGTAATATAAAAGACAATGGCAAGCCACGTTTGTATGCGTCTCCTTCGTTCGGGCGCATCTCCTGCAGTGTTCGTAAATTCAAAATACTATGATGTCACACATCAGGAAAAATGTGCCAACAATGAAACCCAGCCCAAATGAAGCACCCCTGTGAATTTGGAATTTGGAATTTGAGACTTGGAATTTGGAGTTTTCTCCCAACCCCTACTTGCAATATTTCTCCATTTCTTTTCCCGCCTCCAAATTTCCCAGTCCAGCTGCTTTGCTCCAGTCGTTGCATGCGCCTGTGTAGTCCTTGAGGTTGTATTTGGATGTGCCTCTTCCCAGTAAAGCTTCGGGATAATCAGCATTAAGCGCTATTGCCTTGTCAAAATCTTCAAGCGCCTCTTTATCTTTTTTGAGGTCGTTGGCTTTGATGATCGCACGGTTGTTATAGGCTTTAAAATGGCCAGGATTCAGTGCAATGGCGCTGTCGTAGGCTATAAGCGCTCCTTCAATATCTCCATTTCTGTATTTGGAATTGCCGCTGTTGAAGAATTGTTTTGCACGGGTTTCCTTGCTGCCGTCGGGAATGGATTTCGCTGCATCAACTCCTGCGCCGGATTTCAGATCCTGCATGGAAGAAATTGCATACTGGTTCTTTTTATCAGACAACATGATCTTTTGCAGACAGGCTTGTTCTTTTTCAGTGTCGCCGGTGTTTTTGTAAATTTCCGACAACGCATAATACACAGAGACTTCGCGGCCTTCAGAGCGTTTCAGCACTTCAAGAAAAAACCTTTCGGCTGTGGTGTATTGCTTCAACTCAAGGCAAAAAGATGCAATGTTGAGAAGACTTCTGTTTTCGTATTTCACCTTTTTATAGAACCCCTCCATCCACGTAAGGAATTTTCCATTGGGCACGAGATTTAAAGTCTGCATTTTTTTCTGGTCATCCGTTGATTCATTTAGTCCGAATTTCAACGGAAGTGTTACAAAATTAATTTCAGGCATGTTGATGGTCGTGTCTTTTTTCATAAATATAGCAGCGTTACCGTCGAGATAGATGAGCTTCCATTGCGGCATTGCGGCGATCTGCGAAGTCCAGGTGTAATACTTCTGATAGTTATAGACGATGAATTTCGGATCGTATTTGGAAAGAAGGTTCACAAGGCCGCCATTCCAGCTATTCACCACTTCATTATAAAGATCTTCTTTCATCACCTCAAGACGTCCGTCAATAAACACAGGTTGCATCGTACGCCATCCAAGCCAGCCACCAAAGCCAATACTATTGAGAATTTTTCCGTTCAGCTTATGGTCAGTCATGAAAGTTGCGGCTTTCTCTGGTTGCTGAAATTCATCAATACCCATGCCGGTTTTAAAATAAGATTCATTGGAAAGATACCAGGAGTTGGTGAACAGCCTGAACGAAAGAACCACCGGAATGATTAGCAGCATACAGAAGACAACACGCCTTATCCATTTGGTGTCAGTGAATTTTTTTCTCTTCTTCATCATTTCAGTGAACTGCTTCAATGATGCTCCTGTGATAGGAAAGGCGATGATCACAAATAGCGGTATGTTGCGTATGGAGATCAATGCAAGATAAAGAAAAATCAACATCAGGATGAGCTCGTGTGCTTTTCTTTTTCTAATGGTGATCAGTGCAAGGAAGATTGAAAAAACAGAAAATAATATGAACAAAATATCCTTTACTGATGTGAAGTCAATGTGAAAAAACGACCTGAATTCTTTGATGTATTGATGGTAAATGTTGTTGCTGTCGAAACGTGTAAAAAGCTCAAGAGGAAATGTGAAACCCCTGATAAAATATGGGTTGATCAGGCAAACTGCAAATGACAAACACATCCATAATAAAAAGTAAAGGTCCACTTTCCTGTCCCTGATCAGTAAGCTGACAAAATAAGACCCTGTCAGCGCAAAGCCAAGTATAAAAAGACTATGGATGTTGCACCAGACGAGCATTAGCACTGCCAGCAGATAGAGTTGTTTTTTGCCACTGTGATAATAATTGTCGAGAATGAGCAGGGCTGTGGTGATAAAAATAAATGTGAACATCTCGGGCCTGAGAACGATTCTCGCCTCGATGATCAGAAAAGCGGCAGGAAGTAAAATGCACGAAAGATACAAAGGAATGCCCAGTGAGAAGTTTCTTTTTAGCAGAATGAAAAACAAAGCCAGGCTCAGACATGCAGTGAGGATGCACAGTCCTGCGTATCCTGTGACTTTAAAACAAAGAAAAATGATCACCTGGAAAAGCCATTGCAGGTCAGTATAATCGTTGTGAGTTGCACTGAAAGTAAAAGTATCTTTTGATGGAAAAGAGAAATGTTCCATGATCCACCTGCCGGAATTCAAATGAAAACCAAGGTCAGGATCCGACAATAACCGCAGCGAAAGCAGGCCGACAAAAAGTACGGAAACGATCAGCGGCAGCAACCATTTGCTTTTGTAAAAACTCTTCCACATAAAATTGTCAATTGTTATTCGTCAATAGTCATTCGTCATTAGTCAATTGTCAATAGTCCACCGTCAATGACTAGTGACCAATGACCAATGACTATTGCTATTGTTTGTATTTTCTTTCTTTCCATTCAAAACTCCCAAACAACCCCAGAAATCCTGTGCAAACAATATACAGAGGATAGATGATTTGCAAAGGGAGATAAAAGTACATCAATTTTTTCTTATTTGCGAAAGTAGAAATTCCTGTCAAAACAGGCAGGTCAACTACAGATTTTATAATGAAAAATTCAAGGAACAACCAAAGAAATGGTGTGAAAAAAAACGACATAATCAGGCTTGCAACGATGACCGAATTGAACAATAAAACCAGCAGAGCAACGGTGATAGTTGCAATATTGGTATAGCCGCGGCTCTTGGAAACCCAGCGTTTTCTTTGATTCAAAAACATCTTCAGTGAAGGTTGAGCAGTTGTTTCAACGATAGCTTCACGCGATTTGATGAAAGCGATTTTTTTATGCTGTGCTTTCATTTTATGCAGTAAAAAAATATCATCACCGGAAGTGTAATTTAAATCATCATCATAGCCTCCTGCTTGAAGAAAAGCGGACCTTTCATAAGCAAGGTTGGCGCCATTGCACATTGTAGGCATACCCAGTTGGATTGAGGCAGCACCGGAGGCTATAAGACTGAGGAACTCTAATGCCTGCATTTTATTGAATATTCCTTTTTCATTTTTAAAACACACGGGTCCGGCAATCATGGCAGGCTTCATTTTTTCATAGTAACCGGCAATGGCAGTTATCCATCCTTCGCTCATGCTGCAATCAGCATCCGTAGTAATGATGAGGTCACTTTGTGTAATGTTGACAGCTCTGGTGATTGCGGCTTTTTTAAAAGAAGTTTTCCTTTGTGAAAGATTGAGGAGTGAAATACTTTTATGTGAATTCGCTAACATGAATTTTGTCACCAGCGAAAATGTATGGTCGGTTGAAGAGTCATTAACAACAATAATTTCATAGAGAGAAGAAGGATAATTTTGAGTGGTGACCTTTTCAAGACAGGGAATAATGTTTTTCTCTTCATTGCGAACAGGTATGATCACAGTGACCTTTGTAACAGGAGATGTGATTGTGTTTTTCCACCATTTCAACCTGAACCAGGCAACATTAAAAGCAATGATTATGATGGCATAGCAGGAGCCAACGATGATAAATAAAATAGCCGGAATTTCGGTCAGTAGATTCAAATTATTTTAGTGAAATAAAGTCTGTAAAGATAGTTCCAAAATTATTAAAATCTGAATAGAAATTTATGATTGCGGGCTTTGCAGCTTTTCATGACGCAAAAAATGAATTTTCGCATTAAGCTCATTCTAAAATCAAAATTGACCATTGACTATTGACAAATGACTATTGACAAATGACTATGCATTTCAGAATTACTTATACTGAAATTGACTCTTCACTGCATGTTCGATGGTAATGAAAGGATCCACATATCGCTTGTGTTTGCACTTGTTGTTTGTCTTTTGATCAATCAACACAGAAATGTTTATCTCAAGAGCATTATTGGCCGCTCCTGCAAGTTTTGAAACTGTCAGATCATAGCTTAGTGAAACAAAAGGATGATATCTTTTAGAGTATGCAGGAATACCTGCACCTGCTATGAAAATAACTGCATCGGCATTGCCCAAAGGAGCAGTCCATGTGCGAAACCATGTCCCTACGTAAACGGTATGGTTGAACAGGAAATTTGAGCCGAACAAATAAGTCTTCATCTTTTTTTGACCTTCATAAACTCCCGTAAAAGATATGCTGTTGTCTGATTTCAGATCGCGCTGAATGCTGGTATGAATAACAAGTTTACGCGGCAGAACTGATTCAAAATTGTAGAAAAAATGAGAAGGCTCCAGTATGTGATAACACGCAATGCCTCCCGTAATGTGGTAATACAACCTGTTTAGTTTTTGCCTGTAATCAAACACACCTCCAACCGCAAGATCAGGAACAATGCGGCCTGAATTATCATCTTTACCTGAAAAACTGCTTGAGGTAATGAAGTCCCCGTCAACAGGGCTGTACTGATCACTAAAAATAAGCTTATCCCAGTTGATGCTTTTTTGTATGATCGAAGGTTCAACACCGAATTGAAAATTAAAATCGTTTTTCTTGCTAAAGCTTACCGGTCTTATAGAAAATGGCACACCAATAGAAATTGTCTTTAAATTTCCGCTGCTAAGATTGGAAGGACCTTCATCATCATTAGCGACAATAACACCAATGCCACCGAGGCCAAAATCGTTGGGGATATTATATTCCCAACTGAATTTTTGTGAATTGTAATGCCCCGGCAGTGTCGGCCATAATGATCTGTATGTTGCCGAAACGTATGTGCCACCCGTGAAGCCACAGAAAGCAGGATTATAGTAAAGCTGGTTAAAATAAAACTGTGAAAAGCTGGGGTCCTGGGCAAAAAGTTTGCCACAGAAAACCAAAAGAAATATTGCTATCAGGTACTTTTTCATTTTCATTTTATCTGACTAAAGTAACAGTGCCGCTTTTTGCTGTTTTATAATGTTGTTTATCGTCGGTGCCATTCCAATCGGAGTCATCGAGGAACTTTGCATAAATCGTCCATGTGTACACATCAAAAGGCAGTTCATTTCCTTTGAGATCTTTTCCTTTCCAGCCTTCACTGGGGCGTCCATAGATATCCAATTTATTAGTTTCCCATTTCAGGTTTCCCCACTCATCATAGATTTGCATTTGGAAGACTTTTAAACCCTTTCCGATGGGCTTGAATTGATTTACCAATGTATCAGGATCACCAGGATACAATGCATTTGGGACACGCAGAAAATAATCTTCATCATCCACCAAATGTGAGACACTGTCTTCACAGCCATAATTATTGATGGCTATAAGCGTCACATAGTAGTTGCCATTATTAACGAAGCTGTGGGTAATGTTTACATCGGTGGTATTATCAGTAGTCCCATCTTCAAAATTCCAGAGGTAATTTATTGCATATTGTGAAGTATTGATGAATTGAACATCATCATCCTTGTGAGGGTTGTTACCTACAACACTGAAACCTGCAACAGGTTGCGGATAGACAGTAATGATGACGTTGAAAATATTTCCAATACAACTTCCTGCTGTAGGAGTGACGGAATAAGTTGCCGTTTGCAATGCCTGTGTGTAGTTCGTCAGGTCACCATTTATCGAAGGTTGATTTGAGTTTGAAGTGCCTCCTGTCATGCCTCCTGTAACCGTAGGTGATGACCAGCTATATGTGGTTCCGTTGGGTACAATAGTCGCATTTGTAGGTATTCCGTTATGTGGAGTAACAGTAAATGTTTCACCCGGACAAATAAATGCTTTCTGGTCCGGTATATGTGGTGCAGGGTTAATGGTAACCATGAGTGTAAAAGGTGGACCAGAGCAAAAATCAGGTGCTCCTGATGTTGGTGTGATGGTGTAAGTAGCTGTTTGAGGAAGATTGGATGAATTGTATAATGAGCCGTTGAAGGAACTTTGATTAATCCCCGATGAGCCTCCTGATAAATTACCGGTAGTGGTTGGTGCTGACCAGCTAAATGATGTGCCATTAGGTACGATTGTATTTGGCGGATTATTTAAAGGCACTTGTAAAGAGAATACTTCGCTGCTGCACTGAGTCAAAAATTTGTTGGGTATTAAAGGTGTTGGATTAACAGTAACTGTAACTGTGAACATACTTCCAGGGCAACCATTGAAAATAGGCACCACATAATAAATGGCTGTTTGAGGAGTATTCGTTGGATTCAGCAGGGTGTCACCTATCATTGTTTGATTTGTTCCTGCATTGCCCCCGGTAATTCCTCCTGTCACTATTGGTGCTGACCAGCTATAAGTAGTACCGATAGGCGCAATTGTATCCGGTGGGCTGTTTTGCGGGAAAGCATAAAAATAATTTCCGCTGCAAACGGTTTCAGTCAAATTTGGAATAACCGGAATTGGATTGATGAGAACCGTCAATGAAAATGCCGGTCCTTCGCACAATCCTGCAGAACCTGAAGTGGGTGTTATGATGTAAATAGCAGCTTGCGGCACGCTTGTGGTATTTGTCAATGTACCGTTGATGATACCGGAACCTGCAGCACCACCTGTAACACCAGTGGTAACTGTAGGTGCAGCCCATGTGTAAGTTGTTCCCAAAGGAACAATGGTTGAAGGAGGATTATTCAGAGGATTGTAAGTAAACTGACCGGAACCGCAAATAGTGATGGTGTCATTTGGAATTTTTGGCTTGGCATCAATAGTGACAGTTACAGTAAAACTATTGCCTGTACATTGACCAGCAGTTGGTGTTACCGTATAGGTCGCCGTCGCAGGATTATTGGTATTATTGATGAGTGTCTGACTGATGCCGGATTGTCCGGTTGGTTGGGCAGATCCTCCTGTCAGTGCTCCGGCTGGTGCTATGACAGGCACACTCCATGTATAAGTTGTGCCTGCAGGTACTATTGTTGCCGGAAGATTATTTACCGGAATGACAGTGAATGTTGCTCCGCTGCATACTGTAGCCACTTGAGGAGGTATCAAAGGCGTAGGATTTACTGTAACTATCACTGTGAAATTATTGCCGGGACAACCATTTGCGTTTGGTGTTACAGTGTATGTTGCAGTTGCAGCAGTGTTTGTATTGTTGGTAAGCGTTTGGCTAACGGAAGTCTGTCCGGTCAATTGTGAACTGCCTCCTGTGATACTTCCGGGAGGGCTAATAACCGGAGTACTCCATGTGTAAGTTGAACCTGCAGGAACAATTGCGGTTGGAGGATTGTTTGTGGGGCTGACAGTAAATGTTGCACCACTGCATATTGTTGTTGATTGTGCAGGTATCAATGGTGCGGGATTAACTGTTACCGTTACTGTATATGTATTTCCTATACAATTGCCAATAGCAGGAGTCACTGTGTACACTGCTGTTGCCGTGCTATTCGTAATATTTGTCAATGTTTGACTGATGGAAGTCTGTCCTGTTAACACAGCGCTTCCTCCTGTCAGCGATCCAGGTGGATTGATAACAGGTGCTCCCCATATAAATGTAGAACCTATGGGCAAAATGACTTGTGGAGGATTGTTTACCGGTGAGACAGTAAAAGCAGACCCACTACATATTGTCGCTGTTTGAGCCGGAACAACAGGTGTCGGATTCACTGTAACAGTGAGGGTAAAATTATTCCCCGGGCAATTTCCAGTTGAACCTGATGTCGGTATAATAGAGTATGTAACTGTTGCCGGACTTGTAATTAAATTTGTGAGCGTTTGACTAATGACAGGCTGCCCGGTTAACTGTGCATTGGCGCCGGATATGGCACCAACAGGATTAACCACAGGAACGCCCCATGTATAAGTTGTACCCGTAGGAATTATTGCCGTTGGAGGATTGTTAAGTGGATTTATTGTGAATGAATCACCACTACAGATGATAGCTGTTTGTGCAGGAACTGTTGGTGTTGCATCAACTGTAACATTAATCGTAAAGTTATTACCAACACAACTTCCTGACAAAGGAGTTACATTGTAAGTTTCAACCCCGGGGTTTATTGTTGAATTATAAAGTATCTGAGTTATTGAAGACACACCGGTTGCCTGAGCACTTCCACCGGTGATGGTAGCAACTGGAGTACTGACAGGTGAGGTCCATGTGTAGGTTGTACCCAGGGGTACCAGAGTAGAAGGCGGATTGTTTGCAGGATTGATCACAAATGCAGAGCCACTGCAGATAGTTGTTGCCTGCACGGGAATAAATGGTCTTGGATTTACAGTTACTGTTACAGTAAAAGAATTGCCAACGCAATTTCCTGTCGAACCGGATGAAGGTGATACAATATAAGTTACAATTGCCGGACTGTTTGTGATATTTGTCAGAGTCTGGCTAATGATGGCTTGCCCAGTTGACTGTGCACTGTCACCGGTAATAGCACCCAAAGGGGTAATTGTAGGTGTTGACCACGTATAGGTAGTACCTGCCGGAATGATTGTTGTTGGAGGATTATTCAAAGGGTTTATTGTAAATGTGTTTCCGCTACAAATGGTAACAGTTTGTGCCGGTACAACGGGTGTTGTATTTACTGTTACTGTTAATATGAAAGTATTGCCGGTACAACCGATTGCATCAGGTGTTATCGTATAAATTGCAGTTGCAGGATTTATTGTTGTATTATTCAATGTTTGGCTGATAGAGGTCTGCCCGGTTAATTGAGAGCTTCCGCCCGTTATTGTGCCCAAAGGATTTATAACAGGAGAATTCCATGTATAGGTTGTAGTTGCAGGAACAATCGCTGTAGGAGGATTGTCCTGTGGGATGATCGTAAAAGGAGTTCCACTGCATACGGTCGAAGTTAATTGTGGAATTATTGGTGTTGGGTTTATTGTTACAGTTACGGTAAAAGCAGGGCCAGTACAGCTTCCTAAAGCTGCTGAAGTTGTTGGTGTCACAGTATAAGTAGCAATAGCGGGACTGCTGGTTGTGTCTGTGAGTGTTCCAATAATATTTGCTCCACTTCCTGCGGCACCTCCTGTAAATCCTGCACCAGTGGGAGCAGACCAGCTATAGGTTGTTCCCAAAGTAACGATACCATTTGTTCCGTCAACGGGTGTTACTGTTACTCCAATACCACTACACACAGTTGAGGACATTGCTGTAATGGCAGGCATAGGATTTACAGTAATCAAAATATTTGTAGTAGCACCCGGACAAGCATTTGCCAATGGTGTAACAATATATGTCACCGTACCGGCAGTAGCCCCCGGATTTGTTAATGGCTGGGCAATCGTTGTTCCGTTTGATGCACTCGCGCCTGTTATTCCACCTGTAATAGTACCAACAGTCCAGCTAAATGAAGCACCAGCAACATTGCTTACCAATGCAATATTTGAAACAGCTCCGCTACAAATAGAGGTTGGAATTGCAGTTACATCAGGTAAAGGATTTACTGTTACGATAAAGTTTGTTGCAATACCGGCGCATGCATTTGCTGATGGGGTGACAATATAAGTAACCGTTCCTGCGGTTGTTCCCGGATTGGTCAATGTCTGGGCTATTGTCAAACCGTTTGAAGCGCTGGCGCCTGTTATTCCACCTGTAATTGGTCCGATTGTCCAACTGAATGAAGTCCCTGCAACATTGCTTAAC
>Ga0073936_10003995_pt1 | contig 20724 bp, 11 predicted proteins | sample AliMusrvi5mmetaG_FD_87041 | JGI IMG/M metagenome (GOLD analysis project Ga0073936, IMG submission 87041) | Freshwater lake bacterial and archeal communities from Alinen Mustajarvi, Finland, to study Microbial Dark Matter (Phase II) - Alinen... | ecosystem: Environmental > Aquatic > Freshwater >... | reverse complement strand
TCCCTACCGTCGCACCGTCGGCGAGTTTAGCCGAAGAGCCGCCGGGAGCGTAGAGATTGACGACCGGTCCGTCTTTGGCGGCCATCACCGCCCAGCGAGGAGTCAGCAACAAGCCCCGGGGCGCGCTGGCGATGCAACAGCTCAGGTCGAGGTCCGCGTGCGGAATGAAGCTAGGGACCCGCTCACCGGTCAACGGTGTAAAATAGGCAAACCACTCCCCGCCGGGCGTCATCGCGCCGGCCATCGCATTATAAATGGAAACCTCCATCTCATCGGCCCAAACCAGGTCGCCCGTCAACCGCAACAGTTGGGCACAAAGCTTGATCCAGGTAACCGTGGCGCAGGTTTCCTGCGGCTTCTCAAGTATTTCTGTCTGACCTCGGGCGCCATCACAAAAGAGTTCGTGGTTGGATAGCGAGCCGTCAACCATCCGTTCGCATTTGCGGACGCTCTGGCCAAAGCGCACCGCCGCATCCAGATACTGGCGATCACCCGTGGCACGGTAGAGTTCGCAGATCCCCTCGAAGCACGACATGATGGCATAGGCGTGGTTCTTCATGGGTGGCAAGCCCGCCAGGGCGTTATCCATGAGGTGAATCCCATCGGGCGCGGATTTGGAGGGCGCGTTCCACTGGCCGATGATCGATTGGGCGAACTTAAGGTATTTGGTGTTCCCGGTGCGCTGGTAAAGGAGCGCGAGGGGCTCGATAATCGAGCTGTGCGCCACTCCTTGCAGGACATCAACGCCGACATCTACGACCTTGATCTTCTTCCGTTCCAGCTCATCAATCATATTATCGGCCTCACGGTAGGCAGCCCTCAGGACGGTCTGGTCCCCGGTCAGATCATAGGCGGCGATGAGGCCGAGCAGGACGTATTTGCGGCACCAAACGTCCCAAACAGTTAGACGGTGCTCGCTGTCATAGGTACCGAGATAGCCGTCGGCACCCTGGGTCATTATGATTTCGCGCACGTTTTGCTGGAGCTGCGTGAGACGCGCGGGGGTGGGCTGATACGCATAGGCCAAAACCGCTGCGGTAAACCATTTTCCCCAATACTCGCCGCGCCAATCGTTGTTGTCGTTGTGATTGCGAAAGAACGGGATGATCTTGTCGGTATCCCGCCCCCATACACGATGCTCCACGCACAAATCCAACTTCTTGCCCAGCGGACCCTCAACTCGCACGGTCCCGATGGGGGCAAGACCGAGCACGTCGGCCACGGGATGCTTTAGCTTTGTGCCGGAATCAGCAGCCTCAAGCTGGCTGGCCGACAGCAATAGCGCCAGCAGCGGGGCTCGGAAAAGGAGTTGCATGGCGGGCAGCCTATAGTTTAGTTCAACCTAAATCAAAAGCTGTTTGCGGCTCGGGTGGACCGCGACAGCGGCTGCCTCCTGTGCAGAGGGCGCCTTACCTGGACCGGCCATTAAAAAGACCGCGTTCTAGCGGGCCGACCCGGCTAGGGACCGAAAGATCCTCCCAGTATTGCCAATCCTTTGATCTGCTTAGTGTTGATAGCGCTGCGGAGGAAGACGACGTTCTGATAGCCCAGCGCCTTAAGTTCCCGATCCCAGTTCCGCATGATGGGTTCCTCGATCGCCGCTCCGCCGCGATAGCGATTGAGCACGACGACTGCCAGTTCCCGGCGCCCCTGTTCAGCGGCAGCCTTAAGGACATCGGCCAGGCTGCATGGCGTGAGGAACTCGACTTCGCCACGGGTCCCCTGCACTTTCCCTTCAGTCATGCGTGGCTTTAGTACGTAGCTGGTGTCGTCCGAATAATACCGGAAGATAAAGTCCGCCTGAGCTTCGTTCTCAAAAACCGAAGGTTTGGCCTTGGGCTTCATATCCGAGTGCAGGTTGGTCTGCGCAGCCGCAAACGAGCATGCAGACAGCAGCGCCGCAACAAGAGTTCCCCAGACTATTGCTTTCATGTTAATGTTCCTCAGTTCCTGAGTTCCTACGCCCGAACTCGCGGGTTCAGGCTGGAGCCAGAGGGAGAGGTTGTCAATACTCTTGAATAAGAAGAGGTATCCGCAATCTCCGGCAGCCTCGCTCAGGCGCACCTGTCTCGTCGTGATCAATCTCCGGGTTGACCTCTCCTTCGGAAAAAGCCCCAGCGAGCCGGGTTAGTCGTTTCGTTATCGTTGTGGAGAAGTGTGGCACCCGATAAGATTTGCGGATGAAGATCGGCAAAGCGAAGCGATTCGAGCGCTCGCATGCTAAACCCTCGTTGGCCCCGAGTCGGGTTTCTCCGGGACGACAGTGGTGTTTCCGACTGGCGGCAGCGGTCGTGGTTCCGTTGCTGCTGTTCTCAGTGGCTGAACTGGGCTTGCGGCTGATTGGGTATGGTTATGCTACCGGTTTCTTTCTCGAGCGTTCCCAAGAAGGGCAGCGGGTGATCATCGAAAACCGGCAATTCGGCTGGCGTTTCTTTCCCTCGCATCTGGCACGCACTCCCCAGCCGCTCATTTTGCCAGTAAAGAAGCCTGCGGATACCTGCCGGATCTTTCTCTTTGGCGAATCCGCCGCCATGGGAGATCCTGATCCGGATTTCGGCCCGTCGCGTGCATTGGAGGTAATCCTGCGGGACCAGTTTCCCAGGAAGCAAGTCGAGGTCGTGAACGTGGCCATGACCGCCATCAATTCGCACGCGGTGCGTGAGATTGCACGCGATTGCGCGTCGCGCGAAGGTGACGTCTGGGTGATCTATATGGGAAACAATGAGGTGATCGGTCCGTTCGGGGCCGGGACTATTTTTGGCTCCCCTGCCCCTCCCTGGGGCGTTGTTCAGCTCACGCTGGAGCTGGGACGGAGTCGCCTGGTCCAGTTCCTGAAGGAGTTTATTCGCGAGACCGTGCAGAAGGAGCCGATGCCCCGCACGTGGGGTGGGCTGAGTATGTTCCTGGGCCACCAGGTGTGTTCCGATGATCCGCGCCTACTGCGGATCCGGGATCACTATCGCAGGAACCTGGAAGAGATTATCCGGCTGGGCGCTGCCTCTGGAGTCAAAATGGTTGTCTGCACTGTGGCCAGCAACCTCAAGGAGTGCGCGCCGTTTGGCTCGCAACACCGCCCCGACCTTTCCTCCGCCCAACTCCAGTTGTGGGAGGAGGAGTACAACAAGGGTGTCGCCTTCGAAAAGGCCCGTGATTACGGCGCGTCCGCCGCGAGCTACGGGCGGGCCGCAGCCATCGATGACTCTTTCGCGGCCCTGCAATTCCGATTGGGGCAGTGTCTGCTGGCGTTGGGTAAACCGATCGAGGCACGGCAGGCCTTTGAACGGGCGCGCGATCAAGACACACTCCGGGTTCGGTGCGACACGCGGAACAACGAAATCGTCCGGGCCGCGGCGGCGAACTCCGAAAACAAGGGTGTATATCTAGCTGACTTGGAGGAACAATTGGGCAAGCAAAGCCCCGATGGCATCCCGGGCCTGAACTTCTTTTGGGAACATGTGCACTTCAATTATCCGGGAACCTACGCCATGGCAGAAATGTTGGCGCGCCGGGTGGCGGAAGTGTTGCCGGAGTCCTTCCAGCGCGACCGCTCATCGGGCCCGCTGCTTTCGGAGATGGAATGTGCCCGACGATTGTCCTATTGCCGCTGGAACGACCAGAAGATAATGTCGGAGATTCTTCGCCGGCACCAATCGCCCCCTTGCACCCTGCAACTCGACCACGAGGAACGAGCGACGTGGTGGCGGACGCGGTTGGCGGAAGGCCAGCGATCCGGTGAGCCGGCCGCCCTTTTGGCGGCCCTTGCCGGGGTCCGGACAATAGTACAGACCAACGATTCGGATTGGGTGTTGCACAAGAAATCTTGGCCAGATGCTGGAAGCAGCCGGCGACCTGGCGGGTGCCTTCACTGAATGGGAGCGGGTTTCGCGGATGGTGCCGCAGTATGCGAATGCCTGGTATCACCTGGGCAACCTGTTGGACGAGCAGGGAAAGAGCGTCCAAGCTGAGGCGCAGTTCCGCAAGGCGCTGGCGATCGATCCGAACATGGCCGAGGCGTTAAGTGGCTTGGGGCTGTCGCTGGCGGCTCAGGCCAGGTTTGACGAAGCCTTCCGCATCTACGCCCGCGCCATCGCCGCGAACCCGAACTCGATCCACGCGTACATCAACTGGGGAATCGGCCTCGCCAGCCGCGGGCAATTTGAAGAAGCCATCCGGAAGTATGAACTTGCGCTGAGGCTCAACCCCGATGATGCCCTGGCTCACCACAACCTGGGGCTGTCACTCGCGGCGTCCGGCCGGAGCGAGGAGGCTCTTGAGCAGTATTCGCGCGCGCTGGAGTTGAAGCCGGGCTTCCTTCCCGCGCGCCTGAGCCTGGGGGTCGGATTGCTGCGGTTGAAAAAGACCAGACAGGCGGCCGCGATCTTGGAAGCCGGTCTCGCCGCTGGAACTGGTGTGCCCGCTCTCCATTTCCAGCTTGGGCAGGCCTACGAGCAACTTGGCCGAGGCGATGATGCCGCGCGCGAGTATCAGGAAACGCTACAACTCAATCCCACCAACGGCGAGGCGCAGAACGCACTGGCCCGGGTGCAGGCTTCCCGTTGACCGCCCCCCCCAATCGGCGTGGCGTGGTGAAGTCCCGCTGCGCCTTCGCGACGAAGCGCCGAAGAGAGAGGCGGTATAAGGCACAACATGCACAAGATTTTGCTTTGCAGGATTCTTCCAGTGGCTTGCTGCGAGCCAGCGATGAATGGTCGTATGGCACCACCTCTACTGGGACCGCGCTGTGGCTGAAGCTGCCTGACTTCCCGTCGGGCGGTGGGTAAAGACGAGGATGTGCTGTCGCGGGAGCACCTCGATGGTTTGAACCCAAACCAAAGGCAGCACGGACATCTCCTTCTTAACCTGCGCCTGCGTCATCTTGTGGAGGGGTTTTATGGGCACGTTGGCGTCCTCGCCCCGATATTCCACGAAGACCACACGGCCGCCGGGTTTCAATGCCCGGCAAATTCCCTGCATCATCTCCCATGGGAAATCGAACTCGTGATACACATCCACCATCACCGCCAGGTCCACCGACGCGGTCGGAAGCTGAGGGTCAATTACCTCTCCAAGGACTGGAACGATGTTGGTAAGGCCCAGCCGGGCGCTGAGGTTTTTGAGCAGGTCGATCATCTCGGGTTGAACATCCACGGCCAGGACCTTTCCCGTGGGCCCGACGGCTTGGGCCAGGCGGCGGCTTAAATAACCAGTGCCAGCGCCAATGTCAGCCACTATGTCACCACGCCGAACCTTGAGCTGGCTGACCAGATGGTCGGGTTGCTCCTCCGCGACGCGTTCGGGCCGTTCCAGCCAATAGGCCGATTCATGGCCCATGACCTGGGCAATCTCGCGTCCCATATAAAACTTCCCAATGCCATCCGGATTATGGGGCTGGAAAAAACTGTAGCGGTTTGTCTGAGCAGTGACCTGCTGTGCCCGAGAGGCAAGTGGCACGAACAAGCTGGCTGAACCAAAGAAGACGAGGAGGAAACGCCAAGAGCGCCCCAAAAGGAAAGGCGAGCCTCCTCGCGGCCTCGGGTTTTGAGACGGTCCCCTCCACTGGCCCTTACTGGTCGCTGGCAGTATCAAGTCGCGCACAGCCAACCGTCCGCCAAGGACCTAGTTTTGGCAAATGAGTCAGATGCGTTTCAAGCTCCGAGCCGCAGGAACTCAATTCCATCTGTCTTCAGCTTGAAGCGTCGGGCGCGGACCGCGCTCCCCGCGCCTTCCTCGTAATACACCACCAGTACGGATCCATCCTTCAGTTCGACGGTGGACGCGTACGCACCAGGCGTCGTGTCGATTTGATACGGCCCTTGCCAGGTCTTGCCTTCGTCGCGGCTAATGTGCAACGAGGTGAGCGGAAGGCGATGAGTGAGGAGAATCTCGCCGCTGCTCAGGCGCGTAAGGTGCGGACAGTGCCCCGGGAAACCAATGTCTTTCACCAGCGACCACGTCACACCGCCGTCGGGGCTGGTGGCGAAGTGCATGTTCACGCGATCACCACGGAGGGCAGCGTAAAGGGTGCCGTCCTTCAGCCGTACAAGATCGGTCTCCGCGTCGAGGCGCACGCCGCTGTCCTTGCCGATCGAAATGGGTGCGCACCAGGTTTGGCCGCCGTCTGTCGAGCGGACCACGCCGCCGTAGGCTGTGGCGCCTTCTTCCTGGTACACGCCGAGCAGGCGTGTGCCATCAGGCAATTCGCGCACCGGCGCCGAGCTGGGCCAGCCGGGGGCTACTACCCGCGCCTCGGTCTCCCACGTTTCGCCACCGTCGCGAGAGGCGACCAGGCATGTGTCACAAAGGACCTTGCCGTCCGGCTGAGGACGATATGTGAAGAAGCTGCAGACCAGGGTGCCGTCCCGCATTTGCGCAATGTGCGGATCGCGATCATCAAACGGGCCGTCGAAAAGGACCCGAGGCGCGCTCCACGTACGGCCTTCATCCTGTGACCGGACGCTGCAGATGCGCCCGCCTTTCGGCCAGTCATTTCGTGGCAGCGAGATATGACCGTAACCGGCATAGAAGACGCACAACAGGTCGCCTTTGGTGAGCCGGCAAATGTCGGTGAATGCCTGGTAAGTGCCCGCAGCCTCACCACGCGAGATGACGGTATGGTGGCTCTCCTGTTCCAGCCACTCCTGGTTGAGCCGGGTGAAGGTGATGAACTTGTAGCCCTGTTCCACCCCGCGTTCCCACAGGACGCCAATCGTCTGATCCATGAGAATCGTAAGATCCGAGTAGGCGGCGTAGTCATCCGAAATCAGCCGCTCGTTCCTGAAGGTTTTAGCTTCGTCATCGCTCCAGCGGACCACGAGCCGGCGCCGGTCAGGACCCTTCGGACCGGTCCAGATAACGGAGTTACGATCGCCCCCGACAGCCTTGGGCGCGAAGCGTTCGATCGCGCACATGACGGGCGTCACGGTGAGCCCGGGACGCGGCTCGGCCCAGGTCTGACCATCGTCGGCGCTCTCAGCCAGCCAACGGTGCGCGCCTGAGTTCTGCCGGATGTCCATGAGCAGGCGGCCGTCCGCCAATTCGACGATTTGGTTCTCGTCGCCGCCCTGCTTGCCCGGGACGAACTGGCCGCGCTGCCAGGTGCGCCCGTGATCGTCCGAGAAGATGGCGAAGTTCGCAGCAGGCGTCTTCCACATCGGCACGATGAGGCGGCCCTTGCGCGTCTGAATGGCGCCGCCCGGTCCGGGCACGCTGGCTCGCCAGCCTTTGTCGTTCATGTCGCGCCCCGCGGTCGTCAAGTCAACCGGCTCCGACCAGGTCTGGCCGCTGGTATCGCTCCAGCGGGCGATGGTCTGCATATCATCGGTGCCGGGCCGTGAGGTGTCGGTACTACAGCCGGGGCGGGACCGCAGGTAGAAGACCCAGAGCCGTCCATTGCTCCGGTCCACTACGGTGGCCGGATTAGCCGCGGACCAAAGTTCGCCCGCGTGTTCCAGCACGGCCATGGGAGACCAAACAGCCCCGTTGTTAGTGCTGCGCTTGTAGACCAGGTCGATCTCCTGCTTGCCAAATCCCGGGTCGCCCGCGTTGTACTTTCGGGCCTCGGCGAAGGCGACCAATGAACCATCTGGAGCCGCCTCCACTGCCGGGATACGATAAGCATGGTAGCCGCCTTGCCCCGAGGTGAAGACATCGGTGCTGGTGAGCAGCGGCGCCGCGCCCGCGCCCGCCGCTACCAAAAGCGCCCCGACGGAGGTCGCAATGAAGTTGCAGTTCATGGAGTTCATCAGGGATCGAGACTCAACCGGACGGCTCGCACGATTGCGCGCTGCCTCAGCGCAGATCGGCGCCCTTTAGCCCGCCTTCAGTCCAGTCCAAATTGTAATTGCCGAGGGTACCGGGGTTTAACTGTCTATAAAGGGCGAACTGGGCGTGACCGTCAACGAACATGAGTGAGAGCCCCTTGGTGCCATGACCGACCACCGCCGCGCTATTTGCGCTCGCAGCAAAGCAAGCGGATTGGGCTTTTCTAGTAGGATAGCGCACTTCCTGAAGCTTACGAACCATCAGGCCAGCGGGGGCGTCGTCCATGTAGAATTGGAAATAATGGTAGTAGGAGCAGGGGAACAGCAATTGGTTAGTTGATATGCCATTGCCCGCACCGTTGACGATTGTCCATTCGAAGTTCCAGCCGCGGCGACTGTCGGCGAGGCAACGGAAGAAACCGCGGTTATTGGTGCTGATGTATGGATCGTAGAGCTTCAGAAGGTCCACGAAGGGCATCTGGGGCCACTCGCGGCCGGAGTAAGGGAAGCGATCCGCGTTATCGTTCAGATACATAACGCTGGTCAAGCCTACCTGCTTCAAATTGGAGATACAATTAGCGAGCTGAGCCTTGGTTTTCGCTCTGGCAAGTGCCGGCAGAAGCATGGCGGCCAGGATCGCGATGATAGCAATCACCACCAGCAATTCGATCAAAGTGAATGCAAGACGGAATCTCCACCCCCGGGTGCCGGAGCCGGCCCGAACCCCATTCAGGTCGAGAAGGTATTTCATGGGTACTTCTTAAACATGGTCCTGGTTTTCGGTCAGGTCAACGAAATTCAACGTGCTGGGCTGACTGCGTGGAGAGCGGGTCGCGAACCGAATTGCAGGGGCCCGGTTCAGCCTAAAAACAGCTTACGCGATAAAACCGGCTCGTGGCAGGCAGAGCATTGGTGTCCTGCAGCAAAATCTGAACCCCAGTGCCCGGCACCACCGGGAAGATCGGCACCCAACCGGTCTGGGTCAAGTTATCCTTATATTCAAGCTGGTAGTTCAACCCAGCTACACTGTCGAGCGACATGGAGACGGTCGTCCCCGTGACATTCAGACTGCCTGGCAGGACCGTCGGCGCGACCAGAACCTTAAGGGTTGCGATTCGGCTCCGTGCAACTCCATAAGCATTAGAGATCACAACCTGGTACGTGCCGGCCTGGTAGGTTTGCACATTGAAGAAAAGTAGGTTAGTGCCGTTGCCGCTCAGCGGTGTGTTGGTGTTGTAATACCACCGATAAGTCATGGGGAGCGTTCCAGTGGCAACCACCCAGAAACCGGCGGCCCCTCCCGCCTCAACGACCTGGTCAAGAGGTTGGGTCCCAATCTGCGGAGGCGCAACGACCGTCAAACGAACGACCTGGCTAGTGGCAGAGCCCATCATGTTGGTCACCACCAGTTGATAGGTCCCCGCGTCAGAGAGTTGGGCATTGGCCACGACCAAGGTGGCGTTGGTGCCAACAGGCAGGGCATTGGTGGTGTTGAAGAACCATTGATAAGCCAACGGCTCTGACCCGGTGACCGTGGAGGAAAAAGTCGCCGTGGTGCCGGCTGACAGCGTCAGATTTGTCGGTTGCGACGTGATGTGCGGCGAGATTGGCAGGCCGGTGAAGGGCGTGACCGCTTGCCAGTTGGCGGAGTCATCGGCGAAAAGGGCGGGTTGCAACCGTTGCAGCGAGGCTCCCGCGCCGTCGGCATTGGTCGGCCAGGGGGCCTTATTGTTGTAGGAGACAGCGTCAATGAGGTAATAGGGAACGGAGATGTTGGTGGTTGTGACCATGGGTGTGTCCGGACGAGTCAATTCGATGGTGTCACCACTGTTATCGAGGGCGCCGCTCCAGGGACCGTAAATGGGCATATTGGTGGGCGGGCCGTATTTGGTTACAAACGCAGCACGTGTGGCCGGGTACTTGATCGGGTCGAAGCTCGCCACCAGCAACCGCCCGGCGGGTGGCAACACGATATTTGTCGGAAAGGTAAACGTGACGGCCTGGCCAAGCCGCCAGGTGTTGGTTGGTGCCGCCAGGTCGTAGAGCGGCACATTGGTCGTCGTGATGTTGAGCAGTTCGATGTACTCATCCAGGGTGTCGTTGACTGCGTAGGGGAGGTCCGGTGGATGATACATGAATTCGGCGATTACCACCGGCCCAACACGGGGCGAGGCGTTTTGGGCACCGAGTGTGTTTGTGCTTTGCAATACGAAAAACTCCTGGCCCTGGCTGTTGACATAGCGGCCAAAGGTGACGTCGTTGGGCGCGGCGCCAAAGCCGAAACCATGACCGTAACCGGTGAGATTGGCGTTGGCATCGCCGGAAAAGAGGTACACTGAATCCCCGGTTGAACTAAGCGCGAAGCCGGTTGGTCCAACGCCGAACTGGGTACTGGTGAAGGTCAGGTAATGGCCGGCCGCGATGGTGAAGCCTGCGGGGATGCGATATTTCTTAGGTTGTTGCGGATTGTCGGTAAGGAACCAGCCTCCCAGGTTCACCGCGCTGGCCGTGGGGTTGAACAGTTCGATCGTGTCCGGCTGCGGCAGGCCGGTGTGATGTGTGAGCGCCTCGTTGACGAGGACGGAGGTGATCGCAGGCGCGGTCGGGTCTGCCTGGCCGGGCGAGCCGTTCAAAGCGCTGCTCGGCCGCCAGACGGCTTTAGAACCCCACGTCTCGGGAGGCGCCGCGGCGTCCCGAATCACCAGCGAAAACCCCTGACCGTCGGTAGCCTGATACCAGCCGTTCTTGTATGAGAAATCGAGAACCGGTTCCTGCAATGGCCCGGTGAGAACGAGATGGTCGCCGCTATTACCGAGGCTGTTGGTATAGACGCCCCCGATGTTGTTTACTCCAGGATAACGCGATTGGAAGGCCGCCAGATTCTTCACGAGGACAACATATTGACCGGAGCCCAGCGTGTAATTGCCAAAAGTAAAGCTGACCCCGCCGGTCAGGCAATAGCCTTGAAGATTGATCACTGCCGCGCTGGTGTTCTGGAATTCGATGAACTCGAAGTTGTCGTTGTCATTGGTGTTGCCAGCGGGCGGCGGGGGCGGATTGCACATAATTTCCGTGATGCGCAATGGCGGCGTAGCGGTGTAGAAGGTGGCCACGAGCGGCCCGGACCATGGGCTGGAAAGAGGCGGGTTTCCCGTACCGGTCAGGTTGTGATGGCTGACGTTCCAATCGCGGGCAAAAACGCGGGCGTTGGTAGTCAGCGTGACCGTCGCGGTGTTGAGGCTCGACAGGGCCTTGGGGGAGAACCCCCCGCCGGGCAGCCGCGGGTCGGTGCCATCGAGGGTGTAGAAAATCGTGCTGTTGGCTTCCCGAGTCGGTGACGTGATGTTCAGCGTGAAACCCGGAGAAATGGCTCCGCCAGTAGAACTGAAAACCGGTGGATTGAGGAATTGTGTATCCATGAAATCCACGCGGTTGGAAAACCAGTACTTCGTGAAATTGATTTCCCCCTGCCAGGTGCCGGGCGTCGGGAAAGTGTAAGTGAAGCCGTCACCGCTGTAGAAACCCGAACGGGGCGAGGTGTCGGAAGCCCCTCCCCCTGTCCACCGGGCATACTCACGCGCCGTGGCGGCGCGTACCTGGTTGCCTAAGCCATCAATCGTGGCGTAGAGATTGGTGAGACTGTAAACGCTTCTTCGAAGATCCTGGTAACGATCAATCCAGCGCTGCCAGAAGTCGGGATCGGTGAAGAGTCGTCCGTACCAGGGATTACAGAAGATGTTGCAATTGGGATTGAACACATCCGTACCGCCATCGCCAGAGCCGGAGCGCCACCGGCGTGGGTTAAAGCCCCGATCGTCGTTGCTGTCAGCAAAGGCGCGATCAAAATCCCACAACGGCCCCTGAACGATTCTGCCATTGCGGGGCTTATAAAAGAAGGAACTGATGCGGAGCATATCGACGTTGAAAACAAACGTCTGATGGAGGTGATAATCGGTCCAGGAATCGAGATCAATGTAAGCGGCGTAACCGGTGACGGGATTGGTCCAGTTCGGACCTGTGAGTGCCGCATAAAAGCTATTGAAGTAATTGTCGATGTACTGCTTTTGGGCGGCCCGAACCGGGGAAGTAATCTCGTAATAATCCGGATCCAAGTACCACATGCCGACGTTAGCCAGGTAGGTCTGGTTGCCGGGATTGGATTTATCGATGCTCAGCAAGTAGCCGCCCGTGATGCTCGGGGCCTTGCTGTTCTCGGGCTGGAGGGTATCGATATCAACGCGGTTCTTGCCGATCTTGATCTTTTCTTCCAGCACGTAGAGCCCGTAGTAATCCGCCGTGGTGATCGGTCCGGCGGTTCCTGCATCCATTTTCAGATAGACTTCGAGGTAACGCGTCCGGGAAGAGTAATGGCCCAGGTCTCGGTACAGACTGTGGCTAAGTGTATTGTGCATCAGCGTCTTGTCGAACTGGTTGATGCCGTAAAACACCCAGTCATTGTCCGCGGGGAAACCAGCTAACGGCACATTCAAATTGTCGCCAAGTTCATCTTGGGTCTCGACGCGCAGGTTGGGCTTGGGGTCCCAAAAGGACGCCTGACCTCGCCGATGGAAATAGCCTTGGACGGCCAGATCCGGCGGGTTGGTCAGCGAACTGCGGCCATAAGTGGTGTCAAACACCTGCATGGTCATAAATTGATCAGCCGTGGCCGCCAATGCTCCCCCGCCCAGGTCGTGGAAGATGACCATTGGCAGATCGGAACTGACGTTTGCCACTCCAGGGGAAAGCTGGAGATATGTCTCGTTGTGCGCTGCACCTGGGAAGTAATTCGGCTGGGTGGAAAAGGCGCGGGCTCGCACCTGCACGCTGCTGCTGATTGTGAGCGGCCCTGTATAAATTGGCGAACTGATCGTCGGCAAGTTAGTCACCACCGTGGTGATGCCGTTGGTAGCCAAGAGGTAATGGATAATGGCGTTGCTGCCGGCAAGACTAAGCGTCAGCGCGAAGGGCTGCTGGAACGTCCGGCCGGGCACAGAGAACAGGATGGCTGGCGCGTAACCAGCCCCCAGGAACGAGTTGGCGGAACCCGGGGTGGCGTTGGTGAAATAACCCACGACGGATGGGTCCACCCGGTCGCGCCCGTAGGACACGTTGGCGTATTGCTGCGGGTAAGAGGGAAAGGCGGACACGATTGTGGAACCGTCCAGATAAACCAAGGCAAGGTAACTGCCAGCCGTGCTGGAAAGCTTGAAACCAGTGTGCAACGGGGCGGCCGGGTTCGTTCGGGTATTGCCCGAAGCCCAGACCAGCATGTACGTGTGCGAGAGCAACGTTACCCCTTGAGGAAACCTCCACTTGATTAGATTGGTGGCAGTGTCGGTTAAGTACCACCCTCCGAGATCAACCGAGGCGCCGCTCGAGTTGTAGAGTTCCAACCAGTCCGAATTCTGACTATCCTCATCTCGGATGCCGCTCTTGTTGTCCGCCATGAACTCCGTGATTAGCACCTGGCCGGTGATGGCCCCCGGATTCACGGTATAGGTAATCGCCCCCCCGGCAAAGCGGTTGGCGCTGGCTGAAAGATCGGTGATCTTATTCGCAGAACTCCAAGCCACTTGCACCGATCCCGGGGCGGGCTGTGGAAAACTGAACACATAGACGTCGGGCGCGTAAGCCGTCAGATTTGTGGCGGCCATGCCGTTAATCAGCAAGTCGCTTACCGTGACGCCTTTGACGCCTTTGCTGAAGTGGACCTCGATTTCACTTAAGCTTGGCAACGTGCTGCCAGCCGCCGGGAGCCATCGCATCACCGTCGGCGGGTTGGTATCTGCGATGACCGTCAACGTGGCGACCTGGCTAGTAGTGCAGTAGGTGTAGGCTCCGATGACGTTAGCCACCGCGACGCCGAAACCAGCCCCGCTATCGCTCAGCGGCGTTACAGGTATCGTGAAGCTCGCGTCTGTCGCTCCCGCAATCAAACCTCCGTTCTGGTACCACTGGTAGGTCAATGGCGGATTGCCGGTGGCTGAGACCTGGAACGTGCTGGGGGCGAGTTCCGCGACCGTCTGACTCTGCGGCTGAGCGGTGATGGAGGGCGGCGCAGGGACCGGAACGGTGACAGTGAAGGCCTGAATGCCGTCATCGGTAGCCATGGCATAAAGTGTGGCTGTGTTTCCGCTGATTTCTCCCCAAGCCACTGCCCCCGTATTGTGGCTGTCTGCCGGCAGCGTGCCACTGGTGGCGTTGGCTTGTCCTACCAGCACCGGCGTGGTCGGGTCTGTCAAGTCGTAGAGGCTCACGTGGTTGTCCGTGGTGCTTAGGGCCCCGAGGAGTGGAAGCCCCCCGACAACGGCATAGGCTAAAGCCCTCTCGTCTGTCGAAGCCAGGACCGGGCTGGCCAGCAGTGCCCCAACGCTGCCGGAGAAGCTGCTGTAACGCGGCGCGTTGCCTGAGCCCCCTTGCGTCCCGATTACGTGGCTGGCATCGGTGAAAGCGATGCCCAGGCGAAAATCCCCCGCCGCAGGCGGCGTGGCGCCAAAACCGACCGCCACTGCGGCGCCTGCGGTCACGTCAATGAGCGCATAGCCGCTATTGCCGGTCACACTCGGAGTGCTGTTGAACCCGGCCGCCAGCAGGGTCGAACCCCCGCTGGTAATAGCGGCCAGACTGTCCCCGATTCGCGCGCCAGCCAACGGCACTCCGCTGTAAGCGACCGTCGGCGTCGTATTCGAAAGATCGTTGGCCCACCGGTAAACTCTGAAAGCCGCTGGTCCCGTGGCCAAGTTCCCGACGTAAATCGCTCCGTCACCCCCCACAGCGACCAAGTTGACATTGAACGTGCCGCCGCTGACGACCCCGCTGCCCAAATTCAGTGCCCCCAGGTCGGCGCCGGTTCTCGAATCCAGAATACAGATAAAATCACCGCCATTTCGGCTAACCAAATACAGATGGTTGCTGCTGCACGCCAAGCCTCGCTCGGTATCTGCGGTCGTCAAGTACGTATAGGTGCTCCCGTTGTACCCGTTAGGCGCCAGCCAGCCGCCACTGCCAAACGTACTCAATGGAGTAATGCTGAACTGCGCTGACGCAGAAAGGGCACCTACCAGAAACCAAAGGGCTGCCGCCCTACCAACATAGATATTCATACGAAATCAAACCCTTCACCCATTTATCCATGTGCGTGATAACAGGGTGGTTCTTGGTGGCAAGATTTGCGGTGCCGGTTCAGGTAGGGGGCGGGCGTCTCGCCTGCCGGACCGGGCCTCTTGCAAGAGAGGGCGAGACGCCCCCATGACAGGCGAGACGCCCGCCCCCTACCTGAACACTTAGGAGCAGGGTTCCCCTTGCAAACCAAATCCATAGTGATACAACGTAAGCAATGCGAGCCACTGGCGCTGTTTATACCCTGTGTGAACTGACGGTTCTTGGTAGGAACGCCGGCTCAAGATCCAAACCGTGTGGAGGTTGCTATTGATGAGCGCGTCGGCGGCGCTGCCTGGGAAAGTTCCAAAATGAAGGAATCCTACCTCTTCCGAAGGGCCTCGGGTTTCACCCTGATCGAGCTACTGGTGGTCATCGCCATCATCGCCATTCTAGCAGCACTGCTTTTGCCGGCATTGGCCCGGGCTAAAGCGAAGGGTCAGAAGACAGTTTGCCTCAATAATCTCCACCAGATTGGCCTCGCGAGCGCCCTGTATCTTAACGACTTCAGTCAGTATCCCGGCACGTACTCCGCTAATCACCGCTGTTTTGTTTGGCCCACGCGGCTCTTAGACCTGATGGCAAATAGCCGAAAGGCGTTTTCCTGCCCGGCAGCGCCGGCCAATAGCGCTTGGGATACCAACCTGAACAGCACCCTTGGAGGTATTGGGGAAAACGGCCTCCCGGATCCTTTTAGTATCACGCCCCATTCGCGTTTTTCGTTTGGCTACAACGACTGGGGTTTGGCCATCAGCCACATTCCCCAGCTTGGGCTGGGGGGTGATGTGGACGGTGCGGTGAATCGAGGACCAGTGAGGGGCACGGACGTGCTTAAACCCGTTGATATGATCATGCCGGCTGACGTCCGAGCGCAACTCGATGCGAGCTTGATCAATATGGACGCCGACGTCGATCCGACTGATAACAGTCGGGGCCACAGCCAATGGCCATCCAACCGCCACAATTACCGAGTGGATATCCTGTTTACCGATGGCCACTGCGAGTCAGCAAGACGCCCGCCAATGATTGATCCCAACAACACGGTTTGGCGACGCCGCTGGAACAACGACAACCGGGCGCACAACGGGCAGACGGGGATGCTGTACCCCCTTGGACGGTCGATCCAGTCGCCGCCGGCCAGCTTGATCATAGTTAACTTCTGCCTGGCATAAACCGATGGGCCCCAAATCGAAAGTCGCTGCCGAAACCCTCTATTGAGACCAATGCAATTACGAAGATGCGGCAAACACAACTTGAGACTACCGGTGCTCGGCATGGGATGCTGGGCCTACGGCGGCGGCGAGTACTGGGGAGCCCAAAACCAGGAGGACGTGGACGCGGTGGTGCGGTATGCCGTGGACCACGGCTGTTGCTTCTTTGACACCGCCGAGGCTTACAATAAGGGCGCCAGCGAAACATCGCTTGGATTGGCTCTAAAAGGCATTCCGCGCGACCAGGTCGTTATCGGCACCAAGGTCAGCCCGTCGAACGCGGCGCCAAAGAAGTTGGTGGAGCATTGCGATGCCAGCCTGCGGCGCCTGCGGAGCGACTACATTGATCTCTACATGGTCCATTGGCCCATCACGCCGCATTCCATTAAGCACTTCACCGCTGAGCCGATCCCGACTCCCTCGGTGTCTGCCGCATTCGACTCTCTCGGGCAATTACACAGGGCCGGTAAGATCCGCTACATTGGGGTCAGTAATTTCGGTGTGGCCAAATTGTCCGAGGCGCTTGAAACCGGCGCTCAAATCGTGGTCAATGAACTGCCCTACAGCTTGCTAACGCGCGCGATTGAACTAGAGATCCTGCCGTTTTGCCGCGACCACGGCATCGGGGTGCTTGGCTATATGTCACTAATGCAGGGAGTCCTGGCGGATACTTACCCCACACTCGACGACGTGCCGGTGTGGCGACGGCGGACGCGGCATTTCGACAGCCGCCGCACACCCGAGTGCCGCCACGGTTTGCTGGGGGCCGAAGCAGAGACCAACGAGGCTCTGAGGGCCATCCGCGCTATCGCGAAAAGCTGCGGTCTGAGCGTGCCGAACATCGCCCTGAAATGGGCCTTCGCCGGCAAAGGTATTACCAGTTCGCTCTGCGGCTCGCGCAACGTCCAGCAATTAAGGTTGAACATCCAGGCAGTGTCTAAGCCGTTGGCTCCGGAGATCATCGAACAACTCGACCTCGCGACCCAGCCGTTGCTAGAAAAGCTGGGAGCCAGCTTCGATTATTACGAAAACTCCGCGAACGACCGGACGAAATAACCGCCCTGCCCTGACCGATGCCGAATCTAATCTGACACCGATGATCTCCACCGAAACCCAGGGGCAGATTGCGGCCATACGCTCGGAGGACCGCTCCCCGCTGCGTTGGCTGATGGTCAGCTTCGCGCTCATGGCGACGATCATCAACTACCTCGACCGGCAGGTATTGTCGGTAGTGGTCACGGCCCCGGATTTCAAACAGGCCGTTCCTTTGACCGAGGAATCCTATGGCTATGTGGCCGCGTCGTTCATGCTGGCCTACGCGGTCATGAACGGTCTTTCAGGGCCGTTCGTTGATTACGTAGGCACGCGCGTCGGTTACGCGTGCTGCATGTTTTGGTGGTCGCTGGCCGGCATGCTGCACGTCTTTGCGCGCGGAGCGTTTTCGCTGGGCTGCTTTCGCTTTCTGCTGGGGGCGGGGGAGGCGGGCAACTGGCCCGCTGCCGCGAAGCTCGTGACCGAATGGTTCCCGGCCAGGGAACGGGCGCTGGCCTCGGGTATCTTCAACAGCGGCGCGTCCATCGGTTCCGTGATCTCCACGCCGATCATAGCCTGGTTGGTGCTAGCGTATGGTTGGCAAAGTGGCTTTATCGCCATGGGCCTGCTTGGCCTGGTCTGGTTGGGAGGCTGGTGGTTCACCTACCGCGTGCCGAAAAAGCTCGAGGCGGAAGTGCGACGGGCACCCGTGCCTGCCTGGAAGCTAATCTCGACGCGGTTTGTGGCGTTCTTCACGCTCTCGAAGGTCTTCATGGACCCGGTCTGGTATTTCTTCGTGTTCTGGTTCCCGAAGTACTTGAGCGAGGTCCATCACTTCAGCCTCAAGGAAATCGGTTGGAAAGGCTGGGTTCCGTATTTCACAGCCGCGCTGGGCAATATTGTCGGCGGGGCGCTGACGGCGGGGTTGATCCGGAGCGGCATCGCCGTATCCATTGCCCGTAAAACCAGCACGGCGGTCTTTGCCTTGCTCATGCTCAGCACCATCCCTGCTATCCTGACCCAAAGCGCGCCTCTGGCGATCGCGTTAATCTCTCTCACCACTTTCGGCTATACCGGTTACACGGCCAACACCCTCGCGTTCCCGGCGGATGTCTTTCCCAAGAACACTGTCGCCTCCATCTGGGGGCTGGCCAGCATGGGATCAGGCTTCGGTGGCATGTTATTCATGGGGCTGTCGGGCTGGCTGATCGGGCGGTACGGTTATACCCCCGTGTTTATCGGCTACGGAATCCTGCCGTTGCTGGCTCTAGGTTGCATCCTGGTTCTTATCGGCCCGTTGCGCGCGGACACGAGGTTTCAACAACCGGTGACGAAGCCAAGCCCATAGCCTGCCCAAGTAGCATCTCCTGGGCCCCACCGGAACCTCATATGATCTTCGGCACCACGAAAGGCTTTCGGTAATCCCGCTGCGAAAGTTCGTTGGCTTGGTCCGCGAATGTCCCGACGAACCGCTCTTGCTTGGCATCGAAGGAAACCCAAGGCCCGAGAGTCGCCGGCGTGGCGCTTAAGTCAACGCCGTTTTCGCGCAAATACTCGCGGCATCGCTCGAAAGCATCGGACATCTCACCATTCGCCTGGATCGTTTCCCGGATGGTCTCGGGCGGGGACTGTTTGCCCAGCCGATAGGAGATGTTCGCGATATGGCAACCAGCGGTCGAAAAGTGGCCCTGCAAAGCCTCCGCCGCCAAGTCGGAGGCCCTCCGACTGCGAACTGCAGCCACGAAGTTGGAAAGATGGGCCGTCTCCAATTTCTCGGACCCGCCGTCATCCGGGATGTCCTTGATCTTCTTGCCTTGCTTATCAAAGACGGCTCCGCCGGAAGCGACGCCAGCAAAGTAACCCCCTTCGCAGTCGATCACCAGTCCGCTGCTTCGGTTCCGAAACTTGCCCATGGCGTCCGCTGCTTTAGTGGTCTTTACGTTGCGGACCTCGCAGATGATCGGGGCCGGTTCGTAATCCAACAGTGCAATCTGGGTGTTCGCCGTTTCGCCGCCGTCCTCGAAAGCAAACCGACCGCCGATGCTCATGCCTCGCGGGGGCGGCCGGTTCTGTCCCAAGGCCCATCGGCAAAGGTCGATGACATGGACTCCATTGTTACCCATCTCGCCGTTGCCGGTATCCCAGAACCAATGCCATTCGTAGTGCAGTTGTTTGCGCATCAATGGCGTCTTGGGCGCCGGACCGCACCAGAGATCATAGTCCACCGTGGTTGGTGGCGACATCGGAGCGCTGACCTTGCCGATGCCGTCCCGTGCCCGGTAAACCAGGGCATGGGCATAGCGGATGGAGCCGATCTGGCCACCATGCAGGTAGTCAAATGCCTGTCGCAGGAGCGTGCTCGAACGATTCTGAGTGCCCACTTGGACCATGCGCCCATATCGCCGGGCCGCCGCCACCATCTGAGTGCCTTCCCACAGGTTGTAGGAAAACGGTTTCTCGACATAAACGTCTTTGCCGGCCTGGCAGGCCCAGACCGTCGCCAGCGCGTGCCAGTGGTTGGGCGTCGCGATAACCACCGCGTCGATGCTCTTATCGTCCAGAACTCGGCGGAGGTCAGTGTAAGCGGCGACTGCTTCGCCTCGGTCCTTGAAGGGCTGGAGTTCGCGGTCCAGGAACGCCTGGTCCACGTCGCACAGCGCAACGATGGTTACGCCGGGGATCTCCCGCAACCGGGGAATGAGTTGGTGTCCCCGTCCGCCCACGCCTCCGACGGCTTGGGTTGCGCCCATTCCCACCACCGCCAGGCGGACGGCGTCGCTGGCTCCGGCAGCTTTAGGCTGCCCCTCGCTCCCAACGAGGATTCTCGGCAGCCCAAGTCCAAGCCCGGCTGCCATTGATCTCTTCAAGAAGTTTCTGCGTGTTGTGTCTTTCATATGGGTTATTTCCTGTTGGTGACTAACTTGCCACTGCGGAAAAACCGAGGTCCACCGTCACCACCTTCCCGTGGTGCAGGATGAGGTCAGGGGCGGGTTGCTGGGACATAACCGGGTAGGCGCTGTAAAGGCACAGGCAGGCTGCCGCTGTGAACTGACGAAGCATGGATGAGAAATATAGTTTCCGCGCCTCGCCTGCAACTAGATCCCAGAGCGTTGGGGAATTCGGGGCGAATCTTGTGAATACCACCAGCGCATAGGAGCGCAGCCTTCAGGCTGCAGAACATGATCTTGGAGAGGAGCGACGGAGCGTTCCGGGGCTGCTGGATCTTGGTATGTTTCTGCATCCTGAAGGCCTTGTCATTACCCACATCTGGAACGGCCTTGGTTGAGAGCAACTGATGGTGAAAGTTGGGCCGACGTTTTGAAACCCCGTTAGCGGTGGCCTGCAGCCCGTCGCATTGCCGCAGCCGGGCTGATCCGGCCACAGGTCGTCCCGACCATTTGAACCCAAGGGTGGTCCGCCGCGGGCATCGGCGACGGGAGTGCCGCACCGGCCCGCTGCCGGCCTAGCTGAGGCCAGGTCCAAGCCTGGGCCTGGCCAAGCGGTAGGCAACCACTAGGCAACCACTCCGATGTGGATCGGATCCACATCGGAGTGGTTGCCTA
>Ga0073936_10003993_pt1 | contig 20727 bp, 23 predicted proteins | sample AliMusrvi5mmetaG_FD_87041 | JGI IMG/M metagenome (GOLD analysis project Ga0073936, IMG submission 87041) | Freshwater lake bacterial and archeal communities from Alinen Mustajarvi, Finland, to study Microbial Dark Matter (Phase II) - Alinen... | ecosystem: Environmental > Aquatic > Freshwater >... | reverse complement strand
GAACCACGACACAGCAGAGGATCTGGCCCAATCCGCCCTGCTCCAAGTACTTGAAAGGCTCGTTCAACTTCGCGACTCTCATCGCTTGCTCGGATGGACCTGGCGCGTAGTCCAGAACACCCATCGCATGTCGATGCGACAAAGCAAGTTTGCGCCGAATGTGACCGTAGAGTTCTCGGAGACGACGTTCACAGCCCTCGAAAATCAGTTGGCCGGTCCGTTCGAACAACTGGCTGAGCAAGAGATGCATGCGGCTCTTTTCCAGAAGATCCGCGAGTTGCATCCTACTTTGCGGAAAGCCCTGGAGCTGCGGGTGTTTGAAGGCAAGACCACGACGCAGGCGGCAAAGTGCCTGGGCATATCGAAGGAGGCGGTCCGGACGCGACTGGTGCGCGCCCGGCGATCTCTTCGAAACAGTCTGGACGATGCAAGAAGCAGTCCCGCCGGCGGTGTGCAATGCCAATTGAGTAAGCCGGATCTTAATGCGGTGCTGCGCCAGGCGGCGGCTGCTCACGGTCTCCAAATACTTGCGATTCATTACCTGGGACAAAAGGTTGCCAGTGAGGAGGGCTCGCGTTCACTGCCACGCTATGCCCTTTGTGAGTTTATCGACCCTGCTCAAGCTTCCGGAACGAAGGGGGTAGACGCCGCATTTCCGGCCGTTATCTACCGCATCGATCTGCTCCAGACGAGTAGTGGATGGACGATTCACGCCACTTGCGGCCCGGCGACGGCTGCCATATCGGGATCCGGTCAGCTACCAGATTTGCGGCGCGGAATTGAGACCGCCTTGACTCTCCTGCTTGAGGAAGTCCGGAGATGACACGCTGATTTGCAGAGCAACTCTGCCGGCGACCATCCTGAGGAGTGCTCGCACAGGGCGACGAGAAGCCGGGAATGTGTCGCGCCGGGGCTGGAATCCCACGCACTTACCCTGAGATGGACCCGTGGAAGTCACAGCGCCGGATGAGCGGTGGCGCCATGCCGCTCAAGCCGTTTCCGCCTTCGCAGGACAGGTCGACTTCAACGAGCGGTTTTCTGTGTCACATCACCACAAGAAATGAATCCTGTTATTGACGCAATTAGAGCTTAGGAGGCGTGACTGCCAATGGCGCGAGTTGTCGTTCTCGGAGCCGGGGTCGCCGGCCACACGGCCGCCGCATTTCTTCGAAAGTGGCTCAGCAAGAAAGACGAGGTCATCGTCGTCTCTCCTCAGCCAACCTACAACTGGATCCCCTCAAATATCTGGGTTGGTGTCGGTTTGTTGCGGAAGCAGCAGGTGACTTTCCCGCTGGCGCCGATCTACGCCCGCTCGGACATTGATTTCAAACAAGCCCGGGCGGTCGCGCTCTATCCGGAAGGCGCAGACGGTGGAACTCGCCCCGCGGTCGAGATCGAGTGGACAGGGAACGGCAAGGAGGGGCAACGAGAGAAGCTCAGCTACGATTTTCTGCTGAACGCCACGGGTCCCAAGCTGAACTTTGAGGCTACGCCTGGTCTCGGACCCGGAAAGCACAGTCTCTCGGTTTGCACAGCGGACCATGCGGAAGAAACCTCGAGAGTCTTCCTGGAAAAAGTCGAGCGGATGAAGCGCGGTGAGCAGCAGCGGTTCCTCGTCGGAACAGGCCACGGTGGTTGCACGTGTGAAGGTGCTGCGTTCGAATACGTTGTGAACCTGGAGTTCGAGCTTCGCGCCCACAAAGTACGGGACAAAGCCGAGGTTCTTTTCCTCACCAACGAATATGAACTCGGCGACTTCGGCATCGATGGGGTCCATATCCGGCACGGCGGCTACGTGACGCCCAGTAAAATATTCAACGAATCCCTCTTCGCCGAACGAGGGATAGACTGGATCACGCGGGCCCATGTCCGCCAGGTTGAGCCCGGAGTTGCCCACATCGAAACCCTGGACAGTGAGCAGCGCGATGTGACCTTCGACATGGCCATGCTGCTCCCGCCGTTCACTGGCGTCGGTCTAAAGGCCTATGATCGTGTGGGCCAAGATATTTCCTCAACCCTTTTCGCGCCCAGTGGATTCATGAAGGTGGACGCGGACTACGCGAAGAAGCCGTACGAAGAGTGGAAGCCGGGCGATTGGCCGCGCACATACCAAAGCCCTGCCTATTCAAACCTGTTCGCCGCCGGCATAGCCTTCGCTCCGCCGCATCCGATCTCACGGCCACGCGCTACGGCGGCAGGCCAGGTCATTTCGCCCGCTCCGCCCCGCACGGGTATGCCTTCAGCTATGATTGGCAAGGCCGTGGCCCACAGCATCACCGACATGGTGAAGGGTGCCCTGGGCCCAACTCACAAGGCGTCGATGGCCGAGATGGGCGCGGCTTGCGTGGCTTCAGCGGGAGCCAATCCATTCACAGGAACGGCTGCGTCGTTGACGGTGTTTCCAATAGTCCCTGACTACGATCGCTATCCCGAATACGGCCGCGATATCGAGTACACATTTGGAGAAATCGGGCTGGCCGGGCACTGGATCAAGATCCTACTCCACCACCTGTTTCTCTACAAAGCCCGCCTGCGGCCCGGATGGTCGCTGATTCCGGAGTAAATATGAGTGAAGAGAAACGGAACGTCACGCCGGTCGAACGGGCTCACCTCAGGCCCTGGTTTTATGCAACCAAGCCTACGCGCGGGACGGTATTTCTTCGTACATTTCTGCCCTGGCAGATGTGGCGCTTCCTGCGCATCAACCTGAAAATGGTCACCATAATCGGACGAAGCCACAGATCCGGTTAGTGTGCCGACTGATCCGTCGGCGCAGTGTGCAACAGGCGCCTGATGGCGAATACCACCAGGCCCAACCCCGCCACGGCAGCGAGAGTGGGCATGAGGTAGACCCATAACCGGAAAGCACCCTCAGGCTCAGCAAGGATCCTGGCCCCGTAGACGCTCTTGTAGTGGTCCAGAATCTCCCGGTCAGAGTCTCCCTGGACCACGAACTTCTCAATCTCCATCCGAATCTGCAAGGCCATTTCGCTCCTGTGGACGGACACGGGCTCGGCCCAACAGCACGGTGCCATGAGAGATTCCGTGAGCCGGCGAATCCGTTGCTGCTGCGCTGGATCGAGCGAAGCAGACCCAGCCGTCTGAGCCCAGGCAACCGCCGTCCAGAAGATGAACAGACATCGAAGTCCTGTCATCTCCCGCTACACCCATGTCGGCACATCCGCCAAAGCGGCATGCCGTTCTCATCGCGAAGCTCGATTGTCATTTTTTCCGCAGGAATCGATACGCTCTGGGCGACGATCGAATCGTCAACAAGGAAACCCTTCACGATGGCGATACTGCCGGCCTTGGGATTGAAGTTGTGTTCCATCAAGTAGCGCATGGACCCGAGTAGCACGCGTTTGGTTCCGTTCTCGACCTTCAATTCCAGACTTGGCATACCCTGGCCGCGCGCGATCTGAACGCTCTCAATTGTGCCTTTGATCTCGATAGTCTGATTCTTTGCAGCAGGCGCTTGCGCCAAGCCAGCCATCGACAGGCAGAAGAGGAGTAGCGCGAGTTCGGTTCGAATCATGGCTCACTCCTCGCTGCGGCGATCCGACAATCCATCCTACTTCTTCGATTCGGGCACCGGCGCGGGTGCGGGCGTGCTTGTGGATTGCGCCGCCGGGCAATTGACCCTTCGGCAACAGCCACTTTGTTGGCCGCATCCATGACGTCCGCAACCCTGGCCCTGGCGCATGCCAGCCATGCCTCTACTTCTGCCTTGTCCCACCGGTTGTCCGGTGAAATCGCATTTGCCGTCGTTGTCCTTGTCGCACCATGCGCGCGGGCCAGGTCCGCCCTGCGTCTGTGCGGTCGCGATCAGGGAAATTGTGAAGAAGATGGTTCCAAGTCCGAGTAAGAGCCGTTTCATGTAAACCTCCGCCATTACAGGGAGCACGACATGTGCCAAACTCCTGACACCGGTAATTCAATCGAATACGATAGGGTCTGGCCGCAACGTGCGCAAGCCTTGCGCAGGCTGTGTCTCCAGGGCGCAAGGCATGCAGGAGAAAGAAGTGTTGAATGGTAGTGACACGCTTGCAGGTGTCCACATATCAGTGAAAGCCACGCTATTCAAACCCCTGAGTTTCCTCTGGGTCGTTACCACCATTGGGCTGCCTGGTCTCCTGTTCTATAGCGCCAGCCGAACGTATCGGGCCCTAGAGGACCAGAAGATCGTTTACCTGCGAAGCCGGATGGCCGCAGTGGCTGCCCGGTTGGAGACGCTTCCAGCCAGCGTTCCGGCGGACCAAGTCCTTGGCAACCTGGACGAAGAACCCGGCCTCCTTGACGTGATCGTCCTGGATCCCCCGCAAGACGTCTCCAAAGACCCACTGGCTGCCTTGTGGCTCGGCCGTGAGCTCTTTCGGACCCAGTCCGTGCGGGTTTATGACCGATTGGCCTTCCGCGCTTATGTACCCATTCATCGTCAGAACGGATTGAGGCTGGCGCGCATCGACCTTGCTGAAAGCACAGCCGACTTCCTTGTCGAGCACGCCCGGCACCATCTGTGGATTGTCGCCGCAGGATCCCTAGTTTTCATTGCTCTTTCACTCCTCACGGCGTGGAGTGTAAGGAGGTTGGTCCAAGCGGAACACCGGCAGTTAGAATTGGAGCACCTAGCCCATATCGGAAAGATGTCGGCGATCTTGGCCCACGAGATCCGCAATCCCCTGGGAACGATCAAGGGGTTTGCCCAACTGCTTGCGGAAAAGCTGTCTCCGCAGCATGCCAATCTTTTGAACCCCATTCTGTCCGAGACCGCCCGCCTGGAAGGCCTGGTGACTGATTTGCTGTTGTACGGACGGCCTGCCCAGCTTTCACTGCGTGCCACCAGCACCTTTGAGGTCGCTGAGAAACTGCGGGCCCATGCTGAACAGATTCGGGGTCGAGCCAAGTTCTATTCTCGCGTCGCTGATGTCACGTTTGAGACCGATGCGAATCTTCTCGAACAGGCGTTGCTGAATCTGCTGAAGAATGCCGTCGAGGCGCTCCAGGATCGCCCCGAGGGATTGGTGGGTATCGAAGTAGACCGGACAGCAGGCGAAGTCGTCTGGCGCGTGCTCGACGATGGGCCAGGCATGAGCATCGAGGCGCGGCAACAGCTCTTCGAACCGTTCTACACGTCGAAGGCATCCGGAACTGGGCTTGGCCTGTCCATTACTCGAAAGCTTGTCAACGCTCTGGGCGGGAGGATCACTATTGAGGACCGGCCCGGAGGCGGCACCGTCGCCGAGATTCGGCTACCGCATCGAGTCTCAGTGAGCGCCGCATAACAGCATATGGATGAAATACTGATTGTTGACGACGATCCCGGCTTCCGGAATCTACTCGAAACGATTCTCTCGGGCGAGGGCTACCGCGTGACCACGGCGGGTGCGGTGGCAGAGGCCTTAAGAAGCTGCGAGCGAAAGCAGTTCCACCTCATCGTCTCCGACTTGAGGCTTCCCGACGGCGAGGGTTTGGAAGTCCTCCGCTGGTCGAAAGAGCATACGCCGGAGACTCCAGTGATCATGATCACCGGCTTCGGAACGGTCGCGTCCGCCGTGGAAGCCATGAAACTCGGAGCCGTGGACTATCTCGGCAAGCCGCTAAGCAGCCCCGATGAGTTACGGATGCTTGTCCGCAGGGCCCTGGAAGAAAGCCAATCCGGCATGGAGAGAGAGTTGCTGCGGGAGGACCAACAAAAGCGATTCTCCTGCGGAGCGATCATCGCCGATCATCCTTCCATGGGCAAGGTGACAGAGTTGGCGCGAAAGGTGGCTCCGACCAATGCCGCGGTACTTATCACGGGTGAAACGGGAACAGGGAAGGAGATCATCGCTCATTGCATCCACGACAACAGTGCGCGAGCCGCAAAGACGTTTGTCGCGGTGAATTGTTCGGCGCTCACTCCGACGCTAATCGAGACCGAACTGTTTGGGCACGAAAAGGGCGCATTCACAGGGGCTGTGGGGCAACACCTGGGCCGCTTCGAGCGGGCGCACGGCGGAACTCTTTTCCTGGACGAAATTGGCGAACTCGACACCAACTTGCAATCGAAGCTCTTGCGCGTGCTGCAGGAGAGGACCTTCGAACGCGTGGGCGGAACACGCCTGGTTAACGTTGATGTGAGGATCATCACTGCAACCAACCGCGACTTGAAGCAATCCGCATCTGATGGGAGATTTCGCGAGGATCTCTACTATCGACTGAACCAATTCCCCATCGAGATCCCTCCTCTCCGGGAGCGGGGTGGAGACATTCTGAAACTTGCTCGCTATTTTCTGCTGCGGGCCGGCAAAGATGCGCGAAAGACGGCGCTGAGGCTCACGCCGGAAGCCGAACAAGTACTCCTGGGTTACTCTTGGCCAGGAAACGTCCGCGAGTTGGAGAACATGATGGAGCGGATGGCGATTCTTTGTGACGATATCATCGAGGCCGACGATCTGCCCATTACCGAGAGCGGACCGGCGCGGCCAGTTTTGTTCAAAGAGATCGAGCGCCAGGTGATACTGGACGCCTTACAAGCGAACAATGGAAATCGGACGAGGACCGCTCAACAACTTGGCATCAGTCTGCGGACGCTGCAGTATCGCTTGAAAGACTACAGCATCTCGCCGGGATAATTGGACTCCGCTAACCGATCAACGAGCGCTCACCGGCGCGCGAGCCACGACGATATAGCTGTATTCTCCGAACAACGACGAATGTTCCACCGTCCACCGGCGGCGCGTTAGAACTGACTCAACATCGGCTGGACTGACCCGATGGCCGGTCGGGGGGCCGGGAGGCCCGCTCACGTCTGGGCGCCAGTCGAGAATCGCGGTTCTACCACCGGCACGAAGAATTCGCTCGGCCTCCCCAAGGACAGACTCACGATCGTCCAACTCATGCCAGATGTTGGCTAGAAACGCGAGGTCGCAGCTCGCAGCTGGCAAGCCGGTTTCGCAGGCCGTTCCCTCCACGAGTTCGATTCCATCGGGTTCAGCCAACGTCTCCAGTTTGGCGTTGAGCAGTTGCAGCATCTCGCGCTGCAAATCGACGGCGAAAACGCGTCCGAGGGGACCGATTCGGCGGGCAAAGGGAATCGAGAAGTAGCCGGTACCAGCGCCAATGTCGGCGATGACCATTCCCGGCTTCAGTCCCAGCAGCGTTGCCGCCGCGTCCGGCGGCATGTAGGCGAGCCGGGAGGGATCATCCAGTTTCGCTGCATCACGCGCATGGAAGGTTCGATCATTGTGCATCTCCTATTAGGATGCGGAAATCAGGACTTCGTGACGATTTGTGATGGCCATGTCCAGGCACACCTGTCTGAAGCTAGTGTCCAGATGCTAGTCTTCTTGGCGGAATTCGCGTAATCGCTGTCACCAGAGGACGGGCAACCGCATCGCTGGTTTTGAGGCCGCTTGTTTGGGTTGTGTGCATACGGCTTGGCGGCTTAAACAGTTATAAAGACCGTTTACTCTTCTATCGATAGTTGGTAACCAGTGAAGCGATTCATTCCATTGGCTTTAGTTGCGGGCGCCATTTTTGCGGTCCTGCTGGTCGGGTCTCTCAAACGGCAGACAGGCCGTTCGGATCAGGTGCAGGATTTGAAGCGGGCGTACGCGCGCAAGCACGTGCCTTCCGTGGACCACAAGAAGTTCGCCGTTCTGCAAAAGAAGTTTGCTTCCGCGCACGATGTCACACCCGTGTGCATCTCCTGCCACACCGAACGGCACAAGGAAGTGATGGCCTCGACGCACTGGAACTGGTCGCGTGAAGTCTATCTGCCAGGCCGCGGCATCCGCACAATCGGCAAGAAGAATTTGCTGAACAACTTTTGCATCGGTGTTTCGAGCAACCTTCAAGGCTGCTCGAAATGCCACGCCGGTTATGAGTACGTCGACAACGGATTCGATTTCACCGATGCGCGCAACGTCGATTGCCTGGTCTGCCACGACAACAGTGGAACGTACACCAAAACGACCGCGGGGATGCCGAGCCCGAACGTCGACCTGAATTTCGTGTCACAGCGCGTCGGACTTCCGCAGCGCGCCAACTGCGGCACTTGTCACTTCTTCGGCGGAGGCGGGAACAACGTGAAGCACGGCGACCTGGAGCAGGCACTCATGAGCACAAGCCGCGATGTGGACGTTCACATGGGCACGGACGGCTCCGACCTGGATTGCGTGGCCTGCCACACCGGCAAGAATCACAAGATGCTGGGTAAGATGTACTCGGTTTCGTCGATGAACCGCGACCGCTCCACTTGCGAACAATGCCACGGCGCAACTCCGCACGCCGATAGCCTTCTGAACGAACACACCGTCAAGCTGGCCTGCCAGACCTGTCACATTCCGGTGTATGCCAAGGTCAACGAGACGAAGATGGCGTGGGATTGGTCGACGGCCGGCAAGTTGCGCGACGGCAAGCCCTATGAAGTCGAGGACGCCGACGGCAACCCGACGTATGCCTCGATCAAGGGCAATTTCATCTGGCGCAAGAACGTCCGTCCAGAGTACATCTTCTTCAACGGTACGGCCGATCACTATCTAGTGGGCGATACCGTTCAGACCGGCGTGCCGGTGCGGATGAACACCTTGCACGGCAGCTACGACGATCCGAATTCCAAGATCATCCCGGTGAAGATCCACCGGGCCAAACAGATCTACGACCCCATCAACAAGATCCTGATTCAGCCAAAGCTATCTGGTGGGAAGAAGGGCGACGGCGCGTTCTGGCAGGATTTCGACTGGAATACTTCCGCGGCCGCCGGGATGAAGTCGGTTGGCTTGCCCTACAGCGGTCAGTACGCGTTCATCGACACAGTCATGTACTGGCCGGTCAATCACATGGTGGCGACCAAAGAAAAGACCGTGGCTTGCGTTGAGTGCCACGCCAAGCACAACTCCCGCCTGGCAGGTCTGGACGGATTCTATATGCCGGGCAGAGACAGGAATTCCGCGATTGAGTGGTTGGGCAGTTTGGCGCTCTTAGGTGCGCTCGCGGGTGCACTCCTGCATGCCGCCGCGCGCATCGTGATGAGTTGGCGAAGGAGGGCAGCATAGCCATGAGCGCAAACCGGATTTACGTTTACAAGGCATTCGGACGATTCTGGCACTGGACGCAGGCCATTCTGATTCTGTTCCTGGCCCTGACCGGGTTTGAGGTGCACGGATCATACCAGTTCCTGGGTTATCGCCAGGCGGTTCTCTACCACAGCACTGCGGCGGTCGCGCTGCTGGCCCTGATTGCCTTCGCCATTTTCTGGCACTTCACTACAGGCGAGTGGCGCCAGTATCTGCCAACTCGGCAAATGCTACGCGCACAAGTGGACTACTACCTGATTGGCATCTTCCACGATGCGCCGCACCCTACGAAGAAGACGCCGTTGAGCAAGCTGAACCCGCTTCAGAAACTGGTCTACCTGGCGCTCAAGATCATGGCGATCCCGGTCATGGTGCTGTCCGGATTGTTCTACATGTTTTTCCGCTATCCACAGTCGAACGGGATCGGCACGCTGAACCTCGGCCACCTCGAACGGATCGCACTGGTTCATACGGCGGGCGCCTTCTTCCTGGTGTCGTTCGTCATCGCACACGTTTACCTGATAACCACTGGACGCACTCCCGTCTCGAACCTGAAAGCAATGATAACCGGCTATGAGGATCTCGAAGACGAGCACGAAGAGGTCGCAGTCGCCGCGGCAATAGAGGAGCACGCATGAAAACCAGATACATGAACCCCTACTTGGCCGGGTTCCTGCTGGGGCTCGTTCTGCTGGCGACCGTATTCATCACCGGACGTGGCCTGGGCGCGAGCGGCGCGCTCAAGAGTGTTGTCACCAGTACGGTGTGGGCTGTCGCACCAGGGCACGCTGCGAAAACCGCTTTCTTTCAAAGCGCTCACCCAGAGGGCCAGAGCCCGCTGATGGAATGGCTCGTTTTTGAGGCTTTGGGTGTGTTGCTGGGAGCATTCCTATCGGGCGTCATTTCAGACCGGCTGACCTTCACGCTCGAGCACCCGCCGCATGTGAAGTCATGGGTCCGCGTGGCTGGAGCGTTCGCCGGCGGAGCGCTATTTGGTCTCGGTTCGCAGTTCGGACGAGGCTGCACCAGCGGCGCCGCGCTCAGCGGGATGGCCGTGCTCTCGGCTGGCGGTTTTCTGACGATGCTCGCGATCTTCGGCTCCGCCTACGCGGTGGCCTATTTCTTCCGGAAGCTCTGGATCTAGGAGACGCCCCATGGGACCACTTGTACCCGATATCATCAGCCCGGAATTAAACCTCATCCTGGGGCTCCTACTTGGCATCGCCTTTGGCTTCGTGCTCGAACAGGCTGGTTTTTCCTCCAGCCGGAAACTGGTGGGCCTGTTCTACGGAACCGACTTCACCGTGCTGCGCGTGTTCTTCACCGCCGGCGTAACCGCGATGTCCGGAGTCTTGATCCTGAACCATTTCGGTCTGCTCGACATGGACATCGTCTACATAAATCCGACATTTGTGCAGTCTGCCATTCTGGGCGGCGCGATCATGGGCGTCGGTTTCGTACTGGGCGGATACTGCCCCGGCACGAGCGTCTGCGGAGCCGCCATTGGCAAGATCGATGGCATGATCTTCGTGCTTGGAGGACTGTTCGGAATATTCGCTTTCGGTGAAGCGTATCCGGCCATCCTCAAAATCTACACCGCTGGTTCATACGGGGACCTGCTGGTCTCCCAGCCCCTCGGTATTTCACAGGGACAATTCGCCTTGCTGCTGATTGTTGTCGCTGTCGGAGCCTTTGCGGCGACCACGTGGATAGAGAAACGAGTGAACCCAGAATCGGAGAGCTTTCGCTTCCCGCACCGGGCGCAACGCTGGGCCGCCGCCGGTGTTCTGGTGCTGGGCCTGATCCTGGCCGCGCTGCCAGACCGGAAGACCAGCCTACTTAGCGCGGCGGCGGATCCGGCCTACCAGCGCGCGCATCCTGTGGAGCGTATCACGTCGGACGAACTCGCCTTCCACATCATGGACGGTGATCGGCGTATATTGCCGGTAGACGTGCGCGACGCCACCGTCTTTGCGAAGACTAGCTTACCGGGCGCTGTTAACATCCAGCCGCCAACCATGCTGGGCAAGGAGTGGCGCGACGTTCTCTCCCAGGATCAGAATCGCAAAGTGTTCTTCGCCCAGGACGAGGCCAGCGCCGTGCGCGCGGCCACGCTCGCTAGGATACTCGGCTACAAGAACGTCGCCGTGCTGCAAGGAGGTCTGGACGGCTTCAACCGCACGATTCTGCAAGCCGCCGCTCCCTCTGAGGGTCTGCCGGAGTTGGAACTCGGGACCGCTCGTTTCCGTGCGCGCGCCGCCACCGAGATTGCCGCGCTCATCAAGCAGCGCGGCGGCGTGAAACCGGTCCGTCGAATCAAAAAGGTGCAAGGGGGATGCGGAAGCTGAGCGAGAGCATCGACATGGGACTCCGTTCCTTCCACTACCCGCGCCACTTGATCGGACGGGACTTCCTCCAAGCTGCGGCCCTGCGATGTATGCGGGATGACGACTGACCTTGTCCGCTGCCCGGTCTGGGTGTCTCCGGCAGTCTGGCTATTGGGGTTGCAGCAGTTTCCGCATAGATTTGCGCGGGCGCTTTTCGTTCTTTCGGGCCGTGCGAGCTGTCCCGATGAACTTCGTCATGGATTCCGCCAAGTGTTCCAAAACACTGATCCATTCTTCCAGATGCTGCTCACCGGCCCTTGTCAGCATATATTGCCTTCGAGCCGGGCCGGCCTGGGCGGTGTCCCATTCCGATTTCACGCACCCATTCTTTTCTAAGTGGCGCAACGTCCTATACAGAGCTCCAGTCTCGATCTCCGCATCCGTGAGAGCATATTCGGCGAGGTCGCGGGACAGCTCGTACCCATAGGCGCGTTCCTTCCGCTTAATGAGAAATAGCAGAACTGGCTCCACAAACCGATATAGGTTACCCATCGCGCAGGTACACGGGTAGTCCTTTGGATGGCGGAGGCAAATGCGAGTGGCCATGCTTCACGTCTCTCCTTCTCTCGATTGTCGCAACTGCTGGCGGGGTGCGGCGTTCATGCGAGCCCGGGACCGGCTGCGCTACCGTCGCGCAGACGTGCGACCGGGAGACCACGTCCGACGTCCCGCCGGTGGCCCTGCCTGGCAGCCCGAATGGCGACCTGCAGTTATTCAGTGGGAACAGTGGCAAAGACCGGCAACTCTCGGCTGCAGTGTTCCGGCCAGATACGCATTGATAGCATCCTCCACAGGACCAGCTTCCGTCATAAGGATTTCCTTCACGCCGTTTGACTTGAGTGCTTCCGCTGCGCGTGAGCCCATTCCTGCACATATGATGACTTCACACCCGGTCAACAAGTCGACAATTCGCCCGTGATCGTGTCCTACATCTGGGCGCTCGCCTGCCTGGCATTCGCCCGGGACGTGCGAATGCCGCCCTGAGTTTGGCCTGAGAGCAAGGCCTTGAATCTCCCCGCCTTCGACATTGAAGATGAGGAACGAAGCGCTTCGTCCGAAGTGGGCGGCAATGGACACCCCATCATCGGTTGGTACTGCAATTCGCATGTTTTTCTCCACTTTCTTTCAATCCGATTGATCCGCTTCGCGGCAATGCCCAGATGAAGACCACTGCAAAACTAGCGATCCTCGCGTTGCTGGGGCGATCGAGCCGGCGATTCGCCCTGCATCGTCGCGCTCTCGCGCGTCTTCGGCAGTGCAACAAAGGCCGCCCACGCGTGAGCGCACTCTTCTCCCTCCGGCGTCGTAAGAGCGGCCTCGGTCTTCAAAAGTCGCTTCTTGCGCTCAGTGACCCATCCCCGGATTAGATAGGTTTTGCCAGAAACAACATGAGAGCGAAACCGCACACGGAGCTCACCCGTTAGAGCCTGGCTCTGTGCGGCAGCAACCGCTTTGGACATCACCTCGTCCAGCACGGTGCTGATGATGCCGCCATGAATAATCCCTTCAAATCCTTCCCATTCAGAGGCGGGCACCCACTCGGCGCGGACGACGCCATCAAGACCTGGATTGAATCTGATCCGCAAACCATGCGGATGGTCGGGACCGCAGACAACGCATCGGGATTGGGACCGGACATGGAGTGGTCTCACGTCAGTATGGAAAGGTGATGACATAGCAGGTCCATTTCGAGTTTTAGCCTATCGGCGCCTGCCAGCACGCAATCCTGCCCTGGGCGTGGCAAAAGCTTGGTAGCGATTCCCCAGGCGCGCTTTCCCGCTCCCAGTCGTGGGTCCGTTCTTTGATCGCGTTTGGGAATTTGGCACGATGCCCTAACAGCCTCTTGCATCAGAGTAGCGCTCATGCCATGCTATATGCAAGTTACACGTACATGGTATGTGATTCTAGGCCGAAGACCCGACATTATGGCAGCAAGGGAGAGAAAATGACCAGATTAGTCCAGACCGAATTGAGCGTCAGCGGGGACGAAAGACCGGGACTGTGGAGAAGCCGCTCTCTGCGGCTCTTACAGGCTCTCGGCGTGATCTCAATTCTCTGCGGATTGGGCGTCCTTCCAATTGGCGCGCAAGACTGTGGCCATCATCAACATCACTATGACGATGGTTGGAACTGTGACCGGCATTGGCGTTCAAATTCACAAGGGACGGCCGGAGACACGACGCGCTACGACGGTAACGTTCAGACTGTGCAAGGCCGGATCGATGAGATCGTTTACCTGCCTGGGACAACCTCAGACAGCGGCATGGTTGAATTGCGGCTTTCGAATTCCGGACAGACCACCCGCGTACAGTTGGCGCCCGTGGGGTTCCTGAAGCGCAGCGGAGTGGTCCTCAAAGAGGGCGACGCCGTGACCGTGAAAGGAATTCCCGTTTCCGGCTTCCAGGGTGATCTGATCGTGACCACTGCTTTGCAGAAAGGCGACAAGTCCTTATCTTTGCGTGACATGCATGGGCGGCCGCTCTGGTAAGGCTGCGAGACACAAAGACTAGTTGGTCAAGCGCGAGTCCTCTTCGCGACGTGAGAACAAAGTTCTGCCCATCCGGAGCGGAAAGCTGGAGCAGAATCGCCTGCCGCTGAAGAAGGGGAGCGGAAGATTAGGAACTGGGACCTATGAGGATTAGCTCGCTATTGTTATTGATGATTTCAACGAGCTTGGCCGTAACGGCCCAGGATCCGAGCGCCGTGCTCGAAGGGCTGGTTACCGACGCGGCGCATGCCGCGGTTCCCGGTGCGATGGTGACCGTCACCAATGAACGAACGGGCCTCGTTCGACAGCAAACGACCACCATGGAAGGCTCCTTCGCGTTCCCGGTCTTGCCGATTGGCGAGTACGCATTAACGGTCGAGAAGGAGCAATTCGCGCCCTTCAAGCAGGCTTTGGTCCGCCTCAACGTTAATCAAACCGTTCGCCTCAACATTGCCCTCGAAATAGCAGCGACAGTGCAGGAATTGCAGGTGGAAGCCACTCCGGAACTGGTTCAAACCAGTTCGAACGTGCTTGGCAGCGTCGTGACTGAGCGCGAGGTCATGGACCTGCCGCTGAATGGCCGCAACTTCTCGCAACTCGGCCTGATGCAGCTGGGCGTCGTGCCCATGACCAGCGGGTTGAACGAGCAGGGCGGCCAGCGGCGCGAGGGCCATGCCTACATCGTCAACGGCCAACGGCCCGAATCGAACAACTTTCTGCTCGACGGCGCGCGGGTGGTGAACCGGATCGATGGCGGGTTCGGTTTGAAGCCGCCGGTCGACGCAATCGACGAGTTTAAAATCCTCACGCACACGGCCCCTCCGGAGTACGGCGGCACCAGCGGCGGCAACACGAGCGTCGTGACGCGATCGGGTGGAAACGAAATGCACGGGACGTTCTACGACTTCCTGCGCAACGACAGTCTCGACACACGCAACTTCTTCGTCAGCCAGACCGAGCCGCTCAAGCAGAATCAGTTCGGCGCAACGACGGGCGGACCGATCCGCCGCAACCGTCTCTTCTACTTCGGCTACTACGAAGGCTTCCGGAACCGCCAGGGCATCACGCGCGGCTCCACAGTGCCGACCACCGCCCAACGCGGCGGGGATTTCTCGGCCAACTCTACTCCTCTCACCAACACTGTCACAGGCCAACCCTACCCCGGAGGAATCATTCCTGCGTCCGAGATCGACCCGTTGGTGGAGAGCCTGCTGAAGTACTACCCGCTCGGCAACATATCGCCATCGTTCTTTTCTTCGACGCAACCTCTGGCGAACGACTCGGACCAGGCGGGTGGCAAGTTCGACTACATGCTCGGAGCAGCCGACACCGCGTCGGCGCGATACACATTCTCCCGCAGCTATACGCTCGATCCGTTTTCCATCCTGGGCGCGGATCTTCCTGGCTTCCCGGTCCAGAACAATACACGAGGGCAGCTATTTAGCATTGCGGAGACGCACATAGCTGGCAACACCATCAATTCCTTCCGAGGATCGTTCTTCCGCGATTTCATTTTTCTGGAAAAACGACTAAGCGGGCTCTCACCGGCCGGCCTCGGCTTCGGCTACAACACGACGACCGCCATGGCTAAGGGGTCGCCCTTCATCATTGTGAACGGCTACTCGAACATGGGAGATCCCGCCATCGGTCCGCGCGATACCACCCAGAACGATTTCGAATTCCAGGACTCGGTGGCGCACACCGCCGGGCGGCACAGCTTCAAGTTCGGCGGCCTGTTCCGGCGCACGCAGGTGAACTCGACGCAGGGGCACTACGCCAACGGGGTCTACAACTTCACCAGCACACCGGCGAGCGATCCTTTCGCCAACTTCCTGATGGGTACGCCCAGCACTTTCACACAGGGTGGAGGCGATTTTTATCGGGGCCTACGGAGCTGGGATCTCGCGGCGTATGCACAGGACGAATGGCGCATCTCCAACAGGTTCACATTGAACTACGGCGCCCGCTATGAGATCAGCAGGCCATTCAGCGAGATCAACAACCGGCTGAACGCGTTCGCGCCGGGACTGCAGTCCGTGGTCCAGCCCAATGCGCCCATGGGGATTCTGTTTCCCGGCGACCCGGGTGTGCCAAATACGATCGCACCCACTTATTACAAGGGCCTCATGCCGCGCATCGGGATGGCCTGGGATCCAGATGGGACGGGCCGGTGGGCTCTTCGCACGGGTTATGCCATTTTCTACGACACCCTCGTCAACGGCGTCGGTGGGCCGTTGCGAGTTGCCACACAATCGGCGCCTTGGGTCACAATGCGGCAAGCGAGTGGAAACAACGTGAATTTCGCCCAGCCGTTGGGGACGTCGTCCTTCACCACGGGTGTGTTCACGAGCCCGACAAACGTGTTCACCATCGGCCGCGATTTGCGGCCTCCGTACGCGCAGGACTGGAACTTTTCGATCCAGCGCAGGCTGGGCCAACAGCTCCTCGAAGCGCGTTATGTCGGGACGAAGGGCACACGCCTACCGCGCTTTGCTGAAGCCGACCCTGCCGTTTACGGGCCCGGCGCCACGGCCGGAAACGCGGGCCGGCGCCGCGTCTATGCGGGTTGCCCCAGCGATACCGCTCCCTGCTCGCTGGGCTATGCGGCGCTCGTCACCGATTCGACCAACTCCTCCTATCATTCCGCGCAGGCAAGCGTTTCGCGCCAATTCCACAACGGCTCCGGCTTCTCGACGTCCTACACTTTCTCGAAGACGCTCGACTACGTGTCGAGCCTCCATATCGCCGGCCCGGCGCCAATTCTGGTTTCAGGTGAAATGGATCTCGCGCAGAACCCGTTCGACCTGCGGGCCGAGCACGGACCGTCCTTGTTTGACGCCCGGCATAGGCTGGTTGCCAACGGCATGTTGGAGATTCCGTGGTTCCACTCTTCGCGCCGCCTCACGCGGGCACTGCTTGACGGCTGGCAGGTGAACGGAATTCTCTCCCTCGCTTCCTCGACGCCGTTCACCGTTTACGATTCGAGAAATGTCTCATTGCAGGCGCCGATCCCTCCGGTCGCGGGCACCTTCGCCAGTCGCCCCGACCAGGTCGCCAGTTGCACGGACGGCCCGCACACGCCGCAGCAGTGGATCTCCACCTCGGATTTCCGGCGCTTGAATGCTGTGGCAGAAGCAGGCAATTTCGGAAATGAAGGCCGTAATACCTGCCGCGGCGCAGGCATCGTCAACGCGGATGTCTCGCTGGTCCGCAACTTCCGCGTGAAGGAGAGGGCAACTCTGCAGTTCCGCGCCGAAGCGTTCAACGTGATGAACCACGCCAATTTTGGCCTTCCCGTCGACGACCTGGCCTCGCCGAATTTCGGGCGGGTCCTCGAAGCGAGCGCTCCACGGTTGATCCAATTTGCCTTGAAACTGCAGTATTAGTGTCATGGGTCGGCGAACCCATCGCACGCCGCCAGATGCCTGAAAACGATTGCATCCATGATTGGTTGGGAGGTCTCCTGGACTCCGGTTTGCGGGCTGCCCGGCCTGTCACACTTCTGCGATTGCTGCATCTTTACGATTGGAGTTGCCAATGCCAACAAATGGATTCGACGCGATTCTGTGTCCCGTCGACTTTAGCGAGATCTCAGCCAACGCCCTGCGCTATGCTGCCCAGCTTGCCACTTGCGGCAAAGCGAGGGTCGTGGCCGCCTACGCAAGCTGGTTCGAGGCGCCGCCGTACTTCACTGAGGGCATGATCGAAGACCTCCATCGACAATTCAGTGAGGCCGCTCGCGAGGCTGAACATAGTCTCACCTCATTCGTGAACTCGACGTTGGGAGAGGCCGCGCGCAGCGTCGAGATTCGCGTGGTTGAAGGCACTCCCGGCGACGCAATTCAGAAAATGGCTGCTGATGTCCGTGCTGATCTCATCGTCATGGGAACGCACGGCAGAACGGGACTGGATCGTTGGATGCTCGGGTCCGTGGCGGAACGCGTCCTCAGGCAAAGCCCAGTCCCAGTTCTCACGGTGCGCTACGCTCCGCGAGGCGTGATCAAGCATATTCTTGCGCCCGTGAACGACACAGCCCTTTCCCGGCGCGCCTTGAGCGTTGCATCGAAACTCGCTTCCTGCTTTGATGCGACGGTCACTGCGCTCCACGTCCAGGAAGCTCACGGCCAGGACCCAGTTGTGAATCTCTGCGATTGGATTGGCCCAGAGGATAGGTCACGATGCAGTATCCGCGATCTCGTGAGGCACGGTGATCCGGCCGAAGAAATCGTCGCGCTGGTCTCGGAGACGGCTTGCGATCTCCTCGTTATCGGCGCACCGCAGAGACAGTTCTTCGAAGGCAAGGTTCTCAGCAGAACCGCGCTGCGCGTTGTGCGGCACGCTCCCTGCCCGGTGTTGTCGATCCGCGAGGCCGAGTGATCTGATGGCACTGGAGTTCCCCGAATACTCCACACGCGAGGACGGACTCTATTCATGCGAGGCGATCTTCTGAAACGCGCGGGAATCCGGATGACGTTGCCGGATGCGAGTCAATACGGATGTGAGCAACCCGCGAATCCTCGTTTCGTTGTGGCTCTCGGCTCAACCGAAGCCGAGCTTAAGGCTGAGCGATCAGGCTTACTCTGCCGAATCAACATGCTGGGCGCGAAGCCGCGGCGTGTTGTTGACACCGTCGTGGCAGAGGCTGTGCGTTAGCAGAATGCTGAATTTCAGGCTCAAGGTGTTCCGGGCAGTTGCCAAACATCTGAGCTTCCGCAAAGCCGCTGAGGAACTCTATCTGAGCCAACCGGCGGTCTCGCTGCAGATCAAGACGCTTGAGGAGGAAGTTGGGCTGCAGTTGTTCGATCGCAGCGGCAGCAGCATCAGTCTCACGCTGGCCGGTGAAACCCTCCTGCAATATGCGAATAGACTCGATGCGCTTGCTACTGAGGCGGAGGGCGCCCTTTCGTCGTATCGCGGCGAAGTCCGGGGTAGACTCGTGATCGGCGCATCGCTGACGATCGCTCAGTATGTGTTGCCGCGATTGCTTGGCCCATTTCTTCAGCAAAACCCACACCTGGAAGTTGGGGTGACCACCCACAATACCGAACGAGTGATTGAGGACGTCGTCGAGCAGCGTAGTGAGATTGGGCTGATTGAGGGGCCGGCACGACGACGCGACGTCACGCTGGAACCGATGCTTGAAGATGAGTTGGTCGTGATTGTTCCGCCGGCACATGAATGGGCCGTGCAACGCGAGATCGACGTGGAACAACTCCGGTCCGTCCCGCTCCTGTTGCGTGAGCAGGGTTCCGGGTCGCGTCTTGTCGCCGAACTTGCGCTTCGCAAGGCAGGGATTCGGCCCCGCGATCTCCATGTCATCCTCGAATTCGACATGACGGAAGCGATCAAGTCAGGAGTCGAAGCGGGTCTTGGGATCGGCATCGTCTCCCGCTGGACTATCCGGAAGGAATTGGAACTCGGAACATTGCGCAACGTCACGGTACGCGGCCTGCGAATGCGCCGCAACTTCAGTGCGGTGTACCGGGCAGGTCCAGAGCCCCACGGCGCCGCCGCATCGTTTCTGCGCTTCGTTCGCGGAGCACGCCAATTGCTGCCTGATATCGCAGCCACGGCTGCCTCGGAGAGCCGTATTGGTCGCAAGCAATGAAGACCACCACGGCTTATAGCCAATAAGAATTCCCACTTGGACACGTGGTGGGCTGCTTCCCCAATATGGGGTTGAAGGATCGCGATGAACGGCAAGAACCTCTTTTTCGTGGGAATGATCTTGGCGGCAAGTGGAGTCTTATCGCCACCTTTGGCTCTACTTGCTGGCATTGCTTACGGGATGAGCGTTCAGCATCCCTATCATCTGGATGCGCAGCGACTGTCGAGGCTCCTTCTGCAAGCTTCAGTCGTTGCACTCGGCTTCGGCATACCGTTGGCGGAGGTCCTGCGCGTGGGCCGGTCCGGCGCCATCTACACGGCCGGCAGCATCGCGGTAACGCTCGCATTTGGGCTTGTGCTCGGGCGTGCACTTCGGGTGAAGAATGGAAGCTCATACCTGATCGCAATTGGAACAGCCATTTGTGGAGGGAGCGCCATTGCGGCCGTCGGGCCAATCCTCCAGTCGAGCGATGAAGACATGGCGGTGTCCCTTGGAACCGTGTTCCTGCTGAATTCCGTGGCCCTTCTCTCGTTTCCGTTGGTGGGTCATGCTGCCGGCCTGAGCCAGGAGCAGTTTGGACTCTGGGCGGCACTCGCGATACACGACACCAGTTCCGTGGTCGGCGCCGCAGCTAAGTATGGTGCCGTCGCACTCGCCGTGGGGACTACCGTGAAACTCGCGAGGGCGTTGTGGATCGTGCCGGTTTCAGTCGCAACGGCAGTTGCGCGCAAGAGTCGCGCGCGGATCCGCTGGCCGTGGTTCATCGCGCTGTTTTGCCTCGCCGCTCTGGCAAATTCCTATTTCCCACAGTACCGTGGCGAGTTCGGTGAGTTGAATCGATTGGGTCGAGTCGGCCTGACCGTCACCCTGTTTCTGATAGGAACTGGAATCACGAAGAACACCATAAGGGAAGTCGGATTGCGGCCTCTCGCGCAGGGCCTGTTGTTGTGGATAATGATCGCTACTGCCTCGTTGCTGTTGATCCGTTCGGGGTGGGTGCACGTGTGATTCCAGCCATTAAGAGACCGGTGGGCCGATCCCGATGAGGGTGGTTGCGCAGGGGTCGGAACTGCATGGCTCTGCGTAGGCGTAGGTCGTACGGTAACTCCTCAAAGCGCCTGCCCTGCCGTGGCGAGGACCACTCCCGAAAGAAAAACTGCAACTCGCAGGGTCAAAGGATGAGGG
>Ga0073936_10003986_pt1 | contig 20752 bp, 9 predicted proteins | sample AliMusrvi5mmetaG_FD_87041 | JGI IMG/M metagenome (GOLD analysis project Ga0073936, IMG submission 87041) | Freshwater lake bacterial and archeal communities from Alinen Mustajarvi, Finland, to study Microbial Dark Matter (Phase II) - Alinen... | ecosystem: Environmental > Aquatic > Freshwater >... | reverse complement strand
TATCAGATCAAACACACTGAGATTGTTACAGGCATATCAGTCTTCCAGTTGGGCGGACTTCGTCCATGGGCGCTGCATGAAAGACTTTTACTACTTCCATGCCATACTAGCAAGGTCATACTGATTGCCCCCTCGCATGGGAGGAGGCGCACCCCTGGCCTGCCCTCTGCGCCAGTCCGGATTTTCTGATTAATCGCCAACCACATCCGGCCAGATCGAATTGAGCGGGTAGACGGCAAGCGATTGGATGGTGACGGGACTACCCTCCGCCTTCACGGACAAGCCATTTCCACCGGGCAGGACGTAGCGGGTGTTGGAGATTTCGCCTTGATTGATGTATGTTTCCACCGAGCCACGATCCAGCAGGATCTCGACGGTTTTGATCTGAGTGGCGGAAGCGACGGGTGCGGTCCCGGAGGCGATTGTCTTTGCAGTCAACTCCACCGGGACGCCGCAGAGATTGAAGCTTAGCTTGGCACCCTCGGGAATACTGACTTCAGCTAAAATGTGGTAGAGCTGTCCGGACGGTTCCAGCGGCAGCGTGTCACCCGCTTTCAGCGTGCGGTTTTTCCAAACGTCCGGCGTGCGATGCAAACTGGCGATTTCTGCGATAGGCTTGCGGAAAATGCGCAGTCCGCTTGGTGTGCTATGCAGCGAGAGTTCGCAGGGGAAGGAGATTTGCTGGCTGAATGGCATGTTAGGGAAGGACGAGCCAGCCATCCATGCGGTTTGAATGCGCCTTCCGTCACCGGTGTCGGTGTTGTGCCATGACTGTGTGGCATAAAAATTCGTCCCCACATCGCAAGGAGTCCGTCCGGTTTCCTCCTTGAACTCGGTGCCTTCAAAAGTTCCGATAGAGTATTTGCCATTGCCCTGGATCAAAACCCATTTCATTTGGCCGTGGTCGCCATCCACTGGCAGTTCAAAGAAATCCGGGCACTCGTAGCTGTCGTCGATAGGGTGATGTTCATCCTTCCAACTTAAAAGATCCGGTGAGGTGAGGATGTGATATTGCTTGTTCCCATAAAGCATCATGACCCAATGCTTGCTGGGCGCATACCAGAAGACTTTGGGATCGCGCTCCGGGAAAACCAATACCGGGTTCTTCTCATAATGCTTCCAACTGCGCCCATGATTCAGACTGTAGGCGATGCATTGGTCGCGATTATTCCAGCGCGGGTAGAAGGCGACCATTGCCGGGTTGGACTTGTCAGATGAAAGGCCGGAGGTGTTCTGATAGTCCACCACGCACGTGCCTGACTGGTCGCCGCTGCCCGACTGCTCTTCCCAGAATGCGGGTTCCAGCTCGGTCCAATGAACCAGATCCCGACTCACCGCATGGATCCAACATTTCGCCCAGCGCTGGGCAAAGAGGTGATACTCACCATCGTAATAAATCAACCCATTGAGGTCATTCACCCACCCTTCCTGTTTTTGACCGGGATTTAGGCGATCCATCGTCCACTGGCGCGCGGTGAAGTGGAATTGGGGCCGCAGCGCTTCATGGTAAAGCGGACCGCTTGTGACAGGCAGTCGCTCCGGAGCGTCAGTCTGGACAATATGCGCGACATTGATATGGCCCCAGTCACCGCTCGCGGCGTCCACTATCTGCACCTGCGCCTCCTGCCCGTGGAACCGGCTCACATCCCAACTCGTCGGCACCAATCGGTCGCTACGCCAACCCACCGCACTCTTCATGATCTTGCCATTGATGAGCAAGTTCACACAGGTGTCGCGCTCGTAATCGCCACCACCAATGCGAAACGAGATATATTTCCGCGCGATTTTGAACTGAGGTGAAGTCAAAGTTCCCGTGGGCGCATCGTTTTCCACCTCGCTGCTAACCACTGGAAAGTCTCCGGCATTTTCTATCTCCAGCTTCGTCAGCAGTTCACCTGTGGCCGGGCCTGAGCGAAACGCCGTCCCGGTAGCTTTCCAATCGCCATAGTCGGTGCTGCCAAACTTCCCAATGGCCAAATCATCGGCGCAGCAGATGACAAGTAGAGTCAGGTGGATGGCAATAACCAGAAGGCCAATGCTGCAAACGTGTTTTGAACAAGGAATCATATTGGAGATGGCTGTAATAGTCTCGCGGTTCACCATGGCTCAAGTCTTGGACATCTTGCCGATAAGACAGAGTCGGAATCGGAGTCAATATCCCGCACGGTGGCACATATACGCATCCAAACTCACATCCTTATCATACCCCGTTTCGGCAAGGAGCTATTGGAGATCGGTCTATGGCCAAAAAATTGAATGGGGAGTAAAAACCCTTGAGCAAAACGGCCTCCCCGGTTTCCCGGAGAGGCCGTGAGGTTTTGGTTTCGTATGTGAGATTATCGAAACGGAAGTGGCTTCCGATCAGGGAGTGCTCACTTTGAGCCGCATCATCCGGTGAGGATTACCGCTAGATGGAACAGCATCTCCGATCTTAACGGTGACCGGACCGCTGCCGCTGGTGACGATGTGTGAGTCTCCCCCTGCAAGCCAGGTCCATGCGTCCGCTCCAGTCTTTGATGCCACGTCGGTCCAACTGGCGAGATTGTCACTAGCCTGGACCAGATAGGTGACATCAGTGGGATTTGGGCTGGCGATGTTGAAACTCAGGGCTAGGCGATCGCTAAGCAAGGGGTCGGCATCATTCACGATCTTGGTAGGCAGAGCGGCAACACCAGCAGAACCAGATCCGGATATCGGGTTGATGCCAAGCGCGTATTTCATCAGGTTCTCCACACCATCGTGGTTGTAGTCAGCGTTGTAGGCATAATCGCCACTGATGCCGATCGTTCCAAAGTATGTTTGACGCCAGTCTTCGAACGGCGTGTTAGTCACCGCAGCGATAGCGATAGTGTCCGTGGATGAATCATTGCCCAGATTCGTTTCTCCGCCGCCTGAAACGCTCGCCGTGTTCGACAAACTGCTGGTCGCCGTGTTGGTAACGCTCACTGTGATAGGCAGCACCGCAAAAGCGGTAGTAGCTGCCAAGACATCACTGCGTGTGGCGGTCACCGTTTGACCGGAGGTGGAAACCGACCAGCCATTGATCGTGCCGGTATTGGCTGCGGTTGGTGTCAAGCCGGTGGGCAAGGTGTCAGTCACCGTCACAGTGCCGGAGCTAGAGACAGTGCCAACGTTGCTGATGGTGAGATTTACCGTATCGGCCGCATCGCGCTGACTGAAACTGCCGACATGTGTGGCGGCGATGGCTAGGTCAGGCAGCCCGTGTGGGGCGAGGGACACACCGCGGAGCACTTCCTTATTTCCGGCGGTACTAATGATCGCGAACGATTCAGATCCTGGCAGGGTGGTCGTGGCCAAGGTGTCGGTGATCGTGACCAACTGGTTTGGATCAGCCCCCTGGTCAGTACCACCGCTCACGGTGGCAGTCACAGCATAGATCGTCACGGTGCCATCGCCATTGACCTTTCCGGTGATGTTGCGCAGACCACTGTTAGCCGGACTCCATGGCAGGCCGGTGGCGGAATTGTTGCCTGTTGGATAACCGGAGACGGTGTAGGGCTGGCCCAGATTCAGGCCATTGATAAGTGTGTAAGCGAGGTTCCATGTGGTGCCGTCGAACACCCACTTCTGAAGACCAGCCGTGGGATTATTCGCAGGAAGAGCCGAAGTAAACCGACCTGTGCCGACGTCATAGGTGGTGGGCACACTGGTCGGATTACCTTCATCTGCCACATACATGGTGTTGGCGTCGCCGAACCAGATACCGAACGGGTAGTAAACGGTTTGGTTGGCACCGCTGGCGTCCTTACCCGTCGCTGCACTGGTTTGCGAAAGTCCAGGGGGAACGGTAAACGTGAGCGAAGTCGCATTGCCTGATGTGGGAATACCACCTGTGCCCACTTGGTAGATGGTGTTCACGCCATTGCCGCCGCTGCCTTTGCTCACAAAAAGCGTGTTAGTGAACGGATTGATCGTCAACCCTCGCAGGTTCATGTCCTTGCCAGTCTTGTCCACAGAGAAGCCTGAGATGTTAGCAAGTGAGAAGCCATGCTGATAACCGGTCGATGCGCCGCTAGTGCCGAAGGTGGTGCCCACCGCCTGAGCCGTGCCACCCGCTCCTGGAGCGATCATCTGCACGCCAGTGTCGTCGCTCAACATGCTGAGGATAGTCGCTCCGCCCGAGCCATTCCCTGCATTGCCCACGGTGAAATAGTTACCGCCAGCAAGCACCGCTGCACGGCCATTGTTGCCGCTGTATGAGTTAACGGGCGTGACCTGAACGTTGCCCAAATAGTCATATTGCACAATGGCGCGTTGACGTGTGCCTATGCCGGTGACGGGATTGGTCGAGTCTATATGATAAGGCGTATCCGTATTGGACACATCCAGCGCATTGGCCGGGGCTAGATAGCACATGAAGGTCAGTCCGGTGGAATCTGGGGTGAGGTTTAGCGCAAGTTCGGACTTGGACGGGAAACTTGTGGAAACGTCCAGGCCCAACTGGGAGCTTACCGCCGTAGTCAATGCCACAGAATTGACTAAAGAGCCGCTCGTAGTGATCTGGTCCAAGTAAATGGGCGACGTAACACCAAATGCAGCATCAGGAGATTCATTGCCCCACACGCCCGGGTAACTGCCATCGACAACTGAGGCCGCGCCATTGGGGAGTGTGCCAGGATAAGGAACTGTGGAGCCTGTGCCGGTGTAAACACTGCGACTCACGATGAGGTTACCCGCAGAGGTAATCGGAGTCGGCGTGCTGATATTGACCGCGCCTGTGATCGAATCATTGCCGGAGGAAATATCACCTCCACCGGAGACATTGACCGTCGCCGAGAGCAGACCTGATGCGGATGAGCTCACTGCAACTGTGACTGTTATTACGGGATATGAGGCATCGGAGGCAAGAACGTCACTGCGAGTGCCAGTGACCGTTTGGCCGGAGGTAGTCACCGCCCAGCCATTGATCGTTCCGTTGTCCGCAGCCGTGGGAGTCAGTCCGGTTGGCAGATTCATAGAAACGGTGACTGTCCCACTCGTGCTGCTAGCACCGTTATTGGTCACATAGATGCTGTAGGTATCCGCAGGATCGCCAGGGGAAAAGCTGCCGTTGTGAACGCAGAGGACAGTGAGGTCCGTAGCCGTAACGGCCGTGCTGACCGTGGAGACGGAGGTATTGTTTGCGAAGTTGCTTTCACTGATGGTGTGCGCCGGGTTGATCACCGCAGCTCCTGTGGGCACGTTGTAAGTGGTCGCCGTCGAACTACTCACCGTGATGCTCAGCGTATCGCTCGCACCGTGGGCCAAAGAGCCTCCCGTAAAGGTGACCACCCCAGAACTGTTAGCTCCAGAGAAGCCATGGCTGCCGCCATCCGCAGCGGAGACGAATGTCAGGCCTGCTGGCAGAGTAAACTGGGCTGTGATGCCGACGGCGTCAGCATTCCCAATGTTGTGAACGCTCAGCGTGTAGGTAAAGTTGGAGCCGGTGACAGCCGTGGCTGGGCCGCTGGCATCCACAGTCAAATCAGGATAACTGCCTACCACTGTGGAGGTGGCGATTGTCGAACTATTGTTGTTCTCATTGCTCTCAGTAATGCTGTTTGCCAGGTCAACAATCGCAGCGCCGACCCCAGCCGCGTAGGTGCCGTCTGAGGCCGCGCTAACAGTAACTGTCAGTGTTTCGGACGTGCCTGCATTCAGGGCACCACCGGAGAATGAGACCACGCCGGAGCTGTTCGTGCCGGTGAATCCTGCGCCTCCGGTGTCAGCTGCGGAAACGAAGGTGAGCCCTGTTGGCAAGGTGAACTGCACGCCCACGCCAGTGGCATTGGCCGTACCAGAGTTAGCAACCGTGAGCGTGTAATTGAAATCCGAGCCCGTGACGCCGGTCGCAGGGGCAGCCACATTCACAGTTAGATCAGGCAAGGTGGTCGCAAGAGGCGCGAAAGCGATGCCCTTGGAGACACCTGGAACGGTGTAGAGGTTCAAGTTACTCGCCGTAGTGACCGCAATGGCGGTATTGTAAGGAGCCGTGTCCGTGAGCTTATACACTCCTTTGCCTGTCGATGTAGCATCGCCACCGGTGACATAAAGCGTTGCCCCACTAACATTGCCCGCCGCAACAATTCGGGAACCGCCGAAGGATGTGGAATACGATCCATTGGAAACCCAAGTGCCACCTACCAGAGAGTATTTTCCTATAGTACCAGCAGTGGCACTGGTGCCCGTAGCAGCATAGAGAACGTCAAAGGTGGCTCCGTTTACGCCTGAGGAGACAAGGTAAAAATCCGTCGGACCCGTTAGGGCGCTCAGCCCGGGAAGCCCGGCCATACTTGTGCTGGTGACTGAGGCGAGAGTGGACACAGCCGGGGCCGCAGCTTGAAGCACATACACCGTGCCGCCAAAGCTCTTCACAGCAAGAACGTTTGAAGTAAGACCCGCGGGCGAAGTGCCACCATTGGTATAAATACCGCCTTTGTCCGCGATAAACCAAGCGGAGTTGTTCAAGCTGGTCGCACCACGTGCCTGATTCCCGGTGCCGCCGGTGTAAGTCGTGGTTGATGGGTAAGTTGTGGGAGCGGGGGTGGCTCCAGCCGATGAGAACGTCAGCACCGCACGCTTGAGTATGTTTGCCGCAGTGGATGCACCAGTGTCCGTCGAGTTGACTGCACTGTGAGCATCGAGACAGAGTAGCGTGCCATCATTCGTGGTCGCCAAATAGCCAGTGGTGCCGCCGGAACCATTGATACGGAAGGCATTCGATGGCGTATTCGCGCTCGGTAGCGTGATAGTCTGGACCGGCGAAGACTGGGTGCTTGTGGCACTAGTATCTACTTCGACCAACGATATGGTGGTGTTTTGCGATGCCGCAGCAGCTTGCTGCACCACTACATGTCCCTGTGTGAAGGAAGCAGCATGGAGATTTGTAAAGGTAAGCGCGAAAGCACCCAAACTGAGTGATCGAAGGGAATGCACTATGCCTCGCTGATGCGATAGCAGTGAACGTAGGGACGGTTTCATGATAGGGGGGCGTTATTCGTATCCACAATGGACTCGCGCAGAGTCGCCGGGTTTTTGAAACCCACAACACACCGACGGTGACGATTTCGTTGCTTGCCCAAAATAGGCCAATAGCCCCACCCCTGAATTTCGATAGACCAACGCACATTTGTTACTTAACGACCAGATGATCATCCCATGGCACCACGCGATCACAATTTCACACGTCAGCACGAATTCATCCGATTCAAGCGGTTTATTGTGACAATTTTGTAAACGCGCGACTGTAACAACCGCCAATAAGTGACATAGGCCAAGTATAAAGTAATAGTAACGAAGTATAATGTTATATTTCAACAATTATGACACAATTAGGCAAATTCCTCCTTTGTCTGGATTCTAGGATATTAATACATTTTTATCGTATTATTAGTTAGACCAAGTTAGTATCACTTCATCATTGATGACGACTTCGTCACCATTCGGTGTTTGAGATATGGTTGTTTGCACATACAAAGCGCATCTGTCGGCTCCACTTAGCAGACTAAAATCCGCAATGCATATTACTGCAGGATATTTTCTAGCATACACATAAACCACCACCGTTACAATCCATGAACCCGACCGCTCACACACCGCACCACCAAGGCATCATCCAAACACGAGTGTTGATTCCCATTTTGGCACTGCTCACCGTTTGTGCGGTAGCAGCGGGCTTACAAGCCTTGAACACGCACCGGACCACCTTCTGGAACAGTGTGGAGTCGGAGGCAACTGCCAACCTAACAAATAGCAACTGCCAGCCGCCTCATCCAGAAGCAAAGGCTTCTACGGGCGTCACGCCAGATCCTCGATTTTTCCCGCGAAAAACACCACTGGTTCTGGTGTCTCTCACCCCGGAAGCCCGCTCCATGGCCTTGGCGATGGAAAACAAGTATCGCTGTGCACACTGCTGCGGAGATGAAACCACCCCGCGCTGTCTGCCGGGTCTTGATGGTGAAGCCTACCAGGATCCTAAAGCCTTGACTGAAGCGCTGAGGAAGTCACTGGGCACGCTTCCTAACGATTGTTACGTATCCACCGCCCTTCCCAAGGTCATCGACCCTAAAACACCGGCGGAGCTGATGAGCCTTCTTTACGAGGATCTGCTGAAACGTCCCGACCCTATAAAACTCAGAATGCTCTTCATCATCGCGGAAACCGACAGCCATCCACTCGCCGCCACAGCATTGGATAATCTCAGGACCAGCATGAACATAGACCACCAGCAGGACTGGCCACGCTGGGAACAGGCAGTCACTCAAGTAGTAGCCCACGAGGAGCGCGGCATGCGCAGCGAAAACTGCCGCGTCCACTGAATAACAATTCTACTTATTATAATCTCAACAAACCATCCATATATCCTAAATTGACCCCAAATTGAATCCATGAAAACAATACGCTACTTAATAACCCGAACGATAATCCTCGCGATTAGCGCGATGGTTTTCGGCATAACAACAACCCAGGCGCAGAGCGTCACTATCGGTTGGACATTCAATGCCCTCACAGGCACCTATGACAGCGGCACGCCTGCGAATTTCACCGTAGGCGCCATCTCCAAGGCTAACTCATACGGCACGGTGGCCACTCCGATCGCCGCAACATCTGTTTCGGGCGGCTACACCGGAGCCAGTGCTGGTGGCAACATCGGCAACGCGGTGCATAACGAAACATTCAGCACGAGCACGTCACCGTATTACGCTGTGACTTTCACCCCCTCTACTGGATACAATCTGCAGATCACGAGTTTCAACTTCGGGATGCGCAGCACCAGCACCGGAGCTTCAGCCTATGCGTTGTATTCGAGCGTCGATAATTATACCACGCCCATCTTTACGGGAACGGATCCGCACAATAGCTCGTGGACGCTGAAAAATAACGGCACGTTCACCCTGAACGGAGCCGCCAGCACTCCGGTGACGCTGAGGCTTTATACCTACGGCGGAGCATCCAATGCCAGTTCCGGCACAATCAACGCACGCGTCGATGATGTAGCCATCACGCTGGCAGCCATTTCCAGTGGGCCCGTCGCAGCAGAAGTCCGCGCAGAAACCGCCGCTGACGGCACAGGCCAGATCGTTCAAGCGCAGTCTGTTACTGTCGGGACTCCGGTCACCGCCTACTCCATCTCGCGCGACGCAAGCCACGTTTTTGTTTCCAATGCTGTGGCTACTTGGTCTCTCACGAGCATCACTGGCGGCGTAGTGGCCGGCGACTTGGTTCCTGCCAGTGACTACAAGAGCGCGGTTTTCACCCCGCACGCGTCTGGCTCCGCCACCATCCATGCGACTATCAGCGGACTCACATCCGTGGATTCAGGTGTCATCACTGTGACATCCGCCCCTACCAATCCGACTGCGACCGCCACTGCCAGTAGCAATGACGTTCTCAACGGACAGAATGTGACGCTGACCGTAACTGTCACGCCGGGCGCGAATCCCACCAGCAGCGGAATCTCCGTCACTGGTGATCTTAGCTCTATCAGTGGCTCCAGCACCCAGACATTCACCAGTGGTGCGAGCAACACCTTCACTTACGTTGCGACCGTCCCTGCCAATCTCGCCGGTGGCTCCAAACTGCTGAATTTCTCTGTTATCGATGCCCAAAGCCGCACTACGACATCCTCTCTCACCCTTAACCTTCGCGGTAACCTCACCATATTCCACACGAACGACACACACGCCCGGGTTACACCACACAAGTGGATCGTACCTCAGCACACGTTCAGCACGGCGACGAACTTTGAAGACGTTGGCGGTATCTCCTACATGGGCAGCAAGGTGCTTTCCCTAACGGCAGCCTCCCCGGATGCGCTCGTACTCGACGGCGGTGACATTTCCGAAGGAAATCCCATCGGCGACTGGAACGGTCCAGGTTACACACCGGGCTCCTTCGGCGATGGCACCATTGTGGATTACTTCAAAATGCTGGATACAAAACTGAAGGCTATCACCGGTCGCAGCCGTGGATTGGACGCCATGGTCGTCGGCAACCATGACATCCGTGATATCACGTATCTGAACAACATGAAGGCCGCCTCCGCGCAGTTCCCCATCCTTTCGATGAACATTTGCAACAAGGGCACCCACACTCCTTATTACAACGCCTACACCATCGTTAATGTCAACGGCAACAAGATCGGCATCGTCGGTTACACCACGGAATCATCCGACTCACCGGAAACCGCAGTCAACAGCCTCATCGACGTGGTGGCTTGTGACTGGTCCAGCACAGACAGCACGAAGATCCACTTTGCGGACATCGTGAACGACCTGCGCAACAACCAGGGCTGCAACATGGTGATTCTTCTCACCCACATGGGCCATAGTGGTCTCTGCACGGTCACCAGTGCCAACCCGACACCCATCCTCGTGGACAATGGCGTGGCTAAGTTGCCAGAAGTCGCCGTAACAGGCCACTGGCATACCTATTGCGACACCGTCTGGGAGCCGTCCGCGCTCAACTACAAGACAATCTTCACCGAGGCTGGCAGTTTCCAACACTACGTCGGCGAACTCAAAATCAACGGCCTCGGTAAATACGTCAGCTCGAATTACTACCCGCTGCGCAACAGCGACATCACACCTGACTCGGACATCGCCAGCTACCTTCAAACGCGCAAAGACCAGTATGCAGCCACGAGTCCTCAATACGGAGTGGACCAAATCTTAGGCTACACATCTGACAATCTGCTGCTGGACAACTATATGAAATGGTGGTCCGCAGACGAATATCCGTGGAGCGGCAATAACACCGCAGGCAACTGGATTTGCGATGCCGTGCAGTGGAAGGCCACCGCATTGTTCGGCCAGTGCGATCTCTCGCTAGAAGCCGGTGGTGGCGTCCGCTCCGACATCGTCGCGGGCCCGGTGAGATACACCAATATCTATGAAACCTTTCCGTGGCCAGATGACACCATCTATGTCGTGAACATGACCGGCCAGCAAATCTGGAACTACATCAAAGACCACACCTGTGACGCCGCCCTGTCCGCTGGCTGGCATGTGACCGCCTATGACGGTGTGCCCACCGAGATTACTCTCAACGGCAGCCCTATCAATCTTGCCCAGACCTACAAGGTAGCGATCAACAACTACATGTATCTGCACGACGCCTCGAACTTTGCCACCATAGATCCGTCTCCGCAGACATCGACGTATCTCGCTCGCACAGCGCTCATGGATTACACGGCCACATTCGACCAATCCAATCCCTATCAGGCCGGACCGTCACGCTACACTCTCAACACCGAGTTTTCGGGCGGCTATCGCGTTGTGGTGACGATGATGAACGACAATGACTCTAGAACTTCATTCGATGACGGATTCGTCCGCTTCCTCAGCGCCACACCCGAAACCCTGGCCCACCGCGGCACTCAGCAGGTCCCCACGGATCTGGTCAACGCGGATGGCTCCATCAATCGCTCGAACCGCCTATCAGAGAATGAATGGTATCGCAGCTACTTGGGTTTCCGCGCGGGCGTTCTCCACCCAGGTGACATCGTGGAAGTGTGGGGCAAAGGTGGATTCTACGGTGGCGACCCTGAGTTCATCGATCAGGAAGGTGTGCAGTCGGATGGCGTGGAATTCAAGATCGTAGGCCACGATGCGAGCTTGGCTCAGCCTACCTACTTCAGTTCCATCAATGGCTTCTGGAATCAGGTTTACAAAAACCACTATGTGAAGTTTGTCGCGAGGAAGAGCGGAACCAGCGCGGTGACAGATAACAACGGCACTACCATCACCATCCAGGATGTCACTGGCTACGCCACCAAGACTCTCCCAGGCAACACGGGTGACTATCTGGTAATCACTGGTGTCCCCACCAGCGAGAGCTATGGCTTGCGCTTCCGCTGTGACAGCGTCACGGCTGCCGCCACGCCGTATTTCCCACCGAACTCGCAAGTCAACCCGCTGGCAAGCAGCCAGACCAGCAGTCCGCTAACTCTCACAGCCACCGCCAACGTAGCCCCCGGGTCTGGCCAGAACTATTACTCGCTGGAGCCGGTGGCAGATGCACAGGTGGAAAGCGGTGTCCCCGGGAGCAATTTCAACACCAACAACCTCTACATTCAAAGCGCTAACGGGGGATCCTACGGGAATGAGCGCGCGTGGTTGCGTTTCGATCTCTCCAGCCTGCCTGCCGGATCCACCATTACCAGCGCCACACTGAACATGTCCTGCTGGAAAGCGACCGGTGCGTCGCTTTCCGCCGAAGTCCACGGTGGAAACGACGATACATGGGGAGAAACGACGATAACCTGGAACAACCAGCCAACATTTGGCAGCGTGCTGGACACCCAGACGCTAGCCTCGGGCGTGACTAACCTCTACTACAGTTGGGATGCCACCGCTTTTGCCCAGAGCAAACTTGCCGGCAACAAGCTGGTATCGCTGCTAGTGAAGCCAGTCACGGAGAATTCCACTGACTCGACTTCACCAAGCTATGGCTTCGATTCAAAGGAATATACCTCAAACCATCCGTATTTGCAGGTCACCACTCCATCCACGGGCACGCCGATCACTGTGATACAGGTTCAATTCTTCTACCGTTACTCGGCAGACTCCACCACATGGACAGACTGGAGCGTGTTCCAGACGGTGAACGCGGCTCCTTGGAACGCATCCTTCAGTTATCCCAACGGCGACGGACAATATGAATTCTACAGTGTCGCCACGGATAGCAATGGCACTGTTGAGCCTGCGCCTCCCTACGCCGACACCGCTGTGACTTACACGTCAGGAACAGCAGTGATCGCAGTGGCACAAAACGGATCTCTAAGCAATGGTGCCACCGTGAACTTCGGGAATGTGGAAGTGAACTCGAACCAACCCTTCACGTTCACCATCAGCAACACCGGAAATCAAATGCTAACCGGGCTGAGTGCCACTATCGATCCAGCGGGTCCCAACGCCGCAGACTTCGCCATCTCTACCGCTCCCTCCGCTACGGTCAGCCCCAGCGGCAACAGCAACTTGGTTGTCACTTTCGCTCCGCTAGCGACTGGCCCGCGAGGAGCCGTGATCCATATAGCAAGCAGTGACTCGTCTAACAATCCATTCAACGTCCTCCTGAATGGTAACGGACTCAGCCATCTCGAAGCTTGGAGATTGAGCGCCTACGGCAGCACTGACAACACTGGCGACGGCGCAGACCTGGCCACTCCTCAGCATGATGGCATCCCGAACTTGATTAAGTTTGCCACCGGCATACCCGCAGTTCCCGCCGCAACAAACCCGGTAAGTGTCGGCAATTCCGGTTCCACCGTCGCGTTCACATACTCCCGTGCCAAGGCAGCGGTGGCGGACGGTATTGATTTTGCGATTGAGTGGAGCGACACTCTGACTGGCGGCTCATGGAGCTCCGAGGGAGTGGTGGCCCAAGCACCCGTGGATCTGGGTGATACCGAGCGAGTCACGGCGACCGTTCCCACAAGTCAGAGCGGCCACCGCTTCGTACATCTGCGCGTCACAAGACCCTAGTTTGGTAGTTCTTAGCACTGTGTTGTGCGCGTTCCCCGAACCCGCTCTGGTAAACCTACCGGAGCGGGTTCTTCGTTTACTGGTCACCCAAATACGACTATCGGCAGCGCCAAAATATGAATTCTTTTTACCCGCGCAGCGGCAAGAATTTTTGGCAATCACTATATAACAAAGAACAATGCCGACTCCTCTGTGGATGCCTCTCCGGAACGCCAGCTCGTATGTTTCTAAGAACGGATGGCGCTTGTGTAGGTTTTGGTTCAAGCGGGATCACCATCGGTGTGCGCCCCGCCAAGAGCGCGCTCACCTGTCTCGCCAGTTTTCAGGCGCACCACATCCAACAACTCAAACACGAAGACCTTGCCTTTGCCTTGTCCACCAGAATGAGATTGATTCCCATGCGCCACATGAGAGATGGCGTCGAGAATCGAGTCTACTTCATCGTCATGACAGGCTACTTCCACACGAGTATGCCTAGCCATTTCCGTGGCGAGGTATTCGTGTTCTTCAGGGTTCCATTTATCGTGCTCCTGACCGAATCCCTTGGCATCCGAAATGGATAGGCCATGCACGTGAATATTAATGAGCGCCGTGATCGTTCGCTCAAGTTGTTTGGGAGGAAGATAGGCCAAGATGAATTTCATAATCAGGACTCAGGCTTTCTGGTTTCAAACCAAGGATAGAGTATAGGCAGGATGAACAAAGTCAGCAAGGTAGCAGTGATCAGACCGCCAATGATCACGGATGCGAAGGGGCGCGAGGTTTCCGAGCCGACCTGGTGGGAAAGCGCTGCGGGCAGGAGCCCGAGCGCAGCCATGGTGGCCGTCATCATCACCTGGCGCATCCGTGAGATAGCACCCTCCCGGACGGCTTCCGCCATGCCCAAGCCTTGGTTACGCAAATCGCGAATACGTTCAACCAGCAACACTCCGTTCTGGACTGAAACTCCGAACAAGGCGATGAATCCCACCAGCGCAGATACAGATAGATTCAACCCTGCCACTGGCAGAGCCAGCACCCCACCCACTGCCGCGAATGGGATGTTGAGAAGAATCAGGAACGCCAGCTTGCCTGAGTCAAATGCCGTGAAAAGGAGGAAGAAAATGGCCAGCAGAGTGATAGGCACGATGACCTCCAGACGGTGCACGGCGCGCTGCTGGTTTTCAAACGCGCCGGTCCATTGCATCGTGTAACCGGTCGGCAGTTTCACCGCCTGTTGGACCTTTGCCTGCGCCTCAGTCACCAGCGAGCCCAGGTCTCGGCCGCGCACTGAGATTTTCACGGCAGCGAAGCGTGAGTTCTCCTCACGTTCGATGCGCGCAAATCCAGGATGCACTTCCACCAATGTTAGTGCCGCCAGCGTAAGGCGTTCACCATTGGAACCGAATACCGGTATGTTCCGGATAGAATCCAGATCGGCTACCGTTTCAGGCATCATTTTCACCACCAGATCAAAGTTACGTTCTCCTTCCAACACGCGGGTGGCCACAGCTCCGCCGAGGGCCGTCTCAATCACGGATTGGACGTCGGATATCGAAAGCCCCACGCGGGCGATGGCTGCACGATCTATTGCAATCTGCACCTGTGGCTGCCCGATCAGCTCGTCGGTGCCTACGTCTGTGGCACCTGGAATGGCCTTTATAGTCTCCACCGTTTTGTCTGCTATGGCTTGAAGTTTGTTAGGGTCCTCGCCGAATATTTTGACACTCAACTCACTCTTGATGCCGGAAACCGCCTCGTTGACATTATCCTCAATGTACTGGCTGAACTGGAACTCCACCCCTGGGATCTGTGCGAGCCGTTGCTTCATGGCCTCGCACAACTCCTCGCGGTTGCTCGCGGTAGTCCACTCGGACCGGGATTTGAGTTCGACATTGTATTCCGCTATATCGAACCCGTTGATGTCCGTGCCATCGTCCGGTCTGCCCAGTTGACTGACGATCACTTTGGTTTCCGGGAAGGAAGCCAGGATAGCCCGGGTTTTATGCACGATGCGGGCGGCGTCTGTGGGAGAGATGGTTTGCGGCATGAACCCGCGTACCCATAACGAACCTTCATCAAGCTTGGGAAGGAACTCTGAGCCTGTGAAGTGCAAGACGACACCGCTACCCACCAAACTGGCCACGGCGATTGTCATCACCATAACGCGGGATCTGAGTGCCCAATCCAACGATGGCCGATAGACGCGCAGCAGCATGCGGATGGCCAGAGATTCACGTTCGGGCGAGTCTTTCTTGAACCGGGTGGCGAAACTCGCCAACACCGGAACGACCGTCAGGGCCAGAATGGTCCCCACCACTAGCGCGAAGGTGAGCGTTAGAGCCATCGGTTGGAAGATCTTGCCCTCCACCCGCTGGAGGGTGTAGAGCGGAATGAAAGCAGTCAGCAGAATGACCTTCGAGAACAGGATGGGCCGTCCCATCTGTGAAACTGCCTCAACGATGGCTGCGGGCAGATTGCGGAAACTGCCCTGGCGCTTTTCCAGCAACTGCAGTAGGCACTCAATGATGACAACGGCGGAATCTACGATGATGCCGAAGTCGATGGCACCCATCGAAATCAAATTCGCGGGTATCCCACGCAGGTCTAGCAGTAGGAAAGCTCCCAGTAACGACAGCGGGACGACTGTGGCCACCACCAGCGCGGAGCGGAAATTGCCAAGACCGAGAAACAGGATCAATACCAGCAGCACCAGCGCGATGCCTTCAATCATGTTGTGCTGCACCGTGTGCAGGGTCCTATCTATCAGATTGGTGCGGTCATAAAAGGGGGCGATCCGCACCCCCGGCGGCAACTTGCCCCGGTTGATTTCCTCGACCTTCGCGCGGACCTTGTCGAGGACTGTGCCAGCGTTCTCACCTTTGCGCAGGATGACGATGCCTTGCACTACGTCATCCTCGTCTGGAGTGCCGGGCACCAGCTTGCCCACCCGGCCTAGGCGCAGTTGATGACCGATCTCAACGCGTCCCAAGTCACCGATTTTCACCGGCGTCCCGCTGCGCGTGTCCACGGCGATATCTGCGATGTCAGTGGTGGTGCTGATGAGCCCTAGGCCACGAACGATGTACATTTCCGGCCCATGCTCGATATAGGAGCCGCCGGCATTGCGATTGCCGTTGGACAGTCCGTCTAGCACCTGCTTCAGGGTGAGTCCGTAAGACTTCAGCTTGGCCGGATCTATCAGGACTTGATACTGTTTGGTAGGCCCACCGAATCCCACCACATCAACAATACCCGGTATCGTGCGCATTTCACGCTCCACCACCCAGTCTTCCAGCGACTTGAGTTCCTCTGCCGGGAAGCCGGGTGGACCCTTGAGCGTGTAGCGGAAAATCTCACCTACCGGGGTGGAATCCGGGGAGAGGCTGGCTTGCGCGCCTGTGGGCAACTGGACCGCTGCGAGCTGTTCGAACGCCTGAGTGCGCACCTCGTTGGTCTTGGCGTCATCTTCAAACACAATTGTCACCTGAGACAGTCCGAACAATGATATCGAGCGCATCGAAGCCCGCTTCGGGATCCCGTTCATCTGGTTTTCGATCGGGATCGTGACCAAGCGTTCCACTTCTTCAGCTGCGTGGCCCGGGAAGAGCGTGATGATTTGCACCTCGACGTTGGTTACGTCCGGATACGCCTCAACGGGCAAGCGCTGGAAACTGAACACCCCCGCAAGGATGAAGACGGACATCAACACCAGAACGATCGCGCGGTGGCGCAAGGCGAATAATGTTAGAGATGCCATGGGTTTATTCCTTGGCGGTTTCACTCATTGCCTGTAGCAGGAGACAGCCTTGGGAAACGATGCGTTCATTGGCGGATAGATTCGCAGTAACGGTGATTTTCCCATCATGTTCCCTGCCTACTTCCACACGCCTGCATTGATAGCTACCGGGCGCCTTCTCGACATAGACGCAATGATTCTCATTCTTCGAGAATACCGCACTGGACGGGACCTCTACGCTGCCGGCAGAAGCGGCTGCGTGATCCACCCCATTCAAGGAGGTGGGAGAACTTTCGCCATTGCCCGCATGAGCCATGCCGTCAGCTTCTACGTCCACCGAGACATACATTTCAGCCCTGAGCAGACTCTCCTTGTTATCCACTATCCCGCGTGCTTTCACCATCCGCGTCAGCGGGTCAAGCGTGTCCCCTATGAGTTCCAGATGACCATCGAAGGACTTGCCCGGATAGGCCCGTGAGTGAACGTGGAGCACCTGGCCTGCCTTGAGGGTGCCGGTCTCCAGCTCGGTGATGTCTAGTTGGACGGCGAGCTGGCGGGGATCGCTCACGATGAAAAGCGGTGCAATAAACTGAGGAGCATTGGCGAGCATCTGATCCGGGCGGACTTCCTGTCCGGGGTTGATAGTCTTATCGACCACAGTGCCCCTCAATGGAGACTTGAGTGGATAGTGCCCGTCCACGCTGCCTACCGAGACCCCGTAAAGTTTCAAGCGCGCTTGTGCCCGCTGGTTTTCTGAGGCTTTGGCAGCATAGTCATCTTCTCCGGCTTCAACATCTTTTTGGGCGACTGCGCCATGGGCGAACAGATCCTGAAGGCGGGTGAGAGTACGGGATGAAAGTTTCTCGTCGGCAGCCGCACGGCTCGCATCCGCCTGCGCCTGCCCGAAATCGGGTGAGGCTATCAGGGCCAGTGTATCATCGACCTCCACATGTTGTCCGATCTGGACGCAGATCTTGTCCACACGACCAGCGACGGATGCGAACACCCGCACTGTGGCATCCTCATTCCATCCAAGGTGACCGTTGACCCGCACCACCGAGTATCCGACCGGCTGCACGTTCTCTATCAATAATGCTTCTTGCTGCTGGGAGCCCGCCGGAAAGGTGATGGTATCGCCCTCCACTTTCGCAGCCGGGATATTTTCCGTGTGTTCCTTGGCAGAATCCTCGTGGCCGCCATGGCATCCGAACAAGCCGATGGAACTAACGGTCATGGCTAAAGCAAGGAAACGCCACCGTCTATATTTTGATAGAATAGTTATCATGGATTGCTGAGATTGAGGGCACCCGCAAGGGCTGATGCGGCTGCCGCCTTGTCAGCCATGGCCTGCGCGGCAGCCACCCGGATGTCGTTATCCGTGCGTTGGGCCTGCAGCAGTTCGACCAACGCCGCGCCACCCTTTTGATAGGCATATTGGACGATTTTTAGTGTTTCAGCAGATTTCGGGACAATCTCGTTGGCATAGCGCTGCCGTCGGACAGCGGCCTCAGACAAGGCCACCCTGGCTGCCGTCACCTCAGAGGCAGCCTGGACTTTCACTTTGGCGAGTTGATCTGCAGCGATGGTCTTCGCCGCGGCGGCCGCCTTGATGTTTCCTTTGTTAGAATTCCAAAGCGGCAGCGGAAACGACAAGCCGATTCCTATTGTGTTAGTAGTGTCCGGGGGATTGTGTTCGAACTGAAGAATGGCTGTAGGATCTGGAATCCTCATCGCCTCCTGCAGGCCCAGATCAGCCTCTGACTTGCGCAGATTCTCCTCAGCGGCGAGAACGTCAGGGCGCATACGGGCTACCACCGCGTGTCCGGTGAAGGTCTCGTCCGCCAGAGCCTCCAGTCGGTCCGCAGGCCTCCACTCCCCGTTAGGATATTTCACCCCGAGCAAGACTTCCACGGCGATACGCGCCGTCTTGGCGGTGCTTAGGGCCGCCTCCGCGTTGAGTTCGAGTTGATCGGCGTTAATCTCTATTTGCGCCTTGTCCGCCTTCGAGATATCGCCGGCATTGAGTCGCGCTTCTGCGATCTGTGCTTCTTTGCGGAGTGATTCCGCCGAGTCACGCAATATCCTGACGTTTGCCTCGGCCAGTAACACTGCTAGATAAGCCTTGGTGACCCCCAGATCAAGAATACGCCGGGCATCCTGCAGGTTGGCTTGGGCCGATAGCCGCCCGTGTGTGGCGGAGCTTTGTCTCAGGGTCCGTTTGCCACCGATTTCAAAGAGTTGGTTGACAGCAAACACAGAATCATAGCTGCGATCCCAATACCTGTTGCCGAGGCGGGTTGCATTGGATGATGAATCCGTGCTGATTTTACCCGTCGTGTAAGAGAACGTTGGATTCGGGAACTCCCGGCTTACCAACTCTAGAGCCGCAGCCTGGTCTACATTCGCTTGTGTCGCCAGCAGGTCCCAGTTGCGCTGAAAGGCGATCTGCCGGGCTTGAGCGAGGCTCAATGACTGGGGCATGGTGTCTGCCTTGGATGACGCGGTGGTGACGGATTGGGCGGATTTAGCCGTTCTGGATCCAGGTTCCCGAGCCAGCGATACACTGCTCAGTGAGGTGGCAAAAACGACGCAGAACCACCACCGGCAAAGCCGCGATTCAAGAAATGGTGGTAGGCTAGGCATGGGTGAAATCACATTTAGTGGCGTGAATTCTAATCTCTGCCATCACCACGGTCTATTGGACAAAAGCGGCATCGTCTGTAGGGCTTCGCCCTACACCTCTTGGTAACCCCGTCCAATTCCTGCGGTCGCCTACATTCGCCGCCCGGATTCCACCCACCGGACCGCCTCCCGCATCAGGCCACTCAAGGTGCTGACGCCCAGCTTGATCTTCATCCGCGTGCAATGGGTTTGCACGGTCTTCAACGCTATGTTGAGCGACTCGGAGATTTCCCGTGTCTCCATGCCAGAACCTAACATTTCGAAAACTTGCAACTCACGGTCACTCAAGGTGGCGACACGTGAGGTGGATTGCGGTGTTTTAAGTTCAACCATCTTCTCGATCATCGCCCGCGCGAATTCATCACTCACAAACATTTTCCCTTCGAGCACATGCCGGAGCGCGGTAATAACATTCTTCGTCACTTCCCTTTTCATGACGTAACCACGAGCACCGGCACGCAGAGCGCGTTCCCCATAGGTCGCCTCATCGTGCATCGACAGCACCACCAGCGCGGTCTCGGGGCAGCAGGCCCGCAGATCCTTAATCAATTCCAGCCCCGACCCGCTGGCCAGTGAGAGATCCACCAAGGCGGCATCGGGACGCAAATCCACGATTGCTTGCAACGCCACAGGCGCGCTGCTAGCCTCACCGCAAACCATCATGTCATTTTGGCGGTTGATCAGAATGGTCAGCCCCTCACATACCAGTGGGTGATCATCGACCAGAAATATCAGGCGTTTGGCGGATGGATTATCGGACATCCTGCTCGGTGCTGCTTGGTTCATATGGCTTGTTAAATGTGCAGGTAACAACCGTGCCGCCTTCCGGCACGGAACCAATAGACAAATTGGCACCAATCATCGCGGC
>Ga0073936_10003979_pt1 | contig 20761 bp, 19 predicted proteins | sample AliMusrvi5mmetaG_FD_87041 | JGI IMG/M metagenome (GOLD analysis project Ga0073936, IMG submission 87041) | Freshwater lake bacterial and archeal communities from Alinen Mustajarvi, Finland, to study Microbial Dark Matter (Phase II) - Alinen... | ecosystem: Environmental > Aquatic > Freshwater >... | reverse complement strand
TTGACCTGTTTTACCGTAACTACAACCTGGTCGGATGTAGAATTTAAAGTGCCATCGTTTACAACCAGTGAAAATGTATAATTGGTATCAGTCATCACTTCCGGAGCAGTAAATGTTGGCATGGCTGCCGTATTCGAACTTAGGGTGATTTCCACCGGTGCAGTCCATAAATAGGTGATTACATTGTTATCCGGATCAGACGATGCAGAGCCGTCAAGCGTAACCAAAGTTCCTTTAGTCACAGATTGATCAGGTCCAGCATTGGCGACTGGAGCTTTGTTGACCTGCATTACGGTAACAACAACCTGATCGGATGTAGAATTTAAAGTGCCATCGTTTACAACCAGTGAAAATGTATAATTGGTATCAGTCATCACTTGTGGAGCAGTAAATGTTGGCATGACTGCCGTATTCGAACTTAGGGTGATTCCAGCAGGTGCAGTCCATAAATAGGTGATTACATTGTTATCCGAATCAGAAGATGCAGAGCCGTCAAGAGTAACCAAAGTTCCTTCATTCACTGATTGATCAGTTCCGGCATTGGCAACAGGGGCTTTGTTGACCTGCTTTACGGTAACAACAACCTGGTCGGATGTTGAATTTAAAGTGCCATCGTTTACAACCAGTGAAAATGTATAATTGGTATCAGTCATTACTTCCGGTGCATTAAATGTTGGCATGGCTGCCGTATTCGAACTAAGGGTGATTCCCACCGGTGCAGTCCATAAATAGGTGATTACATCGTTGTCGGGATCAGAAGATGCAGAGCCATCTATGGTAACCAAAGTTCCTTCATTCACTGATTGATCAGCTCCGGCATTGGCAACAGGGGCTTTGTTGACCTGCTTTACGGTAACAACAACCTGATCGGATGTTGAATTTAAAGTGCCATCGTTTACCACCAGTGAAAATGTATAATTGGTATCAGTCATTACTTCCGGTGCAGTAAATGTTGGCATGGCTGCCATATTCGAACTAAGGGTGATTCCCACCGGTGCAGTCCATAAATAGGTGATTACATTGTTGTCCGGATCGGATGATGCAGTGCCGTTAAGAGTAACCAAAGTTCCTTCATTCACTGATTGATCAGCTCCGGCATTGGCAACAGGAATGCCATTTTGATTGGTAACCGTAACCGTATTGGTGGTTAGAGTTAATCCCGGAAACTTCGCATTGGTCATTTCACAATGGTAATCCCCACTCTCAGTTGGTGTATATTTCCCAGTTTGGTCAGTCCCAGTTATCAAAATACTGTCTTTGAACCAGGAAAATATGGTTGTAGTTCCATCAATGATGGCTTCTGAGGAATAATCAATGACTTGCGGAGTCGAGATTTCTTTGGTTTCAAATACTTTATTTTGAGGAGTGTAAAAATATTGTGTATAAGAAGAACTAGGCAAAGGCATCAGGCTGATTGGGATATTATTCCCACTAATGTATAATGAGGTAATTTTAGTTAATCCGGTTAAATCAAGTGAGGTGAGCAGGTTGTTACTACAGGCTAAGCCGTTCAGGCTAGTCAAACTGGATATATTTAATGAAGTGAGTCGATTACTCATGCAGTTTAGACCATACAGCATTGTCAATCCGGATACATCCAAAGAAGTGAGTTGGTTTCCATCGCATACTAATATTTGCAGATTTGTTAATCCTGATACATCTAGAGAAGTAAGTAGGTTTCCAGTGCACCCTAAAGATTGCAAATTTGTTAATCCTGATATATATAGAGAAGTGAGTTTGTTATCACCGCACCCTATTGATTGGAGATTCGTCAATCCGGATAAATCTAAAGAAGTGAATTGGTTTGACCAGCAAGCCAGCTCTTTAAGATTTGATAACCCAGAAACATCAAGCGAAGTGAGTTGATCAGATTCACAGTTAAGTAAAATTAAATTTGTTAATCCAGTTATATCCAAGGAAGAGAGCGAATTAAAACCACAATATAAAGATTGCAAACCGGTCAGCCCAGAAACATCTAAAGTTTTCAATTTCTTTAATCCTATGTCTAAATTCAGAACTCTTTTAAGCAATGAACCATCCCAAGTCACTCCGGCCCATGTTCCAACCTGGCTTTCATCTGCCCATTCAGTTTTTAAAGGCGAATCAGTTGGGGCATTGTCGCGTATGGCTTTTAGAATAGCAACATCGTTGGGGTCAAATTGAGATACAATTAAAGGGTTTACTGTAATTGTAAAAGATTGAGAATTGCCAGTACAGCTATTTGCCACAGGTGTAACGGTAATGGTTGCTATCTCCGGCGATGACCCGGTATTAGTTGCTGTAAACGAATTAATATTACCGCTGCCACTCGATGCCAGACCAATCACCGTATTGTTATTTGTCCAGTTATATGTTGTTCCAATTGGGTTTCCCGTGAAAATAATAGTGGGCAATGAAGAGTTATTCCATACTGACTGATCAACTGGTTGATCTACTGTAGGTATTGGATTAACTGTCATAGACACAATATTAGATATGATAGGGTTATGCGAAATACAAATGGAATTGGGGATCAGCACACAGGTAACAGAATCACCATTTGCAGGCATATAAGAAAATGTATGGTTGTTTGATCCAACATCGTTACCATTTACCTTCCATTGGTAGTTTGGGCTGATTACGTTGTTTGATGGAGTAGCTGTAAAAGTTACAGATGTTCCTTCACAAATTGGGTTGGTATCAACTCCAATGCTTACACTGGCATACAACTGCTCATAGACCACAATATTCATTGTATCTGAATAGGCAGGACTTGCTGCCATACAACTAGAATTTGGGTCTGAAGTCATCACTACATATACTTGGTCTCCATTTGCTGGTAAATAAATATAGCTTGAGCCTGAATGAGAAAGGAATGAATTTTTGTACCATTGATAGGTTGGATTAGTTCCTCCATTAGTTGGAGTAGCTGTAATTAGTATGTAAGTACCCGAACATACGGGATTGGAATCCGCAATAATCTTCACACTTGCAGATGCTGTAGGGTTAACTTTAATAGTTTGGTTTATTGATGTAGCAGCATTCCCATAAGAATCGGTTACATTCCAATTTATTGTTGTTGTGCCAATTGGGAAAATTGATGAAAGGGGTTGATTGTCACTTCTAACACCAATTGGAGTTCCTATGGTACAATTATCTGACGCCGAAGCTGAAACACTCACTGTTGCTCCGCATACCCCCGAATCAGCATCTACATTCATGTCACCATTGGTTGTAATTATTGGTAATTGATTATCTGTAACGGTTATAGTAAAACTACTGGTACTTGTATTACCACAAGTATCAGTTGCCGTGTATGTATTGGTTGTTATACCTATTGGGAACTTAGAACCACTAACTAACCCTGAAGTTTGGGTAATTTTTACACTATCACAATCAAATTCTACTATATATTTAAAATTATCTGTGCCCAATAGATCATTCCATTTACCTAAATACCAATTTATTATAGCATAATCTTCAATTCCACCTGCGTTGTTGGGTTCCCCAGGAGACCAATTGGTATATACAACAGGTTCACCATTAACCCAGACAAAAGTACCTTCAACTGCCTCATCCGTAAATCCTATCCATGCCGCTTCAGATGTTGCTGAAGTAATAAAATTTTGTTCTCCTGCGCTAGATATAGTAACCAAGTGTCCTCCAATAGATAGAGCTGCTTCTTTTGCCGCTGACCATGCAACAGCATTATTAGAAATAAAATAATTGTGCATTTTGTAAGTCCCTAGAGAAGTATAATTTGGAATTGTTGTTGGTAAATTGCAATTACAACTATCAGTAACTGTGGGGAAGTCAAAATTAACTACAGCTCCGCACTCATCTATATCATTATTTACTTTGATATCTGATGGGCAAGTTATAACGGGATCGACCTTATTCAGAACTGATTCAATAAAGTTAAAATTACCGTTACTTCCCGCGCTTATTATTTCTTCATAATCTGTATTAATTCCTTTTGTAAACATTCGACTCTGAATGCCTTCCGATGGCATATTTTTTGCTTTTTGTTCACTAAGTACAGTTTGTTTTAATACTGCAATGGCATTTATTGAAAATGTAAGCATTGCAAAAAGTAAAGCTTTTTTCATGGTGGATAATTTTATTATTTAGAACTCTTCAAAATTACGGCATTCAGTTATTTCATTGCAATAGTACAAAAGCACTATTTTTTTTGGTTCGGAATAAAACACTTTCAGGTCTTAATTTGTTATGATACCAGGTTGATATAGTTGCAGTTGGTGAATTGTCTGACAATCAATTTACATGACCATGAAAAGAGAGGCTGGATTTAAAAATTATTACGAAGAGTATCTGGAAGTATGCCGATCCATTTCTCCCAAAAACGAGTTGCTGGCTTTGCGAAAACTTATAAAGGAAGATAAGACTTTTAATGATTTCAGACTTCCTTTGGGTATCTGTCTGCTCGATTATTCGAATGGGAGTTATGTTTATATGTCTGATTACTCACAGGAAATAATAGGCCATTCCAGAGAGAACTATGTCTCTGGCGGAGTTGCTTTTCATAACAGTATCTGGCTCCCGGAAGATAGAATTGTTTTTGAACAACAACTCTTTCACGACATCAGGGAATTTTGGAGTTGTATTCCATCTCAGGAAATCCAAAAATACCGGTTTTCATTCTGCTATCGATATTACCGTAACGATGGGACCATATCGCACTTTCTTCAGCACACAAACTATCAGGAACCTCAATATGGACAACCCATATTAAATCTGTCTATGTTCTCAGACATTGGCGACTATAAGACCGATAACAATATGGTATTAACAGTTTCACATTTGGTAAATGGAGTGGGTTATGTGAAAGTTTTTTCAAAATCGTATTCGCCACAAAGTAAGCCTGTCTTATCGGTTAGGGAATCAGAAGTTCTTCGGCTTTCGTCGGAAGGGCTGAGTAGTAAAATGATTGCGGACAAGTTATTTATCAGCTTAAATACTGTAAAAAACCATAAGGCTAATATGATGGAAAAGACATCAGCCAAAAACATTGCCGAACTGATCAATTTAAGTTTGAAGAATAAATGGGTCTAATCTCAATTTTCTGAAAAGAATTGGTCAAGCATTGAAGCCAGTTCTGTGGGTTTTTCAGCAATCATAAAATGGCCACAGTCTGAAATCAACTGTATTTCCTGCTTCCACAAGTTATTAATTCTTAACTTTTTCAGGTAATCTAATCGAATGGCTAAATCATCAGTGGCATGAATGATCGCGATTGGGTGCATAAGTAAATTAAGCTTTTCTACCTGATCGCTTACATTTTGGGCCATAAGCAGACATCCTTCTCTGAATGAAGGACTTGTTTGTCGAAGACCTTCCTTGATTTCAGCTTTTAATTGGTCATTGTCAATTGCAATGACGGCATTGTAAATGCGTTCAATCTCTTTATCAGAAAGGGGACCTTGAAGGTAAAGTGATACATCCTCAGTTAAATTGTAGGCTTCCGGCATGTCGGTAACTGAAGACAATGGTGGATGGCCTGCCACAGCAAGTTTTTTTATTCCTGGAATCAGATCAAAACATTCCAGTAAGATTAATCCACCCATGGAAAAACCGAAGGCATTAACTTCGCTGATTTTGAAATAATCCAGAACAGAATTGAACAGCAAAGCCATATTCTCCCGTGTAAAATCTTCCTTTTCCCAGGCTTCGGATTGTCTGTGCCCTGGCAGGTCAAGGGTAATGATGTGGTAATTTAATTCAAGCAGTCTGATCATAGGAATAAAAAAGCCTGAATGAGCAGAATTTCCGTGAATAAGGAGTATGGCAGGATTGGAGGCATTTCCAAATTCAAATACAGCAACTGATTTTCCTAAACAGACAATTGATGCAGTTTTCATTGATTTTTGATTTTTGGTGTTAGCTGTTTTTAAGCAATTCATAGAATGTTAACCCATTCTGAATATCAGTATTTTATCCGATAAATAAAGTTAAACAAATAAAATGTAATAGCCAATAATGAAAGTTTTTTCATCAAATTATTTGTTGTTTATAATACTCAAATGAATGGAACCTAAAAAAATGGAGACCTTTCTGCCTCCTATGATATTAAGTTATTGACGAAATTACATTGAAAAGAATTTATAAATCATGCTACGAAACAAAAACCGAATCAATACATTAGCTTTTTATTAAATGAAACTAAGCAATTCTTTGAGTTCGTTATCAGAAATGTTTGCTATGTCGGATTTATCATAGATCGTGAGCAGGAATACCTTACTGGCGGAAATTTTCACACAGGTAATTACCCTTGCACCGCCGGTTTTGCCTTTGTTTTTACTCATTACAGCTAACCTGATTTTGTAACAGTCTTTTCCAATTGGAACGCCAAGCGATGGTTCTTTTTCGAGAGATTCGAACAAAATTCTCAAATCATTTTTAAGTGATCTGTATTTTTTTAGTAGTGGCTTAATATCCCTCTCAAAAGCAGGAGTAATAACAATGTCATAGTTCATTCAGGAAGTCATTTGCAGTTTTGCCTTTAATTTTGCCCTGTTCAATAAGCTCAAGCTCGATAAGTCCTTCTTTGATGCTACCCCAAATCTTTCCATTGTCAGAAGTCAGCTTTGCTTCTAATTCGAGAAGTTTGTTTTTCTTTTCGTCAACTTCCACAAAAGTGAAATTCTTGACTACTTTCATGAAAAATTGGTATTCGTTCTCTGGTATGTTTAAAACAACTTGTATCATACTGTAAATTTTAAATCTGCTTTTGAATTACCTTGAAGTTTAGTTGTTTCCATTTTCTTTATTTATAAAACACTGGAACAAAAGTACAAAAATAGCTTCAATTATTTAGCTAATAAAGGTGCAATGTTCATTGTTAATACAATCAACACCCTTCCCAATTTTGGAAAAGGGTTGGGGCTTCTTATTTCAGCTTATCTTCGATAATCAGGCCCAAAATATTAATAAGTTTACGGTTCATGACGGCAATTTGCTGGGGGACAAAGCTGTTATAGGTCAAGCCAGGTGTAGTGTTTACTTCCAAAAAATAGAATTCGTTGTCCTTTAAAATGAAGTCGATACGCACTATGACTGAGCAGTCATACGGATCATAAACGAGCCTGGAGAATTGTTGCAATTATCGTAGAAAGCAAATAAGTGATAATTTCCGTTTATTTTGGAAAGTAATTGTAAATCATGCTGCGGTGCAAAAAACGAATTAACTCTATCGTTGATTTTTCGAAAACAAAGCCAATTCGATAATCTCCTATTCGGATTCGATATGCATTTTTACTTCCTTTCAACTTTTTACAATTGGGAATATCTGTAAGCTTATCCGCATTCTGAATTCCTTCGATGCAATCAGCAATAGAACAAAGGAGTTTGTGGTCAGTTAATTTCGAAGTGTCTTTTTCAAAAGACTTATCAATCAAAACATTCATTTTCTGAGTTTCTGAAGATAACTATCTGTATTAACATATTTTCCTGTACGGCCTTCTTTGATTGCCTGAAACAATCCAATATCTTCTTTTTCTTCTTCCGTGAGATATTTTACAGTAATTCCTAATTTTTTAGCTAAGTCAGTAAGTATTTTTAAATCTGCTTTTGAATTACCTTGCAAAACAGCTGTTTCCATTTTATTTATATTAAAAGTGCTTAAGCAAAAGTACTAAATCACAGCAACAAATTGAATTATTACAGTTGAAATTAAATGTGGCTGATAAGCCTGTGACTTTATTTCAGCTTATCTTCGATGATTAATCCCAGGATATCACCCAGTTTACGATCCATGGCTGCAATTTGCTGGGGGACAAAACTTGTGGAAGTCATGCCCGGAGTTGTGTTAACTTCCAGAAAATAGAATTCGTTATCCTTTAGAATGTAGTCGATGCGCACAATGCCTGAGCAATCGCACAGATCATAAATTCTTGAAGAGAGTTGCTGTATTTTATTGGTCAGTTCAGGTGAAATACGTGCAGGAGTAATTTCGTCTGTCTTTCCGACTGTATATTTGGCTTCGAAATCGAAGAACTCATTCAGAGGAATTACTTCAGTTACAGGGAACAGAATTTCCTGCCCGGAGAGTTTTACAAGTCCGCAGGTAAACTCAGGACCATCGATATATTGCTCAATCAGGATATCAGCGCTTTCTTTTGTTGCCATTTCGAGTGCTTCCAATAGCTGTCCTTTTTCCTTCACCTTGGTAACACCGAAACTTGAACCACCGGCATTGGGCTTTACAAACAGGGGTAATCCCAGGCTGTTTATCAACTCATCAACGTCAACCTGATCACCCTTGAACAGACGAACAGATTTGGCCATTCGAACGCCGAAATTACGAAGGTAATTGCTACAGAAATACTTGTTGAAAGTAAGGGCAGAAGAGTACACCCCGCAGGTAGAGTAGGGGATCTTCACCATATCGAAATATCCCTGGAGTTTACCGTCTTCTCCCGGAGTACCGTGAATGGTGATGTAGGCAAAATCGAATGTTATCTTTTCCCCGTTTCTGACAAATGAGAAATCGTTTTTATCAACGGGGGCAATCAATTGGTTGTCATCAAAAACATCCCATTCAAGACCAACCATCTGGACTTTCCAAACATTGTAGATACTTGAATCGATGGACTCATAGACATTGATGCTGCTCTTTACCGACACTACAAATTCGGATGAATCGCCGCCATACACTACTGCAATATTCTTCTTCATCTGTTAATTTTCAATTGAGGTTTTTATTAATTATTTAACCACATAGGCACATAGGTCACATAGTTTTTTTCTTTTTTATATCTATGAGTTCTATGTGCCTATGTGGTTTTCATTTATATCTATTATTCCTGAGTCACCCGGTTTGAAAGATAATTGCGCCATTTTACAATCACATTGGCCAGATCATCGGGTAGTTCGGATTCGAAGATCATTTCTTCTCCGGTTACAGGATGAACAAAGCCAAGCATTTGAGCATGAAGCGCCTGTCGTGGAATCATTGCAAAACAGTTGGCTACAAATTGCTTGTATTTAGTAAACGTTGTTCCTTTCAGAATCCGGTCGCCCCCATAGTTGTCATCATTAAAGAGCGGATGACCAATATGTTTCATATGTACCCTGATCTGGTGGGTCCTTCCTGTTTCGAGTCTACATTCAACCAGGTTCACGTAGCCCAATCGTTCGATAACCTTGTAATGAGTTATAGCTGGTTTGCCATAATCACCTTCAGGGAAAACCGTAAAGACCTGCCTGTTTTTCGGGCTTCTTCCAATGTTTCCGATTATGGTTCCTTCGTCATTATCCAGATCACCCCAAACCAATGCAATGTATTTTCGTTTGGTTGTTTTTTCAAAGAACTGATGCGAAAGTTTTACTTTGGCTTCCAGTGTTTTTGCTACTACCAGCAAGCCTGAAGTGTTTTTATCTATCCGGTGGATGAGGCCCGGTCGTGGATCATCGGAGTCAAAGAGCGGTAATCCCTTAAAATGAAAGGTCAGGGCATTTACCAGTGTTCCTGAATAGTTTCCGTGACCCGGATGTACAACCAAGCCAGGTGGTTTATTGACAACCATCACATCATCATCTTCATAAACAATATTCAGGGGAATATCTTCTGCAATTATTTTCAGTTCACGACGGGGATAATCCATCACTATGGAGATTTCGTCGCCAGGTTTTACCTTATAGCTTGACTTTACGGGCACTTTATTTACAAGAACTTTACCATCTTCGGCAGCGGCCTGTAGCCTGCTACGTGTTGCATTCATCAGACGGTTCGACAAAAACTTATCAATCCGTATCAATGATTGCCCGGGATCAACAATTACATTGTAATGTTCAAAAAGAACTCCATCGTCGGTCTCTTCAAGGTCTTCAAATTCATCGGATATTTCGTTGTCTTCTATCATCTAAAAAAATGAGTTATCAGGTTCTTCTTTTTTTGGCTTTGCTACCAACTTTGTTTCATCGATGGTGAGCCATACATCAACGGCCGATCCTTTAGCTGTTTCAAAAACCTCATCCGGATCAGGACTTTGCTTAAAGATCAGGCCTCTTGCTTTCTGCTCATCGGTAGTAATCGATTCGTCATAGTTGATCGTCCCGAGATTCAGGAAGACTTCACCCAGAGTCATGCGTGCTTCAGTTAGATTATGACCGAATAATACAGGTACCTGACTGGTCTGGGCATCACTCGCACCACCCAGTACCAGATCAACCGTAGTCCCTTTGGGAATGAGTTCACCGACACGAATGTTTCTTCCTTTTACTTTTTGTTCAAGCACCAGGTTAAGAAATTCGGAGGGCTTATATTCAATGGTTCCCGCAATCAGACCCGAGCTTTCAATGATGTTGGTGGCCTGGCGGAAAGAAATGTCGGTTAGCTGAGGCATTGGTATCATTTCCTGATTTAGGGCGCACATAGTAATTAAGATGGTTCTGTTTTTCTTTACCTTCATACCTGCTTTGGGAAACTGGTCCAGAACGGTTCCTGATGCAGTCTCACGTGAATATACTGAATCGCGGATTTGAAAGCGAAGATCTTTCCGGTCCAGGATTTTAGAAACTTCAGCTGTGGTTTTCCCCTTCAGATCGGGTATATCAATTGATCCCCCGTGATTGGTATAAATCCGGAGGAATAACATTGTGAGTACGATCAGGATGATTGTAATCCCCACAGCGGCAATTGCATTCAGCTTGAAGGTTTTACTTTTTATAAATTCTTTCAGAGTCATGCGGTAAAATAGAGTGTTCTGTGAATGAACACAAAAGTAATTTAAAAATCAGCAGGTCGGCTTTCAAAGAAGGAGAATCATTGTTAAAACCAATCAACTTTTAAAATAGTGTAAATCTATAAATAACGGTTTTATTGTAAACACAAAAAGGTAAAGAAAATTCATTCTTTACCTTCTGTATATTATTTGAAATCTGAAAGCTTTCGACTATTTCTTGTGTCTAGGTTCGTCAGAAACAGTCAGTTTTTTTCTTCCTTTTGCACGACGGTTTTTCAATACTTTACGGCCAGCGGCAGTAGACATTCTTTCTTTGAATCCGTGTTTGTTTATTCTTTTTTTAATAGATGGTTGAAATGTCCTTTTCATTGGTCAATATTTTTAGTGATAATATTCGTTTTTCAATCGGACTGCAAAAATAGTTCTTTTTTCATATCCTGCAACCCCAACTTGTCTTTATTTGTTGTGTATCTGATTTCTTTTTTATCTATGACAGGAATAAGCCTAATAATCATTCTGTTGGGAGGGCAATAATCAATTCCGGCTACTTTTATTTGTTTTTCAAAGACATATGGATCAGTTTTTTCGTTTCAAAGAATTCCTCCTCAAAGAAGTTGTGCAGATCGAATACCTGAATTTGTTCTCTGAAAGGGGATATCTCTTCTTCAAAATCGCCACCTTTCAGGTAAAGGATTCCATTGGTTAATTCGTTATTACTCTGGCTGGCAACCTTGGTTTGTACCATGGAAACAAAACGCGGGAAGGAGGTAACTGCACGGCTAACCACAAAATCAAATTTCTGCTTTACATCTTCAACCCTGATATGTTTGGCTGTGACATTCCGGAGATTTAAGGCTGCAGCCACCTCGTTAACCACCTTGATTTTTTTACCTATTGAATCGATCAGTACAAATGAGGTCTCAGGAAAAAATATGGCCAGCGGAATGCCTGGAAATCCTCCGCCGGTACCGACATCCAATATCGTGGTTCCGGGTTTGAACCGAATGATTCTGGCAATGGCTAATGAATGTAATACATGGCGTTCATAAAGTTGTTCAATGTCTTTGCGAGAAATGACATTGATTTTGGTGTTCCATTCCTCGTATAATGAACTTAAACGGCCAAATTGATCTATTTGCTGACCGGTTAAATCAGTAAAGTATTTTGTGAGGATTTCCATTATTAATTTGAGGTTGATCTATATTTCGTGCTCATCTATATCACTCGATCCAATCATTTTGAAGAGCATTTCACGGGCCCTGAAAAGTTGTGCCTTGACCGTACCTAAAGGCAATTTAAGCTCATGTGCAATTTCTTCATACGAAAACTCACGGAAATAGCGGAGTTCAATCAATATGCGGTATCTGGGTTTTAGCCGGTGAACAATTCTACGCATCAGGATGGCCTTTTGGATACGGATCAGCTTTTCTTCAGGATTGGGTTCTGATGAACTTAGTTTGATAGGTTGTTCCGTGTCGCCGTTTTCAATATTGTTCTCAATCGATACATAGACGCCATGGCGTTTTCTTAGAAAATCGATACAGTTGTTGGTGGCAATCTTAAATAACCATGTACTGAATGCAAAATTTGGTGAATACTGATGCAGGTTTTTAAAGGCTTTGCCAAATGCTTCAAGGGTAAGATCTTCAGCATCGTTTTTATTATTCACCATTTTCAGAAGCATAAAATAGATCGCATCTTTATACCGGCTCATCAGTTTGGCAAAGGCTTTTTCGTCGCCGGTAAGTGCCAACTCGACAAGTAAATAGTCGTACTGCGCTTTATCTGATAACTGAGAATTTAATTCCATTTGCTTCTTCGGTGAATGATATAGATGGACCAAAAAAACCACCAATTGATGATTGGCTTAACCAAAATGTACATTAGCGAAGATAGGAATATTTTTCGTTCATTCAATCGATTTAACAGTATTTTGGAAATAATAGCAATAAGCAGAATGATAATAAACGGAAGCGTTAAAAGGATCATCCAGTTTTCAGGATGAATAATAATCAGGGCAATAGTCAGTGTTGGCAAAAGGATTTTGGTAATGTCATCAAGGAATAAACCAAGCTTCTTTGACCATGAGAGGCATTGCCTGATTTGAACGCCCTTCTTTAATAATTTGATATGATCGCCACGATCATCTTCAATGTGTTCGCGAACAGCCAGTTCAGGATTTGTTGTTAATTTAACCCTGCCTCTCTTCATGTTTTCATTGAAAATAAGTTCAAGGTTGGCAAAATTACGATTGAGCTTATGTCTGAAGCCAAGGGTATCGAAATACATTGATTTTTTAAAAAGCACATTGTTCTCACTGAAAACGAAAGGCTTCCCTGCTATTGTCCATGCACCGCTGACCATGAATTGATTAAAGCGTTCCAGACGGCAGATCAGGTTGCGGAAACCTTTGGTGCGCTCCACATTCGAGTAAGCAATTACCAAATCTGTTTCTGCACTGATTAAACCATTCAATTTAAACAACCAATCGGGATTAATTGTACCTGAAAAGGAGGTAAGCAATACGATCCATGGTGAAGAAGCGCCTTTTAATCCAATGTTTATGGCTTGTTTTTCGGAAAACAGGGTTTCCTGACTCAAACTGGTAACCTTGAGCCTGGGATTAGTCTCGGCAAGTACATTCAGGATTTCAAAGGTGCTGTCTTCCGAAAATTCATTGATAACAAGGATTTGATAATCTTCAAACTGCTGTTCCTTAAATTTGTCGAGAATTTCCCTGATTCGTTCTTCCTCATTCCTTACCGGAATGATGATTGTAACCTGGTTGGTGTTCAGATTTGGCGAACTATCCTTATGCCGGGCCAACCGGAGATAATATGCAAGCAAATAATAAATCTGAATTAGAAATACAAGTATACTTATAGCTATCAGCACCATGTCGCTGACAGTGAGCAGTTGAAAGTTAATAATCTTCACTTTGGGTTGCCTTGTTAATAAATTGGATTATATCAATATTTTATGCGGGACAAAATTAATAATCCTACCGGTTAAAACCATCCTATTTTTAATTAGATTTAACAATTCGCATTTCTGTACATTTCCTGTCATTCCACTTTTATACTTATCTTTGGGCACTCAAAAATACGGTTAATGCATTTTGAACTAAAACATACAGCTGGCGGGAGTCAGGCGAGGGCAGGATTTATCACCACTGATCATGGGAATATTGAAACGCCTATTTTTATGCCTGTTGGTACTGCCGGTTCTGTGAAAGGCATTCATAAAAGGGATCTTAAAGACGATATCGGCGCACAAATCATACTTGGTAACACCTATCACTTATTCCTCAGGCCAGGCTTACCGATTATTGAACAGGCCGGAGGACTCCATAAGTTTAACGGATGGGATGGCCCAATATTGACAGACAGTGGTGGTTACCAGGTTTTTTCGCTGGGCGACATCCGAAAGCTGAGTGAAGAAGGAGCCAAATTTCAATCACATATTGATGGCTCTGCACATTTATTCACCCCTGAAAATGTAATTGACACCCAGCGTACCATTGGCGCCGACATTATGATGGCCTTTGATGAATGTACTCCAGGTGATGCCGAATATGAATATGCCAGGAAATCGATGGAAATGACTCAACGATGGCTGGACAGATGCTTTAATCAGTTTGAAAATACAACACCAAAATACGGGTATTCTCAGTCACTTTTTCCTATTGTTCAGGGTGCGGTTTATCCTGATCTGAGAGAAATTGCAGCCCGCAATGTGATGCAATACCAGAGTGACGGATTTGCCATAGGTGGTCTTTCAGTTGGTGAGTCTGAAAAAGATATGTATGCCATGATTGAGGTGGTGAACGAAATACTTCCGAAGAACAAACCCCGCTACCTGATGGGAGTCGGCACACCGGTTAATATCCTGGAAGGGATCGACCGTGGAATAGATATGTTTGATTGTGTGATGCCAACCCGTAATGGTCGTAACGGGATGTTGTTTACACAAAAAGGAATCATGAACATGCGAAATAAGAAATGGGCCGACGATTTTTCACCGGTTGATCCTGATGGAACTTCATTTGTTGATCACCAATACAGCCGGGCATTTCTGCGTCATCTGGTCATCTCGGGTGAAATGCTTGGTGCACAGATTGCCAGCCAGCATAATCTTGCTTTTTATCTCTGGCTGGTTAAGGAAGCCCGAAAACAAATACTGAATAATACATTCAAGAGTTGGAAAGAACAAATGGTTCAACAGGTTTCAGTTCGTTTATAATACTTTGATTTATGCTGCATAAAATTGATTGGTACATCATTAAAAAGTTTCTTGGAACATTTTTTTATGCCATTGCCTTAATAATCAGTATCTCGATTGTCTTTGATGTTTCAGAAAACATTGATGATTTTATGTCGAAGGACGTTCCGTTGAAAGCTATCGTCTTTGATTATTACCTCAATTTCATTCCCTATTTCGCCAACTTATTCAGTGGCCTTTTTACATTTATTGCAGTTATCTACTTTACATCTAAACTTGCATACAATACCGAAATTATTGCCATCCTGAGCAGCGGTGTTTCTTTTAACAGGCTGATGCGGCCCTATATGGTTGGCGCTGCAGTAATCGCCTTGTTTTCATATCTGCTTGGAAATTATGTTATTCCACCGGCTAATAAAAAGAAAGTTGACTTCAGGAATACTTACATCGGAACACGAAAAGTGGGCACTGCACACAATATTCACCAACAGATTGAACCGGGCATTTTTGTCTACATGACTTCCTATAATGCTTCAAACGATGTGGGTTATAAATTTACAATCGAACATTTTGTCGACCGGAAGCTGGTATCTAAATTAACAGCTGACTATATCAAATGGGATCGTGAGAAGAAGAAATGGATCATTCATGATTTTTATACACGGACAATTTCGGGCTATACAGAGAAAGTAACCCATGGAATTGAAAAAGATACTCTTCTGAAAATGGTTCCTCAGGATTACGAGATTGTTGATAACATTGTAGAAACGATGACTCTGCCTATGCTGAACGAATCAATTGATAACCTAAAACTTCGTGGGGTAAACACCACCGAATACGAGATTGAAAAACATAAACGCCGTTCAGGTCCGTTTTCAGCATTCATTCTGACCATTATAGGGGTTTCGCTGGCATCCAAAAAGATAAAGGGAGGTATAGGTTTTCACTTGGGCATAGGGTTGTTGCTGAGTTTTTCATACATCCTTTTTATGCAGGTTACAACCGTTTTTGCCACCAGTGAAATGTTGGCTCCCTGGGTAGCCATGTGGATTCCCAATTTATTATATGGAGGTCTGGCTTTTTACCTTTACAGGAGAGCTTCGGCCTGATGTTTAAAGATTCAAACTTTCATTAATATTATTCAAAAACAAATAAACAAGCATAAAACAGCTTTTTATTCGCGAATGTTTTATAAAACATGTTGGGCAATAAAAAAATGATAATTTTGCCTTTATTATATCACTAAATTTAAGTAGCAGGATTGAATTTTAATCAGTCCCTATGATTATTTTTTATCAAAAACAAATTCTATGTCACTGAAAAGAAACATTTTAGACCTTCGAAAACGAAAGGATCAGGTTCGGCTAGGTGGAGGAGAAGAAGCCATTGAGAAACAGGCTGCCATGGGTAAAATGACTGCTCGTGCACGAATTCATGCCATTGTTGACGAGGGTTCATTTCACGAATACGACATGTTCGTTGAACATGTAGGTACAGACTTCGACATGGGCAGTAAAGTCCTTGCCGGCGATGGTGTTGTTATCGGAACCGGAACTATTTATGGCTCTTCGGTCTGCCTTTATGCCCAGGATTTCACTGTAGCCGGTGGATCTTTAGGATTGATGCACTCCCGTAAGATTACCAAAATTATGGATCATGCCCTGAAAATGCGTGTTCCGTTGATCGGTATTAACGATTCCGGTGGTGCCCGTATTCAGGAAGGTGTTAATTCACTTGCTGGTTATGGAGAAATATTCTTCCGCAATACCCTGTCTTCAGGAGTAATTCCACAGATTTCAGTTATTCTTGGCCCATGTGCCGGAGGTGCAGTCTATTCACCTGCCCTGACCGATTTCGTGTTTGTGGTTGAAAATATTTCAAAAATGTTTATCACAGGTCCCGCAGTGATTAAGAGTGTATTAGGCGAGGATATTTCGATGGAAGCATTGGGCGGAGCACGTGTTCATGCCGAAATCACCGGTAATGCTCATTTCTATGCCTTGAGCGAAAAGGAATGTTTCGAACAGATCAAACAGTTGATTACTTACATTCCCTGGAACAATACACACAAAGCCAAAGCATTTCCTCCTCAGGAACCAAAAACAAAACTGAAGATCGAAAATATTGTTCCTGCTGATGCACGGTTGCCTTATGATATCCGTGATATTATCAAAACAATTACAGATGGTTCTGAATTCTTCGAAATCATGGAACTTTTTGCTGCCAACATCGTCATCGGTTTTGGCCGTATGAATGGTGAAACGATTGGCTTTGTTGCCAATCAGCCATTGGTTCTTGCCGGTGTGCTCGATTGCGATAGTTCAGATAAAGCTGCACGTTTTATCCGTTACTGTAATGCCTTCAACATTCCGATTATCACATTGGAAGATATGCCGGGCTATTTACCTGGTGTTGATCAGGAACATGCCGGTGTTATCCGTCATGGAGCCAAAGTCCTGTATGCATATTCAGAAGCCACCGTTCCAAAAATTACGGTCATCATTCGTAAAGCATATGGCGGAGGTTATATTGCCATGAATTCGCGCCATTTACGTGCTGACTTTGTATTTGCATGGCCTACTGCCGAAATTGCTGTAATGGGTCCTGAAGGAGCTGCAAACATTGTGTTTCGTAAGGAAATTGCAGAAGCAGAAGATCCTGAAGCCATGCGGGCACAAAAAGTTCAGGAATATAAAGATAAATTTGCCAATCCTTATGTAGCTGCATCCAAGGGTTATATCGACGAAGTTATTGAACCTCAGGAAACACGGAAAATCCTTTTGCATGCCCTACGTATTTCTGCAGGGAAAGATGTTCAGGGACCAGCTAAAAAACACGGACTTCCACCATTTTAATCAAAACTTAAGGATTATGGCTGATAAGGAAAATAAGCAGTATATCATTGTACACAGTGCAAAGTATGAAACTACCTATACAAAAAAGTACCTCAACCGGAAGGTATGGGAGGAGCCAAATTTTAATAACATCAATTCATATATTCCCGGTACTATCATTGATATTTTAGTCAAAGTAGGCCAGGTTTTAAATGAAGGCGATAGTATTATTGTTTTGGAAGCAATGAAGATGTACAATGATATTCAAATGCCTTTCAAAGGTAGAATTTTGAAGATCAATATTGAAAAGGGTCAGAAAATACCAAAGAACTTTCTGATGATGGAGATAGAACCGGTAGATTAAAGTTTTCAGAAAGAAATCTTATTTACTGAAATAACTTAAAAGAGTGTTTTCCAAAAGGAAGGCACTCTTTTTTTATCTCCATTGTCCTTCAGAAAATTTCTTCTTCATGAGGTGAAACGAACTTCAATTTTCTCGTGAAATATAGACAGTTTTTTTCTTTACTTTACAAATCGTTTAATAGACATATATCTTATGATTGAAACACTATCCCTTCCAATTCTACTGCTTATATTTGGCCTGAGTGCGGTAGCAATATGGTATGCCGGAATTAAATTATCCGACACAGCCGACGTTCTTTCAACACACTTTGGTTTGGGTGAAGCTTTGGGTGGTATGATTTTACTGGCCATTGTTACTAACCTCCCGGAAATAGCCATTACGGTGAGTGCGGCAATACAGAACAATCTGGAACTTGCTATCGGAAATATTCTCGGAGGCATTGCATTGCAAACAGTTGTACTTGTTATATTGGATGTATTCGGGTTGGGCAGAAAAGATCCGCTTACCTATAAGGCGGCTTCACTAATCCTGGTGCTGGAAGGATTAATGGTTATCACCGTTTTGACATTGGTGGTTGTTGGTAATCAAATGATGCCTTCGGTTATTTACATGGGTGTTTCACCGATTGATGCTTTAATTGTGTTGGTGTGGCTTGTAGGAATCTATATGATCGGGAAAGCAAGAACTGATTTGCCGTGGCATAAATTAGGTGACCTTCCTGACAGCCAAAAAGAAAAGAGAGGACACAGCATGAAAAAGAAGTATGATCAGGTAAAAGAAAAAGGAACTAGTATACAGACAGTTATCCTTATTTTCAGTATTTGTTCATTGATTACTTTGGTTGCAGGCGTGGGGTTAGAAGTCAGTGGAGATGCAATTGCCAAACAAATAGGAATGACAGGTGTACTGTTTGGCGCAACTGTTTTGGCTGCCGCAACTTCATTGCCTGAAATATCAACCGGATTGGCTTCAATGAAATTGAAGGATTATCAAATGGCTGTCAGTGATATTTTTGGAGGTAATGCTTTTCTTCCTGTTTTATTCATGGTGGCAACTATTCTTTCAGGCAAATCTGTTATTCCGCAAGCACACAAAACTGATATCTACCTGACTGGTTTAGGTATACTTCTTACAGTCATATATATCTGCGGATTAATCTTCCGTCCCCGGAAACAATTACTATGGATGGGTATTGATTCATTACTGGTAACGATTATTTATATAGTTGGATTAATCGGGTTATTTGCTATTTCTCAATAAATGATTCATTATGGTGAATCTTTATATTGAACTTTTTAAGTCACAGGCTTCTTTATGCTTGAATAAAAGCTGTCAGATTTGTCTGAGTAATCTTATAGAATATTGAAAGTTGCACCCAACCGAAAGCCGAGATGTTTCGATAAGTAAACATCTTCGGGCAGAAACCCTTTTGATTTGTAAGTGATACCTAAATCAATAGATACCCTTTTCATGTTATTAAAGGCATGGGTGGAGAAGAAATATTTCCCGGTAAAATCAACTGCACCACCTGTTAATCCTTTCGTATCATTAAATCCAAGGTCCTTCGGCTGATTCCATAAATGTGCCGAAAGCGTAGTTTCAATCCGATTACTAATTGGGTAATCCATTAAACTTAGCCCCCCACCCATAAACCAATTGGTCTTATTCTGAAACTCACGAATATAGGCCAGTACTTTGAATTTCGTATAATGTAACCAAAAGTTTTCATCGGTAAAATCACCAAAAGGACAAAGAATATGTCCCATTCCATAGTTCAGGCTTAAGTTATTGGAAAAGGTGATGTTTGGAATTCCAATCAGGTTCAGGTTAATGAGATTGAACAAAGACCGATAGCCCATTTTATATACATAATTCTTTTCCTCGGTGGTCAGATCATTAAAAAGCGTGTACCGGTGAAATAGCATAGTTGGCCTGAAAAGGTTACGCGCAGCGCCATATACATCATTGCCTACAATATCGCGTTTAAGTTCTTTCGTTTCTTCCGCTCCGTCAACATCATAATGAACGAAACCAATCAGATAATACTGTATCAGAGATGCCTTTCGGATCAGGTATTCAGCAGCAAGGTTGCGAAACGATTCATCACCAAAAGCCATCAGGCTTTCTTCACGATTACACATCATATAATCAGATTCTGAGCCTGCTGTATAAAGCCTTATAAAATCAGGGAAGTTACCAGAACGTAGATTTATTAATGACAGGTCGGTTACCCCGTCAACATATCCTTCTCTTTTTGAAAGAGAAAAAGGCTGGGAAATGGAACCTATATTCTTTTCGGAAAGAATGGAACGATGACCTTCTTCATGGGTCAAAGCTCCCAATCCAAGAATAATAACTACTGATTGCAGTGAATAATTGACAAAAGGGCTGAAGCTCTTGTCCAAAGCAGTTGACAGTATACGGTAACTGCTGAGGTAATCCACGTTAAACTGTCTCATGGTAAACAGTCGTGCCGGTGTATCCTGAAAAATGAAAGGATAATTCTTTCCCTGGTTAATTATTTTAGTGCTATCTGCATCCTGGGCGAATAAAGATACATTTGAAACAAGTATCAGAATAATCAAGAGGTAAAATTGCTTCATTAAAGTTATGGTATCGATTATTTTAAATATATCTTTTCTTTCTGCTAAATTCTGTCC
>Ga0073936_10003972_pt1 | contig 20786 bp, 18 predicted proteins | sample AliMusrvi5mmetaG_FD_87041 | JGI IMG/M metagenome (GOLD analysis project Ga0073936, IMG submission 87041) | Freshwater lake bacterial and archeal communities from Alinen Mustajarvi, Finland, to study Microbial Dark Matter (Phase II) - Alinen... | ecosystem: Environmental > Aquatic > Freshwater >... | reverse complement strand
GTTTTATGACAGCGGCCGGGTTTCTTTATCGCCCCTGTCCCGCAAGGCCCGGGATTTTTTGAAAAGAGTGAATTGCACGGCGCCGGCTGCGGCCATGCCGGCAAGAGCGGCACAACAGTTTGTAGCTGCATCAGCAAGCTCGCAGGCGCGGTAGGGTATGAAATACTGCACCAGTTCGATAGAGCAGCCAAACAGCGCTGCAATAAGGGCGCCTTTTACAATGGCACGCGGGATTTTTTTTATAACCAGCAGAATGCCGGCTGTGCAGGAAAAAGTGGTATAGGCAAGCAAATGTGCCGCCAGGCCGCTGTTGAGGCCGCTTCCCACCGAGGGAATGACCGAGAGAATGAGTATTGCCGAGGCTTCCGCGGAACAGGCAAAAAACCAGAACGCTGGCGAGCGCAGGCAGGTCCCAAAACTGATTATTGTATTCTTCATAGCTATACTTTATCATGCATTGCCGGACAGGGCAACCGGGATACCTGCAGTCAATGCGCCACCTGCATAGCGGGTGGCCAGGATTTCCCGGAAAAGGGGGAGACAAGGACACGTTGTGCCATGGTGCCTTTTGCCTGAACCGCTGAAGGCGGTAGTTTCAGGCAGACAATTCAGGCTTTCTCCATGGACAGTGTGCGCGGTATCTGGTATATGGAGTTTTATGGATACTAACAAAGCTTCAAGAATAAGTTTTCTGGTGCTGCTTCTATTGTTGATGGTCGCGTTTGGCGTCATTATTCAGCCGTTTCTTGTCGCGGCTCTGGTGGCGCTCATTATTACGGTCATCTGCTGGCCCGTTAACCGGCTCTGCATACGGCTGTTACGGGGCAGGCGCTATGCCGCGGCGGGCCTCGCGACACTGCTTGTTTGGTTGTGCATACTCGGGCCTTTATGCACTATCATTACCGTTGCAGCGATGAATGCCGTGGATGCGGTCAAGGCCGTTATCTCCTATCTTGAAGTCGGCTCGATTGCCCAGGGAATCGATCAGGCCAATATGTGGCTGCAAAACAAAATCGCGGCATTCCCGCAGTTTATTCCCGCTGAATTCAATATTCGGGCAAAGATGCTTGAGTTTTTGTCATCGGCAGGCAAAATTGTGTATGAATATTCACCGAAAGTTTTCACCGCCACGGCAGGCGTGTTTGTGGGGTTTTTGATGGTGGTGCTGTTTCTGTTTATGTTTTTCGCTGAAGGCGACCAGCTGCAGGAAGCGCTTCTGAGTCTGTTGCCCCTTAACCCTGAACATAAGCAGATACTTATAAAGGAAGTGGCCGGCGTTATTACGGGCACGTTTGCCGGCATGGTCGTAACGGCCCTTGCCCAGGGCATATTAATCGGCATCGGCTACTGGATAGCCGGTATCGACAAGCCGCTGGTCTGGGGCGTCGTGGCGATCGGCGTTACCCTAATCCCGGTGATCGGCGGCCCGGTCATGTATATACCGCCGGCTGTCGCGCTCATCATCGGCGGCAGCATGGGCAAGGGAATATTTCTGCTGATCTGGGGTGCTGGCCTTGTTTCGATGGCTGATAATATCATTAAGCCCCTGGTGATGCGCGGCAAGGTCAATGTGCACCCGGTGCTGCTGGCCCTTGCCATAGTCGGCGGCAGCATGTGGCTTGGCGCCATAGGCTTTATTGTGGGGCCGGTTATCGTTGCCCTGATGCTGGCGATGATTAAAATTTACCGCAGAGAGTTTATAGTTTGATTGAAGTGCAGCGGCCCGCCAAGCTGGCCGCAGCCAGCCCGCACGCTCTGCCCGCGCGAGGAGCGCAGGCGAACAAAAATTCCCGCATCCGCGATTCTTTTGCAAAAAAGCCGGCACGCCTCCTCCCCGGGGCTTTCAAACAGCAGATCGGAAACCCGGTTATAGCCGATGACGTTTACCCGTACCGGCAGGCCTTCAACAAAGCCGATGAGTTCCGCGGCATGCTCCGGGCCGTCATTTACTCCCTTCAGGAGCACGTATTCAATAAAGAAAACGCCCCGCTTGCGAAGCGGGTAGGAGAGGAGCTCGTTTTTTAAGTGCTGCAGCGGATACGTGCGATTAACGGGCATCAGCTGCGAGCGCAGGCCGTCATTTGCCGCATTTAACGAGACCGCCAGATTGAGCCCTGGCCAGTTGAGCTCTCCCATGCGGTGTATGCCATGGGGGAGCCCGGCTGTTGAAACCGTTATACGGCTGTGGGCAATGTCAAAGCCGTGCTGGTCGCTGAGCACGCGTATGGCCTGCGCGACATTGTCAAAATTATCAAGCGGCTCGCCCATGCCCATGAAAACGATATTGTCTACCGGGCGGCCGAGACCGTGGCGCACGGCCCAGACCTGGCCGGCTATTTCCTCTGCCAGAAGATCGCGCTTGAAGCCGAGCGCGCCCGTGCGGCAAAACGTGCACCCCATGCGGCAGCCTGCCTGGCTTGAAATGCACAGGGTCGCACGCCGCGGCATCGGGAGCCATACCGCTTCCACGAGCAGTCCGTCAGTAAGTCTGAAAACGATTTTTGAACTGCCTGCGTCTTCTGCGATTTCGGCGATCCGCGGCACGGTAAGGGCAAAGGCGCTGCAAATATCGCGAGCCAAAGCCGGGTTTGCGGAGAATTCAGGGGCTGCTGCAATATAGGGTTTTCCGTGTTTTAAAACCTGACGGTATGCCGCCAGACCGTGAAACAGTCCCTTGCCCCAGCGCTCGTGCATGATGTTGAGAAATTCCGTGCTGGTAAGGGAAAAAAAGTGCATTGGCAGGGCGCGCCTTTAATGCGGATGAAGCTGTATCTTTTACAGCAGATTGCTGGCAAGTTCGGCAAGTTCTGAGCGCTCGCCTTTTTCAAGATTTACATGGGCGTAGAGCTGCTGGCCGTGCATTTTTTCAATGAGGTAGCTCAGGCCGTTTGAATAGGTATTGAGGTAGGGGTGATCGATCTGAAATATATCGCCGGTGAAGACCATTTTTGTGCCTTCGCCCGCCCGGGTGATAATGGTTTTTACCTCATGGGGCGTCAGGTTTTGTGCCTCGTCGACAATAAAATAAATATGCACAAGACTTCTACCGCGGATATAGGAAAGCGGGGCGATAACGAGTTTTTCTTCCGTCAGAAATTCTTTAATTTTTCTGTGCTTGGTATCGGATTCGGAAAATTGATTCTGTATCACCCCCAGATTGTCATATAAAGGTTGCATGTACGGATCCAGCTTTGACTGTATGTCGCCCGGCAGATACCCGATATCCTTATTGCTCAGGGGCACGACCGGCCGGGCGATAAAAATCTGCCGGTAATTTTTGCGCCGCTCAAGGGCCGCGGCAAGGGCCAGAAGCGTTTTTCCGGTACCGGCCTTGCCCGTGAGTGTCACCAGCTGTATAGCGGGATTGATGAGGGCATCGAGGGCGAATATCTGCTCGGCATTGTGCGGCGTGATGCCGTAGGAAGGCGTTTTGTCAACGCGATTGAGCGTTTGCTGCTGCCCGTCGAATTTGGCAAGGGCCGATTTTTTGCCATTGCGCATAATGAGATATTCATTCGAGGCAAGCTGATGCTTTACCGGCAGCAGGTCGGCGCTGATTTCAAAGGGCTCGCGGTACATTTTTTCAATGAGCTCCGCCGGCACATTTTCCTCAATGCGATGGCCGCTGTAAAGCGCTTCCGGGTCCTTGACATGGTCGGTGAAATAATCCTGAGCCACGATGCCGATTGATTTTGCCTTCATGCGCAGGTTGACGTCCTTTGAAACCAGTATGACCTGGCGCAACGGGTGTTCCTGCGATAGATGATAGGCCGTATTTAAAATATGGTGATCGGGTTTGCCGGGGGAGTAATTGTGGGCAATATCGGGATGAAAGGGCTGCTCAAGCCCGATGATGATATTGCCCAGGTGGGGGCCGATTTTAACGCCGGCGCCGAAGAGCTTATCGCCGCTTAACTCATCCAGCGCGCGCACGAATTCTCGGGCATGGTAGTTGACCGTGCCGCTGCCTTTTTTGAACTGGTCGAGCTCTTCGATCACCGTGATCGGAATGACAATATCATGCTCCTGAAACTGGTGTATGCAGGAGCTGTCGTGCAGAATCACATTGGTGTCGAGAACAAAGATTTTATTATTTTTTTTCCGTGCCATGCAAGACAATCAGTGTATTTATATGCAACTTATCATGATCAGCACTGATTGTCTATCTGAAACAGCTGCCGAAGGCTGTTTCAGATAGAAGGCAACCTGGCGTTTCGCGCCCTTGTCTTCCTCTTTCAGGAGGATCAAAGCCACCCGCTTTGCGGGCGCGTTGTTGGCTATCAATACAACAACGTGCTTATACTTTGAAATACCATCCCTTTCGATCCATGAGATACAAAATCAGCCACCATGAAATCAAATAGGCTGCGGCAAAGGCAAAGGAGCTGAGCTCAGTTCGGCCCAGCCATGAGGCAAAAAGCACATTGTACAGCCATGCCCAGAGTTGTAGCTGCTGGCCGCCGCTGCTGATTTTAACAGCCAGCAGTATTCGTGCTGCTATCCCAGAGGCGACAAAAAAGAACAGGGCATTGCGCCCCATGATCTGCAAAGGCAGAGTAGTGCGGTGCATCTGCCGCATTTCCAGCACCTCATGGCAGAACGCAAAGACCAGTGCTGCCCAGCCGGCGGATACCAGCGCGTAGGGGCTGGTCCAGAGATCTTTGCACACCGGCAGCCACAGCCCCCAGACAGAGCCAAGCGCAATCCCAAGAATGCCGGCAATAAACAGTTTTAATGAGCCTTTCCGTGGGCCTTTGGCCTGATATAAAAATAAGCCTGCTTTGTATCCGATAAGGGCGGTCGCCAGCGCCGATACTGAACTGAATAATCCTTCAGGGTCAAGCCCGCCCTTGTACAGATGAGCGGCCCCCAGCAGCAGCCGGTCAATGAAGAGTGCCGGGTTGTGCTCCGGAGACAGGCTGCCCGGAAAAACGGCCAGCACTGCTCCGTATCCCAAAAGCAGCACGGCAATAGTCAACCAAAGCAAACGCTCCGAGAGAAAAACAATGCAGATGCTTGCGGCAAAATAGACAAGGGCTATGCGCTGCAGTACGCCCATAACCCGAAGGTGCCCTATGTCATAAGGCGCGCCATACAGGCCTGCTTGCAGAAGACCGGGAAGCATGTTGAGGAAGACCCCGAGCAGAAAAAGGATGGCGGTTCTTCGCAGAATCCGCACGAAAATTTTCAGCGGCAGCCTGCCGGTATGCGCTGCGCCGGCAAGGGAGAGTGATTGCGCGGCGCCGACGACAAAGAGGAAAAAGGGGAAAACAAGATCCGCGAGGCCGTAGCCGGTCCAGCCCGCATGTCGCAGCCAGGCAAACATCTGCTGCCATGAGCCGGGATTATTGACCAGCACCATCCCGGCAATGGCAATGCCGCGCATCATGTCAAGGCTACCGAAGCGTGCAGATGTAATGTTTGCGTGCTTCATAATTCCGGACTTCGGCCAATGCCGAGTTTCCTGTTCGTAAACTATATTCTGTTTAATTTATAAAAGCACAGTATCAAGAATTCTAGAGCATTTAACAAAATGCTCTAGCCATATGGCCACCGGGGAGTTTTTGGTGAAGCAGCCCGTGCGGTTCAAGCCACGGGCGTATTTTCCCTGGCGGCGTGTCTTGCAAGAATATAGCACGGGCGAATGAACCAAAAACTCCTCCGTGCAAACGGCTATAGAATAAAGTTAAATGCTCTAATGTGGAGTCTTGGCCGGTACATAGCAGCCACAACATGTTGAAGAGAGGCACGTATCAAAACAGCAAGCCTTGATTTCTCAAATTACATATAGCATCAAAGGTATAATCGGGACCGTATTAAAAATACCGTCCAATAGCAATGGAAAAATATGGGCCCGACAAATCTATATCCATCCGCTGACGCGTGGTTACATCAACCGGTATCCGCCTACCGCGTATTTTGAGTTCATCGGTCAGATGCAGCTTCGCATTGCCCTTGAGCCTGTTCCAGATCTGAAAGGCCGAAACCGTTATCACCCACCTGTTCATCGGCGGGGAAATATTGCCAAGGTTAACATTAAATCCCGACATCATTTTATAGCCCCACTCGCTCTCGTTCCAGTTGCTTTGAGCCCTGTCGTAAAAATAGCTGCCCTTGCGCAGCTTAAAGGCTGCTTCACTCCAGAAAAACGTATAGCCAAGCCCCACAGCGATAAAAGGCTCAATAATTCGGCCCGAGGCATACTGGTCCTTGTAGTTCGTGGTCAACGGATAAAAATAGAGATTTGACCACAGCTCAACAGCGGTATAGCGCTGTCGCATGCGGATGGCGACATCAAGGGGCTTTTGCGGAAAGCAGGTGCTTGACGATATGAGCGGTCCGGTTGATCCTCCAACCGCAAAATCAGCCTTAAAATATTTTGACAAGTCTTTCCAAAGCACAAGATCAATGGTCTGTATGAACATGGTGTCCCAGTCTTTCAGATCACTTCCGGTACGATGATTTATATTTTGTATCACGTGGTTGGCGTTGGTAAGCTTGGGCTGGCAGTTGGTCGTCTGGAGCTTTATGCCGTCAAAAAAAGGTATTTTGAAAGCGCCTTTCCCCGCCTCTTCAGGGGCAGCAGGCGCTCCATCAGCTGAGCAAAATACGGGGTGGCAAACAAGGCAAGCAGCGCATAACAGTATGGTTGAAAAAAAAATTGGCATTATATGATGGTGGTCGGACATTTTTAAATGTTCCGGTCAAGAACTGAGCGGACTGTTTGAGCCATGTCGCGCAGTACCAGTGGTTTTTTCATAACGTCACGGAATCCCAGCTCTTTTGCTTTATCAATGTCATGAGGGTCCGGATAGCCGGTATAAAGGATTATGGGGACATTCGGTTTTATGCGAAGTATTTCTCTACCGAAATCAAAACCCGACATATGCGGCATGTTTTTGTCGGCTATTACCAAGTCAAACTGGTCGGGGTTTTGGGCGAACAGGGCAACGCCCTCAAAGGCATCGGTCGAAATCACGACCGAATACCCTATTTCCTCAAGCATTGCACGGCCCAGCTCGACAACCGTTGCTTCGTCATCGACCAGTAGGATTTTTTCGTTTCCTATAGGGATAGCGGCATCGTTTTTCATCGGCTCCTTGTAAGCTTGTTTTTCAGCCCGGGGCAGCAGTACAGAGAACGTTGCTCCCTTGCCAAGCTCGCCGCTGACCAGAATTTTGCCTCCGTAATGCTTCACAATGCCGTGCACGACCGACAGCCCCATGCCGGTGCCTTCCCCGGGAGCTTTAGTTGTAAAGAAGGGGTCAAAAATCCTGCTAATAACTTTCGGGTCTATCCCGGTACCGGTATCGCGCACCGTCAGTTTGAGATAGCCTCCCGGACTGAGATCGGGAAACTGCTCTTGCGACGACGTGTCGATCAGCAGATCATCGAGAGCCACCTCAAGAATCCCTCCTTTTTCCTTCATTGCATGAGCCGCATTGGTGCATAGGTTCATGATTATCTGATGCAGCTGCGTCGGATCGGCAAAAACCATATCCGTAGTGGTGCGTATGTGCTCCCGGATTTCAATATGCCGCGACAGACCCACGCGTATCAGTTGAAGCGCTTCCTTGATAATGCTCCCGAGCTTCACCGGCAGCCGCTCTTCATCCCGCTGGCGGCTGAACGTCAGAATCTGATTTATCAGCTCTCTGGCGCGGTTGCCCGCGCTTAATATCTGCATGAAGATATACTCTGTTTTCCCCTGATCCATGCTTTTTTTATACATGCCGAGTTCGGCATACCCAATCACGGCGGTCAGGATATTATTAAAGTCGTGGGCGATGCCGCCGGCCAGCGTGCCGATTGCCTCCATTTTCTGCACCTGAATGAGCTCCTTTTCCGCGCGCTTACGCTCCTGCATTTCCACCTCAAGGTCCTTGTTTGCCTGCATCAGCTGCGCAGTGCGCGCCCGGACCCTCATCTCGAGTTCACGGTTTGCCGCCTCTACCTTTTCCCTCTCCAGCTCAAGCATCTTGGAAAAATAAAAATCCCTGCGGGAGGACATTTCGATGGAATAGCACGAAAACATCCCTATAATATTTGCGCAGATAAAGAAGAAATTATTATTGATAAGCACGGATACCGGCGCTTGAATAAGCAGTGAGGCCAGCTCATAGAGCACAACAATAACCCATCCGGCAAGGGACGCCCAGACAAAGCGAAGGCCTGCAAACGTGTAGCCGTACATGAAGATCAGGATAAGGCCTGCGTAGTATGAATAGCTGGCAGGCGGGGGGGCAAGCAGTATCATCTGAACGACACAGAAGCCGAGCCATATCTGCCCCAGGGAAAAGGTCTGTTGCAGATGCTTTTTGAAATGATGCGTGAAAGAGAAGAAAAAGATTGCAAGCAAGCTGGGGCAAATAAGCGCATACCGTATCAACCACAGAACGATTTTTTTATCTCCCGCCAGGGCTGCATCAAGAAAACCGAAGACGGCAAAAAGCACAATGGCAAGAAGCAGGGAAAACCGTATTCTGCTCAGCGATTTATTAAAAAGGTTATCAAAGTACTCCTGTTCAAGCTCAGGTGGAAACGTTAAAGACAAAGGATTGAGCTGCATATCCCGGATGCCCGGTGACACTGTGCTCCCTGCAAAGAGAGTGTCCGCGTACTTCGCTGTTCTAATTTTTATAAATTCTTTCATAATCTTATTGTAACACCATTACATGAAATTGCCGCTGCAAGAGAAAAAAACTATGCGCATACCAATGCAAAAACCCGCCCATACTTTGTTATCGGCGGAGGATCGAGTATACAGGTGATTACATAAAAAAGAGACGGGATCTGCCGCCTCTTAAGAGAAATAACAAGGTTAATTTTCTAATATTATTTAATTTTTGTTATAGTGGCAAAAAATATTACCCCTGAATCTTCACGCTCAATGCTGATGGAAATATTTTCAGCGCCCATGGATGCATTAATCAAATCAATAAGCTCATCTTCATTGCGGGGAATGAAATACCAGTCGCAGCACCAGTTGAGCTCTATGGGCCGGTGTGATTCCTTATCCTTATAGGCAACAACCAGCCTCCCCCCCGTTTTGAGTTTTTTATATGAGTCGCTGAATATTTTTTTCAGCATCCGGTCCTGAAGGTAATCGGCAATGCCGATGCTGTATATCATATCAACGCTGCCGTCAGGCCCAAGGTCAAGAGCCTCAAGGCGCAGTATGTTGCCCTGCACAAGCTCGACGTTTATGTTGCCCGTGCTGATCTCCGACAGGGTTTGCCGGGAATACTCAAGGGCGATCGGGTCCTGATCAATACAGGTAAGGGTTACCGGGCCGGGGTACGTTATGGGCCGCCGAAACATTTCGCGGATGTCCCTGCATGCGCCGCTCGCAAGATTGATAATATGAAGCGACTGATCCCGGCTTGAGTTGATAAAGTCGTAGAGGATATCCCTCATTTTATCTTTGCGGTGCCGGATGGCACCCGCGTAGGGGACATCCAGACCATACCGGTCGAGATACCTGCCGATGCCGCTTGAAAGCTCGCGGTTGTTGTAAACACCCTCAAGCATTTTGAAATCACCGGGATAGCCGTGCGGCTTTTCAAAGCCCCTTTTGCACACCACCGACTGGTAGAGGAAATGCCCCAGCAGCTGGCGTACTCTGTTTTTGATGTCACTGCTCAGATAGGGGCTGCTCAGGCTGTTTTCAAGCCTGTCGCCGGCCTCAATAAGGCTGTCCAGCGTCTTATTGCATTCTTTCTGCACGAATGCGTCGGGCTGTCCCAGTTCGATCATGGTATCAATATCAATAAGGCTCTCAAGCGCAAGCCGCACATCGATCAGAAAAAAAGTCTTTATTTCCGTGACTGCCGCACTATCTCCCGCTCTGCTCGCAACGGCTTCGGCATGGCTCAGCAAAAGCGGTTCATTAAGCAAAAACCGCTTCCGCAGCTCGTTGCGCTCCTGAATCGAGAGGTCAAGAAAGGTGATTCCGTATTGCCCGCTGCCGTCATTATCACTTTTTTCTGACCAGATTCTTTTACACGCGAGCTTCTTATTGCTCAAAAAAGGCACTCCCATGGTAAACAGGGAGGCGCCATTGCCGGGAGCCCTGTCCATCTCGATGCGGGCGCCGGTATCGCTTATATCCTTCAGCGCTCCATAAAAGACTTCATCCCCTTCATGTATAAAGGTCAGGGTATTCAGCCCGATGCGGTATGCCCCCCTCCGGTCAAAGTTCCGTCTTTGCCGTGTCCTCATAAACGGATTGGTTCTTCTGTCGCCGAGCTGTCCCCACGTCCCCGCCTGTTCCGTCTCTTGCAGCATGCTTGTTATTCCTTTCTTAATAGTTAAAATTTATTAACTACATCCACCTATCGGAATTTCCATGGTATCTCTTTAATTAAATGATGCTAGCGGCACATAGGGATGCCGTGTTGTTTTTTCATCGGACATTTGTCGCGGCGGATTTTTTGTGGCCTGCAAAAAGGGGTGGTATGGTGAGTGGAATCGGCCTGACTACTACATATTGTGGCTGGACCTTTATTATTAAACCTGAACCTTTCGTGAATATTGAAATGCCAAACATTCCACATTAGCTCTGATATTGTTTAACAAAATTGCATTAACGGTTCTTTTTTTTCCATGCTTCCAAAAAATAAACCCATATCAATTTTTCCGTGGAATAGGCGAACAAAAAACATCTATTTTTATTCGCCAGACTTGCAGCATAAATGTGCATGTTGTTTTATAGGAGAAAGGATGGGCGGCGCATATACGTGCAGGCGGTTGATGAATATTCAGACAAGGTTGTTGAAAACAGCGGCATACTTCGCGGCGGTCAGTATCCAGTCATAGCGCTCAAGAATATAGGTGCGCGCCCGGCTGCTAAGCCGGCTGCATTTTTCAGGATTATCCAGAAGGTCGTTAATTTTTTCGGCCAGATCACCGGAATCCTTTTGCCGGGCCAGCAGGCCGGTTTCTTCATCTATGACACTGTCATGAATTGCCGGCAGATCCGAGGCGATTACCGCGCAGCCGCAGCCCATGGCCTCTACCATGACAAGGCCGAACCCTTCCGTATCGCCGCGGCTGTCAATGATCGAGGGGAATACGACTATTTGTGCCTGCTGATAGATGGCCGGCAGCTCATTGTTTTTGACCGCGCCGCCGAAAATAACCGCATGCTGAAGGTCTAATTCCCGTGTGCGCTGTTTAATCACCTCTTCAAGGGGGCCATGTCCGATAATGGTCAGGCGGGCATCGGGATGCCTGGCAAGCACCTTGGGCATGGCGTTTACGAGATATATAAGGCCTTTTTTTTCGGCAAAACGTCCGACAAAGAGAAGTGAATCCGGGGTTTTTTTGCACTCTCCGGGAATAAAACTGCCGAGCAGGTCAACGCCCATGGGGACGATATTTATGCGCGTGCGATCAATCCCGAGAGCTGCTACGGTTTCAGCCATTGCGGAGCTTACGACATTGACGGCCGCACACTGATTGAGAACAAATTTTTTCAGCCCGTCCAGGATGACTCCCGTAAGGCCGAAAATATCTCCTCCGTGAAGCGTGCATACAAGCGGCGCTTTCGAGCCGGTTACCGCTTTGGCCAGCACGGCAACCAGGCCCTGGGGAATAAGCCAGTGCGCGTTTATGACATGGGGTTTTTCAGCCCGCAGGCACCTGATGGTTGCAGCAAACTCGCCCAGTAAAAAAAACGGCACCATGAAATAACACAGGAAGTTCTGCCGGAACCGGTTCAATATGCCGCCCCCGTACGCAAGCGTTTCATAGGGGCCAAAAAAATACCTGAATCTTTTCACCCTGATTCCGGACATCAGCTCAGTGGTTTTTGTACCCGGTGCATGGGGGCAGAGAACGACAACATCAAAAATGTCGGTCAGCCTGCGGGCAAGGTCATACACAAACGGGGGGTCGGTATCATGATCCCAGCGGGGAAATGTGGAGGTTGAAATCAGTATTTTTTTGCGATTTCCGTCCGTACAGGCCATAGATGTGTTCTCATTGACAAAAAAATGCCGCTGTGTAATTGTGCCCTGATACCGGGCGTTTTCAGATTTGCAATGAAAACACAAAACGCTGTTATTTGCAATTGCTGAAACGATTAATTACTGATGAATCAACTTGCAGGTAAGGATCAAATTATGTTCATGACCTATGTTGTGCTCGCCATTTCAATTGTGCTGAACGCCACCGCCAATATTCTCATGAAGGCCGGAGCGCTTAAGCCCAGGGAAAACGGTCAGGCAATAGATGTGTTAATCAATATGGCGACTAATCCGATAATATGGGGCGGTATTTGCTGCTTTGCCCTCGGCCTTGCCGCTTATAATTACGCCCTGATTAAAATGAATTTGAGCGTTGCCTATCCCGTCAACACGAGCGTAGGCTATATACTGGTAATTGTCGCATCATTTGTCTTTTTTAAAGAAAACCTGAATTTCGTTCAGATTTCCGGAATTGTACTGATCGTTGCCGGCGTCTGGATGGTGGCGCGCTAATAAAGTCCGCCGAGGCAGGAGAGCATGAAATCAAGCACGTTATTTTTGCTGTTTCGCAGTATGCGGCCGAAACAATGGACGAAAAACGCCATTATTTTTGCGCCCTTGATATTTGCACAGAAATTTCTGGAAGCGCCCCCTGTTTTTGTAGCCTGCATGGCTTTTTTGATATTCTGCGCCCTATCCGGCGCCGTGTATATAATAAATGACCTGCTTGATATAGAGCAGGACCGCAAGCACCCCCTCAAACGCGGACGGCCGCTCGCCTCAGGGCAGCTAAAGCCCCGCATGGCGCTGATATTCCTGATAGGCCTTACTGTCGCAGCAGGCAGCTGCACCTTTCTGCTGCTCAACTGGCAGTTCGCCCTAATCGCCGCCATTTATATTCTGTTGCAAATCTGCTATTCGCTGTGGCTGAAGCATGTGGTCATTATCGATGTGTTTTGCATAGCCGCGGGCTTTTTGCTTCGTGTTGCCGCCGGAGCCGAGGCGATTGATGTGACTTTTTCCACCTGGCTTTTCTTCTGCACGATTCTTTTATCGCTGTTCCTTGCTCTGAGTAAGCGCCGCCATGAGCTTGTGCTGCTTGAGGATGGCGCCGTTAATCATCGCCGCATCCTGTTTGAATACAGTACCGATCTTCTGGACCAAATGATATCAATCGTCACCACTGCAACACTGATCGCCTATATTCTGTATACGGTTTCGGCCGAAACCGTGGCAAAATTCGGCAGTGACAAACTCAAGTATACGATACCGTTTGTTCTCTATGGGATTTTTCGCTATCTGTATCTGATCCATCAGCGAAATGAAGGGGGGAGCCCGGAAAAGGTCCTGCTCAATGATCGGCCCATACTGGTGACGGTGCTTTTATACGGGCTTGCCGTATGCTTTGTGCTGCTGTATCTGAAATAATGTCCGGTCGAGTTTAACTGGCGCAGCTATTTCTTTGTACTTGCAAGGGCATCGATATTTAACTTTCTTTTTATCTCAAGGCGGGTTTTTTCAGCCGCGTCTTTTGAGCTGAATCCGCCGACTTTTACGCGGTACCAGACCCCTTTAGCCCCGAGATCAGCCTCTTCCATAACAGCGGGATAATGCTGCTGCTTCAGCTTTTCAGCCGTGTTCTGGGCGGTTTGTTTGCTTTTAAAGGATCCGCACAGAAGAATATAGCTGCCCGGTTGCATACTTTCCCTGGCTGCCGGTGTGGCCCCTGGTTTTGCCTGAAAAGCCTGGAGAGCTTCACGCTGCTGAGTTTTTATGCCCGTGTCCGGCTCCTGGGCGTGCTCGGTTTTTATTTCCTGCCGGGCAGCATCAGCAATTGGTTCGGGAGCTTTTTCCGGGGTTGGTACTGCGGGCTGCGGGGTGGGCTGCGCAGCCTCCAGCGGCCTGTTTGCCTCAGTTTTAACAGAGTTCAGCGGCGTTGCTTCGGGGGGGATCTTATAGGCCGGCGCCGGTGCGGCCGGCGCCGGAAGTATAAGAGGCTTTGATCCTATTTGCGCGGGCGCAGTGTCCGATGCATTGTATTTGAGATAGTATATGCCGGCGCCAATGACGCTCATAAGAAGTATGGCGCCGATACAGACCGATATTGCCAGTGATTTTGCTCCCGTTGCTGCAGCAGGTTTATTTTCGGAGGTCGGCTCCTTAAAGGTCTGCCGGGGAGCCTTTCGCCGCTCCTGATGCGGAGAGGGGGGCTGTGCGGTATTCCCGGGAGCTTTTACTGCCGCAGCAGCAGCGGCTGACGAGTTTGAATCAATAATTTTTTTATAGACGGCATCGATTGGCATGTCCGGGGCTTGGGCATTGCCCGGGGTCGCGGGCCGGTCAGGTGGGGCTGCAATGTTTTCATCAACGATGATGCTGTTGTCATCTATTTTTACGGAAGCATCCAGATACATGGAATTGCCCGTCTGGTGATGGCATGCCGGGCAGGTGTCAGTCTCTGCGCCATTGAATTCCATACTGCATTTAGGGCATATCATAGCTCTGCCTGCCAGATCTAGGATCAAAAAATTTTTTTTTACCCTTGCAGTATACCCGTTATAGGCTCCCGAAGTAAATCAAAAAGGATTTGCTGCTCTCCGGCAAGGGAGACATAGAGCCGTCTTTCGGCAATAATGCTCCCGATGACCTGAGCGGTTATGTTGTGTCGCGAAAAAGCCTCTAGTACCCGTGGCGTCAGCTGCTTGTCGACCGTCAGGATAAAGCCGTAGCTGAGGAATGCTTTGAGCCAGTCTACCAGAGAAAATTCCCGCGGCTGGGCAATTGCATCTATATTGACGACGGCGCCTGCTTTTGACGTCTCAAGCAGCAGGGCGATTGTGCCCAGCAGGCCTCCGTTGCTGACATCCTTGCAGGTGGCGCAGAGATTTTCCTCGGCAAGCTGTGGCAGGATATTAAGCCGCGCCAGGGCCTGCTCAGAGGTCTTTCCGGAGTTGGTGTCCCAGCTCAGAACTGGCTTGCACTGAAAGCCCCGGCCGTCAAGGTCGACCGCAAAAATCAGGTCCTGCCCCGGCAGGGCATTATCGCTTCGGAGCAGTTTTTTTGCAGCGCCAAGAATAGAGACTGATAGTGAAACCTCCCGGGTATCGGGATGTAAATGGCCCCCGACCATCGGCACCTGGAATTTTTCACATCCTTTGGCAATACCCCGGACGATTTCGCCGTAATAGGATGCATCCGGCAGGCCGATCACATTTACCATGGCAAGGGGCCTGCCCCCCATGGCATAAATATCATTTACGCTTACCATAACCGATGCTTTTCCCGCGCCATAGGGGTTTGCTTCAATCAGGCCGGACCATATGCCGTCCGCTGCAAGCAGAAGATATTCGCCCTTGTACCTGATTGCCGCGGCATCATCACCAAAACCGATTTCGGTGTTGCCGAAATCGGTCAGAGCGGCAAGGGGAGAGGTGATTTTATATATGTCGCGCTTGCGGGTAATCCCGGGATAATTTTTAATCTGAGAAATAATATCCTGAAGCATGCTATATGTAAATCCCTGCTAAATAAGGTTAGGCGTGCGGGTCGCGCAGCGATTTGTTTTTCGTACTATAGTAGCTCACTTGTAATGTAGCAACACATTTTCTAATTTTTGCCATGAAAATTAGCATTGACAAGGCCGTGAGAAGCGATTAATTTTATGCAAATTTGAAATACTTTTTTTTACCAGAGATTCGACAATGGCCCTGATTACCCCCTGTCCCACATGTAAAAAAGAAATACCGTATCGCACTGATAATCCGTTCAGGCCATTTTGCTCTGAGCGTTGCAAATTGGTGGATCTGGGAACCTGGTTTGAAGAAGGCTTCAGCATACCCGGTGAACATGCCGCTGAAAATATCGATTCCGAGAATGCGTAAAGGATTATTGCCGTGAATCAATGTACTGCAGGCAACCGGCTTTTTTTCTGGCTCTGCGCATGCATTTTTTTCAGCGCACCTGCCTATGGTTTTGAAGTAAGCCGGATGGAACTGCTTCAAGACAGGGACTATGCTCCACAGTTGATTCAACTCATCAGCAGCGCCCGCCAGTCCATTAAAGTCTGCATGTTTCAGGCGGTTTTTTATCCCAATCAAAAAAACAGCCCGAGTAATCTTATACTGAGTGCGCTTATAGAGGCGCACAAACGGGGGGTAAAGGTCGAGGTGATCCTTGATAATGGCGGAAGTCTGGGGGAAGTCGAAAAAACCAATACCGAGGCAGCCCGCTTTTTGAAGAATTCCGGCATTACGGTTTATTTCGACAGCGCAGCTGTAACGACCCATACCAAATTTTTAACCATCGATACTGCAATAGCGGTTTTGGGCAGTACGAACTGGACATATTCCGCGCTGGCAAAAAATCATGAATTAAGCGCTGTTTTTTATTCACAGGATGCTGTGCGAAAAATGAATGAGTATTTTGAAATGGTGCGCAGCCAGGGGGAAAGATTTTGAAAACTTTGTTGACATTGGTGGATCAATTAGTTATAAAATTTACTACTCACTGAAATTACTTGTGAATTTACCGGCAAACCAGCACGAGGAATCACCCATGGTTAAATCTGAGCTAATACAGCAGCTTTCTGAACAGGCCAATATTCAGCCCAAAATTGCGGAAATCGCTGTGAATACGGTTTTTGATGCAATGATCGAGGCCCTTATCAAGGGTGAAGGCATTGAAATACGAGGTTTTGGAAGCTTTAAAGTCCGTGAGTACAAGGGCCGCACCGGCAATCATCCCCGCACCGGTTCCGTCATAACCATTGAGCCGAAACGCCGCCCTTTTTTCAAGGTCGGCAAGGAATTAAAAGATCGCATCAACCATCAGATCCTCGCCCAGTTCAAGGAGCCCCAAGCCGGGCAGCCTGTCGAAACACCGTAAAATCCGCCATTCATGAAAACACAGGGAACCCTGAGCCATGTCCGGTATCAGGGTTTTTTTTATGAGCATGAAAAAAATATATGACATAGCAGGCTGTATCATCGTCGGCGCGTGGATCGTGCTGATGACTCTGCTGGTTTTAAAGCAGGAAGCGGCATTCCGTCCGGTGCAGCTTGACAAGCAGTATATCGGCTCGTCTGTTGAATCCCGGCAGGATTGGTCGGGGATTTACCTGAAGGACAGCAAGATCGGTTACAGCTGCTCTGAAATCAAGCGTCTTGAGGCGGGCTATCAAATCACCGAGGATATTTTTATGGACCTTACGGTGATGGACATGCCCCAGAAGATTCAGACGCGGGTGAGTGCGGTGGTTGATGGTGAAATGCGGCTCCAGATCATGAGCTTCCGGCTTGTAGCCGGCAGCATCAGCATGTCGGCAACAGGCACTGTTCAGGGCAAACACATGAGGTTGCAGATTCAAACGGGCGGTAAAACAGAATGGCGAGATATTCCTCTTAAAGAGCCGCCGGTACTGGCAAACAGCCTGCGTTATTTTGTGCTCAAGCAGGGCATCAAGCCGGGAATGGAATACAGCTATCCCTTTTTTGATCCCCTGTCGTTCACTGTCCGTGCAATGAAAGTGCAGGTTCTGGATAAAGAACCTCTTGAGTTGCGCGGAAAGCGGGTCGATTGTTATAAAATCCAGACATCGTTTCAGGGCATCACGGTTTCCTCATGGGTCAATGACCAGGGTGAAACCCTTCGCGAAGAAAGCCCCATGGGGCTGGTGATGCTGCGGGAGAGCCAGCAGCAGGCGCAGGAAGAAGGGTGGGGCGAAAAGCCTGATATAACGGCGGCAACATCCATTAAGGTTGCAAAAGCTTTCTCAGCCGGCCAGCTGTCGTATCTGAAACTTCGTTTAAAAGATGTGTCCCTTGCCGGCTTTGAGCTCAACTCGGGCAGGCAGCACCTGGAGGGCGACATGCTGGAAATTCGCAGGGAGAAGCTGCCCCCTGATAGCGCCGTAACTACTGCGGGAGCTGAACCCGAGTTGCGGCCATTTTTGCAGCCGTCACCTTTTATTCAGAGTGATGATCCGGGGATTGTCGAGTGCGCACGGCAAAACAGCGGTAAGGGAAAAAGCGCTGTTTCCGTGGTTCGGGCTTTAAACAGCTGGGTGTATGCAAATATCGAAAAAAAACCGACCCTGAGCGTTCCCAGCGCCACTGCGGTGCTTGCAACAAAGCAGGGCGATTGCAATGAGCATGCAGTGCTGCTCACGGCTTTATGCCGCGCTGCCGGCGTGCCGGCCCGGGTGGCAGCAGGCCTCGTGCATCTGAACGGGAGTTTCTTTTATCATGCCTGGGTCGAGGTTTTTCTTGGGGCTTGGGTAACGGTAGACCCGGCGCTGAACCAGTTTCCGGCCGATGTTTCACATATTAAATTTGTTGATGGAGACATGGAGAATCAAGTCAGCATTTTACGGCTTGTCGGCAAGCTGAAAATCGATGTGCTGGAGTTTTTATGATACGAATTGAGCAACAGACCAAGAATTTTTCAGCGTTCAAGGCCGTTGAAAATATCACGCTTGAGGTGAAGCAGGGAGAGATATTCGGCTTTCTCGGGCCAAACGGGGCCGGCAAAACCACGACCATTAAAATGATGGCCGGCCTCATACAGCCAACGGCGGGCGAGGTGTATATCAAGGACTGGAACATCAACTCTCATCCTCAGAAGGCAAAGCAGCTGTGCGGCTTTATCCCTGACCGGCCGTTTTTATACGGGAAGCTGACGGGCCGCGAATTTTTGCGCTTTATGGGGCAGCTGTACACTGTTGCCCCCTCACAAATACTTGCCCGCACGCAGCAGCTTTTCGAGCTTTTCGAAATGACGGACTACGGCGATGATCTCATTGAAAGCTATTCCCATGGCATGAAGCAGCGTCTGGTCATGGCCGGCGCTTTGATCCACAAACCCTGCGCCCTCATTGTGGATGAGCCGATGGTCGGGCTTGACCCCAAGGGGGCTCGCCTGGTCAAGCGGCTTTTTCGCCAGCTCTGCGACCAGGGAGCTACGGTCTTCATGTCCACCCACACCCTTGAGATAGCAGAGGAAATGTGCGACCGGATTGGCATTATTCTTGAGGGCCAACTCATTGCCGTGGGCACCATGAATGAGCTCAGGGCATCAAGCGGCAGCCAGGCCGAGCGTCTCGAACAGATATTCTTTAAACTTACGGGCGATGAAGCCATAGAGAAGATTACTGATTCTTTGGAATTCTAGGCAGGATTGCATGAAACTTTTATATCCAAAGTTTACCCAGTTGCGCAATCTGGTTAAATTCCGCAAACAGGGCGCCTGGGCCAAAACTCTGTGCATGGCGGTCTTCGGCCTTCTTTTCTGGGCGGCGATTTTTCTGGTTGCCTACCGGGTCCTGAGCTATTTCAAGGCAATTGATATTGTCGGGGTCTTTCTGGCAGCCAAGCTTCTCTCGATGATTTTGCTTACGTTTTTTTCCATTCTTGTTTTCAGCAATATCATAACCGCGCTTTCCGTGTTTTTCATGTCAGAGGAACTGCAGCTGGTAGTCTCGACGCCCTATGATGTCGACGAGCTGTATCTGTCGAAATTCAGTGAGACCCTTATAAACAGCACCTGGATGGTTGTTCTGTTTAGTCTGCCGGTTTTTCTTTCCTATGGCATTGTTTTCAGCCAGAATGCGCTGTACTACGCAATGGTGCTGCTGACCCTGGCCCCTTTATTTGCTATTGCAGGAATTTTGGGGACTCTGGCCGCGCTTATTCTGGTTGAATCTTTTCCCGCCCGCAGGTTGAAGGACATCTTTTTGCTGCTTGCCCTTTTTCTTTTTATCGGCCTGTACAGCATGTTCCGGTTCATGCAGCCTGAGCGGCTCCTTGATCCCGATGTTTTTTTCAGCGTTATTGATTATCTAACTTCGCTGAAAGCCCCCATGTCGCCCTATCTGCCCAACCAGTGGGCAGCCGACGTGCTTTCGGCATTTCTGTTTCAGAAGCCCCTTCAGGATGCTTTTTTTTCTTTTGCCTGCCTGTGGAGCACGGCCCTTGCCGGTATCGTCATGCTCGGCTGGTGGTTTCGCCGTATTTTTTTTGCTGCATGGAGCAAAGCCCAGGAAGCGCGCAGCGTCAGGATTACGCAGCGCCGCTTTTTCAGTGTTGTGCTTGATGCGTGCCTGTCCGGGTTTTCTCCGCCCCTTCGCGCTATCATCGACAAGGATATTCGCTGCTTCCTGCGTGATACGGCCCAGTGGTCGCAGCTGTTCATACTGCTGGCCATTATCGTCATTTATTTGTATAATTTCAGCGTTCTGCCGCTTGAAAAAAGCCCCATACCGACAAAACAGCTGCAGAACATACTGTCATTCTTAAATCTCGGCCTTGCCGGCTTCGTGCTGACCGCGGTTGCCGTTCGCCTTGCCTATCCCGCCATAAGCCTTGAAGGAGAGTCTTTCTGGCTTATGAAATCATCCCCTGTCGGGCTTGACCGCCTTATCTGGTGCAAGTTCTTTATTAACTTTCTGCTTTTGGCCGTTCTTGCGGAAGTTCTTATCATCTGCTCCAACCTGCTGCTGGATGTTGACCGGCTTATGATGCTGATTTCATCGGTCACGGTGCTCGTGATGGCGCTTGGCATCAGCGGTCTCAGTATCGGAATCGGGGCCGCATTTCCGCGATTTAAATATGAAAATATCGCACAGATTCCCACCGGCTTCGGCGGAGTCTTATTCATGATGCTTTCCATGCTCCTGTGCGTTGTCATAGTCGTGACGGAAGCGCTGCCCGTGCAGATGTATCTGGATGCGGCTGCCTCAGGGCAGGCCCTGCGGCCTGACCAGTGGGGCATTTCTGCCGCCTGCGCGGGTTTTATTTTATGCCTTTCCGCCGCAGCCTTTTT
>Ga0073936_10003963_pt1 | contig 20823 bp, 21 predicted proteins | sample AliMusrvi5mmetaG_FD_87041 | JGI IMG/M metagenome (GOLD analysis project Ga0073936, IMG submission 87041) | Freshwater lake bacterial and archeal communities from Alinen Mustajarvi, Finland, to study Microbial Dark Matter (Phase II) - Alinen... | ecosystem: Environmental > Aquatic > Freshwater >... | reverse complement strand
GTTTCCTGCCGCACACGGGCGATCTGGTCGCCTCGGATGTGCGGGCCAACGCGGCGGCGATCAACCAGAGCGTGGAACTCTTCGCCGGTTTTGCGGCAAAGGACATGGCGTTGCCGGTAACGGTCTCCGGCGAAGGAATCGAGCTCGCCGTGCTGAAGCGCGCCGAAAAGGAAGACTGTCTGGTCGTGCGCGTGGTCGAAACCCGCGGCGTGGCCGCACACGGCGAACTGGTCTGTGCCCAACCCAAGGCGAAGATCGTGCCCACCGATCTGATGGAGTGGCGTGACGAAGCCAGGGGAAAAGCGACCGGCCGTATGGCGCTGGCCTTGCAGCCGTTCGAAATCCGGACGTTCAAGGTCCGGATGTAGCGTCCCCGTTCTGCGAGCGTTGGGTGCGAGGGATTCGAATGCGGCATTGCATGCACGGGTGGATTCATCTATAAATATAGCCTTCAGTTTAAGGCATGGATAATGAAGTTTCTATTTAAGCGACCGAGTAGCATTCCGGCACCGGAACCGCCCAAACCTGCGCCGGCGGCTCCGTCTCCTGTGTCTGCCGCCGCCGTGTCAGGGGAGGAGCCCGCGCCCCTCGCACCCGCCGCTGCGGTTCCGGCCGATGCATCCGGCAAACCGTCCGCATACCGGCAGGACCACAAATCGCTTTACAAGCAACTGCTCCGCGGTCTCTACGACGCCGTATTCGTTACCGATCCCAAAGGGCATGTGATTGACAGCAACGGCCGTGTTCAGGATGCGTTCCAGTTCGACCGGAATGAAGTCTGGGATATGGAAATCGTCAAATTAATCCCCGGCATTACACCGCAACTCCTGGAGCGGGTGAAACAGGGACTGTCCGAAAACCGGCACGTGTTGATTGATGCCCGTTGCATCCGCAAGGATGGCACGACCTTCCCGGCCGAGGTTGCCATCAGTCCGATCGACCTCATCAACGAGGGTGACATGGTCTTTTCCGTGCGCAGCATGGAGCGCCGCAAACGCCAGTCGCAACTGCTCCGCAGCCTCCAAAACGCCCTGGCCAACGACCTCTCGGCCGTGGCGGTGTGTGATCGCGTAGGCCAAATCACCTATGCCAGCCGGACGCTGCGGACCCTGTGGGGCTGCGAAAAAGACGAGCAACTCATCGGCAAGCCGCTGGTTGGCCTCTGGCCGAGCGATCCGCAGGCAAAAGAACCGTTGCAGCGCGCTTTCGCCGGCGAACGCTGGCTGGGCATGCTGAAAGCGACCGCTCTCGATGGCCGTTCGTTTGGCATCGGCGCCGCCATCGATGTGGACCGCAGCCTGGAGTCGAAGGAAGTCGTGGGACTTGTCTGCTCGTTCGTTGAAATTCACGAAGGGTGACGCCTTTCCGGGCGCGAATGGCAGGCACCGGCCAAGGCCGACTCCCTCCCTGCTCAACTATCCTATGCATGCGGGAAAAAACGTTCTCACGTCCCTGACGATTGCCGCCTCCGAGGAGGGGCAGACGGTGCAGGCTTTTCTGGCGCACCGATTGGGCGTATCGCGCCGTGCCGCCAAGAACCTGCTGGATGAGCGCCAAGTGTGGGTGAATCGCCAGCTTGTCTGGATGGCTCATCACACGCTGCGGCGGGGCGATGTCGTGCAGACGAGCGCGGCGGCAGCCCAACAGCCGAAACCGCAGAACATTCGCGTGCTGATCGAGGACGCGCATTACCTGTTCGTGGACAAACCGGCCGGTATTCTGACCATCGGCCCGGATAGCGCGGAAGAGCGGTTGCGCACGCAGTTGGCCGCGCCGGGACTCCGCGTCATCCATCGTCTGGACCGCGACACCTCCGGATGCCTGATGGTGGCGCGCGATGCCGCCGCCTTCAATGCGGCGGTAACGGTTTTCAAGACGCGGCGCGTCCTGAAGGTCTACCACGCGATCTGCGTCGGGCGCATCGAACGGCGCTCCTCCACCATCCGCGAGGCGATCGACGGCGAACCGGCGGTCACGCATTTGACGACGCTGGCATCGAGCCCCGATGCGACCTATCTGGCCTTGCGCATCGAGACGGGACGCACACATCAGATTCGCCGCCACCTCGCCGGCATCCGCCATCCGGTGATCGGCGACCACCAGTATGGCCTCAAGTCCGCGTACGATTCGCGCATGCAGCAGGTCGCCCGGCAGATGCTGCACGCGACGGACATCGAGATGCCGCATCCGTTCCAACCGGGAATTCTGCGCGCACACAGTCCGTTGCCGGCGGATTTCCGCCGCTGTCTCCGGCTGTTTTCGCTCTAGCAGCCTATCGGTCTTACCTCTTGGATTCACAGAACCGTCTGCCGACCAGGCTGCTAGTTTTTGAAACCTGTCGGCAGAAGGTACCGGCCCGATCCAAAACCAAAGTCCGACAGGTTCCTAATCAGGAAACCCGCCGCCGCAGGATTAGTGATTTCTCGTACCCGAGAAATCACGACTTGTGGCGGTAGATGATTCGCCCCTTGGACAGGTCGTAGGGGGAAATTTCGAGCGTAACCTTATCGCCCGCGGCGATCTTGATGAAGAACTTGCGCATTTTGCCCGAGATGTGCGCGAGCACTTCGTGCCCGTTCTCAAGCTTGACCTTGTACATGGTGGCAGGCAGCACTTTGACCACCGTACCAATGACTTCTATGGCATCATCGCTGGGCATACAGTTTCCATTCGTGGGTTACGGGAATTAATAATACGTCCTTTCCCCGTTCAGCGCAAGAGCAGCAATAAAAAAGGGCACCGGTACGAATGCACCGATGCCCTGATCAATCGCGACGAACGACTGGATTACCAGCGCTTACCGCCGCCGAAGCCACCGCCACGATCATCGCGGGGTTTGGGCTGCGACTCGTTCACGCGCAGGGGGCGACCCTTGAAGTCCGCGCCGTTGGTTCCCGCGATGGCCTTCTCCGCCTCCGCGCGATCCGCCATCTCGACGAATCCGAACCCCTTGGCGCGGCCCGTGGCCTTGTCCATCACCACGCGTGCCGACGCCACCTTGCCAAACGCCTCGAAATGCGCCTGCAGTTCGGCGTCCGTTACCTCGTATGGGAGGTTGCCTACATAGATATCCATGCTGAATCCCTCTTCTCGTGTCACGTGATTTTGATATCCCGACGCCTCCACCATGACAGGAAGAAGTTCGGAGCTGGCCAGGCTGATCCCGACCACAACTGTAGGATGCTCTTTTCCCCCTCCGTTGCCAACAACCATTTGGCTGTGTTCAGACGAACGCCCGCTCGTACTGGCGGGGGTAGAGCGCGGGACCGCGCTGACGTTGCGAAGCCGCAAGCGGCAGATAGGGATTCCGCAACAATTCGCGCCCCATGGCGACCAGGTCGGCCTTCTGCGTCTGCACGATCTCTTCCGCCTGCCCGGCGGTGGTGATCATGCCCACGGCGATGACCGGAAGCCCGCAGGCCGCACGCAACGCTTCGGCGTAGGGCACCTGGTAGCCGGGGCTTTGCGGAGGCATGACCGGCATCAGCCCGCCGCTGCTCACGTGCAGAACGTCGATCCCCGCTTTGACCTGGTTGACGATTTCCGCCATGTCCGGGACATCGATGCCGCCCGCGACATAATCGGTGGCCGAAACCCGCAGTAGCAGCGGATGCGGCGCCGGCCATTCGCGTCGCACGGCCTGCAACACTTCGTTGAGAAAGCGCACCCGGTTCGGCACGCTGCCGCCATAGGAATCGCACCGATGGTTGGTGAGCGGCGAGAGAAATTGGTTGATCAGATAGCCGTGGGCGGCGTGCACCTCCAGGGCGTCCACGCCGGCGATGCTGGCTCGCGCGGCCGCGGTGCCAAAGGCTTCGACAATGGTCGCGGTCTCCAAGGGCGTCAATTCCTCGGGATCGCGGTATTCCGGCGTTTCGCCGAACCGGAGGTGGCTGGGCGCTACAACGTGGGAAACGCCGGTGGCGATGCACTTGCGGCCGGCGTGGGCAAGCTGCACAGCCACCTTGGCGCCCCCACGATGGCAGGAATCGACCACCCGCCGCAACGGCGCAATCTGCTCGTCCTTCCAAAGTCCGAGACAACGGTCCGAGATGCGCCCGTTGGGAAGTATGCCCGTGGCTTCGAGGATGATCAGTCCGACGCCACCCATGGCCCGGGTGCCGTAGTGAACGACATGAAAATCGTTGGCAACCCCATCATGGGCGCTGTACATGCACATGGGCGGCATGACCAGACGATTGCGCAGACGCAAGTGCCGGATGGAGAAGGGCTCGAATAAAGTCACGTCTTGCATGCTCCGATGATAAAAAATCGCCCGACACAACCTGATGTCGGGCGCGAACTGGTCTGTCAGTGAAGCAGGATGAGTTTAGCCATTAGGCTTTTATCCTTTTCGCTCCACCAACATCGAGTTCCACCTTGAGATAAAGCACACCGTGTGCCAGCCGGCTGGAAAATGGATTTGAGGCGCCCCGGAATGCATGTCGACTACAACCGCACGCGCCGGTTTCTCGCCAGCGATAGAAAACGCCACGCAACCGCAGAAACCATGTCGATCTACGATGCGTCCGCAGTGTCTCCTGTCCGGCGAAAGACACGCCCCGGACACGAAGCCGGAGACACGGCAATGAAACAGAGCTCGCCCCTCCCAAGTGGAGGGCGGAGCTCCGCGACGCCTTTACGGATCGAGGTTCTCTAACGACATGGAATCGAAATTGATGCGCCGGTAGTAGCAGTTGCGCGGTACGCCTTGGCGGTTGTTGGTGTGGCAGATTCCGCCACGGCGGGGGCGCACGATGTACAGCAACGAATTCTGCTCGCAGTTGACGCGCGCTTCCAGCAGGTCGAACGTCTCGCCCGATGTTTTTCCCTTCTCCCACAACACGTTGCGCGAAGTGCTCCAGAGAACCAGGGTCCGTTCGGCGAAGGCCTTGCGCATGGCCTGCTCATTGGTGTACGCCACCAGGATAACCTCGCGCGTGTCCGCATGCTGCACCGCCACCGGGATGCTGTCTTTGCACTTTTCGACGATCTTGGCGATCTTGGCGAAATCGAGCGTCAGGCGGTTGCCTTCTTCCAATTCATTCATACCATTACTCCGTTCTGAAGAGCAGATCCATGAATTCGCGCCCCCGGAGCGCGCCGAGCGCGCCATGGAGACAAGCCGCCTCATCGTAGGTCTGCACGCCATCCGGCGTCCAGTCCGCCCGGCGCACGGCAACCGGCACCGGCGTGCGCGTATGCTTCCCGGTCCGCACCGGCACCGGGTGGTCCGGCAGCACTGCGAGCGTCACGGACGGATCCACGGCGGCCATCACGCGGCCGATCAGGCGCGCGTCGAAATCCTCGATGGTCCGGATTTTCAACGGCGCGTTCTGCGCATGCGAGACCTCGTCCAGCGCCTCGACATGCACGAAAACGAAATCGTGCGTGCGGATCGCCGCGATCGCCGCGTCGGCCTTCCCCTCGTAATGGGTGTCGATGTACCCCGTGGCGCCCGGCACGCGGATCACGTCCATCCCCATGCAGCGCCCGAGGCCGTTGATCACGTCCACGGCGGAGATCACGGCTGCGGTGATGCCGTAGCGCTCGGTCAGCTGATGGATCGCGCCGGCGCGACCGCCGCTCCACGGCCAGATGGCGTTGGCCGGACATTCCTGCAGGACCACGCTGGCGCGGGCGATGAGATCGCGCAGCACCGCGGCGGTGTGCCGGCCGGCCGGCGATTTGGCGCGCGGCAGGTGTTCGGCCACGAGGTTGCCGTGATTGTCGTCCGGCTTGTCGCAGAGCACGTCCGCGCTGAACTCCGGCCCGGAAAGGATCAGCAGATTGCGGTAGCTGACGCCGGGGTGGAAGCGGATCTTGTCCGAGCCGAGCGCAGCATTGAGCCGGTCGATGGCGTCGCGGGCATCCGCGCGCGAAACCTGCCCGCCGGAGTAGTCGCGCAACACCCCCTCCGCATCCACGGTCACGAGGTTCACGCGGAAAGCGATGTCGTGCGGGCCGAGCGGGAGCCCCTGGCTGGCGGCTTCCAGCGGACCACGGCCGCACAGTTCCGTGCGCAGATCGCAGCCCAGCACGGACATGTTCGCCACATCGCTCGAGGTGGGAAACCCTTCGGGCAGCGTCAGCAGGGTGCCGGAACGCCCTTCCCGCGCGATGCGGTCCATGGCCGGCTTGCGCGCGGCCTGCAACGGGGTCCGGTTGCCGAGTTCCGGCACCGGCTCGTCCGCCATGCCGTCGCCGAGAAAAACGATCGCTTTGCGGTTGGCGCTCATGAGCAGTCGGCAGTTTTGCAGAGCCGGGCCGGACTGTCAACCGTCCTTGACAGTACCGGCTGCCGACCGGTAGGATTCCGCACGTCTCGACACACAGAATCACAAACAATAGGTTTCCCGACACAGAAAACCTAGGGGTTAGTTCCATGTACGTTGCATCCGACCTGCGCAAGGGCCTGAAGATCGAAATCGACGGCCAGCCGTTCATCATCACCGACTTCGACTTCAGCAAGCCGGGCAAAGGCCAGGCGATCTACAACTGCAAGATGAAGAACATGCTCAACGGCTCGACCATGAGCCGCAGTTTCCGATCGAACGACAAGTTCGAGAAGCCCGAGTTGAGCCAGTTGCCGCTGCGGTTCTCCTACGCGCAGGACAACGTCTACATCTTCACCGACGAAAACTTCGAGGAGATCCGGGTCAGCGCCGACGTGCTCGGTCAGTCCCGCTTCTTCCTGGCCGACGACATGCCGTGCGACGCCCTGCTTTACAAGAGCCTGGTCATCGAAGTCACCCTCCCCAACTTCGTCGAGCGCAAGATCGTGACGTGCGAGCCGGGCGCGCGCGGCAACACCGCCTCCGGCAAGGTCATGAAGCCCGCCACGCTCGAGGGCGGCTTCGAACTTCCCGTGCCGCTGTTCGTCAACGAAGGCGACACCGTGCGCATCGATACGCGCAGCGGCGAATACGTCGACCGCGTGCGGTCATAGATTTCGCTGCCGCGAAATCGATTGCTTGAACTGCAAGTTGTGGGAGCGCCACCCCGTGGCGCGATTCTTCCGTATCGTGAAGGAGTCTGAACCATGAGTACGAAAATCCGCTGGGGTTTGTTGGCCACGGGCGCAATTGCCAAGGCGTTTGCGCGCGGCGTGAAAGCCTCGCAGACCGGCGAACTGGCGGCCGTGGGGTCGCGGTCGCCGGAGAAGGCGCAGACCTTCGGCGCCGAGTTCGGCATCGCCACCTGCCACGGTTCCTATGAGGCGCTGCTGGCCGACCCAAATGTCGAGGCGGTCTACATCTCCACGCCGCACCCGCAGCATGCCGAATGGGCCATCAAGGCCGCCGAGGCCGGCAAGCACGTGCTGGTCGAGAAGCCCGCGGGGCTCAACCAGTACGAAGCCCAGGCCATGATCGAGGCGGCCGTGGCTAACAAGGTCTTCCTCATGGAAGCCTACATGTACCGCTGCCACCCGCAGACCGCCAAGCTCGTGGAGCTGCTCCGCGCCAAGGCCATCGGCGACGTCGGCGTGATCCAAGCCGCGTTCTCCTTCCACGCCGGATTCAACGCCGACGGGCGGCTCTGGAGCAATGCGCTGGCCGGCGGCGGCATCCTGGATGTCGGCGGCTACACCACTTCCATCGCGCGCCTCGTGGCAGGCGCCGCGCAGGGATTGCCGTTCGCCGATCCGGTCGCCGTTTCCGGCGCAGGGTTCCTGCATCCGCAGACCGGCGTGGACGCCTGGGCCGTGGCCACGCTCAAGTTCCCCGGCAACATCGTGGCGAACCTCGCCACCGGCGTGGGCCTGAACCAGGAAAACGTGCTGCGCATTTTTGGCAGCGAGGGCAATATTTTCGTCCCCAACCCGTACGCCGCGGCGCGCGAAGGCGCCATGCCGGGCAAGATCGTCGTGAACCGCAAAGGCGAGGCGCCGCGCGAGATTGCGGTCGATTCCCCTGTCACGAGCTACGCCATCGAAGCCGACGTCTGCGGCCGCGCCATCCGCGCCGGACGCCAGCAGTCGGACGCGCCAGCCATGACGTGGGCCGACACGCTCGGCAACCTCCGCGCCCAGGATGCCTGGCGCGCCGCCATCGGCCTGACCTACGAGGCCGAGAAGCCGGCGAACCTCAAGCCGGTCACCGTGGCCAACCGACCGCTGCGCGTGCGCGCTGCCAAGCCCATCCCCACCGGCCGCATCGCCCACCTCGACAAGCCGGTCGCGCGCCTGATCATGGGCGTGGACAACCAGGTGACCATGCCGCATGCGGCCACGATCTTCGACGACTACTTCGAACGTAGCGGCAATGCCTTCGATACTGCCCACATCTACGGCGAGGTCAAATCCCGCCTGCTCGGACGCTGGGTCGCCTCACGCGGCGTCCGCGACCAAGTCGTGATCATCGCCAAGGGCGCGCACTCGCCGAACTGCAACCCGGATGCGCTCACGACACAACTCATCCAGCAGTTGGACTGGCTCAGCACCGATCACGCCGACATCTACCTGATGCACCGCGACAACCCGGCCATCCCGGTGGGCGAGTTCATCGACGTGCTGAACGAGCACGTGCGTGCCGGCCGCATCCGCGCCTTCGGCGGCAGCAACTGGAGCCTGGAGCGCGTCAAGAAGGCCAACGCCTACGCCAAGCGCAAGAACCTGCAGGGGTTCTCGGCCGTCTCGAACAACCTCGCGCTGGCCGAGATGGTCAAGCCCGTGTGGGGCGGCTGCATCCATGTGCATGACACCGCGGACCGCGCCTGGTTCAAACGGACACAGACCGCGCTGCTCCCGTGGTCCAGCCAGGCGCGCGGCTTCTTCGTCCCCAGCCGTGCCCAGCCCGGCAAGTGTGACGACAAGGAGTTGGCCGATAGCTGGTACTCGGACGACAACTTCAAGCGGCAGTCCCGCGCCATCGAGTTGGCCAGCAAATATAATGTCGATCCGATCAGCATCGCGCTGGCGTGGGTGCTCTGCCAGCCGTTCCCCACCTTCCCGCTCATCGGCCGGCGCCAGATCTCCGAAACACGCTCCAGTCTCGCGGCGCTCGACGTGCAGCTCAAGCCGAAAGAGATGAAGTACCTGAACCTGGAAGACTGATGAAACCGCTGCGCGGTTTCATTGTGTGGTCCGCAGATTACGCAGATTACCGCAGCTTTCTGCTGCGCCGTGGCGGCGGGCGTCCCCGCGCGCAACCTATTGCAGGCCATCAAACTACAAAGCCTGTTTTCTTAGCTAATTATTAGGACTCCGCGGCCTAATCTGGTAAATTCCAATGAATACCTGCGTTCAGCGCCTGAAAATGGTTTGACTGGTGGCATTTTGGGGCCGTATGCCACGTCTTATGGCACACCCGCATGAAGCCGCGCAGCGGCTTCATCGCACCACGCAGTGCACGGCATCCTTGGCCAGGGCCTCGCGAAGGCTGGCGACGGTGAAGTCCGGAAGATCGGCCTCGTTCCAGGCGTCGCCGATGTCGTGTAGTTGGTGCGCGTCCGAGGAGCAGACGATGGGCAAACCCGGAAAGCGCCGGCGCCAGAGCGCGCGTTCGGCGTGGCGGGTGAGTTCCATGGCGTCGAACCCCTCGTCGCCGGCCAGCACACCGAGTTGCGACGAGATGCTGAACGTCGGGCGGTCGACATGCGAGGCGATGAAGAGCCCGCCCAATCGATGCACGGCGGCAGCAACATCGCGCACGGCCAGCTTGGTCGGCGCGCTGAGCAGGCGCCGCTCCAGGTCCACCACCTGGTCGTCGGCATTGACGACCGGTTGTTCGCCGAACAGTTCCGGCACGTTTATTCGCGGCGGAAGGGCCGCATAAATCTGCTCGGTCATGGCCAGCGCGGCCTCGGTCGTGTCGAACAACGCCAGCGCATGCAACTCCTCGACAGTGGCGATCTCCATGCCGCACAGACAGGCGATCCCCTCGGCGGCGCAGACCTCGCGCAGCGCCGGCGTGTTGCGCGCGCTGTTGTGGTCGCACAGCGCAATGGCGTCCAGCCCCGCCTCGCAGGCGCGGCGCGCAATCGCCCGCGGCGACATCTCCAGGTCGGCGCAGGGCGAAAGGCAGGAATGAATGTGCAGGTCAAAGCGCATGGGGTGAAAATGGGATCGATGCTTTCTTGTGCGGAGCGATCTGCGGAGTACCGTTTGAACGTAGCCCAGCGGCGGGACTTCGTCAAGACTTCGGCTCCCCCTGGGTTCTGCGGGGGCGCAAGTCAGAGTTGACGGGACTTTCTCTATTGCGATGCCAGTTCGGCGGTCGTCGTGTCCGCCCCCGGCGGGCTTGTCCCGCCGGAGCGAAAGTTCAGAAGAGATCGATGCCGCCAGAGGAGCCGGACTTCTTCGTGATTTGCGCGAGAAGCGGCCGTTTCGCCTTCACCTCGCGCTTCTTCCACTATCCGTTCCCCGCGCGTTCTGACCCAAACTTCGGCTCCGGCGGGACAAGCCCGCCGGGGGCCATCCGTCAACTCCGACTTGCGCCCGTTCTGCGGGAGTTGGCGCGCGAGGAATGCGATTCACCACGGATGAATCGCATCGGCAAGCCCATGGAGTTTTCTCAATGGTTGCTTGTGGTTATCTAACGGAGCCAACATCAGTGCAATCCGTGTCATCCGTGGTCTAACCTGATGCCTCGCTCTGAAACTCCCGCAGTAATCCTGTCGAATCTTGTTAATCCTGTCAAAAAGGTGTCGCCTGTCAAAGGCCGTCAACTCTGACATGCGCCCAGCCGCGCGCCGAGGCGGCAGGAGGCCTCGAACTGGCTGAGTCGCGTGCGCAGGATGGCCACGCGTTCGGCGGTGGCGGCGGCGAGCATGTCGGCCGGAATTTCGCGGTGGTGGCAGACCAGGATGGCGCGGCATCCCACAAGCGTGGCGACGGCCACGGTGTTGAGGTGGTTCTGCACGGTGATCAGCACGCTCTCGTCCGGCGCATGGGCCATGACGTCGCTCAGCAGGTCCGAGGTATAGGCGCGCGAGATTGTCGCGCTCGCATCCGGCAGGACCGCCGGCTCGGCCTCGCAGCAGGCAACCAATTCGGCAAGTGTCATGGCTTTGTTCACGGTTTGCTCCCAAAAGCAGGGCACGACAGCCAGGCGCGCCACATCGAACAGCGGAATGATCCAAAAGGGCGAACCGTGTCGCGGATCGGTTTCTCAGCCGCGTGAAAATGCGTCAGACTGGTCCGTATGCAAGGCTTCGTCCAACCGCACCACCGCACGCACGGTGGTGCCGTTGCCGGCTGAAGAGGCGATCGTGAATTCATCCGCCACACGCTTGACATTGGGCAGCCCCATGCCAGCGCCGAACCCCAGCGAGCGCACCCAGGCGGTGGCGGTGGATGTGCCGTCGCGGCAGGCCCATTCGATGTCCGGAATGCCGGGCCCGCTGTCGCGCGCGACGATTTCGGCGCGGCCGTTGGTGACCAGGCACGAGAGCACGCCGCCGTTGGAATGAACGCACAGGTTCATCTCCAGTTCGTAGACCGCCACGGCCACGCGCCGCACCACCCGGGGCGAAATCTGCCGGTCGAGCAGCAGCAGCCGGATCTGGTTGGCGGCCTTGCCGGCGTTCTCGAAATCGAGCCGCGCAACCGGAAATTCGCGCAGCATGTACTTGCGGCCGCTGTCGTCTTCCGGAACGGCGGAGACGCCGGAACGGGCTTCCAGGCGCTTGATCTCGCCGGCCAGTTCGCGCAGCAGGGCGCGGTTGATGTCGCGCTGGCTCAGGATGCCGACCAGCATCTGGTCGCGGTTGAGCACCGGGAAGCGGCCGTAGGCATAGCGGCCGAAATAGCGGATGGCGAAGGCCAGCGGCATGTCCTCCTCGAGCACGACCAGGCGCGTGCTCATGTGAACCTGGCAGGGTTCATTGATGGTGCCGCCTTCCAGGGCGCCGATGATGTCCCGCGTGCTGACGATGCCATAGAGTCGGCCGTGTTCGGCGACAGGCACGCCGCTGATGCCGCGGTCGCGCATCAGGTGCTGCACCGTGCGCAGCGGCGTCTGCCGGTCGGCGGTGCAGACTTCGCGCGTCATGACGTCGCGCACCTTCATGCGATGGATGAGTTCCAGCAGCACCAGCGAAGGACGGTCTTCATCCAGCGGCACAGCAGGAGCGGAAGCGATAGGCTTAGTCATGGCTTAGTTCGCCTCCAGAAGCTGGTGCAAGGCCACGCAGGCGTCAAACTTGCTCAGCCGCGTGGTGAGCAGCGACACGCCCAGGCTGTTGGCCACGGAAACCATGGAGGACGGCAGCGGCTTGCCATTGACCACGACCACGCCCACCGCGCCCACGACCTGCGCCGTGCGCAGCACCTGGTCGCTGACCAGCGAAGTCAGGAGCAGCATGTCGTCCTCGTCCACGACCAGCACGTCGCTCATCAGGTCCGACGCCACAATCCTGCGGATGTGGCGGTCGAAACTACTCCCCTTCGCCAGCACCTCCCAGCCGGTGCGCTGTACAATCATTCCGGTTGTCATGAAAGTTCCTTCGAGAGATAGGGTTCGGGGTTCAGGGTTCAGGCTGTGGTAGGTACGCCAACGTCCGGCATCAATTCTACCGATTCCTGAACCCCGAACCCTTGCCACAGTTTACTGCTCACTGTTTACTGCTCACTTCCCAACCCGCTGCTCCTTCCCCGGCCGCATCAGATGAATCAGGCAGAAGAGTTTTTCGATCTCCATACGGATGTCGATGGTCTGCACGAGGCACTGGGCGTCGCCGCGCAACTGGGCACGCGTGAAATTGAGCACGCCCTGCACCGCGGAGCGGCGGAGTTGCTCCATGACGCCCGGGGCGGCCTCTTCGGGCACGGCCAGGATGGCCACGCGAATGCGATGCTTGTCGATGAACGGGACCAGGTCGTGCATGTCGCAGATCGGCACTTCGGCCTTGGGCGAGATCACCTGCGGGTTGATGTCGAATCCCGCGACCACGCAGACGCCCTCGCGCTTGCCGCCATAGGTATGCAGCAGGGCCGTGCCGATGTTGCCGCAGCCGATCACCACCACGCGCAGGGAATCCGTCACGCCGAGGAGCTCGGAGAGCCGGTCGAGCAGGTCCGTGACCTGGTAGCCGCCGCGCTTGACGCCGCGCATGCCGAAGGCGGCAAAGTCCTTCCGCACCTGCGAGGCCGAAACGCTCAGCGCGTCCGCCAGATTGTCCGAGAAGACCTTGACGAAGCCCAAGGCCTTCAGGCGCAACAGCACCGCGCGGTAGCGCGACAGACGTTCGATCGCTTCACGGGTCACTTCCATGACGGAACCTCCTTCGGGGTTGGCGCAAATAATAAACAGTCCTATTACCATATTACAAGCATCAAATAACATTATATTGCCATTCTATGTTCTATTATGCCTAACATACGCTCATGCCAGCCCATAAATGACTTATATACACCACGATATGATCGTGTAGGTGCTTTCTGTAACTTTTTTCACCTTGCGCAGTCCACGGCGTTTTGCAATCATGTTTTCCTTTTCGAACGCATGGGCCGGTCCCGAACCGGCCGGACGCACTTGCCGGAGGATGGAAACCGTGAGCACCACGACAACCCAGCCCGAGACCCTGAAGCTGACCGCCGAACTGAAGGCCTTTATCGCCGAATGGAAGGCCAAGCCGGGCAGCCTCATCATGGTTCTGCACCGCGTGCAGCAGACCTTTGGCTACATTCCGCGCGCCGTGGCCTTCGAGGTCGCAGAGCTGCTGGAGGTGCCGCTGGCGAAGATTTACGGCGTCATCACGTTCTACAACTTCTTCAAGCTGAAGAAGCCGGGGCGCAACCAGATCCAGGTCTGCCTGGGCACGGCCTGCTATCTGCGCGGCGGCGAGGACATCATCCACGAGGTCGAAGGCCATCTGGGCGTGGGGCTCAATGCCGTGACGCCGGACGGGGAATTTTCCTTCGAGGCGGTCCGCTGCCTCGGCTGCTGCGGGCTGGCGCCCGTGATGGTAATCAACGGCGAGGTGTACGGCAAGCTGGAGACGAGCCAGTTGCCGGGCATTCTGGCCAAGTACAGGCAGGCGTAAGGACATGCACGCGACGGTCTGCGATTACATTGCCGATCTGGTACAGAACGCGGTCGAAGCCGGCGCCACGCGAGTGGCGCTGGAGATTGAAACGCGGTCGGAACGGGTGGCGGTGACGGTGGCGGACAATGGATGCGGCATGGATGCGGCGCAGGTACGGCGCGCAGAAAACCCTTTTTTCAGCGCGCCGGGCAAGCACGACCGGCGGCGCGTGGGGCTTGGGCTTCCCCTGCTCCGGCAGGCGACCGAGGCCACGCGCGGCGACATGGAGGTGCGCTCCACGCCGGGACAGGGCACGACGGTGTCGTTCCGTTTCGACGCGCAGCACGTGGATACGCCGCCGCTGGGCGATCTGGCCGGCACCCTGCTGACGCTGCTGTCGCTGCCCGGCAGCTACGACCTGGCCGTGCATCGCTGCGCGCCTGCCGGAGACTACGCGGTCGCACGGCATGAGTTGGCGGAGACGCTGGGAGACTTGGAGAACGCCGTGAACCTGGCGCTCGCGCGGCAGTATCTGACCGCGCTGGAGCGGGAACTGGATGTTCCGCCACGGCCGCGCGCGCGGGCCGCCTAGCGGCATGGATCGATTTTGACGGGTGCAGAGAGAGGGACGTCGGCCCGGCACGGGGTGCCGCCCGGCCAACCCGGAGGAGCTACGATGAGCAAGTTGACGCTTGATGACCTGCGCAAGCTGCGCGACGTACGACGCAAGGAGATCAACCTGCGCGATACGACCGCCAAGGACGTGCAGATCGTGGTCGGCATGGGCACCTGCGGCATCGCCGCCGGGGCCAAGGACACGCTGAACGCGCTCGTGGATGCCGTCGCCTCCCAGAACCTCGGCAACGTGTCGGTGCGCCAGACCGGCTGCATGGGGCTCTGCCACTCGGAGCCCACGGTGGAGGTCGCGGTGCCCGGCATGCCCAGAGTCATTTATGGCCGGGTCAAGGCCGAGCAGGCCGCCCAGATCGTCGAGCAGCACGTGGTTGGCAAGCGCCTGCTCGACAGCCACATCCTGGACCGCCCGGCTGTCGATGTCATGCGCTAGATTTCGCGTGCCGCGAAATCTATGGTTTTGGGTCACATTCGTAGATGATGGGTTCTTGAGGCGAGAAGATCATGGCTTACAAACAATTCGTTCTGGTCTGCGGCGGCACCGGTTGCGAGTCCGGCCACAGCGGACAGCTTATCGACAATCTGAAGAAGGAAGTCGAGGCCGCCGGTTTGTCCAAGACCGTGCAGATCGTGCGCACGGGGTGCCTCGGTTTCTGCGAAAAAGGCCCCATCGTCAAGGTCCTCCCCGAGGAAACCTTCTACGTCTCCGTCAAGCCCGAGGACGCCAGGGAACTCGTGCGCGAGCACTTGGTCAAGGGGCGCCCCGTGACGCGCCTGCTGTACGACCGCCGCCAGAGCCGCACCTACATCGGGCTGGACAACATCGACTTCTACCAGAACCAGTTCCGCATCGTGCTGCGCAACTGCGGCATCATCGATCCGGACAAGATCGACGAGTACATCGCGCGCGACGGCTACCGCGCACTGGAAAAGGTGCTGTTCGAGATGACGCCGGACGACGTGCTCCGCGAGCTCGAAAAGTCCGGCCTGCGCGGCCGCGGCGGCGCCGGGTTTCCGACCTCCCGCAAATGGCAGTTCACCCGGTCCGTCGAAGCCGACCAGAAGTACATCGTCTGCAACGCCGATGAGGGCGACCCCGGCGCCTACATGGACCGCTCCACGCTGGAGGGCGACCCTCATTCCGTGCTGGAGGCCATGACCATCGCCGGCAAGACCGTCGGCGCGAGCAAGGGGTACATCTACATCCGCGCCGAATATCCGCTGGCCATCAAGCGCCTGGAGACGGCTATCGAACAGGCGCGCGCCTACGGCCTGCTCGGCGCCAACATCCTCGGTTCCGGCTTCAGCTTCGACATCGAGATGCGCTTCGGCGCCGGCGCGTTCGTGTGCGGTGAGGAGACCGCGCTGATCGCCTCGGTCGAGGGCAAGCGCGGCATGCCCACGCCGCGCCCCCCCTTCCCGGCCGTGCGCGGCCTGTGGGGCAAGCCGACGGTGATCAACAACGTCGAGACCCTCGCCAACATCCCGGTCATCATCCTCAAGGGCGGCGAATGGTTCGGCAAGATCGGCACCGCCACCTCCAAGGGAACCAAGGTCTTCGCCCTGACCGGCAAGATCAACAACTCGGGGCTGATCGAAGTGCCTATGGGGACCACGCTGCGCCAGATCATCTTCGACATCGGCGGCGGCATCCGCAACGGCCACACGTTCAAGGCCGCGCAGACCGGCGGCCCTTCCGGCGGCGTCATTCCGCCCGAGTTTCTCGACACGCCGATCGATTACGAGAACCTCGGCAAGATCGGCTCCATCATGGGGTCCGGCGGCCTGATCGTCATGGACAACACGGACTGCATGGTGGACGTGGCCAAGTTCTACCTGGAGTTCACGGTGGACGAGTCGTGCGGCAAGTGCGCGCCCTGCCGCATCGGCGGACGCACGCTCTACAACTACCTGGAAAAGATCGCAACGGGAAAGGCCGAGATGAGCGACCTGGACCAGATGCGCGACATCTGCCAGGCCATGCAGCGCGCCTCGCTCTGCGGACTCGGCCAGACCGCCCCCAACCCGGTGCTCTCCACGCTGCGCTACTTCCTCGACGAATATAAGGAACACATCGTGGAGCGCAAATGCCGCGCCGCCAAGTGCAAGAACCTCCTGCGCTACAGCATCGACCCCGCCAAGTGCGTCGGCTGCACCGCTTGCGCGCGCGTCTGCCCGGCCAGCGCCATTGCCGGCGAACGCAAAAAAACCCATGTGATCGACCCGGCCAAGTGCATCAAGTGCGGCCAGTGCTTCGAGGTGTGTAAATTCCATGCCGTGGTGCGTTCGTGAAGAAGTCATTGGTCATTAGTCATTGGGGAGAACTGGGTTCCCCAATGACCAATGACTACTGACCGATGACCAATGACCGATTTGGAGAAGAACATGGATACCCTCATTAAACTCGAAATCAACAACATCCCGGTGGAAGTCCCGGCCGGCACGACGATCCTGGACGCCGCCCGCGCCGTGCAGGTGAAGATCCCGACGCTCTGCTACCACCCGGACCTGAAAGCCTGGGCCGCCTGCGGCATCTGCGTGGTACGCGAGGCCAAATCGCCCAAGCTGCTGCGCGCCTGCTGCACCGAGGCCGCGCCGGGCATGAAGATCACGACCCACGACGCGGAGATCGTCAAGGTCCGCCAAACCGTGCTGGAACTCATCCTCAGCACGCACCCGAACGACTGCCTGCAATGCCCGCGCAGCGGCAACTGCGAACTGCAGAAGATCGCCGCCGACTTCGGCATCCGCGACGTGCCGTTCGAGTCGCGCGTGGCGCAGATTCCGCGCGACGAGTCCACCAAGTCAGTCGTGCTGAACCCCGAGAAGTGCATCAAGTGCGGCCGCTGCGCGCTGGTCTGCCAGCAGATGCAGGGCGTGTGGGCGCTGGAGTTCCTGGGACGCGGCGAGCGCACGCGCATCGCCCCGGCCGCGGACGTCACGCTCAACGAATCCCCCTGCATCAAGTGCGGCCAGTGCTCCGCGCACTGCCCCGTGGGCGCCATCTACGAGTACGACGAGGTTCCCAAGGTCTGGGCCGCGCTCAAGGATCCGCAGAAGTACTGCGTCGCCCAGATCGCGCCGGCCGTGCGCGTCGCCATCGGCGAGGCCTTCGGCAAGGCGCCGGGCACGCTCCTCACCGGCCAGACCTACGCGGCGCTGCGCCGCCTGGGATTCAAGGCCGTCTTCGACACGAACTTCACCGCCGACGTCACGATCATGGAGGAAGGCAGCGAGTTCGTGGAGCGCTTTGTCCACAAGAAGGGCGCGCTGCCGCTGATCACCTCCTGCTGCCCGGCCTGGACGGACTACATGGAGAAGCGCGCCCCCGACTTCATCCCCAACTTCTCCTCCGCCAAGTCGCCGCACGAGATGCTGGGCGTGCTCGCCAAGACCTACTACGCCGAAAAGATGGGCATCGACCCGAAGAACATCGTGATGGTTTCGGTCATGCCCTGCACGGCCAAGAAATACGAGATTTCCCGCAGCAACGAGATGTTCGCCAGCGGCCACCAAGACATCGACGTGGTGCTCACCACACGCGAACTGGCCCGTATGATCAAGATGGCGGGGATCGACTTCCTTAACCTGCCGGTGGGCGAGGCCGATTCCATCCTCGGCACCTACTCCGGCGCGGGCACGATCTTCGGCGCCACGGGCGGCGTGATGGAGGCCGCGCTGCGCACAGCCTACAACCTTGTGACCGGAGAGGACCTCAAGGATGTCAATTTCCGCCAGGTGCGCGGCATGAACGGCGTCCGGGAAGCCGAAATCGACGTCAAGGGGACCAAGATCCGCATCGCCGTGGCCCATCAGATGGGCAACGTCGAGCAGGTGCTCGCGGCGATCCGCGAGGACCGCAAGGCCGGCCGCGAACCGCGCTATCACTTCATCGAGGTGATGGCCTGCCGCGGCGGCTGCATCGGCGGCGGCGGCCAGCCCCAGGGTGCCACCGACGAGGTTCGCAAGGCGCGCACCGCCGGCATCTACACCGACGACGAGCGCTGCAAGGTGCGTTGCTCCCACCAGAACCCGGACGTGATCAAGCTCTATGCCGACTTCCTGGGCAAGCCGCTCGGGGAGAAGGCCCACAAGCTCCTGCACAACCACTACCACGCGAAAAAGGTCTACGCCCGATAGGGCGCGCGAGGCCGCGCGGCAGGCGGGGCATGCGGGTTCGCACGGCGACGCCTGTGGTTGCGGCAGGCGGGAGGTTGTCGTACCTTCCTGATTCTGCGGTTCCGGATCCACCACCCTCTTCGCCGTCTTCCTACGAAGAGAGACTCACGAGAACGACGCCCGCCACAATCGTCAGCACGCCGGTGAGCCGCGGCCAGGAAAATTCCTTCTCCAGCCAGAACATGGAGACCACCGCGGCGATCAGGATGCTGAACTGCCGCAGGGCGAGGGAATAGGAAACCGGATCGCGCGCCAGCGTCACCATCACCAGCAGATACGACACGAGGAAGATGATGGCGCACAGAACCACCGCCCCCCGGCCGACCCGCTGAATCACATGCCGGGTCCGCCACATGAACCACGCGATCACCGCCAGGCTCACGGCATTCTGGAGGTAGACATAGCTCGTGCGCATGCAGAACGATGGCCAGAAGCCGGTCGTCCGCATCTGCACGGCCGCCACCTTGTCGATGACCGAGTAGAAGCTCGTCACCAGCGCCGCCAACAGGGCCCAGGCCGCCGAGCGGTTCAGGTAGTTCTTGCGGCAAAATCCGTCTTCGCCGATGCAAAACCGTTTGTACGGCAGGACGAAACAGCCAGCAACGATCAGGCTGATGCCGCACATGCCCATCCGCGATGGGATTTCGCCGATGAACAATCCCGCCCACGCAACGATCATCAGCGGAAAACTGCGCGCGATCGGATAGGCGAACGAAACGGCCCCGCAGTCATAGGCCTTGCACAGCGCAATGAAATACACGCCGCAGAGCAGTCCGGACGCCAGCACCAGCAACCAGAGCAATCCGGTGAACGGCGCCACCAGTTGCGTCACCAGGAACAACGGCAGGAAGAGAACCGCCGAGTACACCAGCGCGCGGTACATGAAGGACATCGGAGCGCCCGAGGCCTTCGAAAACAGGTTCCACACCGCGTGCGTCACGGCCGACAGCAGGATGAGGACGATGCCCAAAACACTCATGTTGCGATTACATTCCCCTGCCAAGGCTGCGGCTGGCGTTGGTGTGCGCGGGGTAGATTCGCACGTGGCTATTCACAACGCGGTGGATACGCTGCACAAGCAGCGCCACGAGCGCCAGCGACAGCAACACGATGCTGATTTTTCTGAAGGTGGCTTTGCGCATGTGATTTCGTGGACTCCGTGACCAAAGTGGCAAGGTTGCAGAACCGCAGATTGCCGAATGTCCAACCGCAGAATCATGAAGTCCAACATCCCCTCCGCCGTAGGGATGGCCGCAGGCCGGGGTGGGTTCTCAACTTCATGATTCGGAAATCTGCAATCGTCAATCTGCGGTTCACTCCGGCGGTACCTGGTGCATCGCGCGGAACTGGCCTTGCCGGGGACGGCTGCGGCCTACTTCCCGGTTGGTGCAAGTTGCCAGGATGTCTGCAGCGCGTCCAGCGGCATTGGGATCCCCTCGACCACCAAGATGTCCGCAAATGGCGTGGTGGCATTGATTGCGCCGCCGTTCTTGGTGTAGTAAGGATTGCCGTTGTTATTCGGCGCCCACACGATATTGCTTGGCGTGCTTGCCGCGATGCCGCCTCCAATTTTGTACGCGGAGAAGAAGGGAGGATACGACGCAAATGAGCACCACGTCTGCCCTCCGTTGGTCGAATACCCCGACTTCTCGACGTTCCATTGCATAATCGCGGCAATGTAAGAAGGACGGCTCGACGCCCAGTCGACGCTCCAGCCCGCTTCCAGGCTCTGTTGATTATCGGGTGCGTGAGTCGAAGGGAAGACATCGGGATCGTTGACATAGAAAACCGCCCGATCCCAGGCGGCAACGAGCGGCTTACCGCCGGGCGGCGAGATGACTTCATTGACCACCAACTGCTCGATTCCGAGACTCTGCGAATTCCAAATCGGTCCCAGATCCCAGCTTTGGTTGGTCGCGATTGCGGTGTGCCAGACGCCGATGCCCTCGGAAAAGTAGAGTTCGTTCGAGGCGGAAGGATCGAAAACCATGTTTCCGTTGGACATATATTTCTCCATCGTCCAACCGAGCCACGGGATATCGG
>Ga0073936_10003962_pt1 | contig 20824 bp, 15 predicted proteins | sample AliMusrvi5mmetaG_FD_87041 | JGI IMG/M metagenome (GOLD analysis project Ga0073936, IMG submission 87041) | Freshwater lake bacterial and archeal communities from Alinen Mustajarvi, Finland, to study Microbial Dark Matter (Phase II) - Alinen... | ecosystem: Environmental > Aquatic > Freshwater >... | reverse complement strand
TTATTTCTCTTCATAGTGTTGGTTGGTTTAAACGTCTCTTCAAAACAGACGGTGTCGGTACACCGTCCGATCAACCAGCACTACTCTTTTCTAACATTTTAACGGAAAAATATCCGCCGCCTCATGGACGCCATGCCCCACTCCTCTGGCGCTGGCTTCAACGAATTCTCCTTTGGCCATAAATTCGCCACCAAACGCCGGAGGGCTACCAGCTACTATCACGACTTCGCCGAAGTCGCCTCAGACTCTGAATCCATGAGCGAGTCCCCCTTAAAATCCCGCAGGAGGCTACCTGGTTAACTTCAAATTTCTGACATTTCACCCTTGCCGCCGCGCCAAATTCACCTAACACTACCAACCAATCGCCAGCATAATACCATCGATTTTCCAATCCACGCCAACAATTAACAACTACGATACAGTCAATGAACTACAGCGAACTTCACGAAGCCGTCCAATCCGCCGCAGGTCTCCGCCTACGCCTCCGTCTCCAGCCAATGTACGGACAAGGAGAAATCGTTTTCCCCTGCACAGTCGCGGGCGGCAAATATCAGATTTCTAACCGCCGTATTCCAGGATACAACCAATCCGTCCCCTGTGCCATTCTCGACAGCGTCCAGAGCCAAGCCAACCGCATGGAAGACGCCCTTCTCGCGGACATCCGCGCCGGGAAGCTGCAACTACCCCATCTGGAAACGGATTTTTCCGGTATTCAGGAGCTCGAGAAGTTCGTCGGGACAATCACCTGTTTTGAGGCACCACACCGAATTTTCGATGCCATCTTGCGAGATTCGGTAGATGACAAAGGAATCCACTTTCCACTAACCGATCTCGGCAAGCGAGTGATCAAGGCGAATTCTCGGGACGCCACTCCCATCTTCCAGGTCTCGCCCGCCAGCCTTCTCTTTGGGAGTTGGGATTCTACAGGCGTCAGCGGCGGCCTTGGCGAGAAATACACCCGTTGTGTCGTCAGCGAGGTTGTCGGAATAAATATAGAGCAAGCCATTCGGTCCGGCACCAGGGTCGATCCGCTAAACATCGCGGTTTCGATCGATCCCGGAAAGATCCTAAAGGATTCAAATGACGAGATGTGGGCACAGATTGCCAAGAGTCGGAAAAGTCTCAAGAAGCCATCGGAGCTAAATCACAGCAGCGTGCCATGGGACGGTGGTTCCGAGAAGATGCCGCATGGCGGTGTCACGGTGGATTACATCCAACAATCAACAACCATCTCGTTCCCGGCCCTGCGCCAACTTTGTTTCCCGGTGGCCGGCAAGGATCAGTCCCCGTATGCGCACGCCGTATTGGCTGCCATCGCACTTCACGCTGCCGCCCTCAATGTCGAGCGCGGTTGGCATCTTCGCTCCCGCTGCGATCTCCTGCTCGAGGAAGGCACAACGCCCGATTGGGAGATCCTTGGTGGGCTATCCGTCACCAAGGCAGCGCTCCTTGCAGACTCTACGCGCTTGATTCTCAAGGAGGCGATTGCAAAGGCCAAGGAAGTCGGCCTCCTGTGGAACGACGAGCCAATCCGTCTCAAGCCATCGAAGGCCCTTGAGAAGCTTGTCGTTGATTCCCAGAAACTGCAGCGCACAGCCACCACCGCCGAGTAACCATGCCACTCACCCTATCGCTGCAATTCCCTGCAGGGCGTTATGTGGCGGCGGCTTGGGGCAATCGGGACGAAGTCGAATGGCCCCCTCATCCTGCCCGGCTTTGCCTTGGTCTCGTCGATGTCCTGCACAAGTCGGGCAACCCGACTGCCGAGCGCGAGGCGCTGCTTTGGCTGATCCAGCAAGGCCCGCCTGTTGTTGTGATTCCAAGCTTCAAGCAAGCCGATATTCAGGTGCTTGACGGCATTTACGTCCCTCAAAACCCCTCAGTCGCTGCGAGCGTCAAGCATCCCCGGAAGCCACGTTCATTTCCGACCGTGTTTCTCTATTCCGATGCGCCCACAATATTCTTCTACTGGCCGGACGCCGAGTTGCCCGAGCAATTGCAGGAATCGCTTGGCGGTCTTATTTCAGCAATGCCCCGCTTTGGCCATTCCAGTTCGATGGTGAACGCCGCAATATGCGATGTCGGTCCGCCCGACGGGGATGACTGGCGTGTCATTCGGCCACTAGAGGTAAATGAGCCGGCAACTCCGGAATTCCGACTCCGGGTCAATTGGCGTGGATTGCTCGAATCCGCGGAATCTCACTACGACGCCGAAGGAAGAGCCAAGGAGATGGAACAACTCATCGCCGCCGCCGCACCCTCAGCAAGACCTGACAAACCATTGAAACCGGTGGCATCGCCTCGCGGACGTCACGATCCTCGGCATCGCTGGCATGGCTACGTGGAAGAAGGGACGCGGCCTCTTTCCGGCACGCCTTGGGACAAACGCATCCTGGTTCTATCCCAAATCGGCGGGGACCGTCTTGGGCTTTCGGCCACCTGGCAGGTGACCGATGTCTTTCACAAGGCTTTGCTAGATCGATGGGATCGCAAACCCTCTGCCGTTCCTATTCCGTTTTGGCTCAGCGGTCATCGTCCCGGCGAGAGCGACACAGCCACGGCAGCGGTGGCAGCTCACCATCTTTCGGTCTTTCCGCTTGCTTTCGTCGGGGCCTGTCAGGCAACCGGCCACTTGCTGGGCCTCGGGATCGCTCTGCCTAAACCCGAATCGATCAGCATTGATTCTGCGACGCTGCGCCTCGAGTGGCGTAACGCCCTGTCATCCCTGTTGGGAAAAAATGGTGAACTTGAACTCAGTCCGCCGGACAATGCATGGACGATCCGGCTCGCCCCGGACGAGTCTCTGGATCCGAAACTGACACTCCGCCCGACACGGTGGACACGTCCCGCCACCACCTGGACAACCGTCACGCCGATCATTCTCGACCGCCATCCCAAGCCCGATTTCGAAAGAGATCCAGAGGCATGGCGGGCAAGCTGTGTGGCAATCATAGCGGAGGCATGCACCCGGCTTGGCTTGCCTGTGCCCGTGCGGGTGAACGTTTCCCCGCACTCAACGCTACCCGGCGTTCCGGCGGCCTTTGCATTTGCCCCTCCCGCGGCGCGCGCGGGCCGCCCGCAACGCTTCCACATTCACGCTAGCATCCAATTTGCCGAAGCCATCGAAGGTCCATTGCTCCTTGGAGCCGGGCGATTCCGGGGCTACGGTCTTTGCCTGCCGCTCGACCCAATATTCACCAACAGATCCGATGCCGCCATTTCCTGATTTTGCCACCTACTTCCGGGAAATCTGGGGTTATGACCCGTTTCCCTGGCAGACCCGCCTGGCCAGATCGTCCGCTGGAGATCCTTGGCCGGAGTGGATCACACTGCCTACCGGCACGGGCAAGACCACGGCCATTGATATTGCAGTTCATAACCTCGCCAGTCAGGCGGATCGGCCTCCGGCGGACCGCACCGCACCCGCGCGGATTGTATTTGCGGTCAATCGCCGCATTGTTGTCGATGAAGCTTACGAACGTGCAAAAACCATTGCAACCCGGCTCAGCGAAGCGCTCAAGAGCCCCGCTGACATCCTCCACCCAGTCGCACTCGCATTGCAAAAGCTATCCGGTATTGAAGGCGGCTGGCCCTTGGAAACCTATCCGTTGCGGGGAGCCACCTTCACCGACCATTCGTGGGCACGCACTCCCACCCAGCCGCTGGTCATCACCACCACTCTCGACCAGCTCGGCTCGCGTTTGCTCTTTCGTGGCTATGGAGTTTCCCACTATGCCCGGCCGATTCACGCCGCCCTCCTGGCAAACGATGCCCTGCTTATCTTGGACGAAGCCCACACCGCCAAAGCCTTCTCCCAGACACTTGCGTCCATCGCGCGACTCCGACAGAAGGCGCTCGACCCGGTCAGGCTGCCATTCGCCGCCGTGCAACTCACCGCGACGCCACCAGTGGGAGTGGGCGCTCCTTTCGCCCTTGACGCCGATGACTGTGCCCACCCCATCATTAATGCCCGCCTCAGCGCCAGCAAGCACGCCGAACTGAGGCATGTTGACGGGGCCAAGGGCGCGGTACGCCACAAGAAAATGGCCGATGCCATGGCGGACAAGGCTGTTGCCCTCCTGGCAGATGGGAATGCCCGTGTCCTTATCGTTGTTAATCGCATCGCTACCGCCGAGGCTCTTAAATCCACGCTGAAACCGGAGAACGGCAGGCAGGACCATAACGCCGAAGTTCACATTCTCACCGGGCGCCTGCGCCCCTTGGATCGGGAGCAGCTCATCGAAAATCTCACTACTACGTACCGCCTCAAGTCGTCGTCACCCGGTCCTGATGTTCCCAAACTTATCTTGATCGCAACGCAATGCATTGAGGTTGGTGCCGACTACGATTTTGATGCATTGCTCACCGAACTAGCACCGCTCGACAGCCTGCGTCAGCGCTTCGGACGTCTCAACCGGCAGGGACGAAATATCCCAGCTCCTGCCGCCATCTTTGCACCTGAAGAGGCACTGGACCCAGAAAAGCCTGATCCCATCTATGCCACTTGTCTGCCGGCGGTTTGGGCGTGGCTCAACTCCATCAAGGACGCAGAAGGCCGGGTGGACTTTGGTTTGAGTTCTATCGAGGGCATGATTCCGAAAACTGAGGACATGGCCCGACTCCTCGCTCATAGTCCTGACGCGCCAATTCTGTTGGAGCCGCATCTAGACCTCTTATGCCAGACTTCACCCAGCCCGCACGTTTCCCCAGAACCATCACTGTACATCCACGGCCCAGGCCGGAGCTTTCCCGAGGTCACCATCGTGCTGCGCGCCGACCTGCTCGGTATAGTTGATCCGCTGGAATTGCTCAGGACCGTGCCGCCCGTTGGAACAGAAGCCGCCACCGTTCCGCTCCACCATGCTAGGAAGTGGCTGGAGAATCCCGACAAGGCAATAGACCCAGGCGGAGACGCCCCTGACGGTCTGGAGGATTTTCCTGCGCGAGGCGACATCCATGTTGAAAAGGCCTTTCGCTGGAATTCTGGGGTGGCCTTTGCACTCACCAGCCCAAACGAATTACAGCAGGGCGACACCCTGGTCCTCGCTGCCCAAATGGCTGCTGAATGCCTGTGTCGCCTATTCCCAGTTCCTCATGTCACGGATCCATGGCGGCTCGATCAATACGAATTCGCTCACCTCTTGTCGCACGACCGCTTGGCCATTCGCTTTCATTCAGGGATCCGCGATGAGCTGGGCAAACACCTTTATGACGACGAGTCCCGTGCCCGCTTTCGAGAGATCACCACGCCGCTTTTCGCCCACAATGAGGAGGAGAGCCGCTGGATCTTCCGGGAATCCGATTGGACTAACGCCATGCCGGCCCTCGCTTCACTGCTCGCGAAGCATCTCTGTGATGATCATCCCATCAAGCCGCTTTGGATGTACGCCGCTTGCCTCAAACCCGATCGCCCTCGGCCCCAAACCGACTGGAAGGTGGTGCCCTGTCCCGCTGGAACTTTCGACGGTGTGATTTTCACCAACGGCAGTCGTATCGGCGCTACCCCGTGGCCCCTCGATCCTGCAGACCTCGGGCGACAGGGTACCGGCAGCGACAAGCCTGTTTCATTGAAGGCCCATTCCGAGGCCGTTTCCAATCGCGCAGCAATCAATGCCCGCGGCCTTCAGCCGAATATGTTGCAAACCTTGCGCGACGCAGGTGCCTGGCACGACCTCGGAAAATGCGATCCGCAGTTTCAGGCAATGCTTCACGGGTGCTCCCTGTGGGCAGTGGAAACGAGGGAAATGCTTGCCAAGAGCGCGCGTCGCAGTCCCTCGATAGGTAAGCTTTGCCGCGATGCCTCCGAGTTGCCAGACGGATTTAGACACGAACTGCTTTCCGCCATGATTGTCACTGACTCCTCGACTTGCTCAGTACATCCCGAACGCGATCTGCTGCTCCACTTGATCGCCACCCATCATGGGCGCTGTCGTGCCATGGCTCCAGTGGTTCGCGATTCGAGGCCGGAGCCGTTTGATGTCTCCATTGCCGGCGAAACACACCGCTTTGCCGGCCAGGATCTCCCGCTAGCCCACCTCTCGCAGGGTGTAACACGGCGCTTCTGGTCACTGACCCGCCGCTTCGGATGGTGGGGATTGCCCTATCTCGAAACACTCCTGCGCCTCGCCGATCAATACGAAAGTGCCAACCCGAATCACAGAAATCCATCATGACTGCCCCTCCACGCTCCTTTGAACTCCAGCTTCCCGGCATTCGCGAGGATAATCCACGGGATTTTCTCGCCGCGCTTGGTTTGCTGCGACTTGTCACTTTTCAGTGGCCCTCGTCGGCTCCCTTGTTGTCCTGGTCAAGTAGTTCCGGCCACCCCACCCTGACACTGGCGGTCACTCTGCCGGATGATTGGGGCAAGTGCCTCTGGGCGCTGCTGTTGGAATGGAAAGCATCCGATTGTAATCCATTCGGCCACGGCAAAATTGAGATGATTCCCCCTGAAATGTTCCGTGATTTGCTATTGAATGAATCAAATCGATCTACGATACATGCAAGATATTACCCCGCTCTTTCAGCCCAAATTCCCAGGGACAAGATGGGTAGACGCTCGGAATTCATCATTGAGTCCGCTTCACGGTCAGTGCTCAATGGTATCGATAGAATCCTAGGCTTGACTCGTGGCATTCCCGATATCGCATCTGACTTTGCAGGTTGCGGCCCGACATATGAAGTATCAAACACCTCCCGCTGGAATCCTGCTGAGTTTCAGTCGGCTGCATATATGGCTTCAGACCCGGAGAAGACCAATCTTCGTGACCATGTTTCCCTCAACATTTTCGCGCTGCTTGGTCTCACATTTTATCCCGCAGTGGACACCTCTCAAGGGAGGCGTACAGCGGGAATCGCTCGAGCTGAAGGAGTTCTTCGTTTTTCATGGCCTGTTTGGAATCCTCCGTTGGCCTCCGACGAATTAAGTTCCCTGCTCCATCATCCAGCGCTGCATTCCCAAGTGGTGGATGCGAGTACCCTCATTGGTGTTGGCGTGTTCCAGGTTTGGCGCAGCCGTAAGTTCAAGCAGAATGGAGAAAACCTCTATTTTTCCGCCGCTCAGCCTTCGTTCTGATATTGGAATTTTGATTTTGATCGTCGCAATGGGTAATGTTCTTTCCTCAGAGCTTCCTGATGACTGGGCCACCGTCGATATGGTTGCTCAGCATGCCTATTGTCCCCGCCGCTATCATCTCATGTATGTTGAGGGCCGCTGGGAGGACAATTTCCACTCGTTAGCTGGTAAGGACGCCCACCGCCGCGTAGACCGCATCCCCAACCTGTTGCCTGAGGCGCTGGAGCACAAGATCGATAGTGCGGAATTCGCCACTACTGAAAGCGGCGGCGTTGAACCGCCGATCATCGCGCGCAGTGTTTCCTTGGGTTGTGAGGTGCTGGGACTCATGGGCAAGCTCGATTTGGTGTCCGCCGACCCCGAGGGCGGCGAAGCGGTGCCGGTGGAAACCAAGAAGTCGCGAGTGCCTAACACCCCGGAGCGTAGCTACCCGCCCGAACGCGCCCAACTCATGGCCCAGGGACTGTTGCTTCGTGCCCACGGCTACACCAGCAATCACGGCTACATCTACTATGCGGGCAGTCGCTTGCGGGTGCGCGTCGAATTCAGTCCCGAACTGGAAGCCGAGACCCGCGCCATCATCGCCGCCGTACGCGCCGGACGGGACGCACAGGAGATGCCCCAACCGCTGCATGACAGTCCAAAATGCTGGGGTTGCTCACTCAATGGGATCTGTCTTCCCGATGAAACCCGCGAACTCCGCGAAGAGGCCGAGGCAGCCAGTTGCCAGGAGCGGCCCAATCACGGCACTGACCCGCGCCGGCTCTATCCGGCCCGCGACCATGCCACCCCACTCTATGTGCAGGAGCAGGGTGCGCGCATTGGCAAAGGCAGCGAACGCCTGGAAATTCACAAGGGCGACGAAAAGCTCGGTGAGGCGAAACTCCGCGATGTCTCCCAATTGGTGCTCATGGGCAATGTGCAAGTCTCCGCCCAAGCCCTGCATTTGCTGATGGAGAAGGAAATTCCGGTCATCCACTTGTCCACTGGCGGTTGGTTTCATGGCATCTCGCATGGCCAGGGCATTCGCAACGCCTACAATCGCTCGGCGCAATACTCCGCCGCCACGAACCCCGCCCGCTGCCTCACCTTTGCCAGAGAAATCGTCCGCGCAAAAATCGCCAACCAACGCATCCTCGTCCAACGCAATGGCAGCGGCCCCGCCGCCGAGACGGCGCTGCTCGCCCTCACCCGCCAACTCAAGGACTTTCCTCATCTGCAATTCGCTGATCTCTTTCAATTGCTGGGCTGCGAAGGTCAGGCCGCCGCCAGCTATTTCTCCGCCTTTTCCTCGCTGCTCAAGACCGGCGAAATGGGCGACTTCCACTTCACCGCCCGCAACCGCCGCCCGCCCAAAGACCCGGTCAACGCCCTGCTGTCTTTCTGTTACGCGCTGTTGGCCAAGGAATGTTCAGTCGCCCTCATGGCCGAAGGTCTCGACCCTTGGTGGGGTTTCTATCATCAGGCGCGCCACGGTCGGCCTGCCCTTGCCCTCGACCTCATGGAACCGTTCCGCCCGCTGGTGGCCGACAGCGTCGTGCTCACAGCCATCAATACAGGCATGGTCAAAGGCAAAGATTTTGTCACCAACGCCAATGGTTGCGCATTGCAGCCAAAAGGCAAAAAGGCGCTCCTGCAAGCATGGGAACAACGTCTCGACCAGCTTTATACCCATCCGCTCTTCGATTACCGCTGCTCGTGGCGCACGATTATCAAAATCCAAGCCCGCCTGCTGGCCCGCTGGTTGCGCGGCGACATCCCGACCTTCACATGTCCCGTCGTGCGCTAAATCATTACCGCCGGCTTTATCTCTGCACCTATGATGTGGCGGACGACAAGCGCCGCACCAAACTCTTCGAGGCACTCAAGGACCGCGGCGAACACGTCCAATTCAGCGTCTTCCTGTGCGAGCTCAACGATGCGGAGCGCGTCGCCCTGGTGGCCCTCAGCCGCGAAATCATCCATCAGACCGACGACCAGTTGCTCGTTCTTGATATCGGAGCCGCCACCGTCGACCTGACGCAAAATCTGCACTGCATCGGAAAAGAGTGGACGCCGATGGTCCGGTCCCATATCTTCTAAGCGCAAGCTGAGGGCCCGTGGGGACTTAATAGTCCCTTGCGAGTGACTCCGGTGTCCGGAAATCCCGGGCGGCACTCGCGCTCTTTGATATCAATGACATACAGACTCTAGCACCCATGATTCCGGATGCGGGAGCAATTTTGTTTGCCACCGCTCGCAAACCCATCCATTCTTTCCCCGCCCTGTTGGGTTCCAACCCAGCTGGACTTCCGCGCCATTCGTGGCGCGGTCACATTGAAGCAATTTTGATAGATCGGACAGCACCGCGCGGGCGGCCTACTTCCGCGCCATTCGTGGCGCGGTCACATTGAAGCTGCAAACTTGGCGGATACCCGGCCAGCGGCGCGGAACTTCCGCGCCATTCGTGGCGCGGTCACATTGAAGCTAACGCTCTGACCGTTACAAATGTAACGCTCGACCGACTTCCGCGCCATTCGTGGCGCGGTCACATTGAAGCGTGCCAGCGTCTTCCTCTGACTCTGGCACGGTTTGGACTTCCGCGCCATTCGTGGCGCGGTCACATTGAAGCCGAGTACCGGATGCGCCTGTGGCGTTGCCGCCCGCACTTCCGCGCCATTCGTGGCGCGGTCACATTGAAGCTCCACTCGTTTTCCTCACCGACCAAACCGTCTGGCGACTTCCGCGCCATTCGTGGCGCGGTCACATTGAAGCGATGGCACACAACCGGGAATGGTCCGGCGTAGCGTCACTTCCGCGCCATTCGTGGCGCGGTCACATTGAAGCCAGGCCGGCATCGGGTTCGACGTTGTCGCCGCGGCCCACTTCCGCGCCATTCGTGGCGCGGTCACATTGAAGCGAGGGTCGTTATCCGTTTGCCTTGCATGTTTTTGTGACTTCCGCGCCATTCGTGGCGCGGTCACATTGAAGCGCGGCGGTCGCTTCAAGCGCGGCGATTTTGTCGAGCACTTCCGCGCCATTCGTGGCGCGGTCACATTGAAGCATATTGCCGCTGTTACCGTTGGCTGTTGCTCCGGTTCACTTCCGCGCCATTCGTGGCGCGGTCACATTGAAGCTAGGAAAATAGCGGGCAGTCAGTCGCGTTGGAAAAAGACTTCCGCGCCATTCGTGGCGCGGTCACATTGAAGCCTATCCGGGCCAGCCGATCAGCGGAACCGGCATCCACTTCCGCGCCATTCGTGGCGCGGTCACATTGAAGCACCGGCGATGATGCCGCCGGACCGCACGGCGCGACGGACTTCCGCGCCATTCGTGGCGCGGTCACATTGAAGCATAGAGCTGAAGTCCACGCAGATTCTTTGCCAGAACGACTTCCGCGCCATTCGTGGCGCGGTCACATTGAAGCGATTGGGCGGCGGCGGCGTTGATGAGGCTCATCATTACTTCCGCGCCATTCGTGGCGCGGTCACATTGAAGCACTGATCTGTTTTGGGAGACTCATGCGGAGTGCCTACTTCCGCGCCATTCGTGGCGCGGTCACATTGAAGCCAGCCATCGGCCAAGCACGCGACAACGGCACAGAGGAACTTCCGCGCCATTCGTGGCGCGGTCACATTGAAGCGCCAGGTTGCCGTCCGGATCGCTGCCGGCGGTTTTCCAGACTTCCGCGCCATTCGTGGCGCGGTCACATTGAAGCATCCGCACGAGCACGCCATCAATGTCCGCGGTGTAGTACTTCCGCGCCATTCGTGGCGCGGTCACATTGAAGCATACTCAGCTGGGCAGTGCACCCATGACGGGGCAGGACTTCCGCGCCATTCGTGGCGCGGTCACATTGAAGCACATGGTGGAGGATGCGTGCCGGGCGATTTACCAGGACTTCCGCGCCATTCGTGGCGCGGTCACATTGAAGCCAGCGCGGACAGATGCACGCGCTCCGGCAGCGTGAGGACTTCCGCGCCATTCGTGGCGCGGTCACATTGAAGCTTTTCCGTCTGTTGGTACAGGCCTGGGGCGTCCGAGACTTCCGCGCCATTCGTGGCGCGGTCACATTGAAGCAGCGTAGCGAGGGCGCCAATGCGGCTCCATCTTGCGGACTTCCGCGCCATTCGTGGCGCGGTCACATTGAAGCTCCAAGATGAGCAATGAGGAAATAACTCGGGCGATAGAACTTCCGCGCCATTCGTGGCGCGGTCACATTGAAGCAGCCCGACGCAATTGGCGGCGAGCCTGGGGGTTAGCACTTCCGCGCCATTCGTGGCGCGGTCACATTGAAGCGTGGCGTGGATTGAGATCGGCCGCACGGCGGCAAGCCACTTCCGCGCCATTCGTGGCGCGGTCACATTGAAGCGTGCCCGACGAGGACGGCTCGCCGATGGTGGTGGTGGACTTCCGCGCCATTCGTGGCGCGGTCACATTGAAGCCGCGGCAACAAAGACGTCATCGCCAGCCTCGCCTGCACTTCCGCGCCATTCGTGGCGCGGTCACATTGAAGCGTCATGGTCTTGGGTGTCTCGTCCTGGGTCTTGGGACTTCCGCGCCATTCGTGGCGCGGTCACATTGAAGCCCGAGTATCACCCCGCAGGCGTCGCGCGCGGTCTGCACTTCCGCGCCATTCGTGGCGCGGTCACATTGAAGCCACGATGATCGGCTTGTGCTTGGCCGCCGCGGTGCTGACTTCCGCGCCATTCGTGGCGCGGTCACATTGAAGCGTTGGTAGTAATCCATCCGCCGCATCCGCGGACCTCACTTCCGCGCCATTCGTGGCGCGGTCACATTGAAGCTTGTGCAGGAAGCCCTTGGTTTTTTTGGTCTGGGTACTTCCGCGCCATTCGTGGCGCGGTCACATTGAAGCACCGCCGGTACCAAGGCGCGCATCAACTGCTCTGGAAACTTCCGCGCCATTCGTGGCGCGGTCACATTGAAGCGCGGTGACTCCCACCCCGTGACGGGTGACTTTGCGCACTTCCGCGCCATTCGTGGCGCGGTCACATTGAAGCGAAACCGCCGCCTGGGGCAAGGTCGACACGCGGCTCACTTCCGCGCCATTCGTGGCGCGGTCACATTGAAGCTGGCTGCCGAGGATCATATCGAAGCGGTCGGCGATACTTCCGCGCCATTCGTGGCGCGGTCACATTGAAGCCAACGGTTCAACCATTCGTAAAGCGTCCCCGTCTTGACTTCCGCGCCATTCGTGGCGCGGTCACATTGAAGCAACGGCGCGTCTGTCCCTCAGATCGACACGCAAACGGACTTCCGCGCCATTCGTGGCGCGGTCACATTGAAGCGCAATGGTGCAAGCTCCGCTGCCGCCGTGCGCCGCTCACTTCCGCGCCATTCGTGGCGCGGTCACATTGAAGCGTAGCAAAGCGCCTCGGCCAGCGGCAGACGGCGGACTTCCGCGCCATTCGTGGCGCGGTCACATTGAAGCCTGTTCAGCGCGAATCAGCGTAATCGGGTCACCAACACCAACATCACCGCATGGATCGACAACCAACAGGTCAACGAGCAGGAACTCGCAGGAAACAGATTCTCCATCCGCACGAAAGTCGAACCATGCGTCCCGCCCGGCATTTCCACTTGGCGCAGCGGGTCCGCTGTCCGCAACCTCCGCATCCGCAATCTCGATTGACCCGGCATGCGGATCATCAGGCCTTGTCAGGCCTGAACCAGCTGCTTCCCGGCCGAGCCTGGAGATCACGTGTGACCCTGGGGCATATTTACTCAGCATCCTTTGCGGTGTGGCGGCGAATCTGCAATTGGGTCGACAGGTGAACACGCCGCTCAAGCCGGCGCTCCCCGGGGTGCTCACGGCGCGCGGCGCGGATCGGCGAGCCGTTCCGGCACGCTGCCGGCCGCGAGCTTGGCACATGCGGCGGGCACGCCGGCGGGGCACGGACGGATGCTCATGGTGATGGAGCCCTCGGCCACAGGTTCGGCCAGGGCCAGACCCAGGCGGCTGGCCGCGGGCTTGCCCGGATTGTCGAGGCGGCGCACATCCCAGCTGCCCGGCGCCGAAAACTCGACATCCACCTGCAACACCGCACCTTGCCCACCATCGATCAAAAAGCGTGGCTGGTGCTCGTTGCCATCCACCACATACCACTCGCCAAGTCCCACCAGCGCGGTGGCGAAGGCGGCAGGTCGCGCAAACCCGAACCGATCCTCGATGACGAGGCTCGGCTCGCCCTCCCGCTGATAGGTCCATTGCCGTTCGAGTTTGCGCAGCCCGGTGCCCGGATAGGCAGACGTCAGATCGATCACCAGCGTGTCGCGGGCGGCGGTGAAATCGCTGCGCAACACCTGCCCGCGGCTGGCCGCCCCCTCGGCCTGCAAGGTGCCCGCCACCACCGGCACCGCATGGCCAAAGGAACTCAACAGCGGCAGGCGGTAGCGGTCGCGGCTGAACGTCTCCGCCCGATAGACCATCGCCCCCGGATCGGCCAGCACCGCCCGGCCCTGCCACACCACCACGGTGCTGCCCACGTCGTTGTGATTGTGGTGCTCGGCATTGTGGCCGCCTTTCCAGGCCGCCGCCAAGCCGCCGGACCGCGCCGGCCGCACCACGCACACGCCGCTCTCGGCAAACCACGAGCGCAACGGCAGCGCGGTCGCTGACACGGCCGCACCCGTGCGCGCCGCGCCGCGCAACGCCAGATCGGTTAGTGTTTGATAGAGCTGGGGCGTCTCCGCCAGCACTCCGGCCGCGCTGCCGGAAAACGCCTCCCCGTCCAGCAGCCAGCGGACTTGCGCGACGAGGCGCGGCTCGGGCTGGGCGGTGAGCGGACAATCGGCGAACGCCGGATAGACAGCCGCCGCAATCTCCAACTGCGCCGGGGCGGCCGCTACCCGCCGCACCGACGGTTCTTTGAACAAATCCACCTCGCCGCCGGTTTGGCTCCGCAATACTTCCGCCAACACTGCAAAATGGCCGAAGCCGTAGTTCCAGTACCCCAGGCCTTCGCTGCAATAGCCGTCCTTGGCAAAGCCGGAGAGGAAAATTTCCATGTTGCGCACCGCCCACGCCACCGCCTTGGCGCGAGTGTCGCGCGACGCCTCGCTGGTTAGAATCGCCCCCACCGCCCCGGCCGTGCACACCGCGTTCCAATTGTGGTCGGCTTTGGCCCACCAATGCCCCGCCACCACGGCCGGCGGCGCGCTGCCATCGATGCTGGCGAGCACCGGACCGGTAAGGCGCCGCGCCACATTCTCGCGCATCAGTCCCAAGGTTGCCGCCGGCAGGCGCCCATCTAACAACCAAGCCGCGAGCGCCATTTGGTAGCCGTTCATCGCCACCGCCAGGTCCACGTACGGGCTGCCGCCCTTGAACACCTGGGAGTCGCGATCATGAGCGGGCAACAGCCACGAGGGGTCGGCACACACGCTTCTAACGGTCTCATCGATGGCCGGCAGGAAGCGGCCCTGGTCCTCGAGGCACTCGCCGAGCACCAGGCATTTGAGGCGGTCCCAGCGGCGGGTGTGCTGTGCCTGATAGCGCGAGCGATCACCATTGGTCGAGTAATCGAGGTAGCGTTGCGCATCAAACGGTGGCATCGGCGTCGCTAGCCACATTTGCGCATGCTGCAACGCGATGGCGGCTTCCGGCGTCTTTGCCCACGTCCCCCACCAGACGCGGTCCGCCGCCGGGCGTCCGATCCCGCAGGGTTGAGCGGGCAAGCGCTCCGCCTGATCCGCGGCCAGCATCGTGCCACCCACCGCCAGCCACGCCAGACCGCAAACCAGTGCCAGGGTTTTCATGACGTCTTTCTACGGCATGCCTGGCGGCCGGCTTTCAGCGGCTCAGTCCTCGATGATGACCCGGAAACCCACGTCATGCACCTGTTGATAGGGCGGGTAAGGCAAGCGCAGCGCGCTTCGCGCATCGACCGGGCGGCTCGCCCAGGAACCGCCCCGCGCCACCTTGCGTTCGCTTGGATTGGGGTCGTTGCGCCCGTCGCCGTCCACATACGGATAGGGCCGGTAGCTGGAACGCGTCCACTCGCTGACATTGCCGACGACGTCCTGCAATCCCCACGGGTTGGCCTCATACTGGCCGACATAGTCGACGATGAACCATTTGTCCTCGAAGCGCTCGTCGTGCAGCGGGAAGTTCATTTCCGGCGGATACGGGTTGCGGTGCATGATGATCGGTCCGCCCTCGAAGCCGACCGAATTCCACCGCGTCTCCCGGCCTGCCAGATTCGCCCATTTGGAAAAATCGTCGTTCACGCCGCCATAGAACATTTCGGTGCTGGCACCGGCTTTGGCCGCCCATTCCCACTGCGCTTCCGTGGGCAAAGTCACCCTGGCGCCAAGCCCCTTGCCCAGCCACGAGCAGAACTCAACGGCGCGATTCCAAGCAACTCGTGCGACGGGCTGGTTGGGATGAGTGGCAATGTAACCCGGGAAATTGTGGTCCTTGCCATGTTGATCGATATAGCGGGTGTCATGGTTCGGATCAAACGTGTGATACTGCGCGTTGGTGACCTCGGTCTGGCCCATCCAGAACGGCTTCGCGATGGTCACGATGCTGCGCGGGCATTCATCGGCATAGCCGTTGACACTGCCCATGATGAATTGTCCGGCGGGAATGCGCACCAGAGTCATCTTTTGGTCGTTGGAAAGCGCCACCTCCTTGCGGCCCGCGTCGGGGACCGGCGGGTTGGCCGCGGTTGGCAATGTTAGATCGTCGTGCGGCACGGATCTAACAACCTCCGGTTTCACATGGACAGGCACCGGACGGGCTTTCGTTGCCTCATCCGCCCGCTTGTATTCATCCTCGGGAGAGGTGTCGATATTGGCGAAAATTTTGGCCAGCTGGCAGCGCCTTTCCTTTTGCGGCTGGCCCTCGAAGGGCCCTGGGTTCCATTTGCCGACAAACGGTGCGTTGAGGTCGATCCAGGCATACAGCCGGTCCCAGGCCTCGGGGTCAAGCCGCACGCCGTAATGGCCCTTCCTGAGCATCTGCACCAGCGGGCTGGTGGAAACGTGATATTCCATCGGATTGAGAATCTCCATCTCGCTCTCGGGCCCCGGCCTTCTAACATATGGATGGATCGCCTTGTACATCTCGTCGGCATTGCGCATGGGCCATGGCTTCAGGCCGTCGCTGCGCTGGGATCCGTCATGACAACCCGCGCAGAACTGCTGTGCCACCGGAAAAACCTCGTGTTCAAAACCAAAGGGTCGAACATCACCATGCCAGGCCGTCAGCTTGCGGATCGGGCTGCGATCCGCCAGGGTTTGGCGGGGTGGGATGGACGAACTGCCGTCCTCATGGCATCCCACGCACGAGACGCGCTCGCCGGGCATGCCCACCAGCCATGAGCGCATGAGTTGCAGCGCGGCCCCGTCGCCATCCAGCGGCTGGAGTGAAACCGGCGTGTTGGACGGAATCTCAAAACAAGCCGAGCCGTCGGCCTCCACCGGCACCGTGCCGAGGATGCGCTTGATATCCCAGCCGGCCTCGACCCCCAGCGAGGCGTGGCCGCCGGTGCCGACGTAATTGAAGTGATAGGCAAACACGCGCAGCGACTTCACCGCGCCGCGGGGCACGCCCTTGAGCCCCGGGCCGTTGTAAATGTCGGCGATGTTCACGGTGGCGGTGGTGGCGGCGGGAGTGATCCGGTCGGGGATGACCGGCGGCCGCGGCCGCTCCTGCAGCATGACCGGCTCGAACATTGAGGCACCGTGGTTATCCTCCGCCAGCAGGGTCATGTTGTCGAACGTGTCCACCAGATAGACGCCCCATGGCTGGCCCTGGGGCTGGGCGCTGACCAGGAAGTATTTCTCACTCAGCGGCCAGGGATGGACGAAATACGGTTTGCCCTGCGCGTATTGATTGCCCGTGATCTGGTCGCAAACGTCGCCGACGACGGGTTTGCCCCAGCCGGGGATTTCCGCGACGCAGCCGGTCTGCTCGGCGGGGAGAACCTCGCTCATGATGCGCAGGAACGAGCCGGCCGGTCCCCATTCCTTGTCCTTGGGCGTGAACTTGAACGGATACTTGCGGGCGAGTGACGGATCAAAAATGACCAGCCGGCCCTTTTCCGCGACGTCGTGATGCCCGCTGACGATTCCAACAACTTTCTGCCTGCTGCCGGGGATGGCGCGCACTCCTAACAAAGCGGTCGGATAATACGAGCCGCTGCCGTAAAGCGCCAACTGCGAGGTGCCGTCCGGATTCATGGTCATGAGAATGCGCGAGTAGTAGTGCATCAGGTCGGAATATTCCCAGCGGGTGTAGAGGATGCTGCCATCGTTGGTGATGCTCGGGGTGTAATCCGAATCCTGCTCGAAGGTGAGTTGGCGCACGCCGCCCGTCCGTGGGTCCAGCAGATAGGTCTGCGCCATCGGGCGGCTGCCGTTCTCGCACGGCAGTGCCTGATAGGAAGCGGTGGAAAGCAACGCCAGCCGGCCATCCGGCAAATAGGTGGGGTCGAACCAATCGACATCCGGATAGGCGGTGGGAGACACTTGTTTGAGGCCGCTGCCATCCGTGTGGATTTCATACACGGCCCACTTGCGCTTGGCATCAAGACTGGAGAACAGCATCTTGGTGCCGGACCAATCGAGGTCCATGTCGCGCACGATCACGTCGCTGGCGGGCTTGTAGATGGTGTCGAATTTCGGGCTGCCGCGCAGGCCGCTGAGCACGACCACGGCATCGTCCCAACCGCTGCGGGCGATGGACACGTGACAGTGGGAGTTGAGACTGATGAATCCCTCGCCGCGCTGCCTGCGGATCATGAGGATCTTGTCGCCATCCAACAGCGGGTTGGCCAGCAACGCCATGCGCATGCCCTTGACGAGTGCTTCCGCTTCACTCAGCTGGGCCGGATCTCCGCTCTCAAGGGCGCGCTTGATGTCCGCTTGTTTGGCCCGGAAGGCGGCCAGCGTGGCGCGGTGGGCGGCACCATCATAGCGGCCCGGATAGCTTCGCGCCAGATCCTCAATCGCCCGCCCTGCGGCATCGGGGTTGATGCGCGCAAATTCGTTGCGCAGCTTGTTCACATCGGGTGCGCCGTGGCTGGGTGCCGCGAACAACAGCGCCATCACAAGGCACGGAATCAAGGCGGATAATTGGCTAGATATCATGATTGGGAGGATTGCCGGATGCTAGAGGTGCCTCCGCTACGACCCGCCGGGTGGCGACCTTTCAGAAGATAGGCGCGCGCTCGCCGCGCCGGCATTCCGACCACTTCCGTCATTCCTGCCATTGCGGGGTTGCGCAGCCGCTCCGGATTCGCTATGACGCAAGGCATGCAGTTTCATTCAGACCGCAGCCGTGCCGGGAAGCGGAAATTCGCCGCGATGGCGGCGGCCTTCGGCGGGGCCTGCTGCGGCCTGCTCACGCCCGTCGCCATCGCCGCCGGCACCGACGCTGAAACCCTGCGCGCCTGCCACAGCGTGCTGCGCCAATGCCAGGACGTCAACATCGAGGCCGCCCGCCTTGCCGTCGCCGACATGGCACAATCTTTTCCGGGCCGCTATGACGCCGCCACCCACCGGCAGGCGCTGGAGGATTTCATCCAACAGCGCACGGCCTTGCTCCAAGGGCTGGGCGAAGGCCGCGCCGACCAACTCGCAAGCGCCGGCCGCTTGCTAACAGGCGTGCGCGCCGCGCTGCTGGCCAACCCATTGTTAGACCGCGACCGCCTGCTCTATCTCAAACGCCGGTTTCCCGACCCCCAACAGGCGCGCCAGGCGCTGGGCGACGCCCTGGGCGTCGGCTCCCTCAACGCCCACACCAGCGAGACGATTGCCCGCGACGGCCGCTGGGACGACCAACTTGCCGTGATGTCGCGCCTGCGCGGCGAACCCGCGTCGGCCCCGCTCTATCAACCAGAGCGGGGCGAAACCCTGATCGACCCGGTGCTGCACTTCGATGCCCGCCACGTGCTGTTTGCCAAGCGCGGGGCGAAACAAGCCAACTGGCGGGTTTTCGAGATCGGCATTGATGGCACGGGCTTGTGCCAGGTGACGCCCGACGACGGCGGCGACGTCGCCCATTTCGATCCATGTTATCTGCCCGATGGGCGGGTGATCTTCGCCTCCACCGCGGTCTATCAAGGTTTGCCGTGCGAATTCGGCGGCCGCGACATGGTCTGCCTGTACCTGTTGGATCGGGACCGCGGCCAAATCCGCCAGCTCACCTTCGAGCAGGACAGCGACTGGTGTCCGGCCGTGCTGCCCAACGGGCGCGTGCTCTATCAACGCTGGGAGTACACCGACCAGTCCCACGCCAATTCGCGCATGCTCTTTCACATGAATCCGGACGGCACCGACCAGCGCGAGTTCCGCGGCAGCGGCTCGTGGTTTCCGGCGTCGTTTTTCTATGCCAAGCCGGTGCCCGGCGAGCCGAACCAAGTCATCGGCGTGGCCGGCGGCCACCACGGCACGCCGCGCTCGGGCCGCTTGCTCATCTTTGATCCCAGCCAGGGCCGCCATGACGCCGAGGGCATCGTGCAGGAAATTCCGGGCCGTGGCAAAAAGGTGGTGCCGCTGGTGCGGGACCGCCTGGTCGATGGTGTGTGGCCACAGTTTCTCATGCCCTGGCCGCTGAGCGCCAAGTATCATCTAACTGCCGCCAAACTCCGGCCCGACTCGCTGTGGGGGATTTACCTCGTGGACGTGTTTGACAACATGACGCTCATCCAGGAAGTCGAAGGTGCGGCGTTGCTCTGGCCCATCCTGTTGCAGCCCGCCCCGACGCCGCCGGCCATTCCCGACCGGGTGGATCCGCATAGCGCCGCGGCGACGGTGTTCATCACCGATGTGTACAGCGGCCCCGGGCTTAAAGACGTGCCGCGCGGCGCGGTGAAGAACCTGCGGGTCATCGAGTATTACTTCTCCCACCGCGGCTTCGGCGGCCTCTATGGCACGCTGGGACTCGACGGCCCGTGGGACGTCAAGCGCATCCTCGGCACAGTGCCGGTGGAAAGCGACGGCTCGGCCTATTTCAGCATTCCCGCCAACACCCCGCTGGCGATTCAACCATTGGATGAAAAGGGCCAGGCGCTGCAACTCATGCGCAGCTGGATGGTCGGCATGCCCGGCGAGGCGATCGCCTGCGCCGGTTGCCATGAACCCCAAAGCCAGGCTTCGCCTAACAAATCAAGCCTCGCCGCGCAGCGCGGCGTCGCGGCCATCGAGCCATGGCATGGCCCGGCCCGCGGCTTTGGTTTTGTGCGCGAAGTCCAACCCGTGCTCGACCGCTATTGCGTCGGCTGCCACGACACCGCCAAGCCCGGCCAGCCCGGCCTGAAGGGCGGCACCATGTTAGATGATTGGCAAACCCAACTGGCCGGCCAGTGGAGCGGTGGCGGCAAGTTCACCACGGCGTATTTTGAATTGCAGCGGTTTGTGCGCCGGCCCGGCATCGAGGGCGACCGGCGGATGTTCACGCCCATGGACTATCATTTCAGCAGCACCGAGCTGGGTCAGATGTTGCGCAAAGGCCATCACGGCGTGGCCTTGGACGCGGAAAGCTGGAGCCGCCTGACCACCTGGACGGATTTGAACGCGCCGTTTTACGGCACCTGGGGCGAAATCCCCCAGTTTTCCGCCGACCCGGGCGGCGCGGCGCAACTGGCCCGAGTCGGCAAGCGCGCGGCCGATCTGCGCCGTCTCTACGTACCCATGGGCCCGCATCCCGATTACGAGGCGATTCCCGCGGCCGACCCGTATGACACCACGCCGGTCAAACCCGCGGCCGAACCGGCGCCCCCCCCCGCCGCCGTGAGCCCC
>Ga0073936_10003952_pt1 | contig 20848 bp, 21 predicted proteins | sample AliMusrvi5mmetaG_FD_87041 | JGI IMG/M metagenome (GOLD analysis project Ga0073936, IMG submission 87041) | Freshwater lake bacterial and archeal communities from Alinen Mustajarvi, Finland, to study Microbial Dark Matter (Phase II) - Alinen... | ecosystem: Environmental > Aquatic > Freshwater >... | reverse complement strand
TCTAAGTGCCTTTATTTAAGGCCGTAAGATACTAAAAAAAGCAGTAAAGTACAAGGATTTGAACCTGTATTTTACTGCTTTAAGTTTAATAATTATGTCCGAGGGACTTTTTCAGTGCCCTCGGATTAACCGGGCATTTTTTTGTTCACAACATTTTGTTGTATATTCGACACTGATAGAACAACATTTTATGAGTATTGATTATCTTGTGATTGAAGGGAATATTGGAGCCGGAAAGACGACCCTTGCAACTATGTTGAGCGCTGACTTAAATAGTAAGCTGATTCTGGAAGGTTTCTCCGATAATCCATTTCTGCCTAAGTTTTACAGCGATCCCGCAAAATATTCATTCCCACTTGAGTTATCCTTTCTTGCAGAGCGTTACTCGCAGTTAAAGAATGATCTCGCAAACCGTGATCTTTTTCATAAACTTACGATCATGGATTACTATTTTATGAAGTCGCTCATATTTGCTCAGAATACCCTTGCACCCGACGAATATCAACTCTACCGAAAATTCTTTGATATCATTTACGAGCGTCTACCAAGACCTGACTTATATGTTTTTTTACATATGCCAGAAAATAAGCTAATCGAAAATATCCGTATGAGGGGTCGCGATTATGAACAATCAATAGATTCGCAATATCTAAGAACAATTCGGGAAGGTTATTTCAATTTTTTCTCTCAACAAACCGATTTTCCTGTATTGATCATTGATACCTCTAATATAGATTTCGTTAAGAATACAGCACATTATCTGCTAGTTAGAGATTTAATATTTAAAAATAAGTATCCAAATGGCATTAGCCGCGAGATTTTAAACGGTTAAATTAGCTTAAATCGTTTTCTTTACTGTTAAAAGATAGTAATTTTGTAGGTATAGCAATAAAGAATGACAATTTAATTTATCAAAAGGTTATTGTAATGAGAAGTTTTAAATTTAATTATTTGGTTTTATTCATTTTGGGTATCGCTGTTATAACGGGTTGTGCCTCCCTTAAAAAAATGAAAAAGGATGCCGGGAAAATGAGTTATTCTGTGGTGCCGGAAACGCTTGAGACAAACAACGGAAAAGTCGATATCGCATTGCAGGGACGTATTCCCGGGAAATATTTTCTGAAGAAAGCAACTCTTGTTGCAACTCCTGTTATTGTTACTCCTGAAGGCGAAAGATTCTTTGAGCCTTTCTATCTCCAGGGTGAATCTGTGAAAGCCAACAATAAAGCGATCAGCTTTAATGATGGCGGTAGTGTTACTTACAAAGGATCAATTCCGTTTGAGTATGCAATGCGTAAATCGGAACTTAAATTGAAGGTACGCGCAACTATGGGAAAAAAGATGCTCGATTTTGATCCGGTTAAATTGGCCAATGGCGTGATTGCTACTTCTACACTTGTGGATAATAGCCCTTTCACCATTATGGGATTACTGAAAAGCAAAAATGCGACAAGTGTTTATGATGCTTCAATTGACAAATTCCAAAGAATTATACCAGAAAAATATGTTGCCGACCTTATCTATTTGATTAATAGCTCAGAGGTACGCGGACAGGAAATGTCGAAAGAGGAGATTAAACAATTGAGTCAGTACATTTCTGATGCTTATAAAGCTGACAGAAAAGAACTAAAAGGTGTTGAGGTTTCGGCATATGCTTCACCGGATGGTAAATTGGATCTCAACACAAAACTTTCGGAGAAGCGTGAAGGGTCAGCAACAAAGGTAGTTGAAAATGATCTGAACAAAAATAAGGTAAAAACAGCTCTTACAGCTAAGTATACTCCTGAAGATTGGGATGGATTTAAGGAACTCATGGAAAAATCAACGATTCAGGATAAAGAATTAATTCTTCGTGTACTTTCGATGTATACCGATCCTGAAGTTCGTGAACGTGAGATTAAAAATCTTTCTTCGGCTTTTTCAGCTGTTGCGGTTGAAATTCTGCCAAAACTTCGTCGTTCAAAAATCACAGCTTCGATTGATCTTGTTGGACGTACAGATGAAGAGATCAGTGCGCTTGCAATCAACGATCCGGCAAAGCTAAACCAGGCAGAGTTGCTTTATGCTGCTACGCTGACATCCAATCCTCAGACTCAGAAAGTGATCTATACTAACTTCACTAAAGTATTTGCTGATGATTGGAGAGGTTACAATAACCTTGGTAGCGTTCTTTTCGTTCTTGACGATGTTGACGGTGCTTCGGTTAACTTTGAGAAGGCAGATAAACTCGATTCTAAGAATCCGATTGTACAGAATAACCTTGGATGCGTTGAACTCAAAAAGAAACATCTTGCAAAAGCCGAAGAACTATTTGGAGCTGCTACAGGTGCTGGTAAAGAGGTAAGCGATAATCTTGGAATCGTGAAAATAATGCAGGGACAATATGAAACTGCTTCAAAATATTACACCGACGATACTCAGAGTCCTGCTAATCGTGCCCTGGCCCAATTATTGAACAACGATAACAATGGCGCTTTGCGTACTTTAAACGCAGCTCCAATCGAATCAGGACGTATTTCGTATTTGAAAGCAATAGTAGGTGCCCGTACTGCCAAGACAAGTATGATGTACGAAAATCTTGGTAAGGCGATCAAAAAAGATGAAGCATATAAGGAATTGGGAAGGACCGACCTTGAATTCGCTAAATATTTCGAAGATGAAAACTTTAAGTTGATTGTGAAATAATGCAGCAATCAATCAATTATAAAAAAAAGGAGCTTAATAGGCTCCTTTTTTTGTCAAGCTTTTTTTATTTGTTTGTAATTATTATCTGAATAAGAAGGAATGGACATCCTATGTAATTGCCACGATAAAATGGTGCATTTCAACTTCCTTTTACCATTGCCCTGCTTCCTTCGGAAATTAAGTAATATTTGTATAAGTCTGCTGTAAGGTTTCTGTATTATTTATTACAGAAGCATTACACAAAGATTACAGAAACCTTACACAAACCATGGTTTCGGTATTGGGAAAACATAGTTTAAGCAATGGCTAAATTCTTTCTGGGTGGGGCGGGAAGATAATTTCGTGACATTTTAATACAATGAGTCGGTCGATTTGATGTGTGAGAATGCGCGACCTATTTGTTCTACCAACTTAATTGCATCTTATTTTTTTATCGCACTTGATCATTTTGAGATATTAACCTGAATCTGACCTAAAAATGAGAAGCAAATATAGGAAAAATGAGAAGTTAATAAGATTTAAGTGACTTCTGTTCAATAAACTGCTGCTAAGGCAGGGTTCTGAGAATAAGTTTTTAAAACCGTATTCAATTTATTAATCTTAGTACCAGATATAATCGCAAAATAAAGCATCCTTATTTCCTTATGTATTTGATATTAAGTCACTGCCTATTTCGAAATCTGGTTATTAGAATACGAATAAGTGAAAAACAGTTTTTTGAGGAGTTGCTTAAAAATGGAATACCAAATCTGGCAAATCGGAAGACTAAAAGCCTTATACTTCACAAGCATCACCCATACAATTCGGTCTAATTGAAGGCTCTTTCAATAATTTCATTCGGATTGATAGAAAATAGAGCTTACACCCAATGCAAATTCCGAATGCAGTCTCGAGATAGAGCAGAACCAAACAAATAATGCACAATCGGCAAAGAGGTTCAAAATAAGTTGCGTCTGTTAAAAGGAAAATAGACAAAACAAAAATTGCTGTAGATAAGGCCATTCCAAGGCTCCATGCGAATCTCTTTTGAACAGCTCCGATATAAAGAGGCGTTTGTTTTCTTACGAAAATCGATCCGATAAACATTGTAGGTGAATACCTGGGATTAATCAATACCGCTATCGAAAAGGAGAACAATAAGAACCCGCTGATATAAGGGAGAACGGAATAGTTTTTCAATATAAAACCGTTTATAAATGCCACAAGTCCAAAAAGAAACATGATGCCTGAATTTGCCCTCACCTGTCGTTCATTGAGGACTTTATAATTGATGCCATCTATATATTTTCCAAAACTTATCATCGCCATTTGATTGGTTTTCGTATTAATTTATATTTTCATATCATTGATGCAAAAGTAACCCAATATGATATTATTCCAAATCTGGCGGGAACATTAAAAAGCTCTTCCAAAATCAATCTGAAAAGCCCGGCAAGTCAATCAACGAAATATTATATCCGTAACTCCATAATTTTATTAAAAATGAATGAGGTTATGGATTTTATGGTTTTCTTTGATTATTGATAAGCAATAATATTCGCATCATCAATAATTGTTTGAGGATAAAATTCAAAATTTATATTTTTCAGATATGGTTTTCGAAGCAAAAATAGTCAAAACAAAAAACTGGAGAAAGACACCTTACGGTGTGATTTCTATGATTCTTCTCCCGATATCGATCATTGTAATATTTATTTTATCTCCGAAGATTATCTCCGAAAGAGATTACTTATCCGAATGGTTTGGTCAGAATCGCAGACCATTTCTGTGGCTCAATATTCTATTCTATATAAATGGCAATTTTGTTATGCTTCTCCAGCATCGGTTTAATTTCGAAACAATTGGGAAAGTGCAAATGAATAATGGGGGAATAAAAATCATAGAATCATCTGATTCAAGCTTTTTTAATATTCCGGAGATAGCAGAAATTCGTTTATATTATTACGGATATAAGTCTGTCTGGAAATCGTGGGGGAGGGGTAATCAAAATTTTATGACTGTGGTTGATCAACAGGGAAAAGAATGTGTATTCGAATTTTTTCTTAATTCATACGAGCATAAGAAGAACCTGATCGATCAGTTATTAAGTTTCCAAAAGCAAGGTGTCAAAATTAGACTTGATTATCTGAATCCTCCGAATGCTTATTATCCCAATGATATCGATTTTCTGGAACTAAAACTACAAGAGCGCTGGCCTAATAAATAGTGTTTGGATGCAAGCAGTAAAAAAAAAGTTCAGGCATTTTTCCTAAACTGCCTTCTTGATGAATTGTCTTTTTAACGCCAATCCAAATGGCTTTATTTCAAAAAGGTATTTCTGCGATAAAATTATGGTTTTTGAAATATTTTCAATGATCTTCGAATTTTTTCTTAAAATATCTGATATACACGAAGTAATTTTGTATATTTACTCCTATTCTCATCCATAGACTACTCCTTAATTAATACCTGCTGCTTTTTCATCTGGATATATCGTTTTTATAAATAGGATGGTTATTCAGGCAACCTACCAATAAACTTTCGCGTTTGGTAAAAACATTTAATGGGATGGCAATACTATTGCAAAAAAGTTTGATATGATCAGCCCAAAGTTGAATCTTTTACCGGTAAGATTTCTGTATATCCAGTTAGATTGATTTTAGACATCTGAAAAATTGTAAGTAATAGAATAGAAGTGATTTTATACAACCGAGGCATTCCGAAGGTTTCAATGCAGGTATTATTGATTAATTTCAGAATACATATATTTGTTATGATGGAATATAGTTTTATGATTTTTTTTATTTTAATTCTAATCACTGTTGTCCGGTTAAAATATTAACAAACTAAGATGTCGCAACTACGTTGCTTTTTCAATTCTATAATACATTTATCTACAAAGATATAGCAACTACGTTGCAAAAAAGGATGCTGCGTAGCAGCTTAATCTTTGTAGAAATAAATAAAATTGAAATAGTAAGCCACGTCGTGGCGGAATCTGTTTAAAGGCTTAATAATATTCATATTACAAGAATTAATTTAGTTTTACACGGACACTAATGAATTCTAATATTAATATTCCAAAATCAAATTCTATGAAGAAGTTCTTGTTTTCCACCCTTCATGTCACCCGCTTAACGGATAAGAACCTCTTTGGATTGGTCAAATCGACAATCGGTTTGGCTATTCCGGCAAAAGTAAATTTAGGCGATTTATCAAAAGCAACTTTAAATCAATTGATCATTGATTTTGAAAAATATGAGCAGGTACTGAAGAGACAGCAAAAAAGTGAATTATCCGACAGACTATCGCTGGCAGATAAAGATCGGAATGAACGCTTTACCGAAATCAAACGTAGTATTAATTTGCATCTTAAAGGACGTGACGCCATAAAGAAAGCTGTTGCTCAATCGCTCGAATGTTTTTTTAAGCCTTTCTGGAAGGTCGAAACTAAGCCAATGAATACCGAAACTGCTCTTTTGTCCTCATTGTTTGTAAAATACCATGCCAATATAGAACTCCAAAAGGCGGCCATCAAAATTGGTATTGATATTTTGCTTACTGAACTTGAAGGTGCTAACATCGCTTACGATATCATGTATCAACAGCGTTTGGGAGAGAATGCCGAATTGGCTGATGAATCTGCCAAAGAGCAAAGAAACAAGGTAATTGACGCGTATACTGAATTTTGTAATTCGATAGAGCAAGTTTCAAATTTCACCCCGAATGAATCGATTCTTGTGCTCTTTAATGGCATGGATGAACTTCGCATGGAATACAATGCATTTTGTCCAAAAGGGAAAAGATAAAGGAGAGGATGAACATGGAAAGAATAGTGAATAGGCATAAAAACGCTGAAAGAGGTGATCTTTAAAAGGCGGACAATGACCTTTGCTCATAAATTGAATTTATAATATCGGTCCTTGAGAAAATGATTTTCATTTTGAAACTTTTAACTTTGCAAAAAAATAAAGATGGATTTAGAGACTCGAAAAATAACATTTGTACAAGAATTTCTTAAAATTCAAAGCGAAGAAGTTGTTATTCGTTTGGAGAAATTATTGAAGAAGGAAAGGGAAAAAATTATCGAAAACGACTTGGTTCCGTTGACTTTGGACGAGTTTAATCAACAGATCGATCAATCTGAAAAGGATATTGAAAACGGGAGAATAATTGAAGTAAGAGAGCTTGTTAACTTAGTTGAGAAATAGAAGTATAAGTCTTTTGGTCAGCTGCTGCTTTCATGCAACTTGAACACAATTACAGTTACTATAAAATTAAGTTCTCTACTACAATTGCAAGGAAATCGATCAAAGCTATCATTGAAAAGACAATAATTCTCGAATTAAATCCAAAGGTTGGGACAATTGAACCACTCCTGACAGAAAGACAATATGAATATCGATTTCTTATTGAAAAGAATTATAAAATCATTTATAGGTATAGCGATCACAATGTCAAGATAATCTTAGTCTCCGATTGTAGACGGAATCCTGTGAAGCTTGAAAGATTAAGTGATTCAAGTTTGTAGGGCATTTCCCCAAACGTTTTACTTCTCAATCGTAATCCTTGCATCGACAGCAACAATCTTATTTCCGCTGCCCATCAATGGATTGATATCCATCTCCTTTATCTCAGTCGCAAACCTGAGCATCGATGATAAACGCACGATGATTTCAGCAAATTTCGTACGGTTGACACCCGGATTTCCCCTGAATCCTTTGATGATGGGGTAAGCTTTTAGGTTTCGGATCATCGATAGTGCTTCATCTAACGAAAGCGGGGCGAGTCCTGAAGTTACATCCTTAAATACCTCCACAAAAATTCCACCGATTCCGCAAAGAATCACATGTCCGAATTTGGGTTCATATTTTGCGCCTAAAAATAGTTCGGTACCTTGTGCCTGCTCGGCAATCAGCACGGCAGTTGTTTCAGGAATATTCATCATACGGTTAAATTCAAGTCGAACAGATTCGTCAGACCTGATATTCAGCGAAACACCACCCACATCTGTCTTGTGAATAGGGCCGACTACTTTCATTACGACGGGAAATCCTATCTCATGAGCCGCTTCAATGGCTTTCTCTTCTGTAGCAACAACACTTTCTTTGACGTAAGGGATGGATGCAGCGCTTAATAAGGCATGAATTTTATCGGGAGGCAATTGTCCCGATTCGCAACTTTCAATAATTCTGCGGATCATTGGTACATCAACACCTTCCAGCATCATACTTTCATCCGATGGGGCAGGAGTACGGTAAACACGTGTGAGTGCGCGCCCCAGTAGCACTTCGTCTGGAAAATTCACATTTCCATGTGATAGAAAATAAGCGAGATCCTTTTTTACATTCATTACAGATGGTAAAATCGGGTAGATTGGTTTCTTGCAGGTCTTCATTTTCTGGTCGAGCACCTCATAAACGTCTTTAACGGAGGTGAGTCCCGGACTTCCGAATATAACAGCCATTCCGTCTATCTCTTTGAAGTCATTTTCGCATGCATCAATGATATCGCCCAATTGTTCTGCAGTTCCGGTGGCTAAAAAGTCGACTGGATTTTCGACCGACGAACCTGCAAATAGTTTTTTACGTAGTTGGTCTTTTGCCGGAGAGTCGGCGAGATGTGGAATATTCAAACCTCCCGCTTCGAGGGCGTCGGTCAGCATCACCGCGGGACCCCCTGCATGAGTGATGATGGCCATGTTTTTCCCTTCGAGCTTCTTGTTCATGAAAATCCCGGCAACAGTTGTCAATTCTTCCCTTCCATAACATCTCACAATCCCCGCTTTACGGAAAAGCGCTTCGACTGCTGAATCCGAATTCGCCAATGCTCCTGTATGTGATGAGGCTGCACGGCTTCCTGCCGACGAACTGCCTGCTTTTATAGCTGCTATTCTGAATCCTTTGTTGACGAGCGAACGGGCATGGTATAGAAACTTATCGGGATTAGCGATCGATTCGATATATAATAGTTTAATACGCGAAAAGGATTCCTCTTCGTCATTTTGGTTCCAATATTCCAATACTTCTTCGACACCAATCTGCGCAGAATTCCCAACAGAGATCACACGCGAGAAGTGCAAACCTTTCGGGATGGCCGATTCCATAATAAATACAGCAGTCGCCCCCGATCCCGAGACAAAATCACATCCACAGCTTTCAAGTTTTGGGATGGGCGTAGTAAAAACACCTGCATAATTGGGGGTAAGCACTCCAATGCAATTGGGTCCGATCAGGCAGCCCCCGGTTTTATTTACACTTGCAACCATCTGTTTTTCTAATATTTCACCTTCAGCCCCCATTTCACTAAATCCACCCGAAATCACGATAAATGCACGTACATTCTTTTGTGTGGCGAGTTTTTCGACCATTTCGGGACAACTTTTAGCCGGGATAGCGAGGATGGCGAGGTCAATATCGGGTAAATCATCAAAATTATTAATGGTAGTAACTCCCTGTATATTTGTGTCGCTGGGATTAAAGGCAAACAACTGTCCTTTATATTCGTGTTCAATAAGGTTTTTAAGGATTTTCCCTCCAGGCTTGGTGATATTATTAGATGCACCTACCACTACGATACTTTCGGGAGCCAGCAATTGTCTGTTTAACATGATTTTCTATCCGATTAATTATTCCGGAATCAAACATACTCGAAAATTAGACAATTACAAATGAATTGGATCAGTGTTACAGAAAAAAGATAAGATCAAAAGGTCGCTTTCAATATCCAAATTCCAGATCTATTCTTCCAATTAACTCAACTGCTGACCAGCACAATCTCCTGAAAAGCCTCCCTGTATAAACGGTTGTTTTCAATTACTTCCTCATGTGTTCCCGAAGCAGCGATCTGCTTGTTTTCAATAACATATATATAATCTGTATGTCGCGCCAGTTGAACACGGTGCGTGACAAAGATGACCATCATCTCTTTTTTCTTCTGCTTTAAAAGTTTTAATACAAACTGCTCAGTTCGGCGATCCATTGCAGCGGTTGCTTCATCCATCAATAGAACCTGTGGCTTTTGATAAAGTGCGCGTGCCAGCGCAATCAGCTGTTGCTGTCCGCCCGAAAGGTTTGTGCTGTCTTCGCTCACAATGGTGGCATAAATAGAAAGGGTTTAATGATTAGCAAACTGCATAATAATCAAATATCCTTTGTGAAGAAATCTGCCATTAGTTCGGCCTGTTTTAATACTGTCTCAATTGCTTTTGCCTGTTTGTCCGGAGGATAACCCCATTTGGTAAGTGTCCGTTTTACAATTACCATCAATCGTGCTCTTGCGCTTTCCCTGATTGTCCAGTCAATTGTAGCATTAGCTCTCACTTTGTCTGTGATTTCCCGTGCAATATCTTTTAACTGATCATCACCCATAATATGCACAGCGCTGTCGTTTACTTCCAGAGCATTGTAAAAGGCAACTTCTTCCTTTGTCAACCCAAGGCGTTCACCCTCTTTGTCGGCTTCCTTAATTTCTTTTGCAATGTTGATGAGTTCCTGAATGATTTCAGCCGTTGTCAATAGATTATTTTGATACCGCTTGATGGCAACTTCAAGCATTTCCAATAACTTCCTGCTCTTTACTAAATTGGTTTTGGAGCGGGTTTTGATTTCATCGTTCAAGAGCTTCTTTAATAGTTCCAACGCCAGATTCTGATGTTTCATCCCTTTTACTTCCAAAAGGAATTCGTCTGAAAGAATCTCTAAGCCCGATATTTCAGGTTTATCTATACCGGCGGCTTCGAAGATGTCAATAACCTGATCAGAACTCAATGCTTCATCAACTATTTGTTTGATGGCTGTCTCGATTTGAATATCAGATTTACCAACTCCGGTTCCTTCAAATTTAACGAGTCGTGATCTTACGGCCTGAAAGAATGCTACATCATCTTTTATTTCCAGCGCCCTTTCATGTGGAACGGATAGCGCAAAAGTCTGACTTAACAACGATACTTCACGAATAAAACGAGCCTTGCCATCTTCCAAACCTAATATATGTTCTTCAGCCTGAAGAATAATCGATAGTTTCTCTTGTGCATTTACCGTAAAAAACCGACGGTAATTAAACCGCAGACTATTTGTGTAATAAGCTTGCGGTTCTTCGGCTAAAATATCTTTCTGTGTTTTACTCCCTTCATCGAATAATTGAGTAACGATTTCAAGTTTCTCATTCATCAATTTAATCGCCCTTTCAAGGTTGACAGTTGGTTCCCCTTGTCCGCCAGCATCCGAATAAAATGAAAGCGCTTTCTTTAAATTGGAGGCAATTCCCAAATAATCGACAATTAAACCGCCTGGCTTATCCCTGAATACACGATTCACCCTTGCAATTGCCTGCATCAAGTTATGGCCTCTCATTGGTTTGTCAATGTACAAGGTGTTCAGACATGGAGCATCAAATCCGGTGAGCCACATATCACGAACAATCACCAATCGTAAAGAGTCGGCAGGATCTTTCATCCGATCGGCCAGGTTTCTTCGTTGCTGTTTGGTGGTGTTATGCCTTTGCAATTCGGGGCCATCGGCACTTGTCGAGGTCATTACAACCTTAATAAGTCCTTTGCTCAAATCGTCATCGTGCCATTCGGGTCTTATGGCAATGATCTCTTTGTATAAATCGGCTGCAATTCTTCTGCTCATTGCAACAACCATTGCCTTACCATCAAAAACGATCTGGCGTTGCTCAAAATGATATACAATATCTTTGGCCAAGTTTTTTATCCGGTCTTCATTTCCAACAATTGCTTCCAGCTTTGTCCATTTTGCTTTGGCTTTCTGTTGATCAGTAATCTCTTCGTCAAGTTCTAATTCTGCATCAAATTCCTCGATCAACCGTTTACCATCTTCATCCAAATTCACTTTTGCCAAACGACTTTCGTAATAAATACGCACCGTTGCGCCATCGGCAACAGACTGGGCAATATCATACACATCAATATACTGGCCGAATACCTGCGGTGTGTTGATGTCAGCGCTTTCGATAGGCGTTCCCGTAAAGCCGATATAGGTTGCATTGGGCAAAGCATCACGCATATATTTAGCAAAGCCATAGGCAATGCGTTCGCCGATCTTCTCCTTGGTTTCCTTATCAATTACCTGTTTAATGGATGCTTCAAAACCGTATTGAGTACGGTGTGCTTCATCCGCAATTACTACGATGTTTCTTCTCTCCGAAAGCTGGTCGTAAATCGATTTCTGATCTTCCGGGAAAAACTTTTGAATGGTCGTAAACACAATTCCTCCGCTCGCAACTTTCAGCAGCTCTTTTAAATGATCACGGTCTTTTGCCTGAACGGGTTCCTGCCGTAACAATTGTTTTGAATCTGCAAACGTATCAAATAACTGATCGTCCAGGTCGTTTCGGTCTGTAATAACGAGGATGGTTGGATTCTCCATTTCGGGCGCAGTAATCAGTTTTCCCGAATAGAAAACCATGCTTAAACTTTTGCCAGAACCTTGTGTATGCCAGACAACGCCTCCTTTTTTATTTCCATGGATTCCCGATGCAATTATTGTAGACTCAACCGCCTTATTAACTGCATAATATTGATGATAGGCTGCCAATTTCTTGACCGTCTCAATTTGTGTAATCCCGGTTTTTGCATCTTCCTTTTTGCTCTTTTCAAAAACAATAAAGTTGCGGGTCAAATCTAAAAGGGTCGATGGAATCAACATCCCTTTAAGTAATACTTCCAGTTGCGGACGGAAACGCGATGCCTCTTTTTTGCCGTCGGTTGTCTTCCATGTCATAAAGCGACTAAAGCCCGCCGAAAGACTACCTGCTTTACATTCGTGCCCATCCGAAATAACACAGATAGAATTGTAAGTAAACAGACCTGGAATGGTGGCTTTGTAGGTTTGAATCTGATCAAACGCTTTTCGCATTGTTGCATTTTCGTCTGCCGCATTTTTCAACTCCATCACCACCAAGGGAATTCCATTGATAAAAAGCAAAACATCAGGCCGTTTATTCTGATTCTTCTCAACGATGATAAATTGATTAACCACCAAAAACTCGTTATCCAACGGATGTTCAAAGTCTACCAAAGCCACCTCATAGCTGCGTTCAAAACCATTTTGCTGATAGGGAACCTTTACCTTTTCAACCAACAAATGATGAAATGATTCATTGTTGTACAACAACTCGGGCGAATAAATCTGCAAAACTTTCTGTATCGCTTGTTCTTGTGCATCTTGCGGGATGTCCGGATTTAAGATGGCAACAGCTTTACGCAATCTTCCTTTTAAAATAATCTGCTCAAAATTCTCCCTTTCAGCCTGTTCTGCACCGGGGGCAATCGCCAAACCATGAATATAACCCCATCCCATATTCTGCAGGGTTTCTATGGCAAAGGATTCGATTTGGTTTTCGGTAATAGGTTTCATAGCGTTGGTCTAAAATAATGACAATTGTTGAGTGTCGATTTTGGGAGGGTAAAATGTACAAATGATAATAAACGGATTAGGTGCAACATTATGAAATTGCTTGGTCGTTCCCAAAAAGAAATGCAAATCGCGCTGATGACACATATAATCTAAAAACTTTTCTTTCACTTTTTTGCAGGCTTCTTGCTCATCACCATTGGCTTTACTCAAACAGTTCCAGTAAAGCATCCCTAATTCCCAATCTTCGATCATCAACTTCCGTTCAATTCCGTCTTCTGTAGTAAAAATATAGGAGAATTTATAAGGTAATTTTTTTACGACTTTAAAAAACTGTTTTGTTGCTTCCAAATCAAACAAACTTCCTTGCGCCTGATTGGCATACACTACATCTAATTTCTTTTTATCCCATTCCCGATCGCAGGACTCCCAAATAAAATCCAACACTGCACTAGGTTTTAATACGGCAAGTGATGTGCTTATTTTTGAATTTTTGGTTTCTGCTATTAAGTCTGACATATTGGTGTGCACACAGCCAAGCGTAAGGTTTTTACGTGCTGTCCAATCTCTTTTTGAACCTGTATCAACCTTATCCAATATCCGGATTTCTTTGTCCAAATTAGTAGGGCGATAACTTTCGGGGCGATAGTCAGATGTGTTTTTTACCAAATCCATTTCAATCCAATGCCATTTTTCGTAACGATTCTGATAATCGAGTTTACGGAAAGGAATGGGAAAAATGCGAACCCAGGAACCATCTTCACGAAAACCAGCAGTACAAACCAACTCATCATATTTTTCCGACAAAGTGGGATAGGTTTTCACAGTGATGAGGACTTTGGTTAACGCCATTTTACAAGGGTTTAAACGTGTAGTTTATATCGGGCAACTGCATTAATGCTTTTGCAACGCAGGAGCGATGGCATTGATGCGGATTTTTCTCGAAACAGGTAACTGCAACTCTCTTATCACTTTCAAGTAATGCCCTAACTTTTAGCAATGCAGGGTGATTCTCTATCAAAGTAGTTTTTTCGTAACGCTCGAATAGTATATCATAATCGGTTTGCGAACGCAAATCGAGCCGCTGTTCCGATTCAATTCCTAACTCCGGCACGTGTACATATTGAATACCAACTCCTACACACGCTTTTTGTAATTGGCTTTTCGAGAATCCATATTTCTGACTGTACGCATTTTTCCGAACATCACACAGAACATGCACATCGTTAATTATCAACTTGTTTATATAAGTTTCAAGTGTAATTCCTTCGTAGCCGATACTAAATAACTGTGGTTCTGTAAACGTGCGTTTTTGTTTTTCTACCAATGTCAACTCATCTTTGGTGAGTAGTTCTTTTGCAATCGCGCTATTAATAGCAAAATAAGGATACTTTTGGTAGGTGTGGCGGATCAAATCCGTTTGACTCAATCTGCCGAACTCTTCTTTTACGTCGAGTAGCGCTTGTCTGTCGAACATATCCAGTAATGCCAAATATTGCCCTGTTTGTTTTAATTTTATAAATATGCCGTTTTGTTCTTCGGCCATTTCAAGATAACCGTATTTTTCCATGGTTGACAAATCCTGATTTGCCTGAAACGAAAAACAGCCGTAACGGTAAGGTATAAAGTCAAAGGATTTAACCATCTGAGCACGGGTAAACAGGAACAGGTATTTCTGCAAACTTTTTGCAGTTAATTGCCCGTCAAACACTTCGAGTAAGGCTAATAATATTTTTCGTCTGTAATATAACATGTTCCAAAGGTACGGATTTTTGGCCATTGCCCATCTTCACACATTGTCTGAATTAAGATTTTCAGGATTCAAGGATTTTATGATTTTAAACAAATTTCTCCTATCATCCTTTAATCTTGAAATCCTAATTCAGACATCTTTCACCCTCACCTCCCCACTCATCAACTTCGGCAATAGCGTATCGCGAAGTTGTGTAAGGGTGCGGATTTGGGTTTGATTAATTTCAATCTTACTTATTATTGTGTTGAATTCTATCTCATATTCATCAATTTTAGCTTTTGGAGGTATCTTAAATGAAATGCCTTTGAGACCTTCAATTGTCAAAGCTTCCTGAGTACTTCCAATTGTTATTGCTGCTAGTTCTTCTTGTCCTATTTTTGAAATCAACCATAAATAAACAATGGAGCTAGGTAATCCTTTAAAGTCTTTGAACCAAGTCAAATTTCCATCTTTAAAATAAAACTTATCGGTTTTTCTTACTCTATAAGCAACACCTAAAGTGCCCACAGAAGTCATAAGGATATCTCCTTCTATTGGCGAACCAAATTTATTGTTTATCTCATCAAATCTTTCATTTGAAATATAAAGTTCGCTATTCGTCGCTCCTGCATTTCTTAATTCAATAATTTCCTTACTTCGATAAAATGGAATACCAGATGAAACGTACTCGGAATAAAAAATTCTTTTACTCGAAGTGATTGTAAGCAACTCTCCAATTTTCTTCTTTTCCCAACTATCCTCCGCTTCCTCCACAAACCACTGCCTAAATAGCGTTTCAGCCAATTGTTCCAGGGTTTTATTTTGGCGGTGTAGTAGGTCTATTTTGTCATCTAAATTACTGAGTATTGTTTCAATTGTCTTCTGTACAGAGAGCTTTGGAATAGAAATTTCAATATCACTAAGAATTGTAGTATTAATTGATGGCATTGTTGCACCTACCGCAATTCTTCGAATCATCTCTTTAAAATTTTCTTGCCCAAAATAGAAAGACAAAAATTTGGGGTCGACTTTTTCTTTGTTTACTCTTACTCTTAAACATCTTCCTGAAAACATCCACCCGTCTTCTTTATCACTTACATATGCTCTTCTGTCGACAGAACCAACACGGCTAAACACAATATCACCTTCTTTTAAAGTATATTTAATTAGTCTTTGCTTATCATCCCTGCCAACAAGAGGCAGATTGTTATGTATAATTCTATTTTCTCCTAAATGTTCGACTGTAATTATTGGTGTACCCGATATTTTATAATCACTCATATGTAACTGGCTACCAAATGGTCCTGTTTGAATATCAGCAACATCTCCCAACTTAAACTTTTCCCATTGATTCATAATTAATCGATTGGGTTTTTGTTTTCTCCAAATAGGTCAATAGCATCAATCGCATCTGAATCATTGCTCTCATCATATTCGCCATCATACCAATGGGAATTTTCATTGGGTTTTATTTTTACAGATCTTAATTTCAGAATGTCGTTGTAACCATCTTCATAACCTCGTATAACGATTTTTGTATCGGGAGGGTATGTTTGCAATTGTCTGATTAATTCATCTGCTGTCATATTTTTTCTGGCATTAAAATTTTTGATAGGTTCTCCGCAATTTTCCTGTTTAATTCTGCTTCTTCAGCTATCTGTTTTTCCAGTTCTTCCTTCAACATATTAAATCGTTCTTCAAAAACAAAATCATCCTCTTCGTCAGCCAGTCCCACATATCTGCCGGGTGTTAAAACATAGTTTAGTTTCCGGACCTCATCAATTGTAGCGACTTTGCAAAAACCTGCCACGTCTTCATAATCGGATGCTGTACCTGTCGAAGCCCGCCAGTTGTGATAAATGGCCGCGATTTCTTCAATTTCACCGGTTTGTTCTATCCCTGTTTTTTCAAGAAAATATTGCTGGTCGGTAAGTACCCTGTTCTTTCGGTTGATCAGAACCCCCTTGTTTCTGGCATCAATAAAGAGAATTTCGCCTTTTCTTAATTGTTTGTTTTTCTTTAGAAACCACAAACAGGCAGGTATTTGAGTATTAAGAAACAACTTAGTTGGAAGGTTTACAATACATTCCACCAAATCATTCTCAATTAATGCTTTTCGGATATCTCCTTCACCAGTAGTATTTGTAGTCAATGCGCCCTTCGATAAAACAAATCCCGCTTGTCCGGTTGGTGACAAATGGTATAAGAAATGTTGGATCTATGCATAGTTGGCGTTTCCGGCTGGCGGAACTAATTTTTCTCCCAAAACAGACCACCGCGCATCCTCACGCAACAATTCCCCACTCCAGTCACTATCGTTAAATGGCGGATTGGCAATAATATAATCGGCTTTTAAATCTTTATGCAAATCATTTAAAAACGAGCCTTCGTTGTTCCATTTGACATTGCTGCTGTCGATCCCCCGAATGGATAAATTCATCATCGCCAAACGCCATGTGGTTTGGTTGCTCTCTTGTCCGTAAATTGAAATGGGATCTGTGGCATTATGTAGAGACGTTTTTGCGGCCCCCTTCTTCCGGTAATGGTCCTGGTGTTTTTTGATAAACTTTTCACTCTGAACAAACATTCCACCGCTACCGCAACATGGGTCGAAGACTCTTCCTTCGTAAGGTTCAAGCATCTCAACCAACAATTTCACGACACTTTCGGGCGTATAAAACTGACCACCTTTTTTGCCTTCGGCCAATGCAAATTCACCCAGAAAATATTCGAATACCTGCCCCAATAAATCTTTGCTTTGTGCTTCTTTCGTTCCCAAAGTTGCAGAACCAACAAGGTTTACGAGTCCGCCTAAGCTCGTTTTATCTAATTTCTCCTGGGCATAAACCTTTGGCAGCACACCCTTTAATGAAGTGTTGTCTTTTTCGATGGCGTCCATTGCATCGTCAATATCTTTGCCAATTGTAGGTTGTGTTGCTCTGCCTTGTATCCACTTCCAGCGTGCGGAAGGTGGCACATAGAAAATCTTCTTTTGCTTGTATTCGTTATTGTCTTCGAGATCGGCATACTGATCATCCTCATCAACGGGCTTAACTGTTCCCGCTTTTACCTGTGCCAGATAATTGTAGTGCTCCTCAAATGAATCGGATATATATTTCAGGAAAATCAAACCTAAAACTACATGCTTGTATTCCGCAGCATCCATATTTTTCCGGAGTTTGTCGGCTGCTTTCCAAAGTTTTTTAACCAAAGGTTCTTCCTCTTCTGTCTTTGCTTTCTTGGCCATTCTGTTCTGTTCAGATTGTAATTATTTAAAGAGTGCTAATTTAAGGTTTAAATTGTCATTATTATCATCAATTGCAATGGTTTCTATTTAAAAAAACTTGGCTGATTTTAATCAACCGTCAAGATTAATGCTCCAGATGACGAAGCCAACCCTATTTTATACAAGGCCGATGCTCAGAGAGACTAAGCCGACCCTATTTTATACAAGGCCGATGCTCAGAGAGACGAAGCTGACCCTATTTTATACAAGGCCGATGCTCAGAGAGACGGAGCCAACCCTATTTTATACAAGGCCGATGCTCTGAGTGACTAAGCTGACCCTATTTTATACAAGGCCGATGCTCAGAGTGACAAAGCCGGCCCTATTTTATACAAAACCGATGCTCAGAGAGACGAAGCCAACCTTATTTTATACAAAACCGATGCTCTGAGTGACAAAGCCGACTCTTTTTGATACGAGTACGATGTTGTGAGTTTTGGAACAAGTTACAAATTCTTAAAAACAAAATGCCCTTCCAGCGGGATTGGCTACCTTACCGGAAGGACATTCTTTATTTTCAAGAACAAATGTCTATTTTGAATCTTTGAAAGCGTTATTGGTTTTAATATCACCAGGAAAACGTGACTGTAAATCGTCATAAACATTTTTCATCCCTGGCTCACCAGCTTTTGTTGCACCTTTTACGGCATTGTAAAAGATCAGTGCAGCAGTGTAGGCTTCGCTACCCGCCTGCAGGGTCGTATCATTTAATTTTTCAACCCTCTGCTGAACAGGAATTAGAACTTTCCGTAAATCAGTTACGGCAATTACATCTTTTTCAAAATCAGCCATATCAAGGAACCCGGGAACTACTTTAGGGTTCTGTTTGGCATACTCAACGCATTTGTTCCAAATGCCACTGTTTTGTCACCCATCTTTGGCAACGCATTCCTTTCTCTTTAAGATTAATAAGCTCCGGCAGGTTTTGCAGGAGGAGGGTAATGGCCTGTTGAATGTTAGCGTTGGCCTCTTCACTAATTGTAACTGAAACTTTGTTGTCCATAATTTTTAATTTTAAATTGTTGATATTATGAATTATTCCAATTGTTACACCTGATTTTATCCGAACGAAATTCTGAATCTACTTACTAAGATATGCCTGGATCTTTCCAAACAGCCCCATGCCCCATACCTGCGCGCTTTGCATCGATTCAACTGTAATCAAAGGGGTTTTTTCTGCAAATTTTTTGCCGGCAGGGGTCTCGTAAAAAGCAATAACGGCTTTTACCTCGTCCTGCGTAAAATACTTTTTATAAACGGGAACCAACTGTTTGTGGAGTTCGGCTACCTCAACATCGAACACCTCTTTTTTTACAGCGGCCCACTGCTCGTCGGTCACGCCGGGTTTAACAGATTTAAACTGCATCACAATCTGTGAAAACATGGCCCCGGCAGAGCCGTTCAACTGTTGCATTTTAACAATGTCGGCATCGAAAGAATCGGCTTGCGCTTTTACGGTAACAGCAGCGACCAACAGCACTGCCAGACAAACTAGACTGCGAATTTTCATAATAATGTATTTTAAATTTTGTGTAAAATTTTTTGCAATGAGTGCCACACGGTGGCACTCATTGCAAAAAGTAAAATATTATTTCAGTTTTTTTCAAATTTGAAACTTTTGTCTCTCGTACAAAAGAAAATTTGCAGCCCCTTTCCTTTCAGAAAATCGAGGTCTCTAAATAGTGTCTGGCGCGAAATACCCATTTTTTTGGAAAGTTCTTCGGCAGTTCCCGTTTTAGTGCCATTGATCAGCCAGACTAATTGCTCAATTCTTGTTGTTTGTGTTTCGAAACTCATCTCACCAGGATTAGGTTATAAATTATTAAAATCATAATTATATATTAATAGGTATAGGCCGCCAATTGTTACATGAAAAACGGAACTATTTTTTACGCAACAGAACTATTTAATGGTGGGAATATAATGACATATTTTTCTTCTTTGTGTTAGTCGGCTGACGGATGGCGTTTTTGCGCGAACTGGTCATTTATATCACGCAAAGCAAAAGGTGAAAAAATATGGCCATTCAAAAAGTAAGACTTATTGAATTCCTGTTAGTTAATTACTTTTTCAATGCGGGAATTGTAAAGTTTGCCAGTGATTTGTTTAAAAATTTAAATATAGGCCGTAGGAACGTAGGAATCGTAGGAAAATACCTGTTTTTCAATTGATTTCCTACGACCCTGCATTCTTATATATTTATCTGTATTACAATGGAATATATCAATTTTACTACAGTTTTCCTACGTTTTCAATATCTATATAATCGTTAGATAATCAGATGTATATAGCGTTTTTCCTGCAGTTTTCCTACGATCCTACGATCCTACGGATTAATTTAATCTCCAACTGATTCTAAAGGTTCTTTACGTACCTTTTAAGCCTATTGAAATTCAGCAGTATAAGTCGGGTTTGAGTGATTTTTTCACAGTTTTCAAACTTCCTACGTTTTTCCTACAGTTTTCCTACGTTCCTACGGTATTCCGACGGATGCTACATGTTTTGTTTAATTGTAAAGGTTCTTTATCCGATGCGCACCCAGCGATAATAATGAATGGAATCGATGACCCTATGATATCAATTTGTTTTCATTGAATAGGTTTAAGATCGCGGTAAAAATATGGGCGACTTTGATTAGATACCCATATTTTGATGGGCTACACTATTTGATTAAAATATATTCCCGCAATTTATTTTCTACTTTTGGGCGATGGAAAACGGGGTACAGAAGATATTTGTCTGGTGTAATTTTTCGGAAGGGATGGACGATGCAATTTTACATGGAAT
>Ga0073936_10003947_pt1 | contig 20863 bp, 17 predicted proteins | sample AliMusrvi5mmetaG_FD_87041 | JGI IMG/M metagenome (GOLD analysis project Ga0073936, IMG submission 87041) | Freshwater lake bacterial and archeal communities from Alinen Mustajarvi, Finland, to study Microbial Dark Matter (Phase II) - Alinen... | ecosystem: Environmental > Aquatic > Freshwater >... | reverse complement strand
TTCGGACGGCGTCTTTTGCTTCGTCATGCCAATGGCTTACTAAAGGAAAGCGCAAATGTCTCTTCATTTCTTGATAAAGTAACCAACCCCAGCGGCTTGCCTCATCCAGATGAAAAAACCCTGTCCAAACGCCTGGGCAATGTCGGTGTCTTGCGCCGTGGAACTCACCGAAACATGGATCTCGGGACCCAAACGGCGTAACCAGGTTCGCAGGCACTCACAGTCGTGCTAACGACTCTGCCGTTGCCTCCACACTGCTCTGCGGTTCGAGGTTAACCCATGTCAACTGGAGCTGGCGTCGGAACCAGGTCCTTTGCCGTTTGGCAAACTGCCGCGTGCGCGCCTTAACCAATTCGATCGTCTCCGGCAGCGAGCGCTCGCCGCGCAAATGCTCAGCGATCTGCCTGTAGCCCAGAGCCTGCATGGCGGTCTCGTTTTGGGCCAGACCTCGCTGCAAGAGTTGCTCTGTTTCAGCTACCCAGCCCTGGCAAAACATCGCGTCCACCCGCGCTTCGATGCGCAGGTGCAAATCCGCAGCGGAGCGAGCGAAGCCGAAATAGAGGGACGAAGGTAGAGGGGCGAGGGGCGAGCGCTCCCAATTAGAGCGCTGAGCGGAGAAAGGCTTGCCGGTCAGCCGGATGACTTCGAGAGCGCGGATAACCCGGCGGGGATTCTGTCGATCGATTCGTTCGTAGGTCACCGGATCATGCTCCGCCAACTCCCGCAGGAGATCAGGCAGTGGCGTGGATTTGAGGACCGCCCGCAACGCTGCATCTGCTGCAGGCGCCTCGCACAATCCCTCAAGGAACGCCTTGAAATACAACCCCGTCCCGCCGCACAGGATCGGTACCCGGCCCCGGCTCTGGATTTCGGCAACCACCAAGCTCGCCCGGCGGACGAATTGAGCGACGTCGAACTCCTCGGTCACATCCACCACGTCGATCAAGTGATGGGGCACGCGGGCACAGTCAGCAGGCGATGGCTTGGCCGTGCCGATATCCAAGCCGCGATAGACTTGCATGGAATCGACCGACACGATCTCCCCGCCAAGCCTCTCGGCCAGCCGCATGGCGATCTCGGACTTGCCGACCGCCGTCGGCCCAGCGAGCAGAAGCAAGCGAGGGCGACCGATGCGAAATGCCGACGGAGATTCGGACTCGGCTGCCATCGGCTTTTCCCGGTCCTTTATCCTCGCTTGATTTCCGTGTGCGGTAGCATGCCCAGGAGGACCAGGCCAGCGATGAGGGTCAGGATGCTGACCAGGTGCGCCGGGGTGGCCCAACCGCCCAGGTAATGCTGGTGCTCGGGATAGTCGCCGCGGAACATCTCCACAAAAGACCGCAGCAGGGCATAGCTCACGAGGTAAACGCCGAACACCTGCCCGTCGAATTTCTTGCGCCGATACAGCCACGCCAGGAAGACATAGAGGCCCAAATTCAGGAGCGAGTCATAGATCTCGGTTGGATGGACCGGAAAAGTGGGCGGGTTAAGTGGATTGTCTGCCGGGAAGCGAATGGCCCAGGGTAGATTGCAGGCACGACCGTAGCAGCAGCCATTGAGCAAGCAGCCGATACGCCCGAAGACGTAACCCAAAGCAATGCTCGGCGCGACTATGTCGGCCACCTTCCAAAGCGGTAGCTTCTTCAGGCTGGTGTATAAGATGCACGCCAGCGCCGCGCCAACCAGCCCGCCGTAAAACACCAGTCCGCCTTTCCACACCATGAAAATCTCAGCCAAAGGCTTGCCTTCAAAGAACTCATGCCAATACGAAATGACGTAAAGTGACCGTGCGCCAAGGATGGTGCCCACGATCAGCCACGGGCCCAGATCAACGATCGTTTCCGGCGCTACACCCTCGCGCAGACCGCGCCTGCTGGCCGTCCACAGGCCGACCAAAAAGGCGAGCGCCACCGTCACCCCATACCAATGGAGTGAGAACGGGCCCAGTTGAAGCGCAATCGGGTGCACTGCTGAGAGCTTAGAACCGAATGGTGAGTGTTGGAAACGAAAATGTCGCTCCCGTCCAAACGCGTCAGTGATGGCGGGAAGAGGTAGGGCGGGCAGTCCTCTGCACGCCGCCACATGCGCATGATCACGGCCCGGCGTGTAAACGACTGCCCGCCCTACCCGCCCTGACGGAGGCCTCACCCCCAGTCAGTTCCCGTTCGTAACGACCGAGCGCGGTGGGTGGGAGTGCGGCACTGGTGGCAATGGCGGTGGCAAGTGCGGCGGCAACGGTGGAGGTAATCTACTGACCAATTGGCGCCAAGCCTGGCGTTCGCTTGGGGGCATCAGCTTCCAGCGCTCGGCGTTTTTCAGGAACTGCTGACGCTCTTCCAGGCTCAAACTAGCGAACTTGGCGAAGGAGTTGATGCACCGGGCACGTTGCTCCGGGCGCAAGTTCCCAAAGGTCTCCAGCGTTTTCTCAATCTGCCGCCGCTCGGCCTCGGAGAGGGTCCCGAGCGATTTCTCCTTCTCCGCCGCGGTCAGTTCGAAGAATTGGTTAAACCGACGCAGAGTGTTGCGGCGCTGGCTCTCAGAATACGAATTCCACTGCTGGATGCCTTGTTCCAACAATATGCGGCGCGGTTGGGAGATGCTGACGAGGCTCTGCGTCCGCTGCAAGTCGCTGCGTCCATTCATCTCGGCAAAGTAGCGGAGCGTGGGTTCAATCCCCAACAACTCCTTCTGCACGTCCGCCGGCACCTTGTCCCATTCCCGCAGCCGGTCCTCGACCGACTCGCGGTATCCTTCGGGAATCGTGGCTAGCAGGTCGGCGCGGTTAGTCGCCGACGCGCTCATCAGTGGCCAGAGATACCAGCGCAGTTCTGTCACGCGCAGGCGCAACTCGCATTCGTCGGCCTGGAGGGATTCGTATTCGCGCACCTTGGCCAGAATCTGGGCCCGGAGTTCCGGCGTCCGATTGGTCAGCGCATGGATCCGCTCGGCCGGGTTCATCGCGAGCAGATCGCGGAAGAAGCTGATGGGTGATCGAGCCGACAGCAACGGCGGAGTCAGCCCAGGTGGCGGCGGCAGTTTGGGCAGGAGCTGGGATGGGGCCGCCGAGTTGGAAGCATTCGAGACCGGTGGGACGGTGGCAGTCTGCGCCAGCAATGAGGCCGACAGCAAGTGGGTAGCACCAAGCAGCGCCGCTACCCGGAAGATCTCACGCCCGGGCAGATTCATCGCAGCACCGCCAGCAACTGCTCGTCCGGAGCAGGGTTTGGATTCAACGCACGAATGGCATCGAAGTCTCCCAGGATTTCAGGACTGGGCAGAGAGGAAACGGCCGAGACGGCCGCCACGCTCTCAATCATCTTCTTGCGGTGGGTAGATTGAACCTGGTGGAACGACAGCAGCCCAACACCCACAGCCATGGCAGCGAAGACGGTCCTGGGCAGCCAGCGCAGCCATAGCCAGGTCAGCCAATTTCCCTGAGGCTGGCTCAATTCGGCTACGGCTTCCCGCTCGACGGCCTGCAGCACGCGTGCCGTGAAATTGCTGGGCACCGGCGCATCCGGCAACCGGCTTAAGCCTGCGTTCAGCCCCGATTCGGTTTGCCAATCGGCCTGCACTTCTGGATGGGTAGCCAGCCACGTCCGCAACTCGACTTCCTCGGCATTGGTAAGTTTCTGCCGCCAGCTTACCTCTCGCAGGTGGTTATAAATTGGGTCGTTAGTCATATAACATAGCCACACTTACTAAAACCGTCTCGTCCGTAAAGTTGCATACATGATTTGCCTTTCATTCTGGCCCCCGCCAGGCGCCGCTCTGCAAGTAGGGCTTCAGCGTCTGCTTGAGCGTCTCCCGCCCACGGTGAATCAGCGATTTGATCGCCGAAACCGAACAGTCCATCACCCCAGCGATTTCCTCGTAACTCAACTCATCCTGCCGACAGAGCACAATGGCAAGCCGCTGGTTTTCGGGCAGTTCGGCCAGTGCTTCATCGATTTTGGCCTCCAGTTCGCTGTGCAACAGGCTCTCGGGCGGGGAAGCCGTCTGCTTGTCCTCGAACTGGTGCAGGGGCTGATCTTCCAGCTCCGGGTGGGGCGTTTCGATCGAGTCGGTCCGATGCCGTGAGCGGCGGCGGATTTCGTTCAAACACAGGTTTCGCGCGATAGTGAAGAGCCAGGTTGAGAACTTGGAGGATACCTGGTAGCGATTGGCCGACTTGAACACTTGCACAAAGACCGCTTGCGCAAGGTCCTCCGCTTCCATCGTATCGTGCAGCATCCGGTAGGCGACGTTCATGACCGGCTGCTTGTACTTGTCCACCAGCTCGGCAAATGCCGAGGTGTCGCCCTGCTTCACGAGCAACATCAGGGCGGCATCTGGATCATCCATGGCGGACATATTCGCCAATCTAGCAAACACCAGCACGGCCACAAGGTTTCCCCGAATGTAGAAAGGAAAAGCTCGCCGCCAGAGTCGGCCGTTCTATATCCCGTCGCCAGGCCGCGCCAAAGCTCTAACCCGAACATATCCCACCCTCCGGAGCGCCGGTCTCCGACCCGGCGCATTTGGCCGACGCCGGGTCGGAGACCGGCGCTCCGGCCTGCAGGCGTTTGAAGGCGAGCGTGAAAAGTCCAGGCTTACAGGATGCCAAACATGCGCCGGGGCCATCAAGCGATGCCGCCCCTACCGGTGGGACGAGGACTTTCTTCACGCTCGCAGGAGTTCCCCCAGAGCTACGCTTAACCTGCTCATCTCCTCGGGCGTGCCCATGCTCACGCGCACCCAGCTCTTTCCGTGGAACTGGAACAGCCGCACGCTGATATCGTAATCACGCCGAAGATTGGCCACGAGACGCTCGGCGTCGCCTTTAGGTTCAAACGTGACGAAGTTAGTCTGTGAGCCGGGAATGGCGCTTTGTCCCAGTTTGTCGAGCACCTGGTATAAACCCGCCCGCGCTTGAGCATTGCGTTCGCGAGACAGAGCCACGTGGTCAACGTCCTCATAAGCCGCTCTGGCCGCCGCGAGGCTCAACTGCGCCAACGGGGAGAGATTAGCCTGGAACCGCAGGAGTTGCGCGGTGAGTTCGGGCTTGGCAATCCCATAGCCCACCCGCAACCCCGCCAGGCCGTAGAGTTTGGAGAACGTCCGCGCCACAATCACGTTGGCGCCCTTTCGAACCAAATCAACCATCGAGGCGCGGCGGGAGCCCTCCACGAGTTCATAATAGGCCTCGTCCACCACCACGATGGCCTTGCCAGCGATATCTTCGCAGAATTGGCGCAGCCGGGCGGAGTCCGCCATCGTCCCCGTGGGGTTATTGGGATTACAGACATAAACCAGGCTGCTGTTCTTGGTCAGGCGCCCCGCTAGCCGATCGAGGTCCGTCTCCCAACGATCGTTGACGGGCACCCGGAGCAGGGTGCCGTTAAGCCGCTCCGCGTAATTGGCGAAGCCCATGTATGTTGGCTCCGCGACCAAAACTTCCTTGCCATCCCCTCCGAACAACAAGCAAGCGTGGGCGAGAAGCTCAGTGCTCCCGGCGCTCAGCACGACCCAGTTCCGCGGCACCTTCTCGCGCTCGGCGATCAAGTCATGCAGGGCTGCTAATTCTCTGTGAGGGTAGCGGTGAGCGAATTGCAGCGCAGCCATGATCGCCTGTTCGGTCCTTTGCGAAATCCCATACGGATTTTCGTTTTGGTCGAGCTTGATCAACCCTCCGCCGACACGTTCAGACGCAGCGCGAGCGGGGACGCGAGTCAAGGCCACTGCTGCCGCAGCCAAAGCGCTGCGTCTCAACCAGTGGCGCCGGTTCATCATTGTTTCCATGCTTTGGCAGGTTCAGTTCCCAGCGGTTGCCGCGCAGGGCAGTCGTGTGGAGGAGAACCGTCACAAGGTCCAACTCGTCGTCAGCCGGTTCCCCCGTGAGTAGTAAGGCCGGCCGCACCTTAGCGACCATGCCGAAGTCCACTAGCCAGATTTCAACCTTGCTGACGCCGGGCATCTTCCTCCTCCATGCGGTCGAACATCATCGCAGCGTCCGTCGCCACTTGGTTGCAGAGTTGAACGTCCTCCTCCTTTGCGGCAAGGTCCGAAAGCACTCGGCGCACTGTCCGCCGCTCGGCCGGACTGAGCTTGGGCAGCGCCTGAATAATCTCGGTTGCGCTCACACGCTTACACTACTCCCGCCGTGCTGGTTGGCCAAGTCCAACTTCTCGTAAACGCCCGTGGGGCACGGCTGCATCGAACTCTGGTCCGGACCGCGAGCCGTCCCAGTTCGCAGCGACCACGAGGGTGAAAACGTGCCAGAAGGTCCAATACCCAAGCCCATTTGGGTGACCACTACGTCACGTGCATGGAAGGGCGCACCGTGCGCTTGGGGCGTCTGCTGGTCAAGGGCCTGACCTATGGACAGGCGGGCGCCGAGCTGGCGGGGGTGACGCTGGAGAGCACCTTCGTGGTGGCGCAGATTGCCAAGGCGCTTCCGAGCCTGGAGGCGCGGGGGCTGCTTGGCTGCGACGAGCTACCGCTCATGCGCTGCCTTCGCCGCGTCATCACCGGGAACACTCCGGCAGACACTCCGGCAGACGTTGACTTTGATCGCCCTTTCCGGGACGACTCGAAGTGACAGTGTATTGGATGGAAGCGTCTGGCCCTCTCCAGGTCCTCGCGCCGCGAGGCCCGGCTGGACTTGTTCGAGAAGATGGTGGTTAAATGCGCCCATGAACACGAGCCATTCAAGCCTGCGCCTCCCAGGCGCGCTACTGTTGCTGTTCCTCGCCCTCGCTCTCGTTACGCCGGCCCAGGAAGCGCAGCCGCCGCTTATAGTCGAGACCGACGTCATGATCCCCATGCGCGACGGCACGAAACTCGCCGCCAACATCTTCCGACCCAGGGGTGAAGGCCGCTTTCCGGCCATCCTGATGCGCACACCCTATGGCAAACCGGATGAGAAGTCGGGCGATGCGAAACGCTACACCGCGGCCGGCTACGCGATGGTCGTGCAGGATTGCCGCGGACGCGGCAAGTCCGAAGGGGCATGGGACCCGTTTCGTTATGATGTCGAAGACGGGTTCGACACGCAGGAATGGGTCGGGCAGCAGGCCTGGTGCAACGGCAGCATCGGAACCGCCGGTGGTTCGTATGTGGGCTGGACGCAATGGGCTCCCGCGCCGAAGGAGAGTCGTTATCTGAAGGCTATGGTCCCTATCGTGCCCTTCGGCAACGCGTACGACCTCGCCTACACCGGCGGAGCTTTTCAACTCGCCTTGCTGATGGGTTGGGGCTCGGCGGTTGGTGGCATCTCCCTCGCGCCGGACAAAATCCAGGAAGCCTTCCGCCATCTGCCGCTGAGCACCTTCAGCGAGCAGTTCGACAAGAAAGTCCCCTACCTCGATGAGTGGGTCAAACACTACGCCTACGACGATTACTGGAAACAGCGCGGCATCGACTATCGGTACGTCGATGTTACCGTCCCGGCTCTCAACATCGGCGGCTGGTATGACATATTCTCCAAGGCCACCCTCGACCTGGTCACCCAGGTGCGTGCCTCTTCGCATGACCTGAAGGTGCGTCGTAACGAGTTCGCCGTCATCGGCCCCTGGACTCATGGCGTCGGCGCGAGCAAAGTCGGCGAACTCGACTTCGGCGCGGATGCGGCCCTTAAGCTCGGCGACCTCCAGTTCCAATGGTTCGAGTATTGGCTCAAAGGCCGCGAGACCGGCGTCCAGGACTGGCCGGCCTATTACCTTTTCGTCATGGGCGAGAACCGCTGGCGCGGCGAGGGCGAATGGCCGCTCAAGCGCACGCGCTTTTCCTCCTACTTTATCCATAGCTCCGGCCACGCCGCTTCGCTGAAAGGCGACGGCTCGATGAACACCACCGAACCCGGCGACGAACCACTCGATCAATTCACCTACGACGGTCACAATCCCGTCCCTTCAGTCGGCGGCAACAATCTGGTCGGCGCGACTGCGGGCCCGCTCGACCAAACCCGCGTGGAGGAGCGCGAAGATGTGCTCATCTATTCCACACCACCACTGGAGCAGGACACCGAAGTAACGGGCCCCGTGAAGTTAATCCTTTGGGCCGCCTCCACCGCGCGCGACACCGACTTCACAGGCAAACTGGTGGACGTGCACCCGGATGGCAAAGCCTACAACCTGTGCGATGGCATCCTCCGCGCCCAATACCGCAACGGGACAGAGAAACCCACCCTCCTGGAACCGGGCAAGGCCACGCGCTTCGAAATCGACCTCTGGGTTACCAGTAACCTCTTCCGGCAAGGACACCGCATTCGCCTCGAAGTTGCCAGCAGTAATTTCCCGCGCTTCGACCGTAACCCTAACAGCGGGAAACCCTTCGGCACCGACACCGAACTGCTCTCCGCCCTTCAGACCGTTTTCCATGACCGGGAGCACGCGTCGCATCTCGTGCTGCCGATCATCCCGCGCTAAGACAGACAGTCGTGGTTATTCGATGCCGAGCTGTTTCTGCATTTCCTCCAGTGCAATTCCCTTCGTCTCCGGCACCATGAGCTTCACCCAAACGAGTTGCAAAACCATCATGCCGCAGAAAAGGGCGAAGACGTAGCCGGGCGCAAAGACCGAAACCATCTTGGGAAAGAAAGTGGTAAGCAATGCGGCAAAAATCCAATGCGTGAAACTGCCCAGTGCCTGGCCCTCGGCGCGATGTCGGTTGGGGAAGATCTCCGCAATGAAAACCCAGATCACGGCCCCCTGCCCTACCGCGTGTGACGCGATGAACGCAAAGATGCACAGCAGCACCACCAAACCGCCGGAGCCTGCCGACTTGGAAGCTCTCGCCAGTGTCTCTTCTGCGATCTTCCTGACCATGGAAGGAATCGCCTCGTCCTGGATGCTCACTGGTCCCGGCGCGTAGCGTGGGTCGGCAGCGGCGGTAACCAGGGCTCTCTTTGCTCCAGCGTAGTCGGTTTCCACCTGGGCACGGTTCAGGGGATCCGCCTTCTCCAGTTTCGCCGACAGCCCAATGAGTTCCCAGGCATTCGAGGCGACCTTGAATTGGGGCGCCCAATGAAAGAACGCCCACGCGCAGAGACCCAATGAAGCGATGTAGCCAAACGAACCAATGGTGAGAAGCGTGCGGCGGCCCAGCCGGTCAATCAGCCACAAGCCGACGAATGTGAAGATGAGGTTGGTTACCCCGATGCCGACGGAATGGAGCAGCGCATCCTCGGCCCCCGAGCCTGTGAGTCCGAAAATGCGCGGCGCGAAGTAGAGCACCGCGTTGATGCCGGAGAGTTGGTTGAAGAAGGCAATGAGGAAAGCCAGCAGAATCGGAATGCGCAGCTTCCACGACCAGAAATGAGAAGAGACAATGCGCTCGGAGGACGCAGCCAGGATCTGGTCCGCCTGGGTCTCGATCTGGACCTGAGTGGCATCGGGCTCGATAAGCTTGAGCACGTTCATTCCCGCCTCGCGGTCCCCCTTTCGTGCAATCAGCCAGCGTGGACTCTCGGGAATGCCAAAGCACAAGACCGTATAGAGGATGGAAGGAAACGCCGCGACGCCGAGCATCCATCGCCACGCGTTCTCGCCGACACCCTTGAGCAGGAAGTTGGAAGCAAAGGCGACGAGGATGCCGAAGACGATATTAAACTGAAACATGCCGGCCAGGCGGCCGCGATAAGCCGGCGGGGAGATCTCAGAAATATAAAGCGGCGCGGCCACCGTCGAAATACCGATACCCAGTCCGCCAATGAAACGCGCGGCAATGAACATAGAGATCCCATTGGCGAAGCCGCACCCGACCGCCGAAATAACATACAGTACCCCGACCCACAACAAAGTGGCCCGCCGGCCAAGGCGGTCAGTAGGCAAGCCCCCCAGCAACGACCCAAGCACCGTGCCATAAAGCGCCGAGGCCATGGCGATTCCGTGGATCCCCGGAGTAAGCTTCCAGAGTGCCTGGATGGTCTGCTCCGCGCCCGAGATGACCACCGTGTCGAACCCGAAGAGAAAACCGGCGAGTGCCGAGGTGATGGACCAGAAAAAGATGCGAGCTTTCATGTGAGTTGCTTCCCAGGATGATGGGGCTGCCCTACTGCGAGTTCCAGGCTGATTTCAGTTCGTGGACTTCCAGCGCGTTAATCTTCGCGCTGCCACCTTTGCTATAGACTTCCAGGGCGAGGTTGTCCGAAGGCACTATGACCCCCATCGGCATGTAGAGGCGGCCGTCGTTGCCGAAGATGTCAATCGAAGTGCGGTCCACGAGCAGCCGCAGGCGGATCTTCCCTTCCACCGGCTTTAGCTCCGCCTTGTTGCCATTGCAGGAGAGTTCCTGCTTTTTCACATCGTAGCTGACTGTCACACCGCGGAGCTTGAAGCCCAGTTCGGTGGCGTCACCCAGGACCAGTTCCGAAGTCAGGTCGAGCAGTTCCCCCTTTACGCCGGCAAGCGGATTCTCGCCAGGGTTGAGCGTCTGCGGCTGGATCGTGCGGGATTGGGTTCGAAGCGAAGCCAGTTCCTTTATCGGATTAGCCAGGAGACGAAGGCCTTGCTCGGTCGTGCGCAGAGTGAGTTCGACCGGCACGCCCATCATCTGATTGAACGGCATGCCCGGCGTAGCCATCGTCCCCCACGGGATGAGAACGCGGCGGCCATCGGCGGGTGGGATACCATTGTATGTCTGTGAAGCGTAAAAGCAGTTCCCACGGTTCAGCGTATGCGGGCCGAACTCCGGTGTGAAGGTCCTGCCATCGAATTTCCCCACGAGGTAGCGGCCATTGCCGCCATAAAACACCCAACGCGCGTCCTTCTTATTGCCGTCCACGGGGATCTCGAAGAACTCCGGGCACTCGCTCGTGCCGGGGATGGCCACGTCGCTCATCTTCTCCCACTTCTTGAGGTCCTTGGAGGAGAACAGCGCGTAATCGCTCTTGTCCAGGTACAGCGCCATGACCCACTTCTGCTGGGGCGCATACCAGATCACCTTGGGATCGCGATTCTCCGCAGCGATATGAGACAGGACGGGATTGCTCTCGTATTTCGTCCAGGTGCGGCCCCGATCGTTGCTGTAGGCTATACCCTGCGTGAAGGGTTTGCCCGCAGCAGTAAACATGCAGACGAGCACCTTCTCCTGGCCCGTCTGGAACCCCGCCGTGTTGTTCCAGTCCACGACGGCGGACCCGGAGAACATCGTTCCATGCTCGTCAGGATAGAGCGCCTCGGACAGCTCCTGCCAATGAACCAGGTCACGGCTGACCGCGTGGCCCCAATGCATGTTGCCCCAGTTCCAGCCGTAAGGATTGTGCTGAAAGAACAAGTGATACTCGCCCTGGTAGAATACAAGCCCATTAGGGTCATTGTTCCAGCCCCGGCGCGCGGAGAAATGGAACTGCGGGCGCAGTTTCTCGCGGTAGGGAGTATCCGAGTTCTTGATCTCGTCGGACTGATCGATGGCTTTCAGGCCGGCCGAATCCTCGGGCAGCTTGTCCACCTTAAGCGTAGCCCGCTTGCCCTTGAACGGCGCGATATCCATGAATGCCCACCAATCCGGCTCGCCATCGGCCAGTTCAATCTCGAAGTTGCGTGGCGGCTGGCCGTCCACGAGGATGCTCATCTGGCGCTTCGGCCCGCCGTTCTTGACGGGCAGATTCAGGTAGGATGCCTCCAGGGTGATCTCGCGCGTCGCGTTGGCGAGCAGCCCAGGTGGTTTGCGGTCGCTCTGGACGATCTGGTCCACATTGATGTGGCCCCAGCCGCCTGTAGCCTGGTCCACTATCTGGATGACAGCGTTCTGGCCGCCGAATTCGCTCACGTCCCATGAGTCTGGCACGAGCGTTTCGCTGCCGCCCGGCTTGTCGTTCGGGCCGGTGGCGTTGCGCACAATCTTGCCCTCAATGAGCAAGTTCATGCAGGTCTTCTCTGTGTCCTTGCCACCCCCAATAAGAAACGTAATGAACTTGCGCTCTATCTTGAATGGGGGCGACGTGAGTGTGCCCGTGGAACCGTCACCCTTGAAGAACGAGTTGACCAGGCCTTTGCCCTTGTAGCCATCCACCTGCATCTGGCCCGGCAAGGTGCCCTGCGCCGGGCCGGGGCCGAAGGCCTCACCGGTAGCTTTCCACTGGCCGTAGTCCGGACCTTCAAAGTCCGCGATCAGGATGTCGTCCGTAGCGCGCAAGCTCGGTGCCGCAAGGACGGCGCCGAATAGCAGAATTGTGGTGAGCAGTGGTTTCATAGTCAGCTTGCGCTGGGTAGTTGTCATCGCGTGTATTCTGATATTCCAGATGCAGTCGGATTGAACCTGGGGGTCTCGGTCTGAATATCGGCTCACCGTCTGCCCGATTCATACATGACCTTGATCGCATGCTCGCCGACATGAGACGAATAGTAAAGACCATCTGCATGCTGGAAAATGAGCCAATGTCGCACGAGCTGCGCATCGATTACCCTGAGACAATTCATCACGTCCGGAACCGCCGCGTTGACGCTCACCCAGATTGCTGCGATCGTATTTGCATGACCGCTGAGACCGTTGTTCCAGACATCGCGCAGGCCGCTGGCATACCGAGCCGCACTTAACGTAACCCAAGCTTATGTCAACTGCCCCAATTCAAGAAATCGAGAACCAGTTCGCGCAACTACCGCGCGAGACACAGTGGAGGGTGATCGAGCGTCTGGTTCACCGCCTTAAGTGCAGCGAAGCGACGCCGTCTCGTGGCAACTGGGAGACTGGTTTGGCAGCGATGGCCGCTGATCCGGAAGTGCGATGCGAACTAAAGCAAATTGAACGGGAATTTGCACCCACCGAAGCGGACGGACTGGGCAGGGCATAATGGCAATACAGCGAGGAGAAATTTATCTGGTGGACCTGAACCCGGTGCAGGGCCGGGAGCAGGCGGGCCGCCGACCGGTGCTGGTGCTGTCGGCGGATGCGATAAATCGTCTGCCGCTGGTGGTGAGTGTGGTGGTTGGCACCAAAGGAGACCATGTTCATCGGGATTATCCCACAAACGTCCGGATGCCCGCGGCGGAGAGCGGTCTACCGATGGAAACGGTTTTCCTGTGCTTCCAATTGCGGTCGTTGGATCCAAGCCGCTTTCCAAGCGCGCCTGCGGGTAGAGCTTCGGAACCGGTCCTGCGACAAGTCGAGGAGGCTGTTCGGCATTGCCTCGGCTTATAGGCAGAACCGGCTCGGGCCGGCACACATTCCTCGCGCCTCAGAGCATCGTCTTCAACAAGCCGAGGATGCCAATCCCGAGCGCGGCCAACGAGTCTCCAGCGATCAGGCCGCCACCCACCAGCGAAGTCGTGCTCATGTCCGCGGGCAGTTCACCTTCCGCTGGCTTGGCGCGGCGCGAAGAAAAGCGCGCCTGCAGGGTATCCCAGACCGAACCCACCACCCCGCCCGCCGCCCACCAGAAGACGGTGATGCGTTCGACAAAACCACCAAAAGCCGCCGCATAAGGGCTGGGCAGAAAAACCGCATCGACCAGGAAGCCCGTGGCGCGCCCGGCGCGGGACCCAGTGATGAACTGTTGGTAACGCGGATGGTTGCGCATCACCTTGCGAAGCGCCTCGATGAGCAGCCCGATCCCGATGCCGAATTTAAGCGCCTTCATGACGTGCGGCTGGTTCGTGGTGATACCCCGGAGCGCGCCAACCATCTTGAAGGTGAAGGCGGATTGCCATTTTTGCGCGCCTGCGAGATGCGGATTGGCGAACTGGTCCTGCGTCAGGATCGGATAGGCGTTCATGAAGACTTTCGCCAGCACTACCGTCAACACGGCGCCCGCGGCAATGCCGACCACCTGGTAACGAAACTGCACCACGCGATTCGTTCCCAGCCGCCAGCCCGTCGAGCGATCCTGCTGCATGTCACCGCCTTCACTGGTAGCAATCGCCAAAATGCCCGCGCAAAGCAAACCGATCCCCGGATCGCTCAGCCCCAGCGCGGCCATAATGAATACCGACATGACGAACGCGCTCGAGATGGGGTTGAAATCCGAAATGCCTAACGCGATGCCATTCGCCAGCACGAACAACAAACACAGCCCCACCCCCACCAGGAGGAACTTAACCGGCTGGTGCAGAAACACGTTTCCCCATACGACCGTGCTCGTGCCCCAGAACAAAACCCACAGCACCAGGCGCCAGAGGTTGACCCGCTTCCAGTCCTCGACGGGCCGCTGCGGTTCGGGGCGCTTTTCCCGCAGGCGGCCCACCGCTTGGCTCAGCATGATCGTGAGGTCAAGGCCGACTGCGCCCAGAATGGTGCCCAGGGATATGATGAAGCCAATCTTGCGGTAGGAATCCCCGGGCTTGAGCCAGCCGATGCTGACCAGGTTCGCTGTCTGCCACCAGCCGATCAACGCCACGACCAACGCCGGAATGGCGATACGCGCCCCCACAATCAAGCCGCCCCCGAAAGTGGAGGCCGACATGCCGAAGGCTCCCAACACCTCAACTTTGGCCGACGCCAACCCTCCCACGATGCCCGCCACCGTGCTGCCGCCCAACTTCACGATCGAACGCCGCAGCAGGTCTTTATCCGTCAGCGCCCGTAGAATATTGGCCACCGCCAGACCTGACGGGTATTTCAGCCGCATCCGGTCCACCAGCATCGGGGTGTAGAGCATGCCGATTCCCACACCAAACATCCCGATGCATAGGAAATAGACCACCAATTGCCATGCCGGCGGCGTGGGCAGGCCGAGCCAGACCATGGCTTGAACCAGCGGCGCCATTGCGGCCATACCTGCTACCGAGGCCGCCATGGTCTGGATATAGTTGGCGCCATGCTTCCCTTCCGGTCCGTAGGGCAGCGTGACGGTGCTGCCCAGAATCCCCGCCAACACCTGCCCGCCGAGAAAGAAACCAATCGAGAAATTCATAAAGGCGGCAGAAATGCCGCCCAGCGGACCCAGGATGAAGATCGCAACCGTACCCAGCAGAAGATGGTAAGCGGGTGACCCGATGCGCGGAAGGAAGCGGCGCGACCCGCGTGAGCTTGCTCCAGGTTCTGGCGGCGAAGTGGTCTTGATGCTGGCCATTATACGTGGTACGAGCGACAAGCCTAGCATCTGCCCCAGCCGGTGGCACTCAAAACTTAAAATTGTTGAGCAGAAACGCCGAAGCTCGTGCCGGGTAGTTAGACGGCGCCTTTGTTCTCATGGCAAATACTGGGATGGTAACGCATTCCCAGGACGCTCATCATCCCAAAGCGCGCGCGAAAACATTTCATCTCCTCCTGCAAACCAACTCTCCTTTGCCAATCGGAACGATTAGGGCGTCAACTCTCTCATCCTGCAACGCTCGATCGAGCATCGGACGCAATGTCGCCTGATGATTGATCGCGTTGTCTGCCACAAGAATGCCGCCCCGCACCATGTTCGGGACCAGCGCCTCATAGCAACGGTCATAGATTTCCTTCTCAGCGTCGAGAAAGCAGAAGGCGATGTCTTTGCAGCTCTGCAGGTGATCCAGAGCATCCCCGTGGATTACCTCGACGACATCACTGACACCGGCGGCGGCGAAGGTTCGTCGTGCAAGCACAACCTTCTCATCCAGTATCTCGTAAGTCGTAATCTGCCTGCCGACAGCCCGGCAAGCCAGCGCGAGCCATCGCGTGGAGTATCCCGCACTTGTTCCAATCTCGAGACAACGTCCCGTCGGCGCGGTGGTTGCCAGAATGGCGATGAATTTGCCCACCTCAGGTGGGATCTGACGAAGCCGCTTCATTCGAGGAGTCCCGTCCTTGCGGTCGCAGGAGTCAAGGTGTTCTAGCTCGCGCATCCGAACCAATATCGCCTGTGGTATGTCGTGGAACATGACGCTCGGTGTGCTCGAACGCTCAGGTTGAGCGACGGGAGGCAGCCGCCTCTGCCACTGGATTCTCCTCTGAGCCTGACGGCTGCCGCCTGTTCGCTCCCCCCTGTTTTTCGGTATCTCGGATACTGTAGAGCCGCCATCTCGATCCTCCCGAAGAGCGCCCCTGTCGTTCGAAGTATATGCTCATCTCATGGTGTTCGGTGGTTTTGATCCGATACCAGTGCTTCCGCACATAGCGCTCACCAGACCCATGGCGACAGGCACCAGATTCCTTCCACTCCTCCAGAACCTCAAGTACGGAGAACCTCCCGCCTTTCCATGAGAAACCCTGCGGAAGCCCTGGCTTCCCCGTCGCCATCGCGGACACGGAAAACGACATGTCGTCGGGCTTAATCGCATGGCCAATAAAGGTCTCGTTCATCGAGCCTGATTCCTCACATCGAACCGCCCGCCTCACTGGCGCCGGGTCGCTTGTGTCAGGATTGTAAACTGATGCCCGTCCCGGCGTCCAGTCCACGCCGCTCGTTGGGCGCCGCTCCTGTCGAGAGGATGTAGCACACGAAACCCACGCCCGTGAACTGGATGATCTCCACCACGCGCTGAATGAGGCCGCGGACTGGAAGGCCCGCTGGAAGGCAAAACGTCGCTGTGAAGGTCAGCAAGCCCAACACACCAGCAATGCCAAACGTAACGGCAATTCCAAACGTAACCGCTTGGCGTGCCGCTTTGTGGCTCGCCCAGTACCGGTAAGCCAGCAAGAACCCAACCGCCGTGCCTCCATAGTCAATCACTCCGGCGGCGTTGTGCACCAACGTGCGCCAACTACCAAAAAGAGGCGCCCCCGCGTCGCAGGGAAAGAACGCGCTGGAACATAACCAGTGCCCAAGCCGGACAGGGCGAGCAAAACGAGTGACGTATCCTGGCCTGTCGTGCGATCGTGCGTCAGCCACAAAGCCAGCCAGACCATGAGCCCCACCGGAAGAAAGAAGCCAAAAGCGACCATGTGAGCCTCTGGGGCACCGGTTTCTCCAAGTTCGCTAATGGTGTTCGAGAGGTGGCTATAGCTGGGCCGGAGCGAGGCAAAATAGGTCGTGCCGAGCAGCACCGTGCCAGCCGCTGCTGTGATGAGTGATGATGAAAGGCAGTGGCGGGGAATGCTCATCACACCCAACGCGAAGGTTAGCGGCGGGAGCCAGCCGCCTCCGACGTTTGATTTGTCTGTGGCCCGGACGGCTGACTGCCGTCCGCTGAACCGCCTGGGTGGCCCATTTTGCTGAACCCAGACGACTCTCCGCGCAAATGAGCATAATGTTGGCCCTCTCTTGTCGGGTTCACAACTGTCACCACGGCGTCATAGTTTGTGAGCGCCCGCAAGCGCTCTGCCACAGCGGCTCCAAGGTAGTAAGAGAAGTTCGGTCTGGTGTAGCGTGCATGGTCTTCCATGAACGCCGCAGTGGCAAAATCAACGGTCTTTGAGAACACCGTGGTCCCAGCCGAGTCCCTGAACTCAATGAGGACACGAGCATCTCCCCATTGGGGACGGTAAGCTGAAACGGATAATGGATGAAAGACGGGATACAGCAGAAGCAAATCGCTTGGGAAAGCCGGCGTCGACAAGCCGCGAACGCGAAAAACGTGTTCACCGCGCCCACTCAAGTTGACCTGCGGGAACTCAAGCTCGTAAATGTAGTCAGGCGCTGCGAGAATATCGAAACTGTGCAGCGATGCTTAATACTCAGGCTCGCATCGCCGACCTGGGACACCTTGGTGCTGCTGCATCCCGCGAGGGCTAACACGATCCCTGAGCAAAACAAGGCTTGCACCTTTCGGAGAGCGTTCATGGCCGACATCCCCGGTGAGGCGCAGCGGGCCAGCGACATCCGATGCGCGACAGAACGCTCATCCCGCCGTCGCCTCCACCGCGCCTTTAGGCCTGTTCGTCGAGTTGTTTGAGTGTCTTTCCATCCTGAGTCTTCCACGCGGTAAGTCCGTTTGCGCTTCCACCATGCACTACGACCGCCGCCGCTGACGGGCTCGTGAATTCCGAATCCTTGGTGAACGCGAGAAAGCCTTCCTTCTCAATCAGCGCGCCATCAGCGATCAGTTGTTTTCGCTGGGCGACAACGTAGGGATAGCTCTCAGCAGAGGGGCGGTCCTCTAAGACGGCAGTGGAGCCCTTAAACACGACAAAGCCGTTTGCCGTACGCTGACCTCGTGCCTCGGCACCCTTGATGCGACAGAGGAGCACACCGCCAGGCTGGGCTATTGCGGCTGCTTGAGCAATCGGCGCCAGAATATCGGAGCCGAGGACTGGAAGGAGCTGCCGAATGCGGGCGAGGAAGACCTCCATGTCTTCGCGGTCTGATTCCGGAAGTTTCGATCCGCCGGCCTGATTCTGTTCGAGCGTGAACCTTTTAATCTGCGCGGCTTCAGCGAGAAGGCGGCTCTCAAGATACCTCACATGAGCCTTGGTCAGATTCTCGTCCTTGCTGACAAAGACGATAGCCGAAACCCAGAACTCTTTTGTTTTGTGCTGCTTGAGTCTATCTCGAATGACCTCTGCCTCCCCGATGTAGGCGCGCGGCGCATTGGTAACCGGGTCGGTGCCAATGAGGATATAGACTCCAGCCTTGTCGAGTTCCTCGCGAGATAGAAGCTCATCTAGTTCGGTTCGGGGCGCGGCTACGGCCTTACCCGTCCAATTGGAGATTTCGGCTGTGCGTAAGCTCTTCGCGTCGCCGCGAGGAAGAAAGAGCTTGATGGTGGCTGATGTCATATCTGGTACGGGCCTAACGATGGAGCTCCCACACGCCGGACTAACCGCGAAGCGGAACTGAGAGCGCCATTCGGCGTTGTGTGTAGTGATCTGTTCGGCTTTCTTTTCACCGAAGCAGCTCCCAGGCGTTCTTAAACTTCTCCCAAACCTTTCGGGCGCGCCCGAGCTGAATAACGCGACGGTTACCGGCCGGATTCTGATAGATGACGCTGGACACCTCTTCAGAGGGCACTATGTAAACTTCGGGTGATGCGGACGGATCGCTGATTTTGCCTAGAAAGGTCACGAAGGCGATGAAGTGCCTCTTTCTTCCCTCTTTCAGGTTGTCAACAGGCCAGTTGGTCTTGCCTGCCAGGCCCTTGACGTCAACGGTGAAGGCATCGCCAGCGTCTCGAGCGATGACAATATCAACAGACTTCTTGTTCCCGAGGGTCAGAGTGGCGGACATGCCAAGCCGGTGCAGGACCGAGAGCACGTGGAATTCCGCTGCGAGGTTGGTGTCGTAGGAGCTCATATTGGTTTGCCGAACTATCTAATTATCGGGAAAGAATTCCTACTATGCTGATATTGGAGGACAAACAGGGAATTAATTCCTAGTTTCATTAGCATACGTCAAGACTCTGCGGAGACGAACCAGAGAAATCAAGCCCGGAGACCACAAGGTTGGAACGACGACAAGGCATCCGCTCGGAGTTGGTCATCGCCAACCCCAAATCGAAACTGCTGGATCAGGTGGGTGAAGTGATGAAGCTCCATGTGGTTGATGGTTAAGAGTTGAGAGTTGATAGACGAGCAACCGCACCGAGCATAGCTACCGGGACAGAGTTCATCCCAATAGACTGCCCATGACTATGAGGGTGAACCACGCGAACGGTGCGAACCACGCCCGAGCTGAACCTCCATTATCTGTCATCAGGTCGAGGAGGCGACGCATGTTCCACAGCGTGACAGCCAGACCGAGGGAAGAACCAAACAGAGCAAACCATCGGAACGACCGCCACGAACGCTCTCGCCGTTCCTCTTTCCGCAGGAACTCCCGTTCTGGTTCGGATAGCGTTACGCGTGTAATGCCCAACGACCACCATCAGCGGTGGGCGACAGGCGCCGGTGACGCAAGAGTTGGAACTGACCTGAACGGCTGGCTCGCACCCGCTGCATACTGTTGTTATGCGGCCGCTCTGGCTCATCGCCCGCCTCGCGCCGTGACGCTCGCCAGGAAACGCACAGTCGCATACCGTCCGATCTGCGCACCCGGTGTGTTGAAGTGGACCAAGTCGAACGCGTGGCCGGCCCACGGCAGCGACACCAGCGCGTGCGGCACGCTGGCCGCGGCGAGCTTCCGGTCGAGCATCTCCGATTGCTCCGCGAACACGTTGATGTCCAGTTCGCCTTGCAGGATCAGCGTCGGCGGGGCACGCGGGGTGACGAGCGTGGCGCCGCCGGCGCTCTGATAGGCGGATCGGGCTTCCTCCAAGCTGCCGCCGAGGAACAATTCGAGGTTGTAGCGATGGTCGAGGCTGCGCGGCTGCGTAGCGACGTACCATGTGCGGGCAAAGTCAGTCGGCCCATAGATGTCAATGATACCGCGGACGCCGGGGATCACTTGCGCGTAGGCGGCGGCGGTTGCTATCTGCCCGCCGGCCGACCGGCCGAGCAGGACGAGACGGTCATGATCGATGCTCAGCGCACCTGCGTGATCTCGCAGGAACCTGATGGCGGCGAGAAGGTCGTCGCGCTGCGCCGGCCATTTGAACTGCGGCGAGAGCCGGTAGTCGATCGACGCCACCGCGTACCCAAGGCCCTCGAGCCAGTCGTTGAGCCAGCGCGTCGTGCCGCCGTCCAGCCGGTTTCCGCTGACCCAACTCCCACCATGAATGACGACCACGCACGGTCGGGGCGAGCCGTCGGCCGCGCCGGCGGCGCGGTAGAAGTCCAGCCACAATCCGTCGGCATACTGCATCGGCTCAATGGTCACGGGCGCGGGGTTGCGGGGCACAACCGCGGCCGCCAGCGAGAACGGGCGACACGGCGGCGGCATCGGCGGCGCTCCGAAAGCCGCGTCCAGTGTCGCGTCCAGCGTCCGCCCCAGTCGCCACGCCTGCGCCGCTGGCTTACACAACAGCATCACCGCGACCGCGCACAGCACGACCGTTATGCCGGTGAGCCGACGATGGCTGCGGCGACTAAACAACAGCGCCGCGGCTGCAAAACAGACTGGCAGCGGCACGAGCCACAGCGCGATCTCCGGGACCACCATTCCCGCCGGCCACGCCCGGCCCATCGCGACCGTCCAGACGGGCCACGGGAAAACCGTGAGCAG
>Ga0073936_10003944_pt1 | contig 20869 bp, 16 predicted proteins | sample AliMusrvi5mmetaG_FD_87041 | JGI IMG/M metagenome (GOLD analysis project Ga0073936, IMG submission 87041) | Freshwater lake bacterial and archeal communities from Alinen Mustajarvi, Finland, to study Microbial Dark Matter (Phase II) - Alinen... | ecosystem: Environmental > Aquatic > Freshwater >... | reverse complement strand
CGCGCAAGAGATGGCCGATGGGCAATTCATCAGGACAGGCGCGCGGGGCGTCGGTGAACGCGATGATCACGCGCATGCCCGGGCGCGCGATGTCAGAAAGGCGACGCGAACCGATGGGCGCAATCCGCAATTCGGCGGGGACGCTGACAGCGCGGCTTTCCGCTGTGATTGGGCGTAATGTGGCAGGAATTGGATAATCAACCATATAGGGAAAAGATTAGCACAAAGAATTTACTAAACTGTTAGGTTGCGCTTTTAGTCAGTCTGGATACAATGCACTCACAATCCGACGAAAACTATTGTCTCGTCTTTCTGGAGGTATTTTCAGTATGGCTAATGTGAAGTTCGAACATGTGACCAAGCGTTACGGCGATGTTGTGGCCGTCAATGACCTGAACATTGAAGTGAACGACCGCGAATTTCTGGTCTTCGTAGGCCCGTCTGGCTGCGGCAAGACCACCTCTCTCCGCATGCTCGCGGGGCTTGAGGAAATCAGCGAAGGCAACATCTACATCGGCGACCGCGTGGTCAACGACGTTCCCCCCAAGGACCGCGACATCGCAATGGTGTTCCAGTCCTACGCGCTCTACCCGCACATGTCTGTATACGACAACATGGCGTTCGGTCTCAAGCTGCGCCGCGTCCCCAAGGCCGAGATTGATCGGCGCGTGAAGGAAGCCGCCAAGCGCCTGGGCATCGAAGCCCTGCTCGACCGCAAGCCGAAGCAGCTCTCCGGCGGCCAGCGCCAGCGCGTGGCAGTCGGCCGCGCCATCGTGCGCAACCCTGCCGTGTTCTTGATGGACGAGCCGCTGTCCAACCTCGACGCCAAACTGCGCGTGCAGGCGCGCGCCGAGATTAGCAAGCTGCACATGCAGCTCGGCACGACCTTCATTTACGTGACCCACGACCAGGTTGAAGCCATGACGATGGGCACCCGCATCGCTGTTATGAAGGACGGCCTTCTGCAGCAGATCGACACGCCGCAGAACCTGTATGACCGACCCGATAACGTGTTTGTCGCAGGCTTCATCGGCAGCCCCTCGATGAACTTCTTCGAGGCCACACTGACCGGCGGCGACGGCGAAATGTTCGTGGACGCCGGCGTGTTCCGCGTCAAGATCCCTGCCGAGCGCCAGGAGCCCTATAAGTCCTTGAAGGGCAAGCAGGTCATCTTCGGTCTGCGCCCCGAGAACATGCACGACCCGGAGTACGCGCCGCCGGGAATCCACCAGGCGCTTGTCGAGTCCAAGGTCGAAGTCACCGAGTTGATGGGCAACGAAGTGATCGTGTACCTGAATGCGAAGGACAAGAGCTTCCTGGCGCGCGTTGACCCGCGCTCGAAGATGCGCGTCGGCAACTCGGTCGGCATTGCGTTCGACATGGATCGCTTCCATATCTTCGACAAGCAGACGGAAAGAGCCGTTCGCTAGTCGCTGTAACGATAGCAAAAGAGGGCGCCATGGCGCCCTCTTTTTTGTTGTGGTCTGACTTCTACTTCACCTCGGCTGCCAGTCTCTCGGCAAGCGCCAGATACTTTTCGTGGACGCCTTCCCCGGTTTCCTCATGCTCCACACGCTCAAAGCCGTCTATAACGCTTTCATGCATTGGCTGCGGGATAATCCGGTCGGCCATTGGGAACAATATGCCATCCTCTTTCTGGATATGCTGGCGCAGCAACGCGGCATACCCACGCGCGTTTTGAATCACCGCTGCGCGCGCCGAGGCGTCGCCATCCTTTAGCTTCTGGGCGGCGGCGCGCATGCCGCGCGTGAACTCACGCCCCTGCTCGTGTTCCATCAACATCATGCCCACCGGCCCGCTATTACTTGGCATGCCGTAGTCGACCATGGTCTTGAACAACACGCCCTCTTCCTTGTGGTGATGACAGCCGTCGGCGAAGCCCTTGATAAAGTCGGCTGCATCGAGGAAGAACGCTGGCTCGATTGCTGCGCCGTTTTCCAGTCGCGCGGCGCCGGCCTCAAGACTTGTAATCACGCGTTCGATCACGCGGTGTTCTGACATCAGTATCTCAGTCGCTTTCATGGTTAGTCTCCTATTCCAACACCATGCTACGCAGAAAGCCTGGCGGAGTCGTTGCGGCAGCGCAAACGCGATGGGCCAGGCATATCGGTGCATCAATGCGATAATCTCACCCGCGTACCCGCGTAGCGTAGAAAAGTGACTTGGAGGTTGTAATGCTGGAACAAGATGTGACGGTTTCACCTGAACAAAACCCGCTGAAAAATCTAGAGGAATGGGAAGCCTTTGTGCTGACCCGTTACCCGGAACCGGATAAGCTGGCTGACCCGGCGAAAAACAAGGAAGCCTATCGCGATCATGACAATACGACGCGCGATACCGTGCGCGAGTTCTACCGCCTGAATCACAGCCAGCAGACGTATGCGTATGTTCTGGAAAAAGAGAAGCAGCACACAGGCCTGAACCGGATGATGATGACGCCGTGGCAGGCGATCGAGTACCTCAACCAGCTCGTGGATGATTCCGACCCTGATACAGACCTGCCGCAACTCGATCACCTGTTGCAGACAGCGGAAGCCATTCGCGCGGACGGCCACCCCGACTGGTTCGTGCTGGTCGGTCTGATTCACGACCTGGGCAAGATCCTGTGCCTGTTTGATGAACCGCAATGGGCTGTCGTGGGCGACACGTTCCCGGTGGGCTGCCGGTATTCAGACAAGATCGTGTATCACGAGTTTTTCGCCGCCAATCCAGACATGCAGAACCCGGAATACCAGACCGAGTGCGGCGTGTATCACGAAGGGGCGGGGCTCGCAACCGTCCACATGTCGTGGGGTCATGACGAGTACATGTATCACGTGGTGAAGGATTATCTGCCGGAGCCTGCGCTATACATGATTCGCTATCATTCGTTCTATCCTGCGCATCACGAGGGCCAGTATCAGAATCTGATGAACGACCACGATCGCGCCATGTTCCGCTGGGTGGAGGCTTTCAGCCCCTACGACTTGTACTCTAAAAACGCCACTCCTCCCAATGTGAACGAGTTAAAGCCTTATTACGAGGCGTTGCTGGCGAAGTATCTGCCGCCGATGTTGCGTTTCTAAAGCCGTCCAATCAACCCTGCACCACAATAACGCGGTCGCCCTCAACGAACGTAATCGTTGCTGCTTTGTGCGGGTTGAGCACCACGCCGTAGGAATTTGCGCTGTCGTTGACTACCGCAGCCAGCCGGTAGCCGATGGCGGTCTCGCCGCAGCGACTGGCGGATTCGACAACGGTGTAGAAGTTCACAGGCTGGCCGGCCGTCACGTAGTGCGACGCCGGCTTGAGATAGATGCTGGGGCTGTCCGCGTCGAAGAGATCGTTGAATACGTCCATGAGGTGTTTGTTCTCTGAGACCTGCGCCAGCATCAGCCCGGTGAGCATGTCGCTGACGATGAAGTCGTCGGCGCGCGTGACCTCGGCCAGCTTGCGGTTGCGCGCATCCATCATCTCGGTCACGATGCTGAACCGGCGCCCACAGCGGTCAGCGATGGTGCGCAAGTGCAGCAGCGTCACCAGCGTGAGTGCGTCGGCCTTCTGGATGCCGCCGGCGTTGTCCGGGCTGAGGATGATGACGTGGTCGTAGTTCTGGGCGTTTAGCGCTTCCAGCACCACCCGCTCTGTAATGTCACCCATCTGGTGAGTGACGCTCAGGCGCTGCAACCCCTTGCCCGTCACGGCAGTAAGCTCCTCGCCTTGCGGACAGTCGGAGACGATCAACGCTTCTGACCCCGGCGCGACGTATTTGTCGAGTTCGCACAGGATGTGCACGGTTTGCTCATTCCAACCCAGGATCAGCGTGCGTTCCGGTTTCGTGGGATGCGGGCGCATTTCGCAGATCGCGGCGTCATTGATCTCCAGGTTCACCGGCTTTGCCAGCTTGATTGTATTGTCGCTGCGCGAGAGCACGATGAGGGCATCGTCCTGAGCGATGACTGTTTCCATGGGCGGGTTCAGCGCCACGTCGCGGTCGCCGTGCAGCAACCCCAGCACCGAGGAGTCCTCATAGGCCTGCACTGCATCCCGATAGGTCTTGCCGATCAGCGTTGGCTCCGCCACAAAGTAGATGCCGTCGTCGTCGAAGTCGAGCAGCATGCTATAGACCACGCTCAATCCCGATTGCCGGCTGGATTGCACCGTGATGCGCGAGATCAAGTCGCTGGCCAGCACCAGTTTTGTCTCATAAGACCCGACGAGATGCGCGATCTCCATGTGCCTGGGTTCGCGAATCTCGGCCACGACGTGATAGGCCTCGGCGCGCCGGTCGGGGTGGTTGGTCAGCGCGAGGATCGTCTTGATCACCTGGGAGTCCGGGTCATCGTCCTCGGGTGACAGGATGATAATCGAGCGCGACGCCTGCGGGTTGACGATGTCGAGATCGCTCAGATCCATCGGGCTGCCGCTGCGGCAGATCACGCGCGTATTGCGGGTATGCGCCACACGCGCGCGGATTTCATCCTCCATTTCCACCTTGTCTTTATCGGCCAGGACGACGATGCGCGGTTTTTTCTGGTGCAGGTTGGCGACGACGAGTTCCGAGATGATGCCGAATATCTTCGGCGACCAACCCAGGATCAGGATGTGGTTGCGCTCGATGACGAACGAGCGCCCCTTGCGCAGGTTCTGGATGCGGCTGTCGATGGCGTTGGTGAGAATACCGATCAGGATGCTGACCAGCAGCAGGCTGCTCAGCGTTGCAAACAGCATCGTGAGCAGGAATGTGTTTGAACCTATCTTGGGATCGACCGGATTCGGGGTGATCGTCTGGTACAGGACATTCCACAGGATGTAGATGAAGTCCTTGTCGGGATCGTTGCCCGCATACTGAATAAACATCGTTGCGCCAAGCACAAGGATGACTGTAAATAGCGCCAGCCACCCGATTAATCCGGCGGGGCCGCGCGACAGAGTGTTGTCCAATCCATAGCGCAGCCGTGTGATCAGCCTGATGCGTTTTCCTCGCCGCGTGGCGCCATCCTTTTTTCGATCCATCAACTTCTCTCCTCTTCCCCTCTTCTCCCCATCTCCTTTTCTCCTCTGCCTCTTCTCTCCGTCCCCTCTTAATCCGCGCTTGAGGCTCTCTTTATCTCGCCGGCCTCTTTGATCAACTGCTCGGCGCCCTGACGGCCGGTTTTGCCTGACGTGCCCAGCATTTGCGCCAGCTCGTCCAGTCGCTCGTCGTCGGCCAGCCGCCGCACACTGGTGACGGTGCGATCCTCGTGCGCCACCTTCTCCACCTTGAAGTGCGCGTCGCCAAAACTGGCCATCTGCGGCAAGTGCGTGATGCACATGACCTGATGCGCGCGGGTGAGCGCCCACAGCTTCTGCCCGACGGATGCGCCCACGCGCCCGCCGATGCCTTGATCGATCTCGTCGAAGATGAGCGTCGGGGTGTGGTCGGCGCGCGACAGGACGGTCTTCAGCGCCAGCATCAGCCGCGCAGTTTCGCCACCCGACGCAGTCTTCGCGAGCGACTTCAGCCCCTCGCCGATGTTTGGCGCGATCATGAACTCCACCCGGTCAATGCCGGCAGTGTCGAAACGGATAAGAGGAGATTGGGGATTGGGGATTGGAGCTTGGCCGTTCTTCTCGTCCTTAATCTCTAATCGCCACGCGAAGCGTCCAATCTCTCTTATTTCGATGCCGTTTTCGTCGAGTTCCTGCGTGATGCTGACGGCGAAACGCGCGCCGACCATGCGCAGGTCTTGCAGTTCGCGTTCCACCTGCCTGGCCAGATCGCCGGCGGCAAGGCCGCGTTTGATTGACAGTTCCACTGCCAGCGTCGCCAGTTCTTCAGCCAGACGCAACTCGGCGGTCTGCAACGCCTCGATGCGCTCGGCGCTGTTCTCAATCTGATTCAGTTCGCCCTCGGCCCCTTCGGCAAAGGCAATGATGGCGTCGACAGTATCGCCATACTTGCGCTTGAGTTTTTTGATCAAGCTGAGCCGATCTTCGACCTGTTGCAGGCGGCGGGGGTTGAATTCGATCCCCTCGCGGTAATCCTGCAGCGTGCGCGCCACTTCGGTCACAATGGCGGTCGCTTCGCTCAGCGATTTGCAATATTCTTCGAACTGTTTGTCGAAGCGCGCGAGGTTGGTGAGGGCGCGCGCGGCCTGCGATATCTGATCCAGCGCCGCCGACTGGTCGCGCGAGGATTCGTAGAGGACGTTGTAGGCTTCCTCGGCATACATCGCCAGCGTCTCGGCGTTGGCAAGGCGAGTGTGTTCTTCCGCAAGCGTCGTCTCCTCGTTTGGCTTGAGCCGCGCCGCGCGAATCTCCTCAAGCTGGAACTTGAGCATGTCCACGCGGCGCGCCCGTTCGCGCGCGGTGTCGATGAGTTGCTGTAGTTCCTTGCGGGATGCGCGCAATTCGGCCACCTTGTTCGAGACGCACGCGCGTTGTTCCCACAGCCCGGCATAGCGGTCGAGCAGGTTGACGTGTTCCTTGACGCGCAACAGCGACAGGTGCTCGCTCTGGCCGTGCACGTCCACAAGCAATTCGCCCAGTTCGCGCAACACGTTCTGCCCGACGGCGCGCCCGTTGACGCGACACAGCGACCGCCCATTCAGACGCACCTCGCGACCGAGCAGCAACTGGCCGGGCTCGTCGGATTCAAGCCCTTGTTCAGACAGAATGGCGTCGATGTCCTTGCGGACGCCCTCATCAAGATGGAACACGCCTTCGATCAGGGCGCGCTCGGCGCCTGCGCGCACAAAGCCAGGGTCGGCGCGGTCGCCAAGCAGCAGCGATATCGAGTCGACGATGATGCTCTTTCCGGCGCCGGTCTCACCAGTGACGACGTTGAAGCCGTTTGCAAACTCGATGTTGAGCGAGTCGATGATCGCAAAGTCGCGGACACGTAACTCTGTCAGCATAGCTAAATAGTAGTTGAAATAAACGGGATAGAACGTTTATTCTACTGTCTTTTCAGCCCTCTTATGCTTTTTGTCATCCTTATTATGCAACGACCTGTCGTAGCTTCGGGCTATAGATATGTACTGCCAGCGCAAGGACGAAGCAAACACTACCACCCACCAGCACTGCTGTTGGCGCGCCATAAGTCTGCGCCATCCAGCCAACAAATAAGCTTCCGAACGGCGCGACGCCGTTGAGCGCCCAGAAATAAGCGCTGATGACGCGCCCGCGCAGGTGGTTGGGCACGAGCAATTGGATCAACGTGTTGGTCATCGCCAGTTGGGTCACGGTGCCCCAGCCGATCAGCGTCATCAACGGCAGCGACATCGGCAGCGTTGTGGAAAAAGAGAGACCGACCAGCGCGCCCGCAAACACGAACTGCCCGACGGTCATCAACAACCCCTTGCGTTTCATCATGCTGAAGGTCGCGAGTGTGACGGCCGCAATTAATGCGCCGACGCCTTGCGCCGTGATCATTGCGCTGTTGCGCGCCGCGATGAGCGCCTCGGTGTCGTTGGGCTGACTGAAGATGTCGCGCGCGAACACCGGCACCTGCTGGATCGACGGAAAGCCGATGAATCCCGGCACTGCAGCCGTGACGATGAGCAGCGCGACCACTGCGGTTGCGAAGATGTAACGCTGACCCTCGCGGAACTCGGTCATTGCGCCTGTGTGCGGCCCGACGTTCGAACTGTACTCGCTGTTGGTATGGACGAAGAATAAGCTGATGATGATGAACAGGTAGCTCACGCCATTGGCAAAGAACGCCCAGCCTTCGCCCCCGCCCTGCAGCACCACAAGCAATGGCCCCGCCAATGCTGGGCCGAGGACGCGCGCCGCATTGAAGATGGTCGATTGCAACGCGATGGCGTTGGGCAGCGCCTGCTTGCCAACCAACTCGATCAGCATGGCCTGGCGCGCGGTGATCTCGATCGAGTTCGCAACACCGAGGATGAACGCCATCACGACGATGTGCCAGATAGTGATGAGCCCGGTGAGCGAGAGGAATGCCAGCCCGAACGCCTGCAACATCATCACTGACTGCATGATGATGACCACCTTGCGTTTGTCCATGCGTTCGACCAGCACGCCCGCCGGCAGCGTGAGCAGCAGTGCGGGCACCGCAGAGGCAAAGCCGATCAAACCGAGGTAAAACGGCTGACCGCTGATGCGATAGGCCAGGTAGGGCTGTGTGGTGTTCTGCATCCACGTGCCGATCAGCGAGATGAACTGGCCGATCCAGAAGATGCGAAAGTCGCGCGAATTGAGCGCGGGGAAGCGGTTCGAAATTGTGGCTGTGATGTTCATGTCACTTGAAACGTGTGAATCGTAACCATGAGAACGGGATCAGGCATCGTATGGCGGGGTCGATAGAGTCTCGCTGACAAGCTGGCGCAGGAAGTGAGTGGAGCGCAATGTGCGTTCGAGGACAAACGCCAGGTAGCGGCGGATGGTCTGTTCGACCTGCGCATGGATGGCCGGAGTGACTTCCAGAGGGCTGATTTCCTCGTAGCGGCGCGTCTGCAGTGCGCGCAGCAGGCGCATGGCGCTGACGGGCACAGGCATCGCATCGCGCGACATGCGCGCCGCCGCAACCGACAGCACACCGCCCTCAAGCGATGAGAAGCTCACAACCAGCGGGGCGGGCGCGCCGGCCGGCGGCTGAGCGCACTCAGCGTCGATGTTGACCGCCTCGCCGGTGCGGACACATTTGAATAACTGTGGGCGATAGCCCGTGATCGTGAGCAGGCGCATCTCGAAATAGCGCGCCGCGAGCGCGGGGTCGGGCGAGTCAGCCACCCAGCTTAGCCCCTCGGCCAGCAAGTCGTAGAGCGCATGATCCTCGCTGCCTTCCTGCGCAAACGCGTCGATCAACTCGCTGAGGTAGTGAGCTGTGCTGCCGCGCAGCAGGTCCTCGCGCAGCGGGCGATAGGGTTCGACCATCTCGGCCTGGCTGATGATGTCGAAGCTGCGCCCGCGCGCCAGCAGCAGCTTCACGCGGGTGAACAATTCCACATGTCCCGCCTTGCGGCTGGTGATCTTGCGCACGCCCTTGGCAATCACGCGCAGCTTGCCCAGCTCAGGCGTCATCAGGGTGAGGATGCGGTCAGCCTCACCGAAGTTGCTATGCCGGATAACGATTGCCTCAGTCGCGTATAAACGTGCTCTACTCATGGTTCGGAGAGATTGGGGATTAGAGATTCGAGATCAGGGCTCGGATTTCAATCTCCACGCGAAGCGTCCAATCTCTAATCTCCCTTCTCTAACCTCTGACACTCTGCGCAAAAGTGCGTGCTGCGCTGCCCGACAATGATACGCGTGATGGGGGCGCCGCAGGCAACGCATGGTTTACCGGTCTGGCCGTAGACTTGGAAGCTCTCCTGGTAGTTGCCGCCGGGATAGACCCAGTCGAAGCTCGCGCCGTTTGCGCGCACGCCATCATTAAGCACCTTGTGAATGGCCTCGTGCAGGCGCAGCGCTTCTGCCGCGGTCAACGATTGCGCCAGGCGCTGCGGGTGCAGCTTCGCCCGGAAGAGCGATTCATCGGCATAGATGTTGCCCACGCCGGCGATGAACGCCTGATTGAGCAACAGCGGTTTGAGCGCGCCGCGCCGCGATGTGATGCGCTGGACGAAGTCCGCGGCGCCGATCTGGAGCGCATCGGGGCCGGTCCTGCCCGTCACGCTGACGGGGTCGTCGACCAGGCACACGCGACCGAACTTGCGCGCGTCGTCGAAGCGCAGCGCCCAACCCTCGTCGAGCAACCACACTACGCGCGCATGCGCGCTGTAGGCCTCGGCCTGCGGGACAACGTTGAGCCGCCCGCTCATGCGCAGGTGCACCAACATGTAGGACGGGAGAGATGAGGAGATTTGGGATTGGAGATTTGGGATTGGCGTTAGTTCGATGATGAGCCATTTGCCATGGCGACTGACGGCTGTGACGCGGCAGTTGCACGCGCGTTGTTCGAAGGTTGCGGCGGGCATGGGCCCTACTTCGCGCGCCCACAGAACGCGCGTCTCGAGGATCGTGCGCCCGATGAGTGACGGACGGTCAATGGCTGATTGTGCTGCGCCGGGCGCCCCGTCCGTGACGTATTCCTGGCGACTTTCGCGCAACTTGCGACCTTCGCGCAACTGGCGAGCGACCGTTTCAACTTCTGGCAATTCAGGCATATGGCATCCTCAGGCGTGCTGGTCCAACAGCATGTGAACGAGCGTGCGCAGTGGTTTAAAACCCATTGCCTGCAGCACAGCGTGCGAGGCCTCATGCGGGCGCGACTGGGTGGCGAGCAGCGGTCTGCCGACGTAGATATCGAAATGCTTCAACGCCGGCTCCAGCAGCGCGATGCCGCAGCCTTCATCGGCGCCGGCGTCCAGCATCAGCTCGACGTGGTGCTCTGACGACTCAATGTTTACGCGCGTGCGCACAGCGCCGGCAAAGCGCGCCCCGACTTCGCCCACCAGCCAGCGTTCCGGGCTGCCGCTGAAGAAGTTGGTCAGCGACCAGCGCAGACCGAGGTGATACATGCGCTCGTCAAATGGCTCGGCGTAGGACAGTTCATCGGGCACATTCAGCCGCGTCGCGCGCCACACATTCTCGGCGTCGGCCCAGCCGGCGCGGCGAACTGCGAGGGCGCTGGCCGCCGATACATCATGCCACACGGGCTGCGCGCGCACGGACGGGCGGCGGTAATAGGCGACGGCGCCGACAGAATGGAAGCCGTGCTTTTCATACAGGTGCTGGGCGGGGCTATTGCCTTCGACCACTTGCAGGGCGATGGTGCGCGCGTTGCGGATGCGGGCATAATGGATGATCGCACTGAGCAGGGCCGAGGCAATGCCGCGATTGCGGTGGGCCGGGTGCGTGGCCACGTTGCCGACCACCCATGTGTCACGGCGGGTGGGATTGCGCTGGATGCCCACATTACCAAGAACCCGGCCATCCTCGACCCACACAAACCCGGGTGATCCCTCCATGAGGAGCGATTCGAACGGGCCATAGTTGCGCAACATGCGGATCATGCGCAGTCCGCTTTCGTCGATGCCCTCATCGCGAAACGACAATTCGAGGAGATCGGCAATGGACGACCCATCACGCCATGCGTCAATCAGCCGGATATGCGGATCGAGCGCCTCCAGCGAAATACTACTTAAACCAGCCACCATGTTTTCGGTATTGTACCCGCCGATACCAGGAATGGAATGCGGAGATCAAGCAGCTGTCTGGAAAGTAGTGACAGTTCGTCATGGCTCCATGTTTATCATCAGCCCACGCGTAATGGTCAACGCTCTGACCAGCAAAAGGAGTGCGGCTCCCCGGATCGCGCGGACAACAAGTTTCTCGCAGCGGCCGTTGAGGGTAAAGCAGACTACCTTGTCAGCGCGGACAAGAAACACCTTCTCAGCCTGGGCGAGTATGAAGGCATCCATATGCTGACGGCGCGACAGTTCATCAGCAAGTTGGATGAGACTGATCGCCCGGAGCCGATTAGCAACGCTTGAAATCGCCGCACACAAGCGATCCTTCGGAAACGCGCGGAGACGTCATCTCTTAACCGGCTTTGAGCCGGTTTTGGCTTGGCAAGCCAGACGCCGAATTCCATTCGGTGGCATTCCCGGCGCACCGAACGTGTCGTGCCGAAACCCTGCGAGAGGTGTCTGGCAGGGAGCCGGGTCCACTTTATGAGGCGACTTATGTCGTTAGCGCATCACGATGATCAAGCGCAACTTCCTCGTTATGAATGTTGCCTCAAATGCCCCGATGTCGCAGTGCAGGCCAAAAGGTCGTTGAACGCCGCGCTCATCTGTGGCGGGGCAGACAGAGTCGTCGCCAGCATCGATGGCTGGGCTTCCAGGTAAGAGCGCTAAAGTCGGAACTCGTAAGGGGTTTATATAGAGAAGTATGTTCGGTGCTGATCCTAGCCGCGGATTGGTGTTTGTCAAAGAACCACCGGCGCCAAAGTGACATGTGTCAGCGTCTTCCAGGTTGTGCCCGCCATCCATAATTCCGCCTTCTATGCCGGCGCAATTCGCGCCTGAGGAACTGTCGGCCACAATGGTGTTTGTGAGTGTTAATGTGCCACTGTTGTAAATGCCGCCCCCAAGAGAGGCCCAGTTACCAGCGATTGTGTTGTTAACCAGATTCAGTGTTCCGGAGTAGCTGTTCAGAATAGCGCCGCCCAACCCATCAACTCCATAGGACGGTGCGTTACCGGTGAGTGTAGAGTTGCTCAAGTTCAACGCGGCATTGTTGAAGATTGCGCCCCCTTCGCTAGACCTGTTACCCATAAAAGTGCTTTCGCTCACGATGGCGATGCCTGCTCCAGTATCGTCGCCGTTGACGATGGCGCTGCCACGATCAGCGGTGTTACTGAAAAATGCACTGGCAATGACGCTTAGTATCGCGTGATTCTCAATACCGGTGGCCTCGTTTACGAATATGCTGCGATCCACTGTAGCGATACCATCGTTCAGGATGTTGGCGCCTTGTCCATCACCACCACGAGAGAAGTAACTATCACTTATATGAACAGAACTACCAAGTTGGTTGTATATAGCGTTTCCATACATTGCTGCATTCTCGTAAAACCAACCAGAGATAACAAAAAGGATGCCCGCGTTATAGATTGCTCCTCCATAGCCAGGCTGACCTCCCCAAGGTTGACTCCAAGCGTGTGACCATGAAAAACCACTTTGGACAATAGTGAGGATGCCGCTGTTATAGATTGAGACTCCGTTGCATAAGCATGACTCGCCACCGAGTTGCATTCCAATGAGTGTTACGCTCGCACCTGCATCAACCTGAAAGAGGCGATGAAAATAGATATTGTCACCCGTAATGTAAATCCAGCCTACTCTACCTGCAGTACCGTCTATTGTGAGTGATTTGCTGATTTCAATCTGCCCGAATTCACCTAGATATAGCGTTTTATTGATACGGAATACATCCGGGCTGAAGATGATGGTATCGGCATTTGCGGCATCTAGCACCACTTGACGCAGGGAGCCTGGAGCCCCGTCCACCGTGTTGGTGACCACGCGGATGTTTTGCGCCTCGTATGCGCCGATATCGCAGTGTGCGCCAAACGGGCGCGGCATACCCCTGGCATCCGTGGGCGGGCAGTCCGCATCATCCCCCGCATCAAAAGCCTGGCTACCAGGGTGTATCGCCATCGTCGGGATAGCCAACCCTGGCTCGTTAATCTGCAAAGGACCCAGGAGTGGTATGGCGTCGCCATCTGAGGCATCGATCACGGCCTGACGAAGCGACCCTGTCCCGGAGTCAAGCGTGTTAGTGACAGGCACAGTCGCGGCGTATACCGGTTGCGCAAATAATAGAACTACGATCGAGAGCGCAGCGAAGGTCAACAACAACAGCCCACTGTGTTTCATTGTGGTATGCCTCTGTGAGTCGGCAGTGAATATTACGTCTCCATGCGTGTTGCCGTACCCGCATTCCATTCTACTCTTCAACACCCAGGGCGAGTTCTGTGTCTACCCCGGCAACGTGCGCCACGCCGAATATCTGCAGGAGTAAGAGCGTCTTAGCCGACCAGGCAGTGCCGCCCACGCGATACGTTATGCCATTTGCCTAGTACAATCACCTCGTGGCACAAAAGTCTATCAGCACTGTCGCAGCCCAGCTGCGCACAAATATCCAGACGGTTGTTATTGGCAAGGATGACGTCATCGATCTCGCACTGGTCGCGTTGTTGTGCGAAGGCCATATCCTGATCGAAGACGTGCCGGGCATCGGCAAGACTACGCTGGCAAAGGCCATCGCCCGCAGCCTGAATTGTTCGTTCAAGCGCATCCAGTTCACCCCCGACCTGCTGCCCAGCGACGTCACCGGCATCTCCTATTTCAACCAGAAGACGCAGGCGTTCGAGTTCCGCGCCGGGCCCATCTTCGCCCAGGTGGTGCTGGCTGACGAGATCAACCGCGCCACACCGCGAACGCAGTCGGCGCTGCTCGAGGCGATGCAGGAGCGCCAGGTCACCGTCGAAGGCGATTCGATGGCGCTCGCGCGCCCGTTCCTTGTGATGGCGACGCAGAACCCGATTGAACTCGAAGGCACCTTCCCGTTGCCCGAGGCGCAGATCGACCGGTTCTTGTTGCGCATCAGCCTCGGCTATCCCAGCGAGGAGGAGGAGCATCGCATCCTGGCGCGCTTCGAGCGCCTGGACCCGTTCGACACACTCAAGGCGGTGGTGGATGTGGAAGACCTGCTGGCGTTGCAAGCGCAGGTGCGCGCCATTCGCGTCGAGCGCAGTGTGGCTGACTATATCGTCAAACTGTGCCGGAGCACGCGCAATGCCGCCGGTGCGCAGATAGGCGTCAGCCCGCGCGGCACCATGGCGCTGTATCGCGCTGCGCAGGCGTTTGCCGCCATCCACGGTCGCGACTATGTGCTGCCAGATGACGTCAAGACGCTGGCGCCGTATGCGCTGGCGCACCGCATCGTGGTGGACGGGCAGAGCCGCTTGCGTGGACGCAAGGCAGAAGACATCCTGCGCGACGTGCTCGAACGCACACCGGTTCCGGTGGACACGGTGTAATGCTTTTCGACGAACGCTGGATCACCCTGCTTGTGTTCATCACGCTCATCGGCGTGATCGTGCGCGCGCCTGCGTTAACTGCGCTGGGCGTGCTCACCCTGTCGCTCGTCAGCGTCAGCGAATTTCTGCGCCGGCGCGTGTTGAAGGATGTGATTTACGAGCGGCGCTTTAACGAGACGCGCTTGTTCATGGGCGAGATACTCGAGGTCTCGTGCAACCTGACCAACCGCGGCCGCCTGCCGGTCGTCTCGCTCTTTGTGGATGACAGCGCACCCGCGGGATTGCAGCTTGCTGACGACGACCCTTCCGCGAAGTTCAACGCTGACGACCGCGTCAACCTGGCGCAACACTCAGCGCTCAAACCGGGCGAGCACACCGCGCGCGTGACGCGCCTGCGCGCCATGAAGCGCGGTTACTATTCATTTGGGACGGCGTATGTGCGCGCGTTCGACATCCTTGGCCTGTCGATGTCAGAGCGGACTGATCGCACCGCCGATAGGCTGATTGTTTATCCCCGCGTGTTCTCGCTGGAGGCGCTCGGCCTGCCAACCCGCGACCCGTTCGGCCAGTTTGCCGCACTGCGCCGGCTGATCGAGGACCCTTCGCGCATCATGGGCGCGCGCGATTATCGCTATGGCGATCCGTTTCGCCAGGTGCACTGGAAAGCCACCCCCCATATGGGCCGCCTGCAGACGCGCGTGTGCGAGCACACCAGCGAACCGACCGCCGTGATCATGCTGAACGTGAGCACGTTCGAACAGGACTGGCGCGGCAGCGACGTGGAACGCTATGAATGGGCGCTCTCTGTGGCGGGCAGCATGGCCGTGTGGGCGGGAGAGGCCGGCGTGACCATCGGCCTGTCCTCGAATGGCACCGCGCCGTATCTGCCGTCGGCATTGCGCGTGCGCCCGCGCCGTTCGCCCGGCCAACTGGCGCACGTGCTCGAAAGCCTGGCCGTGATGTATTCGTTCGCGCTCTCGTCGTTTGACATCTTCCTGCTCACCGAACAGCGCCATCTGCCCATGGGCGCGACGCAGATCGTGGTGACCGCACTGCTCACGCCTGAGATTGCCGCTGCGCTGTTGCGCTTGTACGACCTTGGAAAGAATATCATTGTGATATCGGTGGATCGCGAGCCTCCCGACATAACCAATCTGCCTTTCCCGGTTTACCACGTGCCGCCTTTAGAGTCATACTGGACGGGTGGTTACTGGGATGCAAACGGCAAGCCGGTCGATCCGGTGGTGTTGAGGGAATCACAGGTCGGCGCCGGGCAGCCCGGGCCGGCTGAACCTAAGGCAGGAGTGCGGGCGTGAACCAGCGGCGCATCGCCCTGCTCATCCTGTCTGCGCTGGCCGAGGCCTCGGTGATAGAGCCGCTGCTGCTGCTCCTGCCATCGCCATTGCGGCAGGCTGAGCCAGTTGTGGCGCTTGGGGTAACGTGGGTGCTGCTGTGCGCCATCGCGTTCATGCGGCGCTGGCTGGCGCATCGCGATGCGTCCGCGCTCACACAGCGACTCGTGGCCGGCGCATGGCTGGTAGGAATGTTCGCCGCTGCACTGATCACAGTGAATTCCTCAAGCAACCTGGACCCGCGCAGCCTGTCGGTGATCTTCGTGGAGTTTTTCGGTGTATTGCTCATCTGGTGGCGCGGCATGGCGCTGGGAACAACCTCGCTGGGGCCAGACTCGGCACGACTGCGACTGCAAATCGGGGTGTTATGTTTCGTCCTGTTTGCCACCGCCACAGCTCTAAACCCGAACAACAACCTGGTTTCGTTTATCCTGCCCTTCCTGGCAGGCGCAATCTTTTCCATGCCGCTGGCGCACATCGATCACGTGGAAAAAAGCGAGAACGGGCGACCTGTGCCGTTCGATCGCAAATGGTGGCGCGGGCTGGGCTTCGGGGTCGGCATACCGCTCTTCTCCAGCATGGCTATCGCGATGCTGGTCACTGGCGATGCGCTGGGCACAGGGTTGCGCCTGTTGATCGGGATCGTCCTGTTGCCTGTGTTGGTCGTCGCCTTCGTATTCGGGTACATTATCACCTACATCGCAGCGCTCCTCTTCAGCAACATCAAGAGAAACCCGCTGGATTTAGTATCGAATTTCAGCGCCATGCTGGCGCCACTGCAGGAACAGGCAAAAAAGGCCGCCGATCCGGCAATTGTGATATCTCCCGAAGTGCGCTATGCGATAGGGCTGACTGCGCTTGCAATCATCATCATCGTGGTGATCTGGCAGACGGCGCGGGCGCGGCGCGATGCTGAGGGGGTGCGCGCCCAGAGCGACAACCTGCTGGACCTCCAGCCAGAGGAAGTGCCCCCGCCCACGATCGATGCCGCGATTCTGAACACGTTCAACCTGCGCCGCTGGCTGGCCGCGGTCACGATCCGGCGCATCTACGCGCGCATGAGCCACGAGGCGGGCAAACGCGGCTTTGGGCGCAAGCCTGCGCAGACGCCGAACGATTATGCGCCTTTCCTGTCACTAGCGTTCCCAGGCGTGGATGCCGATCTGCGCATCATCACCGACGCCTACATTGCCGCGCATTATGGCGAGGCGCCCGACACCGATGAGGGCTTGAACGCCATTCGGCAGTCCTGGGAACGCGTTCACGCTGTGCCCAGACAGAAGGGCACGGGGACAGGGGATAAGCCGGATGGAGAGAAGCGGGTTGGGAGTCGAGGCAGCGCAGGCATATTTAAGGTTTAGACGCGCTGGGACAAAAAGGGGGGTGTTTATCGCAGGCCGCTGACACACTGGCCGAGTTTGAGCATGTTGCCCGCGTTGCAGGGCTGCAGGATAAAGCCCGCCAGCCCCACGATGAGTAGCAGGACGGCGATCATCTTCACAATGTCGCGCCAGCCGATGCCAAGGAGTTGCAGGCGCTGCATCAACGGCGTGCTTGCGTAGCGTCCCGTCCCGCGCAGGAACAAAGGCATGAGAACGCCCGTCAGCAGGCCGAAGGTCAGCGCTGCCAGCGGCGTGTGCATCGTCGCTGGAATGGACGCGGGTAACCGGCCCATAAGAACTATCGCCGACAGCCACGCGATGCTGTTGACCAGCAACCATGCCAGTGCGAACAGACCCGGCGCCCGGCTGTAGAGCAGCGCCGCTTGTGTTGCAGCCATCAACAGAATGGTGGATGACCCCGGCAACGGAATGCCAAAAGCGCGGTCGATGATCGTTCCCGCCGTGATGGCAAGCGCAGTGAGAAACGCCCACCAGGGCGCCTCGCGCAAGCGCCTGCGCGCGACAAGCCACTGCATTAACCCGACTATGCCGCCATAGACGGTAGCGATCAGCAGTTGCGCAGACGCGTCGCTGGCGCGCGCGCTCAACGGGTCAACGATCAGCGCCCCGGCCAGCCACGTGATGATCGTCGCTATCATCCATCCGACCCAGAGCGGGATGGCGACGCCTTGAATAGCATCGATCACTCTCTGGCCACGAGCGGCAATCGAGGCGGGAATCTTCAGGTCGGGCAGTTGAATCCGCGGCAGGCGCAGTCCCTCGCTGGGGCTGTTAGGGCCATGGCGGCGGCGGACGGTTTGCCAGCGGGACCGCATGCGCGTCGCAGTCCCGCTGTTGGCGTCCATGCCAGGGATTGTCAGCGGGTGCGGGTTAGGGGCGTTGCAACGCGGACAGAAGCGCAGGTGTACCGAGAAGATATGGCCATTGGCGCAGGGGATCAACGCTTTTTCCGCGTCGTCCAGCGCCTCCACCCATTCGTCCGGCGTGGGACGTTCGCGCGGGGCAGTATGTCCATCGACGAAACAGCGCTGGAACAGTTCGACCACGCGCGGATGCAGGATATTCAACGGCGGCATGTTTGGTGGCGGCGCCACTGGCCCGCCCGACCCGCTCATATACGGGTACCAACCCTGCTTGATGCGATCCTCGATCGACGGCGGGTCGCCCGCGCCGAGCCACTGGGCGCGAAACGGGTGGCTGCCGTCCATCAGCAATTGGAAGACGAGCACGCCCAGCCCGAAGCAGTCGTGCTCGGGTTTGCGCGGCAGGTCGCGGAAAGTCTTGCCCTGCAGTTCGGGCGGGGTGTATTCGGGCTTGCCCACCGGGCAGTAGAACATGCGCCCATGCGCGTGCACCTGAAACGAATCCGTGTCGATCAGTGTGACGAGCGCGCGTGGCGTGACCAGCACATTGCTCTCGTTCAGGTCGCCGACGACGTAGTTCTTGTCGTGAAGCGCTTTGAGCGCCTTGGCCAGATTGCGGGCGGTGCGGTGCTGGTAGCGCCAGTCGAAGCCGGGCAGGATGCGCGCGCGAATACGCGGGTTAAACACCCCCAGCAGTGAGGCCGCGTTGGTGATGTGCGGCATGAGATACCCGGCGAGTTGACCGGGCGGGTTGTATAGCAGATCGAGCGGCCAGGCAATGCTTGCATGCGTCGCACCGTTGGTTTTGCCAGAGAGGAGTCCCGGATCATCCGGAGGGTGGTTTTTCATCCACGCCAGCTTGTCCGCGTAATCCTGTGGCGGGTGCGTGTACAGCTTGGCGATCAGCCCGGGCTGGGCCGGCACAGGATAGACGGCGCCTTCACCGCCCCGGCTGAGTTCCGGGCCGAGCGTGACTGGTTTGCGCGCGGAGTCGTAGACGAGCATGCCTGGGCTGAGTGTAACCGCAAATCGTCACGACTGTTCTGTGACGATCGTCGCTCGCGTCTCGCGTAAAAGTCGCCGTTTGGGATACACTGCTAATTAGAGGACAGACGATATGGCAAAGCGTAAAGCAACAGCAAAACAGATCCGCGTGGGCGTGATCGGTGTCGGGCGCGGACAGTCGTTCATGCGTCAGGCGCCCTATGCAGGAATGGAACTTGTCGCTATCTGCGACACATGGGAAGAACGGCTGCGCAAAGTGGGCGAGGAACTCGGCGTCGCCACGTACACCGACTACGACCAGTTCCTGCAGCACGACATGGACGCCGTCATCACGGCGAACTACTTTCACCAGCATGCGCCATTTGCAATCAAGGCGCTCCGCGCAGGCAAGCATGTCATGAGCGAAACCTCCGCATGCAAGACGCTGGCCGAAGGCGTCGCGCTGATCCGCGAGGTGGAGAAGAGCGGCAAAATCTACATGTTGGCGGAGAACTACCCCTATACCGCCGTCAACATCGAAATGCGCCGGCGGTACCAGAACGGGGAAATCGGCGACGCGTTGTATGCCGACGGTGAGTACAACCACCCCATGGCGTTGGATGACGTGATGCGCATCTCGCCGGGGTTGACGCACTGGCGCAACAATCTCCCCTCAACCTACTACTGCACCCACGCACTCGCGCCGTTGATGAGCGCGACGGACACATGGCCGGTGTCTGTCAATGGACTATCCATCGCCACACCCGAAGGCTATATCCCGCTCAGCCCGCGCCGCGGTGATATCGGCGCGGTCATCCTATGCCGCATGGACAATGGCGCCGTGTTCAAACTGTTCCAGACTGGCGTGCCGGGGCACAGCATCTGGTATCGCATCCACGGCACGCGCGGATTAATGGAGCATACGCGCGGCCCTGGTTACTGGGGGCCGGGACAACTGCGCATCGCCCATGATCCATGGGAACTGCGGCCCGATGAGGTTACTGAACAGACCTACCTGCCGGACTTCCCCGAATGGGCGCAGGACGCGGCTCGCACCGGGCACGGCGGCGGCGATTACTTCACCACATATCACTTCGGCGAGGCGATCCGCAGCGGCAAGCCCCCCTACCTCGATGTCTATCGCGGCGTGGCGATGTCCATCGTCGGCATCCTAGCATGGAAGAGCGCGTTGCAGAATGGCGCGCCGTTCGCCGTGCCCGATTTTCGGGACGAGAAGCAACGCCAGCAGTATGCGGACGACCACTGGTCGCCCTTTCCTGAGGATGCCGGCCCTGGCCAGCCACAACCCAGCATACGGGGCAGCATCAAACCCAGCGCCGCGGCGATCCGCTATGCCCGCAAGATATGGAAGGAGATCGGGTACAAAGAACAGTGATCGCGTGAGGGTGACCGGGATGACACACGGGTCATCCCCTACGCGCATAAACGCGACGACACATACGTCATCCCCCCCACGTAGATGCGAACCCGTGTGTTCGCCCGGTGTGATGGCGAGACGAGGAACGGGATGACACACGGGTCATTCCCCACGCGCATAAACGCGACGACACACAGGTCATCCCCCCCACGTAGATGCGAACCCGCGTGTTCGCCCGATGTGATTGCGAGACGAGGAACGGGATGACACACGGGTCATCCCCTACGCACATAAACGCGACGACACATTGGGTCATCCCTCCACGTAGATGCGAACCCGCGTGTTCGCCCGGTGTGATGGCATGACGAGGAACGGGATGACACATGGGG
>Ga0073936_10003939_pt1 | contig 20881 bp, 21 predicted proteins | sample AliMusrvi5mmetaG_FD_87041 | JGI IMG/M metagenome (GOLD analysis project Ga0073936, IMG submission 87041) | Freshwater lake bacterial and archeal communities from Alinen Mustajarvi, Finland, to study Microbial Dark Matter (Phase II) - Alinen... | ecosystem: Environmental > Aquatic > Freshwater >... | reverse complement strand
GGCAAGTGCCGCCCCGTCATCATCATGGACGAGCCGCAGGAGGGCATGGACACGGAGAATGCCATCGCCCGCCTCACCACGCTCAATCCATTTGTTAAGCTCCGCTACTCCGCCACGCACAAGGTTGTCAAAAACCTTCTCTACCGGCTTTCACCTTTCGATGCCTACCGACAGGGGCTGGTGAAAAAGATCGAGGTTCTATCCGTGGCCGAAAAGAATGACGAGGCGACACTCAAGATTGAGTTCTCCAGCGTCCAATCCAACTCCAGCGGCCTCAGGGCAAAGCTCGCCGTCTGGCGCGTCAATGGCGAGGGATTCAAGTGGAAAGAAACCAACTGGCTGAAAGTCGGAGACAACCTTGCCGAAAAGTCAGGCAACGTCAGCTATCGGGATTACACCATCGAGCGCATCTGGAAGAGCCTCCATGACCAAAAGCACCATCTGAAATTCACCAACGGCATCGAACTCATCCTCAAGGAGCGCGATGGCGATGTTTCGGGCCTCTTCCGACAGCAGCTCCAGTGGCTCATCCGCCGCCATTTCCAGAAAAAGGCCGTGCTCGTTCCTCGGGGAATCAAGTGCCTTTCCCTCATCTTTATCGATAAGGTGGACAACTACATCCGTGACGATGGCATTATTAAAGTCCTCTTCCAGGAGGAATACGCCGCCATTCACCGAGAAATCCTCGGAATCGACCCAACACCCGGACAGATCACCGAATGCCAGGGCTACTACTTCGCCAAGACCGGCGGGGATGAATACACCGACAGTGAGAATGCCATGTTGAAGAACAAGAAAATCTTCGACGAGATTCTCCGGGACAAGGAAGCGTTGCTCGACCTCGCCAACCCTCGTGAGTTCATCTTCTCCCACTCCGCGCTCGGCGTCGGTTGGGACAACCCGAATATCTTCAACATCGCTACCCTTAACGAGTCCTACAGCGATGTGAAAAAGCGGCAGGAACTCGGGCGCGGCCTTCGCATCTGCCGCAATCAGGATGGGCAGCGCATCTATGACCCGGAAGGGGTGAAAGAGGGCGAAGAGACGAACCTCCTCACCATCGTGCCCAATGAGACCTACGAGACCTTCGCCGCCCAGTATCAGGAGCAGATCAAGGAAATCTACGGCACCGCCGCCGCTGGCAGTGCGCTCCGCAAGAAGCACAAGGGCCAGGACGAGAAAAACAAGCTCACCCGTACCAAGCACTTCGAGTCCACCGCGTTCAAGGCATTCTGGGAACGGCTCGCCCGCAAGACAGACTACGCCGTGGCCTTTGATGAAGAGAAGGTCGTCGAGCGGGCCATCGAGGCGCTGAACAAGCTGGTCATCGGTGATTATCAGGCAGAGGTCGTGCTTACCCGGATTCGCAGTATCGCCGCTGAGTCTATCGGCAGCGAGGAAGTAGGCCGTGAGATTGAGAACCTCCGCGCCAGCTTCACCCCGTTCGACCTCGTCGAGGAGCTGAGCGAAAATACGGCCCTCTCCTATTCCACAGTAATGTCGATTGTGAGCGGCATCGAAAACTTCGCCGCCATAGCCAGGAACCCGCCCAAATTCCTTTCAGCCGCCTGCGCCCTCATCCATGAGATTGAGTTGGATGAAATGCTGCGCACACTCAGCTACCATCCCACCGGGGAAAGTATCCCCCTCACGGAATTTCAGGAAGTCATTGAGACCTTCCTCCCGGTCGAACCCACGCCCCATCGCGGCGTTTACGATGCCGTGGCCTACGAGAGCACCTTTGAACGCTCCTTCACAAAGGACGCCGAGCAGGATAACGAAGTCGTCTGCTTCCTCAAGCTGCCGAGTTGCTACCGCATTCCCACCCCCATCGGTCAATATTACGAACCGGACTTCGGCCTGATCCTCAAACGCCGCAACCTACGATCCGGCGACGAGCACGAATACTACTTCGTCATCGAAACCAAGAGCACCAACAATCTCGACGACCGCAAGGCGCTGACGGATGAAGAACGCTGGAAAATCAAGTGTGCCATCAAGCACTTTGACGCCATCCAGATCGAGGCCAAGTTCGAATACCGCCCCTACGTTGCCCCGGTGAAGGACTACCGGGCCGACTTCAAATGCAAGGTTCCAAACCCATGAGCAAACCCAAGAAATCCACCATCGAAGTCCGGGATACCGAAGTCACCATTCTGTCCTACGGTGACGCGGACTTCATCTCCCTGACCGATATGCTCAAGGCCAAGGATGGGGATTTTTTCATCTCCGATTGGCTCAGAAACCGGAATACGGTCGAATTCCTTGGCATCTGGGAAACCGTCCACAACCCGAATTTTAATTCTGGCGAATTCGCCATAATTAAAAGCCAGGCGGGGCTCAATAGCTACAAGCTCAGCGTGAAGGAGTGGGTGGAAAAGACCCGTGCCATTGGTTTGAAAGCCAGCGCAGGCCGCTACGGTGGCACCTTTGCCCACAAGGACATCGCTTTTGAATTCGGCATGTGGATCAGTCCCGAGTTCAAGATTTACCTCATCAAGGAATTCCAACGCCTCAAGGAGGATGAAAATCGCCGCCTCTCCCTCGCTTGGAATCTCAATCGCACCCTCTCCAAGCTCAATTACCGCATCCACACCGATGCGGTGAAAACCCATCTCATTCCGCCCGAGGTCACTCCCGCACAGGCCGCCATTACCTATGCCACCGAGGCCGACCTCCTCAACGTCGCTCTTTTTGGCCAGACCGCCCGCCAATGGCGCGACGGCAACCCAAAGCTCGATGGCAATATGCGGGATTACGCTTCCATCGAGCAGCTTCTCGTACTCGCCAATATCGAGGGCATGAACGCCGAGTTCATCCACATGAGCCTCCCGCAGGGCGAACGGCTGAAACGGCTGAACCAGATCGCCATTCGCCAGATGACAACCCTTACGGCCACCACACGCCCGGCCCTCCCCGGAGAAAAGACCCCATGAACCTCACCGACCTTCCTGCTCTCGCCGCCGTCTCCTCGCCCGACCACAACGCGGAGCGACTCGCCGCACTGAAGCAGCTCTTCCCTGACCTCTTCACCAACGAGGGGCGGCTCAACGTGGATGAATTGAAGAAAGTCGTGGACCCCTCGCTCGTATCTGAGACGGAGCGTTATGACTTCCGCTGGTATGGTAAGACCCGCTCCAAACGCGAGGCCTTCACCCCCAGCCGCGCCGCGCTTGTCTATGACGAAAAGCGTTCCGTGAACCCACAAAAGGCCGGAGGCAACCTGATCATCGAGGGGGAGAACTTGGAAGTCCTCAAGCTCCTCTCCAGCGCCTACCGCGAGCGCATCAAGTGCATCTACATCGACCCGCCCTACAATACGGGGAAGGACTTCGTCTATTCCGACCGCTTCGCGGAGGGAGAAAAGCCGTATTGGGAACAGACCGGCGTGACTGAGGAGGGGGTGAAGGTGGACACGAACACAGACAGCGACGGGCGCTTCCATTCCAATTGGCTCTCCATGATGCACAGCCGGTTGCTCATGGCTCGGTATCTATTGAAGCCTGATGGAGTGATCCTGTTATCGATTGATGACCATGAGTATCAGAACCTGAAGCGACTGCTGGATGAAGTCTTTGGAGAGGAGAATTTCATCGCCACGCTCATTTGGGAAAAGGGCCGCAAGAACGATGCGCGCTTCTTTTCGGTTGGGCATGAATATCTGATCGCTTACGCTAGAGACTTTCAAGAGCTCAAGGACAAGAAAACTGTCTGGCGACAGCCCATGCCTGGAGCCGCCGAAATCTGGGAACAATATCTCGTCCTAAAAAAGAAGCATGACTGTGACTTTTCTTCTATCGAAGCAGACCTTTCTGCGTGGTTCGGTGGACTCACGGATAAGCACCCTGCAAAGAAGCTAAGCCGCTACCGCCGGGTCGATAAATACGGACCGTGGCGCGACCGCGACATTTCATGGCCTGGAGGCGGTGGCCCCCGCTATGACGTGATTCATCCGAAGACCAAGAAGCCGTGCAAAGTTCCAGCAGACGGTTGGCGCTTCTCCAAGCCTGAAGAAATGCAGCGGCAAATCGACTTGGGTCTTGTCGAGTTCCGTGAAGATCATACCGAACCACCATTCCGCAAGGCACATATCAAACCGGTGCCAGATGAGCTGCTTGGCGATGGCGACGAGAGCGATGAGGTGTCTGAAAATGAAGAGGAGATGGCGACCCAAGTTAGAGGCTCATATTTCTACGCTCAATCACAAGTCGCTGTGAAATACCTCAAAAAGATTATGGGAGGAAAGCTATTCCCAAATCCCAAGGACCACCGCGAGATTTCAAAGCTTATCGATTATGTCACAAATGGCGACAACGACGACATCATCCTAGATTTCTTTGCCGGATCGGGAACCACAGCGGAAGCCGTGATCGACCTGAACAACACGAAGGGAACGAGTAAGCGATTCATTCTTGTTCAGCTTCCAGAATTAACAGGTGAAAAGGATGTCGCGCGTAAGGCCGGGTTTAAGAAGATCAGCGACATCACCATCGAGCGGGCCAAGCGGGTAATTGCCAAGATGCAAACCGAAGCCGAAGGTTTTCTGCCGAATGACTCCCAGCGCCAGTTTGCAGACGGGCTTGGCTTCAAGGTCTTCAAGCTGGCCAAGTCGAACTTCCCGCGTGTGGAATACGCCCCGGACCCGGACAAGACCGAGGCGGAGAACATCGAATTGCTCAAGCAATACATCCGCGACAAGGAAGCCACCTTCCACATCCAGTGGGAGCGGGAGACCGTGCTGGACGAGGTGCTGCTCAAGAACGGATTCATGCTCGACTACACCCTCACGCGCCGCCCCGAGTTCACCAAGAACGAGGTCTTCCTTGCCAAAGACGCCCACAAGGAAAGCCTCGTGTGTCTGGACGCCAGCATCGCGCCCGAGACGGTGGATCATTTCAAGACGCACCCTGAGAACTTTTTCATCTGCCTGGAACTCGCCCTCGACACGACCAAAAAGTGGAACCTCAAACACCACCTCGGCGACAAGTTGAAGGCGTTCTGATCCTCTCTCAATCGCCAGACGGATCTTCGCTAAACTGCTTGAAGGCAATGTCAAAAATAGCGTCTCGCCATTATAAACAAGGTTTGCTTATATTTGCCTAATCCATTGACCGAGACCTGAGGGAGCTTTTCAATGTCCGTAACCATTTCTGAGATAATCCGTCGCAGCGAACAGGGGGTAACTCGCCCGTTTCTTTGCCGGAGCGCGACCGGATCAGTTTACTTCGTAAAGGGGAGTGGGGTTGGAAAAGGGCAACTACGTGTGGAGTGGATGGCCGGTTGTCTGGCGCGATCACTCGGGTTACCAATCCCGGACTTCGACCAAGTGGAGATCCCTCGTGAACTGATCAAACATAGTTCCGTGGCTGGGATCGCCGATCTGGGAACGGGGATTGCCTTCGGTTCATCGCTGATTCAGAGCGCGCAGGAGATCCGTTATCTTCAGAGCCAGGCAGTGGATTTGACGACGCAGGCGAAAATACTCCTTTTTGATTGGTGGGTGCAAAACGGAGACCGGACGCTGACAGCCCTCGGGGGAAATCCAAACGTAATCTGCACTGGGCGCAAGGTACCGCAGATTTCGATCATCGATCACCATGCAGCATTCGATGAGGAATTGGACGCCTCAGCCCTCTGGGGTTCCCATGTTTTCACTGGGGGACGGCAGCTTTGGACTCCCTCTTTCATCGCCGAGATGACACCCCGACTGGCTGCCACAATGGCCCAGCTTTCGGGATTCTGGTCTCAGATGCCCGAACCATGGTTCCCAAATGAGGATCCAAAATCAGATGTTTCTGCTCTTGAGTTTACCCGTCTTCATAAGATATTAAACCGGCCCTTCGATTCGCCAGATTCGTTCTGGAATGGTGTCCTATGAAACTGCCCATTGCTTGCAACTATAGTGTCGTTCGTTTCCTGCCTTACCCGGAAACAGGGGAGTTCGTGAACATTGGGGTCGTCATCAATAGCCCTCAGACGGGTTTCTTCGATTTTCGTATCGAGCGTCGCAAGTTTCGGCGCGTCGCCAATTTTTTCCCTGAACTTCACGCAGAGGTTTACCGGGAGGGCATTTTGGCCTGTGCTGACGAGATCGATCGGATCACAGCAGAAATCGGTATCAGTGGTAAAACTGCCGACCAGATAGCAATTGACCCCGCATTTAGCGCAGATTTGTTCCGTGAGCTGATCCGCCCACGAGAGACACTCATCCGGTATAGCGAACCTGGCACGGTTCTTACTCCGGAGCCCGAGACCCTGCTTAACGAACTTTTCGCCCATTACGTCGAACGGATGTTCGCTCAGGAGGAGGATTACCAAGAAGAGGTGATGCGCAAACGTGTCTTCAAAATGCTTGAGGACCACAAACTCATCTCACGTTTCAAGCAACGTCAACGTGTGGGGAACGAAGAATACAGGGTCAGCTTTCCATTTGTCACCGAGCCACGCATTGGACTTATTGACAAGGCCATCAAGCCGCTCAATTTGGCCCAAAATGACAGCTCGAAGATTTTTGACCACGGGGAACAGTGGGTAAATCGAGTAAAGCGCCTGCAGAAGATAAAGGCGGCTCCTCGTGAGATCCTCTTCACAGTAAACGAACCGCCGGTTGGCAGCCGAATGCATAGTGCCTTTGATGAGGTTTGTGCCGAACTCCAGGCTCAGGGAGCCAGAATTTTGCCTGCGGCCGACGAGGTGGCCATCATTCGTTTTGCCAAAGCCGAAAGCTAGGGGTTAAGAACGCTGCCTCTGGCGGGTGTCGAGAGATTAAGTTTCCAAAAATCACAGGAAATGCCCCTGCCTTATGTGGCGTCGGTTGGTCCCGGCGCAGAGGGGGCTGCGTAATTACCGCCTGATGGCTAAAAAAAGAACCCACCCTTCAGGGGACGGATTCTTTTTCTCCCTGCCGAACCAACTCTGCCAAAGGGCGGAATCAGTTCAGCAGAGGGGCGGTCAACCCGACGTGGTTATCGAGGAGACCATGGAGGGCTTCGGTGCGGCGAGGGAGTTCGATCAGGTTTCCCTTGAGCGCCTCGGTGAAGGCGTTGAAGAGGCTCCAGACGTTGCGCGGCTCGAAGTCGTCGTGGCGGGGGTGCCGCCATTCCCTCAGGACTTCCGGTATGGTCCGGTTGGGAACTACTCCGACATCGCATGACCGGATGACCAGATCGTGCGCGGTACGGTCGTCGATGTCGGCCAGCTTATAGGTGGCGAGCCGGGTGTCCTGGTGATGCCAGCGACCCATCAGCCTGCCTACGGCGGATTGGACGAGCCTAGGCAGATCCCGGGTAATGAACCGGGTGTGTTTTCGGGCCAGCTTCACCTCGCCGCTGAAGCTCAAGTTGTCACAGACGAGGACCTGGGCACCAGCGGCAATGCCCGCCGGGAACGTCTTATCATGACTGTTACGAAGGCCCAGCACCCAGCAGTAATCCTCATCGGATTCGCTGCGCTGGATCTCCATGAGGCCGAAGTAGCGGGCTCCGTCGTGGCTGAGGCTGTGGGCCTGATTGCCGACGACGAGACCGTTGGCCCGGAGGGTTTGTTCCACATGGGCCACCAAAGCGATATGGGCGATGGGCGTCCATGTGTCGGTGGGCCAAGGCGTGGGGATGTCCATGACCTGTTCGCGTTCGACCGCCCTGGCTCCGCAATGAAGGAGGAGATTCGGGCGGTGGTGAACTGGACGTTGGATGGGAAGCGGATTTAGTAATGCGACCATAATATTTTTCTTTCTTTTGTTGATGGCAACGAAGTGGGGCCGGTCGTGCCTTTGTCGGCACCGCCCGGCCCCGTGTTTCCGTCGCCAAATGGGTTAGATCCGGACACTTTGGAGTGAGCGCAGGGTTTGCCTCACGCCTTGGATATCCTTTTCGCTGACTTTCTGCTCGCGGCTGGCCTGCTTGAGCAGGTCGCCGAGTTTGCTAAGGCCTGCAACGGCGCTTCGGAACTCGCCCCGGATCACATCGATCTGGGCGAGCGCCGTTTCGAGGGCTGGCCTTTCAGCCGTCTCCATGGGGGTGGCCGTGGTGATGGAGCGCGTGGCTCCGTTAGTGCTGTTGTTTTCTGTCATCGGTTTTCTTTCTGGTTGCTCCGCATGGCGCGGAGGGATTGTGGTGGCTGCCACGGGCGCGGATTGCGTCCGGGACATGTGGATTGAAGTGGCGGGCGTGGGCCGCACGGGCATGACGATCATCTGCCGCCCGCCGTTGCTGAAGCGCAACGGGGTGAACGGGTCGGTGATTTCGATGCGGGTGAGACCCAGACGCAGCGCCTTGGTGAGGAGCTGCCGGTTGATGTCGATGGTCACATCGGGACCGACCGCCTTGATGGCGCTCAGTTCGACCCGTGTCGACTGATCGGTGCCCGGTGATTTACTGACCAGGGAGAGCCGCCCACTGGCGATCTCCAGCCCGATGGCATGATGCTGGGCATCGGGATCGGGCATCCGGGCGATGGTCCGAATCACGTCTTCCGCCTCGGCCCCGAGCTCGATCTCGACGGTCGTCTTGACGTTGTTGGGATTGGGAACCACGGCCCGCCAGTTCGGGTAGCGGCCTTCCAGCGACTGGGCAATGAAGCGCCAGTGCCGGGAGCCGATCTCGAAGCGTGGCGGCTGTTTGCGCTCTGGCCTGGCAGCCCGGAGCGTCCAGTCCCCGTCCTGATTGAACTCCTTCCAACCGAGGAACCGATGGCTCGGGATGATGATCGAGTCCTTGAGCGGCAACGTGAAGGAGTTGGAACTGAACAGGTGATGCCCGTCCGTTGCCACCACATAGTGGCCTTGCGGCTGGCTGACATCCAGGCACGCTCCGTTGAGGATAGCCCTGTTTGTATCCGTGCAGGCACACCCCATGGCATCCCGGATCGCATCCCGGAGGTGGCGGTCGAGCGGGATCGGATTGGCACAGATGCCCAATATGTCCGGGTATTCGTCAACCGGTATGGACGGGCACCGGTGCTCGGTGGGCTGGCCACCGACCGGGAATCGGATGGCGACCTGGTTATCTTCGACCAAGGTAATGGCAAGCGAGTCCCCGCGTCCGCAGCTCTTGGCCGCGTTGTTGAGGTCCTCGTATTGAACGAGGAATGCCGCCGGTTCGCCTTGGACAGGGGTGTCGAGTTGGACGACGGCGGATGTATCGAGATCGGTGGCGGCAAGCTCGATCCGATTGGTCTTGGTGCGCTCGATGCGGATGCAACCGAGCACCGGCAGCGTGGGGCGCCGGGTAATGATCTTGTTGAGACCCGCGAGGGCGGGCCGGAGTTCTGCGATGGGAAGGGTGATGGGATTCATAGATTTCCTTTCGGTTTGAGTGTTGAAAGCACGACAGCCCGCCGAACCCCTGAGGGCTGGCGGGCTGTTCGTGCAGGATGTCTTGTTGTTGATGACGGTTCAGGCGACCACGCTGGCGGGCTTGAACTTGAGCTGGTTGACGGTGCATTCCTCGGCCCGGATGTCATCCCGGAGCCCGAGATAGACGGGTTGGAAGATGCTGCCGCCACGATAGGCATAGAGGAACCTTGCCTCGACGATGGCCCCGACCTCGGGGATGTCGTGGTTGAGCGGGATCGTGACGTTCCCAGCCGGAACCAGGATGCCATTATTGAGGAGCATCAACTCGACGCTCCGTTTGGCGTTGATCTGGCTGACGATGAACGAGGCCGACTCGGTGAACTTCAGCTTCAACTGCGATCCGCCCGAGTTGGGACGGCCCGCCGTGTAGGGGGCTTCAATGTCTTTGAACACGATGCCTTCTTTGTCATCGGCCCGGAACCTTTCCGCGAACGCCCGCTTCTGCCCCGGCATGAACGCCGTGGCGACGAGCCGTATGGCGCGAGATGCATTCGAACCGATCACATCCATCAACTGGAGGTAGCGATCCCGGTAGGGCCAGCACCGGGTGTCGGTTCCGTTATGACTCAGCAAATCGAAGACATGCAGGCAGTCGCCCACGGCTTCACCATCGATGATGAAGTCCGACACGATGGCTTCCGCAGCCGCCGCGATCGGTTCGGGGACGGCCACAGTCAGTCCGAGCCGGTTGATCCCGGTGACGGTGTTTCCAGTTTTCTGAATCAAGAGGCGTCGTCCGTCGAACTTCTCCTGGGCGCACCATGCCGGGTCGGCGATGAGCATCTCGGCTTCGGACTCCGTGATGGAATTGAGCAACTGGCAGTGAATGCCGGTCGCTTGCAATTCGCGTCCGGTCTGCCGATACGGCGTTCCATCCTCTCCGTCCGTATAGCCTTTGGCGGTTTTCTCGGCGACGAGTTTGTCGTAGAGCCGCTTGGCTGTGTCCAGATCGACTGGGATCTGTGTTTTGGTGCCGGTGGTCAGGGTTGCACCCCGGCGACCATAGGCGAAGGTGACGACGTAGCCGCCGCCTTGGGTTCCGATGGCCGCCTGATAGACTTTATCGGAGCAGCCTTCGCGGAAATACAATGTGATATTCTCCATAGGTATCCTTTCTTTATGGTGGGTTGAAATGAAAAAGCCGGACGCATCCTTGATGACGCGCCCGGCTATTTCTGGTGATTATGATGATACTGACGAGGATCTGCGAAGGGACAGACGAGGCGGAGACTTTCATCCAGGAAGCCCGATGACCTCCTACGCATCAATTCAAGCTGTAGAGCAGCAGATTGACCATCGGCCTGGGCAGAAAGAGCAGCACATCTTCCTGCAGCTTCCGGCCGTAGAATTGACTAGCCACGGTGACGAGGTCATCCTTCTTGGACCCTTGGACCCACTGGGCAATCCGGCACGTTGCGTCGAGCTTTGTCTGAGTTTGTACAAAGTCGTAGGCGTGCCATTTTGCGTCCTGGGTATATTGTTTGGCATCGTGAGGGGTCTCGTCCACCAACTCGACAGCCACGACCTTGTCGCGGGCATCGACCACCATTAGAAGCCTATTGTAGTGCCCCTCGAACAATCCATCGAACGAGTAGTAACAGAAGCTGCTGGCTGGCCAGCCGGGACAGCCGAGCATCGACTTTGATCGGACACCGGGCAACTTCATTGCCACGACCGCGTCTTTCATCGGCATCAGATAGGTGATCGCATTGTAGATCTTCAAGTCCGCGTGGGCCAGGAGATCAATCTTTGGCTCGCCATGGCCCGTCAGGACATTCTTCAGGTCTCTCGCAACTAGGCTGCCTTTGCAGTCTGATATTCCGAATTTCCAAGTCGGTGCCAGGGTGAGAGCTGGGGTTTCTGGTGCATCTTCCGCCTGGCAGTTCGCCAGTATGGCCAGGGCCAACGAGAGCAATATTGCAATTTTAGGTTTTCTTTTCATGAGTTAAGCTGGTTTTGAAGGGTTCTTATTCCGCTCCTTTGCAGAGCGGGTATGACTTCCTTCCTTTTCGTGGGCGTTCGGAAAATCTCACGCAGAGGGCGCGGCCGTATGGGTGTTGGTTGGAGAACGTGATTGCCTCCATGGTGGTTGGTTCCTTTCTGTGGGTTGTTGGGTAAACAAAAAAGCCGACCACGTTGGTGGTCGGCTTCCTGAGTTGGTGAAATCTAGAGTATGATTGGCGGAGTCAGCGCCGGAACATCAACGCTCCATCTTTGGGGCACTGCGCTCCCGGTGTTGGAAAGGCAAACGACAGAATGCAACCGCACCGGGGACACTGATAGGTATAGACTTCCACCGCAATGGCTGTGGATGCAATGACGGCAAGGGCGGTGAGAAGTATGCCTCGCTTGGTGAGTGCCAGATTTTTCATTTTGTGGGGTGGTGGTTGATGCCAGCCATTTTAGCGGCGATCTGCTTCTTGATGCGTTCGTGCTCCGGCGATGCCTGCACTTTGCCGACCTCGGCAACGGCCTCGGCCACCTCCCGGAGCGCCTCCTCGCACTCCTGTTCGGAGAGGGGAACGGTATTTTCAGAGGAGAAGATTTTGTCCCAGGTGGATTTCATTGAATGTATTCCTTCCGGTATTCAGGTTGTGAGGCCAATTCCCTGAGCTTGGTCAGGACACGATACGAGGCGTTGTCCACAACGTTCCGCTTGACCCTGAAGTCTTTGGCGACCTCCTCCGGGCTTTGCCCTTCGATTTTGACCAACTCGAACATCAGGAATGTCTGGGGGCTCACCCGGTTCTTCACGTCTTCCAGCATGGTTGCCAGGAGCACAGATTGGTAGGTTGCCAACTCTCGTCGAAGGAGATCGTCCCCCGGCATATCGGCGTGGCCGCTGTCCGGCGACGCTGTTTCGAGAGCCTCCAGCGGTTCCGTTTGATCGGGCCGAATCTTCGGCAACTTCCCGAGCTTGTCGCAGACCCTCCATGAGGCGAGTTGGCGCAGATAGTTGCGGAACCGGCCTTTGGCGGGATCGTAGGAAAACTCGGCCTTGAAGAAGGAGACCACCACGTCCGCGATAGTTTCCTCCACCATGTCGTCGGGAACCTGGTGCCAGTTACACCGCCGGAAAGCCGCGAGGACCGCCAGCTTCAAAGGTGCGTGGTATAGATCGAAGAACGTCGTCCAAGCGTCCTGATAAGGCATGCCCGCCCGTCGCTCCTCAAGACAGGCGAGGAGCGAGACGGGGGTGTTTGGGAATGCGTTGGGCATAGCTTGGTTGGATTGGCTTCGCTGTTGCGGTTCATCTATCCTTTCGAGGGCTTGGGAAAAATCTCACCGCACATCTTTTCTCAACTCAGAATATTTTTCTCCATCCGACCGCCAAGAGGCTGATTACTTTCCGGAGGAGCACCAGCAGTCCCCAGCAAATAAAGAAACTGAACAGCATGGTTGGAATGGATTCCGGATCAAATTCTGTATGGTGAGACCAAGGCATCCATGAACTCCGCACTTCCTTAAGCGCAGTGGCCGCGAACACCAATACGGCAAAAATCACGGCACAGACCAAGGGCCATCTCGAAAAACGCCTTGGGAGAGTTTCTGGTGGGGCGGTCTGGGGTGACGGTTGAGGGACGTCCCCTTGCGGGGCTGGTCCCGACTCCTGTTTGGATGAGCGACGAATCGCGTCGGCGAATGCATCGAACCGGAGAAACCTCTCGCTGGGAGTTTCATGGGTCGCCCGGAGGATGATGCTGTGGAACTCCTTCCATAAGGCCCGATCAACCGACATTTCCCCCTGCGGAGGCCAAAGGAACGCAGCCCGGCCCACCTTGTCGGCGGTGTTTCCTGTAAGGAGGCTATAAAAAGTGGTTGCTACGCCCCACATGTCGGGGTTGCCGTTGGACTCCATATACCAACTCGGAGCCGCATAACCGGGCGTTCCGCGCCGGGTCAAAGTCGCAGCATCATCGGTAAGAAGGCTCACATCCCCCAGACAGGGGCAACCTCCGACGAAGAGAATGTTTTCCGGCTTGATGTCGCGGTGGACAATCCCTGCGTCGCTCAGTCGTTGGATAGCCTCCAGCAGGGGAACCATGATCCCTCGGATTTCTTCAGCACTGAACCATCTCGGCGAGCCACACCCCTTCCGCGCTTGGATGAGCGAGTCGAGCGTTTTGGCCTTCCAAGCCGGATCTTCCGGTTGCCAGTTTCTCCGACCATCTGCCAAAGGCATGACATAGAACAACCCGGCCTGGGTGCGGTTGACATGTTCGATTGAGATAAGATGGGGGCATTGAATCTGGGTGGCAACCGACCGGTATCGGATCAAAGCTGCAAGCTCCCGCTCAAGATGATCGGCATTGGTCGCCGATAGGAACTTGAGCGCCTTGTATTCTCCCGTAGCCTCCAACCGGCAGAGCCAGACCGCTCCAAAGCCGCCCCGTCCGATCTCACGGATCAGCCGGTAACCATCGAGGACAAGGTCTGGGGTCAACATACCGTGGTCAGGCTAACGCGGGCCTGAGCGGGAAGTCGATCCATTGTTCGAAAAACCGGGCACGGAGCGGTGCCATGCCCGGCTTCCCGAAGAATACAACGGTGATCAGCGGAAGATGACCTTCAATACGAAGATCACGGCGACCGCTGCCACCACGACGACTCCAGAGCGAGCCACTTCCGGAAGTTGAGCCAGGTTTTTGGCGACCTCGGCCATTAACCCCGAGCCCGCCGCCATCCGTTCAAGAAGATACCCGCCCAAGGGAGCCACGAGGACTGCGGGAATGGCCAGCACAATGGCGGCCCAGAGATTGATCCTGAACCATTCGCGAAGCCAGCCGTTGGGGGAAATCCAATATTCGGCTCGGCAGAGCGAATATCGAATCACCTCGGCGGATCTCTCCACTGGCCCCAATCGGGACAGATCGGGTTCGACCCTGGGGCGTGCAATCTCGCGGGGACACCAGAAAACCAGCAGGGTTCTCGTTGGCCTGCCACCCGGCTCCGGCAACTCGCCAGGATGACTACTGTGGTCCTGTCTCATGGCGAGCCCTCGTTCCCAGTGCCGCCCCAGCGAAGATGGCAAGCAGGCAACCGCCCGCAAGCGCGAACGACGCCACCTGCCAGCGGTGCCGGGATTCCTCCCGTTCGGTTTTCTGCCGCTTACTCTCCGCGAGGGCCGTGGTCAACCGCCCGAGTTTCTCCCGCTCATCCCGAAGCTCTTGCTCCAGGATTGCCGAACGCCGGGCCTCCGCCGATGGTGTAGGGGACGGTGGTGGCGATGGCTGCCCGCTCCCAGAGCCTTCGGGACATCCCGCCAGCAGCGGAAGCACCCCGGTAATAATGACGACTTTTGTGATGGATGTCATCGTGTTCCTCCTTTCTTGTTGAGGTTATGGGTGAAATAAAAAAGCCGACCATGATGATGGTCGGCTTTTTGAAAGAATCGGAGTCACTAAGGCCAATTGCCTTGATCCGAACTAATTGAGACCGTGCTGGTGGGATCGACTTTACTGCCAGGAACAGACATGGCATTTGACCACCTAATCACTTCCCCTGGTTTGATTACGGCTGCCTTAAGTTCAGGAGCCTCGGAACGATCATTGGGAGTGATGCGGGCCGTGACGACAACATGAGTGATTGGAAAAGCGGAGTTATTCTGAAGGAGTAGATCGTCATTTATCCAGCCGTATTTAATAGTCCACTCGCATTTTAAAGCAACCAGATCATCGAACTTGTTCTTCTGAGATCGCCTCATTTCTCTCAAGTCGGGATCTTTTTTGGCGTCGACAATATTGTTGTATCCAAGATCGCGCACAGCATGGTCGAACCATTTATACGCCCCTTCCTGGTCATCCAGAGAACTCAGGAGGCATGCCAGGTTATAAGAATATCTCTGGGTATTCCGTCTCAATGATTCCACCGAGTGCGCCTGTTCCAAGGCCTCCTTTAAGTGTCCACTTTGCATCAATGCCCATGCCCTTCTTTCACCGAATTCGCCCGTAGGGTCATTGGGCGTAAACTTCAGGCATGCATCCCACAGGCGCACTGCATAAGCGGCAGTAGGGTTATTTGCTGTGGCCCATGACCTATCACCAATCTCTTTTGAAGAAGCTCGGTTGGCTATGTCTCCAGCCATGTAAAGAAACCAGCCGCGATACTCATCATAGATACGCCCCTCCGGGATTAATGAGGCCGCCTCAGCACACTGTTTTGCTGTTGTGAGCATCTCGCTGGGTTTGGAATAGCGATTATCGCGACTGGCATAGTAGGCCTTACGATACCGAATAAAAGGATCGCGGGGACGCACTTTCGATTCCCCTTCCGCGATTTCCAGCAATCCTGCCACGTCGTTGGCTTTGGCTAAGCTCTGTCTTCGTTCCGCCTGCTGGGAGGATTCGTCGAACCCAGCCTCCCCCTTGCCCCAAGCATATTGTTTCTCCAGCTTGACGGCTGCATTCTGGGATATCGCGATATAATTCGAGAGCTTGTTCTGGATATTTTTAGCAGCCGATTCCAAAGCTCGTTGCTTGTCCGCATCACGGACCTTGCCCTTGTTGTAGTCATCCCAAAGATAGGAGATGAGCGAGACCGCCGCGCCTCCCACAACAGAATCGAATCCAGAAGATCCATTGTCAGACATCTCGGCTCCAACTGCTCCGCCTGCGTATCCGGCTTTGAATCCAGACTCTGCCGACTCTTTTTCAGAACGGGCTACAGCATCGCCCTGGATCTTGCCGATGCTGGCCAAGAATTCTGTGTAGGTGTCAATCGCGGAGACATAATCGGCATAAAGTGACTCGATGGTCCCATCGAGCTTGCGATCCTTTATGTCCAGATAATGACGGTTTGCGCGATGCCTCAGTTCGCCTAAGGTTTTTTGGAGCTGTTGGGGTTGGGACACATTCGTCGGCCATTCCGAATAGAGCTCTTCGAGTAGACGAACCAGAAAGAGTCGCTCATCGATATTTGCAACAGGGGTAACAGTTACTGGCGGAACATCAGGGGCTGGACGACTAAACAGACTTGATGTGGCGACAGAACCGGATGGTCGATGTTCTGATCGGATGTAGATGGCTAACCCCATCAGGGAGACTACCGCAAAACATAAGATAACATTTCTTTTGACCGTGTTCATTTGTGGTGAGTTTGTAATTTACCGCCCTAAGGCCTTGCGTGTGCCCAATATAGGCGTCTTCATTACTTTCTGGGGTTCAGGGAAAAATCTCATTTTAAGCGGCGAGTTTTCCAAAATTTCTGCCTGGGGATATTGAGGGGATTCTGTAAGAACCCCAAGAAACCTTCCGAAAACGGAAGCTATGCTGTCAAAAAGATCGCTACGGTCAACTTCCAAATTCGGAAGATGCCGCAAAAGCAGAACATCCTTGGTCCCCGCATTCAGTCCCTTCGCCATGAGTTGGGGCTGACACAGGCTATGCTGGCCGCCCGATGCGGGATGCTTGGCTGGGATGTCGCCGAAAATGTGATCACGAAGATTGAAACCCAGATCCGGTGCGTTACCGACCTCGAATTGCTTTGCCTTGCACAAGCCTTGAATGTTCCCCCAGAGAAGCTCCTCCCACCTCAATCTGAGATCAAGAAGATCGTCGCCTTGGCTTTCCGCCGTTAACTCATAAGGAAGAGACAGCCCCATTTCAGAGGCTGTCTCTTTGCCAATATCGGTCACTCCCAGGCTCTGCACTCGCCAAGAAACTCGCACATTGAACACTGCATCCCCGGTGAAGGGACCGGGTCCCGGCGCTCCAGATCATCGACGTAGGCGTCGATCAGATGGAAGAGGCGGTTGACCTGCTGATCCGTCGCCGGACCGACTTCAGTGACGACGAGCTTTGGCGTCTTGAGTTTCACCAAGTGGTGAAGTGCAATGCCCGATTCCATCCCGCCGGTTGCCTCACGGTAGAGCAGGGCATATCCGGTAGTCTGAACCTCGGTGGTATGCCGGACCATCTTCGGGTCGGGCGTGCGGCCAGTCGTCTTGTAATCGACGATCCTACCGCCCGCCCGCACCAGATCGAGCACGCCGACCAATATCGGCAGCCCGTGCGAGGCGAGGTCGATTTCGACGCTCACTTCCACGCCCTCGGGCTTTTCGTCCAAGGGAATGGGTGTCTCGCGCAAGTAGGTCTGGATGACCGCCAAAGCGTTTGCCTTGCTGGCCGCTTCCTCCTCCTCCTCCCATGCGATGGGGACCGCCCCCTCCGGCGTCCCCCATGCCTGTTCGAATACCGTCGTGATAGCGTCGTCGTCCAGCGGTGCATTACGCCACCGGGCAAGGCTCCACTGCTGGAGGACGGCATGCACTGTCTTGCCAAAGTGGAGGGCTACCGTGGGCGGCTTGGCGACCCCGGCGACATACCTCATATGGAACTTGAGCCGACATTGGAGCCAGGTGCCCAACCGGGACGCCGAGACCGTGGTGGTAAGCTCCTCAATGGTGCGGCCCGGCTGAAGGACTGGTTCGGGTGCACCCGCCGGAGCGGGTGGCACGGCGAAGGCGATCATCGGGACACCCCTCTTCCATCGCGCTGGAACCGTCCCCGTTGGCCATTGCCGTTCCCATTGCGCCGCTGGCCGCCGTGGCGCTCCAGCAACTCATCGATGAGCCCGCTGGCCTGGAGACGGTTCAACTGCCGGACCCCGACACCGAACCGATCCTGTGCGAGGGATTCGATGTCGCGTTTATCCAGCTCGTTTTCGCGGACGATCTTTTCGACGAGTTCACGCTGCTTGGGAGAGCAGGCCCAAGTGGCGGTCTCGCCCCCGCTGCCATTGCTCTCCCTGCCGGGTTGGGCCTCACCGCCCCGTCCGCTACCATTGCTGGCGGGGTGCATCCCGTAGGTGGTGGCATCGGGTAAATACCCGACCTCCTGGATTTCCCGGTCCACTGCGTCCTGACCGAGAGCATACAGGCGTTTGACCTCCCCTGTGACTTGGGTGAGATCGGGAATCTCCGACTGAATGCTGACACTGCACTGGTGGCTGCTGAAGTTGGGCAGCCCCAGCTTTTTGGAATACGTTAAGTTCAATATGACGGCCATTTTGTTGGTTCTTTCTGGTTTGGTTTGGGTGAAAAGAAAAGAGCCCAGCCGGTAAGGGCTGGGCTCTTGGTTGAAAGTGACGAGGCGATGGGCCGCATCACGGGACTACAGGAGGAGACGGCGGCTCACGCCGATGGATAATTATCCCCTCCATAAGATTATGGCCTGGTTTTGGCGTGAGAAAGACAACGAGACCCCGAAAGAAGAGGAAGAACGACGACTCAAAACCAATAAACTCCATTTTATGATTCAAACCAATACAACCATGAAAAACAAAACTGTTAACAATAGAGGATCATCCGAATTGACTCGCGGCCAAGAAAGCGAACTTGAGGAACACGCCCTCCGTTCCTACCACATGCACATGGAGAGGGAAGGAGTAGATCCTCTCTCCGTAATGCAACCAGCCTCGGGGGCAACTATCATCGACCAGCGGCAGCGCAAGGTCATCCTCAATAATGCCAACGGTCTTCTCGCGGAGGCAGTTTACAGCTACAAGAATGGAAAGTTCCGCTGCCGTTGGATTTAGCCATTTGCCCCGACCTCGATTTGAATACCCTGACTGCCATTCAAAGCTACCTCGGCTGGCACATCACCATCATGGCCCTCATCTGGGGCGTCTTTCTTGTGCGCTTCAACAAGACAGCCAAAGACTTCTTCGACCTGCGCTACGATGACGGTCGGGACGCCCAGGTTCTGCGGTGGGGAATCATTATCGGGCTCGATCTGCTGATTCCAGCGGCTCTTTCCTCACCGGCTTTCTATTACACCGGGTTCGTCCGGCCAGTCGGATGGATTATCCATGGCTCCTCATGGATGGGCTGCTGGGGGTTTTGCACCACCTTAACCCTGATGGTCATGCTTCGGTTCAGTTCCCCATGCGGCTGTTGCTGTGGACGCCGTCCTTCTGTCCACCACATCGGAGGGCCACCCCGCAGGCTGCATGGACATCGCCCGAGCCCTAACCGGCGGCGGCACCGCAACCCCGAGGACGATATTCCCCGCGAAGTAATATGATTTCTCGGTCGCCTGTTCCCGCTCAGGGGACAGCATAAAGTGGCACCTACCTGCCATTTCCGCCCACGATCCGATCCGCCTGCGCCCGCTCAAGGGCCTCTGCGACCTCGGAGGGGACCGTCCGCTTACCCAGCGGCGCGAAGCAGATGGAGGCCAGCTTAAAGTGGGCAAGGCCGAAGGGGATGCCGACGATGGAAGTCAGGCAGGCGAGTCCCGCAAGGACGTGGGCTATGGCAAGCCAGACCCCAGCCAGGACAACCCAAAGCAGGTTGACCAAGCCAGTCCCCGGTAATGTCTGTTCCCCCACAAGCTCGGCGTCCACCAACCGACGACCAAAGGGAAAGGCAGCGAACCCGGCGATGCGGAAGGCTGCCACGGCAAAGGGCAGTCCGATCACCGTCAGGGCGAGCACCCCGCCAGCGATGATCCACAGAGCGGCAGCAAAGATGCCACCGCCAAACAGGAACCAGAGGATGTTGAGGGCGAGTTTCATGTATGAGGGATCGACCATGAATGACACAGGTGATCTTGGTCCGCAACTGAATCAAAGTAGGTCATTTTAGTGGCACCAGAAGGCCCCTGAAGTTTTTGGAAGCCGGAACCTAAAGATCGGACACCATTCAGAAGGCCCGGCGTATCTACCGGCGTATCTACCAGAAGGCCAAAAACGGCAAAAAAAGAGCCTCCTAAGGAGGCTTGTTTTTCTTCGGTAAGTAGCTCTGATTGAGCTATTTAACTGGAGCGGGTGACGAGACTCGAACTCGCGACGTCTTCCTTGGCAAGGAAGTGCTCTACCACTGAGCTACACCCGCGTCTTTTGACGCTGTCCGCGCACTCCGCTGGGGAGTGACAGGGCAGGAAAATTAGGAGGAATGGCGCGCGCTTGCAAGCGATTTTTTTGCAGAAAAGGCCGCCCGCCCGCCCCGCTTCAGTTCAAGGCCTCAAAATGACTCGCCACTTTGAGGGCCTCGTAGCGGCGTTCGATGTCCGGGAAGGTGAGCGTGCGCATCCGTTCCAGGGAAAACGCCTCGACGTTGTAGCTGGCCAGCACGGTGCCGTAGACGACCGCTTTGCGCAGGGCGGCGAAGGTGACCTCCGGGTGGTCGAGGCTGGCCAGGTAGCCCGCCAGTCCGCCCGCAAAGGTGTCGCCCGCGCCGGTCGGGTCGTGGATCACCTCCAGCGGAAAAGCGCCGCAGGAGAAGAACTCCTTTTCGCCAAAAAGGAGCGCGCCGTGCTCGCCTTTTTTGATGACGACGTATTTCGGCCCCAGCTTGCGGATTTCCTTGCCCGCTTTGATGAGGGAGTCTTCACCGGTGAACTGCCGGGCCTCGCTGTCGTTGAGGATGAGCATGTCCACGCGCTTGAGGAGCGCCAGGAGGTCGTCCTTGGCGATGTTGATCCAGAGGTCCATCGTGTCGGCGATGATGAACCGGGGCTGCGTCATCTGGTCGAGGACGTGCAGCTGCAGGCTCGGCGCGATGTTGGCGAGCAGCACGTATTGGGT
>Ga0073936_10003938_pt1 | contig 20884 bp, 14 predicted proteins | sample AliMusrvi5mmetaG_FD_87041 | JGI IMG/M metagenome (GOLD analysis project Ga0073936, IMG submission 87041) | Freshwater lake bacterial and archeal communities from Alinen Mustajarvi, Finland, to study Microbial Dark Matter (Phase II) - Alinen... | ecosystem: Environmental > Aquatic > Freshwater >... | reverse complement strand
GCCGAGGGCATAGGTCAGTAGTTTTTCCGTGAGGCCGCGAACGAACGCGTCGCGGTTTTCCATGATCAGTGCCTTCAATTCGCGCGGGCCATTGAACGATCGGCCTGCCAGCGAGCCGGAGGCGTCCACGGGAAACTTGCCGTCAGCGGTTCGCCAGGCGCCGATGGCGTCGAAGTTTTCGAGCCCGAAGCCCAGCGGATCCATTTTGGAATGGCATGACGCGCAGGCCGGATTGCTGCGATGTTTCTCCATCTGCTGGCGGAGCGAGGCGCTCTCGCCGGCCTTGGTGTCGTCCAGTGCCGGCACGGCAGGAGGCGGAGGCGGCGGTGGCGCGTTGAGCAGGTTTTCGAGAATCCATTTGCCTCGAAGCACTGGTGACGTTCTGGTGGAATACGAAGAGATGGTGAGGATGCTGGCATGCGCGAGAATGCCGCCTCCACGCGGTGTCTTGCTAATGTCGGTCTGGCGGAACTCCGGACCAACCACTCCCGCGATGCCGTAGAAGCGGGCCAGGCGCTCGTCGACGAAGGAATAGTTGCAGTCGATCAGGTCAAGAACGCTCGAGTCCTTCGCGATGATGCTGCCGAGGAAGAGTTCTGTTTCGCGGCGCATGGAATGGCGCAGGCTCTCATCGAAGTCCATGAACCGTTCGCCGTCGGGCTTCATGACGTCAATGTTCTTGAACTGAAGCCATTGGCCTGCGAAGTTTTCGACGAGTGCGCGCGACTTGGGGTCTTTCAGCATGCGCCGCACTTGCGTGCTCAGCACCGCGGGCTGCCGCAATCTGTTTTCTGCTGCCACGCGGAGCAACTCCGCATCTGGCATGGTGCTCCACAGGAAATAAGAGAGCCGTGAGGCCAGTTCGAAATCGGCGAGGGGTGCGGCTCCGGTCGCGCTTTTCGCCTGCGCCTGCTCAATGCGGAAGAGGAAGTGCGGTGAGATGAGCAGGGCTTCCAACGCCGCGGCGACACCCTCTTCGAGAGAGTCGCCCTGCTTGCGAACGAGCGCATAGATGTTCAGGAACGGCTCCAGCTCTTTCGCGGTGACGCTGCGGCGGAATGCTTTGGGAGCGAAGCTTGCCAGGATGCGGCGCGGACATTCCGCGGTATGTTTTCCGGCGGCGTGTCCGCAGACGAAGATCTGGCGCAGGCTTTGCGGCGAGGGCCCGAGTTGCTGTTCGAACGGACCGCCTACGTCCATCGACTCAAAGCGATTGTCGACCCGCACGTCGATGCGATCGGTTTTGATCTTCGTGCCGTATTTGCGCAGCGTTTCGATATCCTTTTCGGACAGCTTGCCGCGCGCCGAAATCAAAGGCTCCAGAGGGCGCTTCGACGGATTCGGTCTGCCGTAGCGCTCAGGCAGTCCCTCATAGAGCCTCAAGTAGGATGCCGACAGGAGATGCTCGCCTGCAGCCACGCGCGTGCGCACTTCGCAGATTTGGCCTTCGAGATCGGTAGCGTCGACTTCGAACTCCTTGATCTTTTTTCCGTCGATCCAGAAGGCGACCGTAACTGCCTCGGACTGATTCGGCCGATGGCCATTCAGCACCAGCCGGAAGCTGTAGACGGCGTCCACCGGGAAGCGATGCATGACGTGCGTGGCGTGATGTGTGCTCAGTCCGGTCTGGTCATATTCGAGCAGCGACGGGGGCAGCTTCGGGATGCGCACCGGCGAAGGATAGTGCGTCATGGAGGGCTTCATCGGCGCCGGTCCGAAGACTGCGGTTCGGACGGCCCGTTCGGCGGCATCGACATACTTTTCGAGCAGCACCGGCGAGATGCTCAGCGCGTCGCCGTTGTTGTCAAAGCCAAATGCGGCCTCATCCTGCGGGAAATTCTCTGCCGGCTGGATGTCGACGGCGAGAAGATCGCGGATCGTATTGTTGTATTCGGTGCGGTTCAAGCGCCTGGGTGAGACGCGTCCGGGATCGGCCTTTGCCGTTTTGTCCTGTCTGCTGAACTCCGCTTCGAGCCACTGCGTGACGGCGGACACATCTGCTTTGGATGGCCTGGGCAGGCTCGGCGGCGGCATCTCACCGCTGCGGATCCTGGTTGCTATCCGCTCCCACACGTCGCGGTTCAGCTCGAAGGATGCTGGCGTGTTGAGCCCGGTGAGGTCCAGGCCTCCTGAACTCTGCGCCGCATGATGGCATCCCTTGCAAGACTTGTTGAGGAAGGAAAACACCTCCGCGGGCGCTGCCTGCGAAGCGGCTGCAAGGCAGATGGACAAAGCGGGTAGCGTGAGGTACTTGATTGGGCGCATCGGAAATAAAGAGAGCCCCCGGCTTGCACCGGGGGCTCGTCAAGTCTATCAAATCAGCGTGCCGCTAAAACACGCGGATCGAGAAGACGCCGCGAATACCGGCGCGCACCAGGTCTCTTTCGTCGCCGCGCAGTTCCATGCGGCGGCCACCGAAACGTTCGCGCTCGAAGATATGCACTTCGCGGGCGCGCCCGAAGAACTTCGCCGAAGCGAAGCGGGTGAAGTCGCGGCTGATCACCGTGCGCTCGTCGCCGGCGCGGACACACAGCGCATTGCCATAGAATTCGCGTTCGGCGTAGAAGCAGACGCCGTCACCGCGCATCTTCCACATGCGGTCGCGTTCATCGTAGTAGCGCAGGCCGTCGCCGCGTGGGGTTTCCACGACAACCGGCGGCGGAGGGGCAACCACAACTGGAGGCCGGCGGCGATCGCCATCCTGCCAGCGGGTCAACCCACCGTTTGCACGGCGGAAAAAGAAGTCCTGATTGGGATCGTCGTTCTGGTTGTAGATCTGTACGCGGACGCCCGGGCGATTGGTGCCATCCGGGATATCGAGTGATTTGCCGTTGGAGGCGAAGATCTTGGCCGATCCGCGGCGGCTGGGGCCGATGCGCCACTGCTGGGTCGCGCCACCATGGAAGGGATTGCCTTCGATGGGCGTGCTGTTGCGGTCGCCGATCGCTTCGAGCGCGTAGCCGTTCATCGCATTGCGGATGAAATAGAAGCCACCCCCGGCGTCCTCAATCTGCCAGATCTGGTTATCCGTACGCCGGGCGTCAAACTGAATGACGGTGCGGCGGTCGTTCCGGTCGAGGTCCAATACCAGCCGGTTTTGCACATTGGCAATCTCATAACGGCCTGGACCATTGAATCCGCCTTGAGCCCACGCTGAAGAGAGCGCTGCGAATAGTAGAAAAAGTTGGGATTTCAAGTTAAGCTCCTCTATCGATGCTAGCAAGACTTTTCCGGTTTCGCAGCACAGGCCAACGCGCATGGTATCGTAGGCATCATGGCTCTCAACCGGCGGCAATTCCTCGCCTCAGCAGGCATCGCATCCTCCCTCTTATCGGCACAATCAAGGCGTCCACCGAATATTGTTTGGATCATGGCTGACGACCTGGGAATCGGCGATGTGGGCTGCTACGGACAAAAAAAGATCCGTACTCCCAACATCGATAAGCTGGCCATGGAGGGCATGCGCTTTCTCAACGCCTATGCCGGTTGCACGGTGTGCGCGCCATCGCGTTCCACGCTCATGACCGGTTATCACATGGGCCACACGTCGGTGAGAACGAATCCGGGCGGAGTGCCGTTGCTCGAATCCGATTACACGGTGGCGCAGTTGTTGAAGACGGCCGGCTATCGCTGCGGCGGTTACGGCAAGTGGGGGCTGGGCGATGTGGGGACGGCCGGCGTTCCCTCAAAACACGGCTTCGACGAGTTCTTCGGCTATCTCAACCAGGTCCACGCGCACTGGTACTACACCCCGTTCCTGATTCATAACGAGAAGGAATATCCGCTCGAAGGCAATACAGGCGGGCAGCGGACCACGTTTTCTCATGACGTGATCGTGCAGAAGGCTTTGGCGTTTATCGATCGGGAAAAAGACAAGCCGTTCTTCCTTTATGTGCCGTTCACGATCCCGCATTGGGAACTGCTGGTGCCTAAGGACTCCGAAGACGAGTACGACGGAAAATTCCCTGAGACTCCATGGCTCGATAAGGCCAAACATTACGCCGACCAGCCCAAGCCGCATGCAACCTATGCCGGCATGGTGACGCGCATGGACCGCGACATCGGGCGCATGATCGCGGCACTGGAAAAGTATCACCTGACCGACAACACCATCGTGTTCTTCACCAGCGACAATGGCGGTGCGCTGGAGATCCGCGGCGACCACTTCTTTGAGAGCACTGGTGTGTATCGGGGCCACAAGCAGAACTTCTATGAGGGCGGCATCCGTACGCCGCTGATCGCCAAGTGGCCGGGCCATATCAAGCCAGGGACCACCACAGACCACATCTGCTCCTTCTATGACTTCATGCCAACCGCTGCTGAACTGGCGGGCGTGGACCCGCCGAAGGGGATCGACGGCCTCTCGATGTTGCCGGCTTTGCTGGGCAGGCCCAAGCAGCAGAAGAAACACGAGTACCTGTATTGGGAACTGCCGCGTCACAATGGCAAGACCGGAGAGTTCCCGAAGGAGTTGCCCACGGCTGCTTTGCGGATGGGCGACTGGAAAGTTGTGCGGTCGAAACCGGATGCGCCGCTGGAACTTTACAACCTGAAGAACGACGTGTCAGAGACGCAGGACCTGGCGAAATCGAATCCGAAGATGCTGGCCAAACTGGAGTCGCTCATCAAAACCGCCCGCGTGGAACCGCGGCCGCAGAAGGATCCGCCGACCAATCCCGAACGCTGGAAGAACATGTAGCCTATGACGAAATCACTGGTGTTGTTGATGGCCTCGGCCGCGCTAGGCAGCGCCGAGTTCCGCCGGATCGAACTCGAGGTCCGCGACATGGACTGCGCCTCCTGCGTGGTCAGCCTGAGGAACAGCCTGAAGCGGGTGCGCGGCGTGGAGGCCGTGGAACTGGAGCCAGAGAAGGCAAGTGCCGTTTTGAAGCTGCTGCCCGATAACAAGATCTCGCTGGACCGGATTCGCGATGCGATCAAGGGCGCCGGCTTTACTCCTCGGCTGGCCACGGTGATCGTGCGCGGCAAAGCAATCACCGAACAGGGCAAGTGGGAGTTCGAGGTGGAGAGCGTGAATCAGAAGTTCGTGCTGGTGGCCATCGAGCCGGCGCTGATCAACGAATTGAAGAAGGGCGGCATGATGACGATTGAGGCCACCTCGCCCGTCCGTGCCGATCCGGCTGAGCAGCCGTCGCTGCACGTGAAGAAGTTAATCCTTCCTTGACGGGACTTTGTGGATGGTGCGCTTGAAGGTCTCGCTCCAGGTCTCTTTCACCTTTTCGTAGCCGCTGCGGAAGCCGTTCTTGAACTCCTTGGGAGCGATGTCTGAAAACAAATCGGCAGCCTCCATCAGGTAAGGGGCGATCTCCGAATGGACGATCGCGGTCGGAGGCTTCTCAAGCGAAAGCGCGGTGATCATCATAATGACCACCACGGAGAATATTACTCCGCGCACAACGCCAAACGCCGCGCCCATCAGCCGGTCCACCCACGACAGGCCAACCCATTTGAAGATGGCGGCAAGGATGCGGCTGACGATCGCGCCCAAGGTAATCACGGCCAGAAAGACCAGCATGAACCCCAGGATGTTCGCCATTGATTTGCCCGAAACATACGGCATGACGTATGTTCCGGCGCTGCCGTAGAACCAGCACGCCATCACCAGTGCGGCAACGGTCGCGATCAGCCCGATGCCAATGCGGATGAGTCCCTTGCGGAAGCCGCTGGTGATGGACAGCATCAGGATGAGTGCAAGAACGAAATCGAGCCAGTTCATAGAGTCTTGCCGGTCAGGACGCGATAAGCTTCCTTGTACTTCTCGCTGGTGCGCGCAACTACATCGTCAGGCAGCGACGGGGCGGGCGGCTGCTTGTCCCACTTGATCGCTTCCAGATAGTCGCGCACAAACTGCTTATCGTATGACGGCTGAGGACCGCCTGGCGAGTACGTATCGCTCGGCCAAAATCTGGAGGAGTCGGGTGTGAGAACTTCGTCGGCCAGCACCAGTTGATCGCCGACGAACCCGAATTCGAATTTCGTATCGGCGAGGATGATGCCGCGTGTTTCGGCGTAAGCGGCGGCCTTGGAATAGATCTCCAGCGTGAGCGAACGCAGGCGTGCAGCCAGGTCGTGGCCGATGGACGCGGCGGCGGTCTCGAAGGTGATGTTTTCGTCGTGACCGCTGTGCGCTTTCGCGGCCGGCGTGAAGATCGGCTCCGGCAGGCGGTCGCTCTCCTTGAGTCCGGCGGGCAGGGGGATGCCGCAGATGCAGCCGGTGCGCTGATAGTCCTTCCAGCCCGAGCCGGAGATATAGCCGCGGGCGACGCATTCCACGTCGATCATCTTCGCGCGCTTCACGAGCATGGCGCGGCCGTTGAGATCTTCGCCCCATTGCGAGACGTCGGTGGAGAGCAGGTGGTTCGGAATCACGTCCTTCAGAAAATCGAACCAGAACAGCGAGATCTGCGACAGGACTTTTCCTTTGTCAGGGATGCCGGAGCCGAGGATGTAGTCGAAGGCCGAGATGCGGTCGGTGGCCACAAAGAGCAGGCTCTCGTCATTGACTGCATAGACGTCGCGGACTTTGCCTCGCGCCAGCAGTTGAAGTCCGGGGATGTTGGATTGAAGAAGAATGCTCATAGTAGGCGGGTGCTCATCCGTATTATAACGGTTCGGCCCGGGGCTGCCTACCATTGGCGATCCCGACCAAGTGAGTCCGGTTTGTGTTATAAATAATCTGAAATGTCAGGCATGCTTCTCAGATGGATGGCCGCGTTGCTATCGCTGCCGATGATGGCCGCGAATTCCTATGTTTCGGCGGGGTTCGTGCAGATTCCCGCATCGGTCGAGGTCGGCGCGATGTCGGCCGTGGCGATCGGGAAACAGGGTGACCTCTATGTACTGCACCGCGGTTCGCCGCCCCTGGTGGTCTTCGACTCGAAAGGGAAGTTCAAGACGGCGTGGGGCGCGGGGCTGTTCAAAGTGCCGCACGGACTGCGCGTGGCAAGCGACGGCAACCTCTGGATCACTGACAATGGCCTGCACACGGTGCAGAAGTTTTCACCCGAAGGCAAACTGCTGGGTGCGGTTGAAGAGAAGCTGAAGTCGCCTGATGACATTGTCTTCAATGCCAAGGGCGAGATGTATATCGCCGATACGGGCAACGCGCGCATCCTGAAGTTGTCACCGCAAGGAAAGGTAATCACGGCGTGGGGTAAGAAGGGCAAGGGCGAAGGCGAGTTTGCGACCGCGCACTCTCTTGCGATCGATTCCCGCGGCCGCATCTATGTTGGCGACCGCAACAACAACCGAGTGCAGGTTTTCGATGGTGATGGCAAGTTCATCGCGCAATGGGCGGGCTTCGCTAATCCGTTTGGCGTGCTGGTGGCCAATGGCGAATTGATCGTGGCCGATGGCGAGGCGCATAAGTTGTTCCAGGTGGACCTCGCGACTGGCGCTGTGCTGAAGAGTTTCGGCGGTCCGGGCGAATTGAAGCTGCCGCACATAATGGCTGTGGACCGCGATGGTACGTTGTATGTTTCGGAAGTGGACGGCAAGCGCGTCCAGATCTTCAAGAGCACGGCTGCCATGGCGCAGTTGATGGAAGAGGCTCATCAGCCGATGTATGAGGCCGGGCATAGTCCGGCGGCTACGGCCAGCATGCTGACCGCGTCACTGGCGCGCGGCAGTTCCGGTACTGCCACGAAAGTCACGCGGCGCAATTTTATCGATGAACACATTTTCGGCAAGATGGAGCGCGAAGGCATTCCGCATGCCGCGCTGGCGACCGACGAGGAGTTTGTCCGCCGCGTCTATCTGGATGCCACCGGCCGCATCCCGGCCCCTGCCGATATCGAGAAGTTTCTTGCATCGAGCGAGCCCGATAAGCGCGACCGGCTGATCGACCAGTTGCTTTCGAGCAAAGCCTACGTCGACCGCTGGACCTATTACTTCGAAGATCTGTTCCGCGCCGGCGGGCGCATGGGGTTTGGACTAAACCTGTTTCACTACTGGGTGCGCGAATGGCTGACGCTTGACCGGCCTTACAACGAGGTGGCCAGCGATCTGCTTTCGCAGGGCGGTAAGACCAGCTTCTCCGTTCCCGGCGGCCTGTATTTCGCCCGCGATTTTGTGAAGGCCAAGGACGACCCGACGGCTCCCGACGCACACGATCTGGTGAATACGCCGGACGCAATCGACGAGTTCACTATCACCTACTCCAAGGTCTTCCTGGGGCTCAACCTGGCCTGCATCTCCTGCCATGATGGCCGCAATCACCTGGAGAAGGTGAACCAGTTCCTGGTGAAGCGCAAGCGCAGCGACTTCTTCCAACAGGCGGCCTTCTTCGGCCATACGCGCCAGATCATGAATTGGGAGAACTCAAATCAGGCCAACACGGAGTACACCGTAGATGATGACGCCTCGCCGGGATACGATACGAAAGCGGAAAGTATTCTACGCGTGCCGCGCACTGGCGGTCCGAACGAACCCAAGTTTATCCTGACCGGCGAAGGCCCCAAGCCCGGTGAGTTTTATCGCGACGCGCTGGGGCGGTTGGTGACGGGCAACATCCAGTTCGGGCGCGCTTTCACCAATCGCATCTGGAGCGAACTGATGGGCTTCGGGATCGTGGAGCCGGCCGATGACTTTGATCTCGACAGCTACGAAAAACAGGCTTCGCATCCGCGCCTGCTGGACGAAATGGCGAAGGACTTCGCCGCGCACAACTACAGCATGAAGCATGTGATGCGGACCATCATGACCTCCAGCGCCTATCAGCTTTCTTCGCGCTTTGACGGCGAATGGAAAGACAACTATGCCCGCTACTATGCGCGCAAATACGTACGCATGCTGAGCGCGCCCGAACTGCACGATGCGATCCTGCTGGCGACGGCGCGTCCGGGCGCCACCACCGAGAAGAAGAGCGGCAAAGAGCCGATGGTGATGCAGATGCCGGAGCCCGGTAAGTCATCAGCCGAGGTGAAAGGGTTCCTGAAGATTTTCGGACAGAGCAACCGCGACGATATGCCGAAGAAGGTCCCGCACTCTTCGTTGCAGGCGATGGTGTTGATGCAGTCGAAGGTGGTGAATGAGAAGGTGCTCGCGCTGGACGGCAGCCGGGTGCAGCAGTTGCTCAACGAAACGGCTGACAACAATGTTTTGGTGGAACGGCTGTACTTGGCCACCGTATCACGGCATCCGAGCGGTCAAGAGGTGGAGATCGGCCTGAAGGCGCTCTCCGCCGATCGCCGCCGCGGTGCTGAGAACCTGCAGTGGGCGTTGATCAACAGTCCTGAGTTTCTGTTCAATTACTGAGGGTACCAGTCATGCGCAATCAGATCGGTGACATTCTTCCTGCCCGCCGCGACCTCTTGAAGCTGGGCGGCTACGGACTTCTCGGAGCCTTCGCCGAGCAGGCGCTGGTGCCACTGCAGGTGCGCGCCGCTGGCAAGGCGAATCCGCGCGGGACTGCACGCTTTGCCATTACGATTGAGCTTGCCGGTGCGATCAGCCACATCGATACCTTCGATTTCAAGGAAGACGCGGGCACGCCGAAGGATCTGGACGTCAGGCAGGTGCGGAGCGACCTCTATCTTTCGAACCGGCTGTTTCCTGAGCTTTCGAAGGAGATGGATAAGGTTTCGGTAGTGCGGTCGATGAAGAGCCACGAGGTGGTCCACTTCCGCGGCCAGTATTACAACCAGGCGGGGCGTCCGCTCAATCCGGCGCAGGCAACGGAGATCCCCTCGATCGGCGCCGTCGTTGCCAGCGAATTGGAAGGGCAGCGCCGCCCTACAGATACGTTTCCGACCTACATCGGCTGCAATCTCGATACCGCTGGGTGCGGCGCGCTTTCGACAGGCTTTCTGCATCCAAAGCACTCGGTGCTGGACGTGAACCTGAAGTCGTCGCAGGGTGCGGCGGCTGTCGAAGGCGAAGCGCTGAAGGTGTTGGAAGAGCGTTACCGGTTGCTGGGCGAACTGGACAAGGTGATGGCTCCATCTCGCGCGGGCCGCGACCGTGATTTTGGCAGCTTCGCAGATTTCCAGTCCTCGGCGTATCGTATTCTTGGCGATTCGCGCTGGCCTGCGGCGTTCCGCATGGACGCGCAGGAAAAGGAGCGCTACGGCGACAATCAGGTCGGCCTGGGCTGCCTGCTGGCCAGGAATCTGGTGAAGGCCGATGCCGGCACCCGCTATATCCACATCACGCATGCCGATTGGGATCACCACAGCAGGATCTACGACCACAATTCCAAATCGAACCATTACATCCGCTGCAATGAGTTCGACCGTGCGATGGCGAACCTGATGCGCGACCTGGTCTCGACGCCATCTCCGCGCGGCACTGGCCGCACATTGCTCGATGACACGTTTATATCAGTAGTGACCGAATTTGGTCGCGTCCCAGGAGCGCTGAATGGCCTGAAGGGGCGGCATCACTACAATCTGGCTTATCTCTCGATGTTTGCCGGCGGAGGCGTCAAGGGCGGGCGAATCATCGGCAAGACCGATGCGACTGGAGAGCAGGTGGTGGAATCCGGCTGGCGCCACGGCAAGATGCAGATCAAGACGGAGAACATCTACGCCAGCATGTATTCGGCGATGGGGATCGACTGGAAGAAGGAGATCACCAACACGCCTTCCAAGCGCGCCTACCGGTATGTGGATGTGTTGGGCGGCACCGAGTATCTGATTGACGACGAGATTGCGGAGCTGTTTGTCTGATGTGGCTGCTGGCTGTTCTGTTGTTTGCCGCCAATGACGGCATGGTGAGGATCCCCGCCGGTGAGTTCACCATGGGGCGCACAAAGACGACGGCGGACGACAAGACCAACATGCGGCCCCACGTGCTGCTGGACGACCGTCCGTCGCGCAAAGTCTATCTGGACGAGTTCTGGATTGACGCCAAAGAGGTCACGCAGGGCCAGTACGCTGAGGTTGTGAAGAAGACCGGCCGCAAAGCTCCTTACCACTGGCTGAACGGTAAACTGCCCGAGGGCGGGGAAGCGCTGCCTGCCTATAACGTCAATTGGGACGATGCCAATGCCTATTGTGTGGCCAATGGGAAGCGTCTGCCAACCGAGGCCGAGTGGGAGAAGTCTGCCCGGGGCGGCAAAGAGGGCATGGACTATCCGTGGGGCGATAAGATCGATACCAAGCAGGCTCGCTACAACGATCCCAACGGGCCGGGCGAAGTCGGCAAGTATGCGCCGAACGACTACGGTGTCTTCGACATGGCTGGCAACGTCTCCGAATGGTGTGCCGACTGGTTCTCGCGTGACTACTACAAGTCAGGCAACGACCGGAATCCCAAGGGTGCGGACACAGGGATGTACAAGGTCATTAGAGGCGGCGCATGGTCAGACGGTCCACGGCGCGTCACTGTGTTCTTCCGGAATTGGGTGAGGCCGAATCAGACCACTCCCAATATCGGATTCCGCTGCGCGCGTTAAGCCTTGCGCGGGCGTACGTACTGCTTCACCAGGCTTTCCACTTCGCTGGCTTCCTGCTTCCACGGATTTGACGGGGTCTGCGAGACTGTCGCGCCCGCGGCTTCGGCGGTGGCCGCCGTCAGTTTCAGCAGGCTGACCTGGAAGTCGAAATCAGGGATGGAGTTGTCGATGGTGTGCGCCATGGAGAACCTATCGGCCGAATGTCATATTTTCTTTAACGAGGCGAGAAAAAATTGCCGGGTGGCTATTATTTGCCACCAACACCACCACTGATTTTGAGGTGTGGCGATTGGAGGGTGGTTTGCTTCAGATCAATTGCTGTTTGGGAGAGATTTGTTCCCTGAAAAACGAAAACCTGTTGAAAACGTTTCGTTTTCAACAGGTTGTAGGCTCAAGAAAATAGGTTGGGAGGGATTTTGAGGTAGGGTGTCAGCAGAAAGTAAACTGCGAGGACAATACAGCAGAGGAGTCTTTGGAGGAACAACCTTTGTATCCTTGAGCCTGTACCAGTTTCATAACGCTCTTACTAAAGCAACCGGCGTGCCAAACTAGTTTCTGTGTGTTTTCAACGCGTTAATGTAAGGCGTTCCAGTTTGGAACACGGCTCGGATTGAAAGTGAAACGGCGGTTTCAATTCAGAACGGGAGGCGGGAATGTTGGCGGGGATTCGAAGCGGACAGGCGAAACCGCCTGTCCCACCTTCCAGTCTGCTTAGGCCAGGATGTCCGTCACTACCTGGCCGGATATGCCGGTGAGGCGTACATCGAGTCCCTGCGATTTCTTCGTCAGGCGTGTGTGGTTGATGCCCAGCAGGTGCAGCATGGTCGCGTGGAAGTCATGCACGCTGACCGGATTCTCGACGGCCGCGTAGCCAAGGTCATCGGTGGCGCCGTAGCTGATGCCACCCTTGATGCCGCCGCCGGCCAGCATGAAGCTGAAGCCCTTGATATGATGATCGCGCCCGTCGCCGCTCTGCGACATGGGCGTGCGTCCGAATTCGCCGCCGAAGACAATCAGCGTGTCGTCGAGCATGCCCCGCTCCTTCAGATCCCGAATCAATGCCGCGGTGGCGCGGTCCACCTCTGCCGCCTTCTGTTCCAGGCCGAGCTTCACGCCGCTATGGTGGTCCCAGTCACGGTGATAGAGCTGAATGAAACGCACGCCGCGTTCGGCGAGGCGCCGCGCCAGCAGGCAGTTGGATGCGAAGGATCCGTCGCCCGGTTTGGCGCCGTACATATCGAGCATCTTCTGCGGTTCGTTCGACGTATCGACGAGCCCGGGCACGCTCGATTGCATCTTGAAAGCCATCTCGTACTGCGAAATTCGGGTGAGGATCTCAGGGTCGTCGATGGCGCTGTGCTGCAGTTTGTTCAGAGCGTTGATCGCCTCCACCGAATCGCGCTGCGTGTCGGCGGCCAGGCCGTCGGGATTCTTGATGTACAGTACGGCATCGCCGATGGAGTTCAGCTTCACGCCCTGAAACTTGCTGGGCAGGATTCCGGCCGACCACTGGCGCTGCGCGATCGGCTGCATCTGTCCGCCCTTGCCATTGGACACAAGCACGACGTAACCGGGCAGGTCGTCGGTCTCGGCACCGAGGCCATAGAGCACCCACGATCCCATCGACGGGCGGCCGGCAATGATCGAACCAGTGTTCATGATGGTGTGCGCAGGGTCGTGGTTGATCTGTTCGGTCCACATGGAGCGCACGATGCAGATCTCGTCGGAGACGGCGCCGATCTGCGGGAACAGGCTGCAGATGTTCTGGCCCGATTTGCCGTAGGTCTTGAACGGGAACTGCGGCCCGAAGCACTTCAGCTCCTTGCCCTGCAACTGCGCGATCTGCTGGCCCTTGGTGAACGATTCGGGCATCGGCTTGCCGTGCATTTCAGCGAGCTTCGGCTTGTAGTCCCACGTCTCCAGGTGCGATGGTCCGCCCGCCTGATAGAGGAAGATCACGCGCTTCGCCTTGGCCGCATGGTGCAGCGGATAGACCGCTCCGTGCGCCTCTGTTTTTACCGCACCCATCAGGTGATTGACGGCTGCCAGCCCGAGGCCCGCCGCGCCCTGGCGCAGGAATGTCCGGCGTAGAAGATGGTTGAAGTTCGTGTTCATCTAGTTCCTCGTGATGGTCTCGTGCAGGTTCAGAATCGCTCTGGTGACGGTGGACATGGCTGCCAGGTCGGCGGCCGGCAGTTCCTTGGGTGCGGCGGCGTCGCCGATCGCCAGGAACTGTTTCGCCGAATCGGGTTGTGCCTGGAAGCGCTGCAGGCTCTTCTGATAGAGATCAGACAGGATCTTCGCCTCGGCCTCGGTCGCCTTGCGGCTCAAGGCCTGCGTGAAGGCCCAGTTCAGGCGCGCGTTGAAGGTCGCGCCTCCGCGCTTCATGGCGTTTTGCGCGAATAGGCGGGCGGCCTCGACATAGATGGGATCATTCAGCAGATCGAGCGCCTGCAGCGGGGTGTTGGAGTTGGTTCGGTTGACGGCGCACTCTTCGCGCGTTGGGGCATCGAAGTTGGCCATGCTCGGATGGAGGAAGGTCCGCTGCCAGTGCGTGTACAGACCGCGCCGGTAGAGGTCTTCGCCGACGCTGGCCGAGTATTCGCGGCGGGGGAAGTTGAGCGACGCGAGGTAGCCATCGGGCTGATAGGGCCGCGTGCTGGGGCCGCCGAAGTGTTCCACCAACAGGCCGGAGACCGAAAGTGCGATGTCGCGAACCGCTTCGGCGTCCACGCGGTAGCGGCTCTGGCGGGCGAGCAGGCGGTTGTCCGGATCGCGCTCGTTGAGCGCCGCGTTGCTGAGCGAACTTTGCCGGTAGGTCTGGCTGGTGACGATGGTGCGGATCATGTGCTTCATGTCCCAGCCGTTGGCGAACTCGGCGGCCAGCCAGTCAAGCAGTTCGGGGTGCGTGGGCCACTCACCCTGCGAGCCCAGATCGTCGAGCGTCTTGGTCAGGCCGATGCCGAAGTACAGGCGCCACATGCGATTCACCTGCACGCGCGCGGTGAGAGGGTTGTCCTTGGAGACGAGCCAGCGAGCCAGGTCGAGCCGTGTGGCGCGATTTTCTTTGGTGGCTACTTTCCCGAACACCGCGGGAATCGCAGGGGTGACAATGGGGCCGGATGCATCGAGGAAATTTCCGTGGGCAAGAATGCGGATTTCGCGCGGTTCCACGGAGCGGGGAATCATGACGCGCGGGATGGCCGCGTCCAGCATATCGCGGTCGCGTTCCAGTTTGCCCAGTGCGGCCATGGCGGTAATGAAGCGCGGATCGGACCATACCAGATAGTCGCGCAGCGCCTTTTCCATGGCGGGCGTGCGTTCCTGCTCGTCGGTCTGTAGCGCAGTGAGTACGTCGGCAGGGAAGCCGCCGGGGGTCTTGTTCTTCGCGCGGCGGTCCGGGCTGATTGGCCATGAATATTGTCCGCTGGCGAGCGCGATGCGGAAGCGACCCAACGTAGCCCGGCGATACTGGCGCGACTGCTGGTGCAGGCGGATGATGATGGACGAATCGGCACTGGTGGTCACGTTCGCCGCCAGGCGCAGCGCCAGGAACGGCCGGTTGTTGTCGCCGTAGGTGGAGATGCCCCAGCCGGTGTTCTGATCGCCGTCAATGGCCGCCATCGCGGGCAGCGCCTTGCTCTGGAAGCTGAGGTTGGAGGTGGCGAGGATGAACGGCAGCTTGCGCGCAGGCTTGCCCGGTTCGATCAACTCGGCTTCGACCTCGGTCAGGATAAACCGATCGGACCCGCGCGCGATGCCGCTGCCGGGGAGGCTTTCATCGCTTTGCCCTTCGATGCCGACGGAGGTCCACGAACCCGCGCCTGGCTTGAGCGTCACGGTGTAGGTTTCGCGATCGGGATTCGGGCCGCTGGCGGCGATCACGGTATCGTCCTTCTCTTCCACCACGTTCAACTGCGCGCCGTTGGCCGTGCTCATGGCCGTCGGCCGCTGATAACGCCAGCTGAACTCGCCGGCCTTGTAGCGCGCCCGCAGCTTGGTCATCCATTCGTCGGTGACCAAGTTTTCCGACTTGTCTTCCAGATCACGGCGGGCCTGTTTGACGGCTCGATTCAGTGCCTCCAGTTTAGCCTTCTGTGCAGGTGTCGGCAGCTCCAGCTGCGAACCCCAGGCGCGCGGGCCGCGATCGGGCACCAGGCCTGTCTCTTTGATGTCGGCGAAGAAGGCTTGCAGAGAGTAGAAGTCTTTCGAGGTGAACGGATCGAACTTGTGATCGTGGCATTCGGCACAGCCGGTGGTCGATCCTAGCCATACCGCGGAGGTGGTGCGGACGCGGTCGGCTGCGTACTTCGCCAGATACTCCTTGGGCTGGACGCCGCCTTCGGCTGAGGTGCGATTCAAACGGTTGAAGGCCGAGGCCACTTTCTGTTCGATGGTCGCGTTAGGCAGAAGATCGCCCGCCAGTTGTTCGATGGTGAACTGATCGAATGGTTTGTTCTTGCGGAAGCTGTTGAGCACGTAATCGCGATAGGGCCAGACCGGATAGGCGTTATCGCCGTGGAAACCGCTGGTATCGGCATAGCGGACCGCATCGAGCCAGTGCAGGGTCTGTTGTTCGGCGTAGCGTGGCGAGGCAAGCAGGCGGTCGACCACCTTCTCGTATGCCTGCGGCGATTTGTCGGCGGCGAAGGCCTCGTATTCGGCGAAGGTCGGCGGGATGCCGGTGAGGTCGAGCGTCACGCGGCGGAGCAGCGTCCGGCGGTCGGCTTCGGGCGATGGCTGCAGGTGTTCCTGTTCCAGGCGGGCGTGAACAAAGGCATCGATCGGGTTCGAAGCCTTCGATTGCGGCACAGCCGGACGCTTCAGCGGCTGATACGCCCAGTGGCCCTCGTACTTGGCCCCTTCGGCGACCCAATGCCGGATGGTCTGCTTCTGTTTGTCGCTGAGCTCTTTGTGGGCGGCGGCGGGCGGCATGATGCGCGCCTTCGAATCGGAGAAGATCCGCTGGATGATGAGGCTCTTGTCGGGGTCACCTGGAACGATGGGCGCGGTGTTCTTCGCATTGCGCTTGATCGCCTCTTCACGCAGGTCGAGCCGCAGTCCTGCCTTGCGGCTGCTGTGGTCCGGCCCGTGGCAGCGGAAGCACGTGTCGGCCATGATCGGCCGGATATCGCGATTGAAGCTGACTTCAGCGCTGAGCACAGCACTGACAACAGGAAGCAGGAGTACAAGTCGTAAAGTAATCACGGTGTTCGTGACTATTCTATGCAATGTGAGGACCGGGCACCAGAGGGTTCTGGCGGCCGGCCCATTATCATTTCATTCTCCACGGAGAAACGTTCGGCCACTTGTCCAATTCGCCTGTTGCCCATTGGTTGGTCTTATCCTTGTGGCAAAGAATGCAGGCGTTGGGGATCTTCTCCCGCTCGCTCTGCGACGGCGTGATGAATTTGAAGGTGTGGGCCCTGACGTTCACCACATCGATAGTCTGCTCGATGCGGGGCATGTGGCAGGCCGTGCATTCGCTGCCGGTGCTGCCGGCTTTGTGATGCGTGTGCGCTTCGATGGAGCCGCCCCGGGGGCCGTTCGGAGACTTGCCGCCGTGGCATTGCAGGCAGAGTGCGTTGCCCGCTTTGATGGTGTCTCCCGCGTTGGCCGTGCCGTGGACGTCATGGCAGTTGGAACACTTGATACCGTGCGTGTACATGGCGGACTGAACGTAGTCATTGCCCTGCATGCGGTTCTTGTGCGCCGTGCCATCGGGGAAGTGCGTGAAGCTGGTCTCGCCGAGTTTGTGTTCTTCCAGGTTCCAGTGATCGCTCAACCGGTCGCCAGGCTTATAGGTCGTGGGCCAATCGTAGTATTTGCCGTTTACCGGGTTAGTCTTGGGCTGGCCTTGCGAATGGCACTGGATGCAGATGTCGTTAGCGCGGACGTAATCGAGACGGGCGGCGTTGACAATGTTGGTCTTCGACGGCTTCTTCACATGCTTGCTGCCGGCTCCATGGCATCTTTCGCAGCCGACGTTCCATTCGGTAACCGCGTTGGTGTTGACGTTGAAATTCGTTGAGTGGCAGCCGTCGCACAGTGGCCCGGTGGGGCGCTGCATCTGTTCAGCCGGATAGTGCGCGGTCCACCAGTCGGTGCCGTCCTTGGCGTAATACTTGCGCCAGACCTTAGCGGTGACGTCCCACTGTGCACCATAGACGAAGTAGTCATTGCCCACCTTGGTGAAGTAGCGCTGCTTCCATTTGCTGCCGTAGGTGAAGACGATGTCTTCTTTGCGGAACGTCACCAGCGGATCGGGCTTGGAAAAATCGCCGAGGATGGCCTCCGGATGTGCCTTCACGTCCACCAGGATATTCGCCATGCGGGTCTTCTTCCACTTCGCGTAAACCGCGCTATGGCAGGGCTGGCATTTTTCAGAGCCGGTGAAGTCGGCGGCATGTAATGCTGCCGTGGTCAGTATAAGAAGTGCCAGTCGTTTAATCATAGATTACTTCGGAGGGTCGGCACGTTTGAATTTCGGGCGGTTGGCCTCTTCCTCCGCCGTTGCCTTCGCGTTATTCTTGTCTTCCTTGGCCAGCAGCGCCTTGATCTCGTCGGGCGTCTCGAACACCTCCGATGGGAGCTTCTCGTTCAGTTTCACTTCGGCGAACTCGATCTGGAAAGCCTGGCCCATGACTTTGGTGGTCATCAAGAACGGGCTGAGAATATCACCGATCTTGCGATAGTCCTTCAATTCCATCACGACCTTCTGTGTTTTGTCGAGCGGATTCGGGACCGCCGTGCGCACCAGCAGGCCGGACTCCACGTCGTAGCAATGGTCCTGCTGATCCTTAGCCTCGCCTGGCGTTACCTCCACCATGTAGCAGGGCTTGCCGTCACTCTTGTCGATCCCGGTGGTGACCAGGCGGCCGAACTTCTGGTCCCAGAATTTGCGCGAGGTCGGACTTAGATGCAGCAGGCCGCCCGGGACCGAGGCGCGACGCTTCACCTTGGGGCCCATGATGAGCGACCGCTCCCACTCCACGTCGCCATTATTGCCGGCCTCCACCTTGCCTGCGCCGGGCATCTCGATCACCTGGTACGTGCGCCCCTCCGAGTCCGCGTAGATCTTGATGGGCGCCTGCATGCCGAGCGCGGGCAGCGAAAACTTGCCGGTCATCGACTGCGAATGGACCGCCTTCCATGCTTCTTCGCCGCCGGTCATTTTCGTGAAGCGTTCGATGATCTGCCTGGCCTCCGGAAGCGGCTCTTGAGCAGAAGCGGCAGCCAATGATAACAGCAGGATGAGTGATTTCATTTTTGTGTGGAGATCCATTCTACAGCGGCGTCGATCACGGCATCGTGGCCGCGCAGCAGCGCCGCGCGTGTCTGGCGAACGGTTACGTCGGGAGTGACGCCGTTGCCCTCCAGCGTCGTGCCGCCGCTCGATACATAGTTGGCGTTGGCGTATTGGAAGCCGTCGCCGTTGGGCAGTTTTATAATCACCGATGGTAGCGCAGCGGCCGCGGTTTTGGTGCCGAAGATCCTGGCGCGATGGATGTCGCGCAGGCCGCCCGCGAAGATTTCGGAAGTGGAGGCGGAGCCGCCATCCACCAGGATCGCCAGCGGCCCGTCAAAGGTCAGTGCGCGCGGCGCGACCTCGAAGTCGTACTTCAACTCCCGGCTGCGCAGCGTGCCCAGGCGTTGGCCGTGTTCCGTGACGAAGAATCCAGCAATACCCATGGCCATGACGCCGATGCCGCCAGGGTTGCCGCGCAGGTCAACGATGAAGCCGCGGCATTCCATGCAACTGGTGACCTGCGTTGAAACTGCGGGGACGATCTGTTCGGGGTCGAGGAATAAATTGAAACGCACATAGCCGATGCCAGGGTCGAGGCGCCGTGTTTCGATCCACACGCGTGTTTCAGGCAGATTGCCGAACTTCGCAAACCGCCCCTTAGGAGGCGTGCGCTCCAGTATCAGGCTGTGGCTGGCCCCGGCGCCATCTTCCAGCACTATAGTCACTGGCTCGCTGCAAGGCCCATGTAGACGCCAATTCAATGCGCTACGAACGTAGCGTTCGCGCTCGTTCAGTTTCGCGTCTTTGAACCGGGCCACGGTGGCGTCGAGCGGCTCTCCGCCGACGCTTCGCAAAGCCCATCCGAGCTTGACTGGCGAACCCTCCGGCGACGAAACAACAGTCGCCAGTCCATCTACCAGATCCACTTCAAACCCCGGTGTACACTCCTCGCGCCGCATCGATGCAGGCTTGGGAGCCGAGCCGTTCGGTGCGGGCGTTGCTCCTGCTTCGTGATCGATCTCTTTATACAAGTCGCCGGGGATGATCGCAAAATGGGATTGTCCGAGGAGGCCGAGGGTCCGCGAGATGGCTTCGCGGACCTGATCCCGGCTGGTCGCTTTCGCGACATCGGCCATCAGCTTTGTGTGCGCCGCGTTCCAATCGACGCCGTTCAACTTCGGATCCCAATGTTGATCGCGGACCGTGGTCCACACCAACTCGGCGGATGCCTTATCGAGAGCCTTGCTGTCAGGCGCCTGGCCAAACGCTGCCGCGGCGGCCCACAACGCTAGTGGCCAGCCGTTCATTTCGCGGCAGCCATGAACTTCACGCACACCGGCGCGCCGACCTTGTATTCCTGGCCCGTGGGTGTGAGCTTGCCGCTCTTGGTGTCGATCTTGTAGACCACAACATTGTCCGAATCCTGATTGGCGGCGATCATCCACTTGCCGCTCGGGTCGATGCCGAAGTTGCGCGGAGTCTTGCCTTTGGAGGAGAAGTTGCCGATGTAGCTCAGCTTGCCGGTCTTCTGATCCACCTTGAAGGCCGCGATGGAGTCGTGGCCGCGGTTGGAGCCGTATACGAACTTGCCCGAAGGATGCACCTGCACTTCGGCCGTGGTGCTTGAACCGGTGAAGTCGGAGGGCAGGGTAGAGATGCTCTGCACTTCGGCCAGTTTGCCGCCGGCTGCGTCCCAGGTGAAGGCCGTGACCTTGGAGCCCATTTCATTGATGACGTAGGCGAACTTCTTGTTCGGATGGAAGGCGAAGTGGCGCGGGCCGCCGCCGGGCATTACAGTCGTGGCGGGAGGTTCGTTGGGAAGGATGGTTCCATTGGCTGCGTCGAAGCGATAGACGAACACTTTGTCGAGCCCGAGATCGGCCACGATGGCGAACCGGTTATCGGGCGACAGATTGATGGAGTGGGCGTGCGGACCCTGCTGGCGGCGCTTATCGGGGCCGGAGCCCGCGTGCTGTTGGAAGCCGGTCGATTCACCGATGCTGCCATCGTCTTTCAACGCATAGACGGCGGCGCTGCCGGAGGTATAGTTGGCTACCAGCAGGAACTTGCCGGTCTTATCGACGCTGACATGGCACGGACTGCTGCCTCGCGAAGACGCGGAGTTGAGCAGGGTCAGCTTGCCGTTGGAGGGGTCGATCTTGAATGCGGAGACGGTTCCGCCCTGTCCCTCTTCGCCCACGGCGTAGAGATATTTATGG
>Ga0073936_10003936_pt1 | contig 20889 bp, 11 predicted proteins | sample AliMusrvi5mmetaG_FD_87041 | JGI IMG/M metagenome (GOLD analysis project Ga0073936, IMG submission 87041) | Freshwater lake bacterial and archeal communities from Alinen Mustajarvi, Finland, to study Microbial Dark Matter (Phase II) - Alinen... | ecosystem: Environmental > Aquatic > Freshwater >... | reverse complement strand
AATTAATAGAATTTAATTGTCTTACAAAGATATATTAAATATTAATAAGAACATTTGGGCTTTTGTTATGTCCATTTATGTATAACATTATATACTCCATCCCTCTCCACTGGTATTTTTCTGTATTCATTTAAAAGGGAGATGATTTCTTCTTCATTCATCTGAGGCTTTTGTTCAGAGGAGCCTGCTTTAGAATAAATTGACGTTGTATTGTTAATGGTGCCATCCATATCATCGGCGCCAAAATCCAGAGCCATAAGTGATGCTTCTTTGCCCATCATAGGCCAGTACGCTTTAATATGGGGAAAGTTGTCAAGATAAATGCGCGACAGAGCATACATTTTTAAATCTTCTGAAAGGCTGGTCTCTTTAATGTCCTTAAGGTCGTTGTTTTGATTTTTATATTTTAAAGGTATGAAAGCATTAAACCCCATAGTTTCATCCTGAAGTGCTCTTAATTTATCCAAATGAAATATTCGGTTTTCAATGGTTTCTATATGACCATAAAGCATCGTTGCATTAGATGAAACACCTGCCAGATGGGCTGCCCGATGAATCTCGAGCCAACGCTTCCAACCAATTTTTGTGGGAAATAATTTTTGTCTGATGGCATCATCAAATATTTCAGCACCTCCGCCAGGAATAGAGTTCAGTCCATTATCTATAAGGAGGCGCATACCTTCTGACAGTGTTAACCCTGCTTTAGAAATAAGATAATCAATTTCGGCAGCAGTAAAGGCTTTAATATGAAGATGCGGAAATTGTGTTTTAATTTTTTTTAAGATAGGCAGCCAGAAATAAAGGTCCTTATCGGGATGGATAGCACCAACGATATGCACTTCCCGAATACCCTCAGCAACACCTTTTTGCACAAGAGAAAGGATTTCATCTGCGTTAAGTGCCCAGGCATCTTTATCAGACTTGCTCCTGAAAGAACAAAAGACACATTTATTAATACAAATATTAGTATATTCTATGTGAATATTTTTTATAAAATATGCTGAATTGCTGTTAAATTTTTCTCTTATAAAATTGGCAAGAGTCCCTAAAAGGGGAAGGTCGGCATTGTGATAAAGGAAAACACCTTCATCAAAAGAAATACGTTGGCCTTCTATAACTTTTTGCCCTATATTAAATAATTCTATGTTGGAAGTACTTGATATGTTTAATAATTCGGGATGAGATTTGAGCATTTTTTATTTAATAATACTAAATTTATTAACAATAGTTTCATTGTTTGTTTTTACAGAAATGAAATATAAGCCTGCATCGTAATTATCAAGATTAATAATTATCTGACCGTTTGATATTGAGTTAATATCAATCTGCTCCTTAGTTTTACCGATGACATCATAAACAATAATTTTTTCAATTCTGGAATTAATAAAGTCAAAATCCACAACGATTTTATCATCGGCAGGATTGGGGAATAACTGAATTTTATTTCCTTTTTCGTTGTTTTCTCCTATGCCTACATTGGCACATACTACATTAAGTGAATAAGCACCGCTAACGCCACCATAGCCATCAACCACTATATAGTACGTTCCAGCAGGTGCATTGGTATAAACCGCCTGATTATTACCACTGGCCACACAAGCATTTGCACTGCAACTGCTGAGGATAAACACATCAAGGTCGACGGTCATATTGCTTAAAGTAGCAGTTAAAGTTCCTGTAGCAGTTGTCGTTATTTTGTGTACTTTTTCAGGTCCGCTTTCGCTCCATGTTTGACAGTTATAAGTAGTTACATTTGACGCTGCACCTACTGTAGTCCCGGAATAAGTCTGTCCGCAGGTAAGGTTAACAGCATCAGTACAAACAAGACCTGTCGCTGCACCGCAGGTGCTGGTGCCATCTAAGGTGGTAAGCGTATTGGCAGGGTCGAGCCAGGGTTTAAGTTGTCTGTCATTGGCTGAGCCATTAGAAATCCAATGTTGACAAAATTTGCCAAACATATCAGGGGAATCAAGAGAGGAGCAACTAGCAGCACCTCCTGTTAATGTGCCAACAATACGGTTATTATTATCGAAAAGAGGAGATCCCGAAGACCCTCCTTCAGTTACGCCATGTCCGTTTGTTGTGGCAGCCCAGTAAACCAGCCAGTGTGCATTGGTTGCCCCGCCGTTCCAGGTGCTTGAAATAAGTGTTGAAGTATACGTAGATATTTTCTTTATAATACCTGCAGGATGATGGATACATACACCACTTGGACTTGCCGCTGTAGCCCTGTTCCATCCATTATAATAGGCATTGTAACCAATAGGCATTGCTGCGTTTAGTTGAAGCAGCAAAAAGTCAGAACCTCCGGTTTGAGGGCCTCTTGCCTTAAAGGTAGCTCCGCTCATGGTTTGGGTAGTGGGGCCTGTAGTGCCAGAGCATGTTGAAGCTTCATAGTTGAAATAAAAAACCCACTGGTTAAACTCAGCTGCTGTAGCAGTACCGCCACAATGGTCTGCTGTTAAAAAATAAGGGGTACAATCATTAGCGGCATTATTAATTAATGTGCCACTGCACCAGCCATAATTGCCACTTTCATATACTGATATCCTTGCCACGCCTCTCTTCTGGCTCTGATAGGGTGTTCCTTCCGGAGAACAGTTGATATTTACTTCACACGATGAATCCTTTTCATCTCCTGTAAGGAAACCCACATTTCTATAAGCATAACATATATGAGATATATTTAATATTGGACTTGTATGGTTGTTTATAGGCTCTTTTTCCGGGGCCACATATTCGAGAATAACAGTTTCTCCTTTTACCAATTGAACAGCAAAAATCATATCTGTTGTATTATTAGAATGGGTATAAGCCCCCACAACAAAATCTTTACTTTCATTATATACAAATAATTTACTGCCCTCAGGGAGCCAGAATTTGTTAAAACTAAGACCGATAGCTTTGGCACCATAAGAAGTAATGGCCAAACGCCATATTTCCCTCCCATCAGGTAAAGTAGTCCATGTGCCTGAATTTTCCATCCCCGAATTTACAGGTACGGCAACGCCATAGCGGTAAACAACCCCCATTTTTTCATTAAGAGCATCTTCTTTAAATACACTGCTCAAATCTTTTGGATAAACAATTTTATTATCAATGTCTGTCGAATTCAGATTGTAATAAAAGCTTGGAGGCAGGCCCCCTTCACAGACCTGAGCAAAAATTTTCGTGTTGATTAAGCCAGTAAAACAAAGAAAAATTATTAGTACAATTTTTCTCATAATTTACTTTATAACAGTAATTTTCTTATTGAATACCGATTTGTCAGTGTGAATACTAATATAATACACCCCTGAAGAAAAGTCATTGAGAAGGATTTCGGTTTTATTGGCATTAAAAGCTTTATTATTTATAGTTTTAACAAGGGTCCCCAGACTGTTGTACATATATATTTTTATATCTTTTGGAACATTGTTTATCATATCTATTGTTAATGACGTCTGGGCCGGATTAGGATAAATGCTAACCAGTTCTGTTTCATGCTCTTCAATACCTGTAGTCATACAAATAATAGGGAAAATAGCCAGCTTAACATTTAAGTTACCACCCCATGCAATACTGAAGTTGTGCCAGGAATCGTTAGACCACTGTTCCCATGCGTTACAGGGATTACTTCCCTGTCCATTGGAGTTTGATTTAACAGCCAATGTATCTCCAACAGAGTTTGGTATGTCAACGCCCATATAAAACGGTCCTAAGGCTACAGCAGGATTATCAAATGTAATATAAGTAAACTGATGGTTGGTGACATTATTAATAATAGTACTCATAGGAACAGCCTGTGTAATATATGGTGTACTTCCGGGATTTCCGCCAGCACCCGAGTTATCCCATACTTTTATAGTGGCATTACCGCTTCCTGTGGCAGCCCCAAAAGAAAAGATACCGCCCATTATTCGATAATACGGTAAAAATGTATCAAAATACTGGGCTTTAACTTTATCTCTGAATTCATTGGTTCCTGTAGCATAATGTCCTGATGGAGACTGATATAAAGCATAAGTACCATTCAAAGGATAATTAATAGTATCACAAAGGCCTACTATGCCTTGGATAACATTAATATAAGCATTTTTTGTTTTAGTATCAGTACCAAAAGCGTTAGACACTGTTAACGTTACAGTATAAGTACCGACAGTACCATAAGTAATACCGGTTGGATTCTGCAATGTTGAAGTTGCAGGTGTACCGCCCACAAAAGACCAGTTCCAGCTGGTAGGAAAATTTGTAGACAAGTCAGTGAAATTGACACTACCGCCAACATTAACAGTAGTAGGGGTACCTGAAAAGTCAGCCGTTGGGGCTACCCCACCTGCAGAAACAACGATATAAGCTGTTTTGGTAATTGAATCAGCTCCGGATGCATTTGTAGCCTTTAAAGTTACATTATAAGAACCTATGGTATTGTAAACTATGTTGGAGGGATTTTGTAATGCTGACGTAGCGGGTATACCACCAGCAAAAGTCCAGAGCCATCCGGTAGGCAGATTGGCAGACAAATCCGTAAAATTGACAGAACCTCCAACAGGAATACTGGTTACATTGGCAATAAAATCCGCCACTGGTGGGATATTGCCATTGACAACATTTATATAAGCTGTTTTGGTAGCTGTATTATTACCAAATGAATTTGTTGCCGTAAGTGATACAGCATAGGTTCCTGCAGTGCTATAAACTATTCCGTTAGGGCTTTGGGTGGTTGACGTTGCAGGCGTACCACCGGTAAAAGACCAACTCCATGAAGTAGGATTATTCGTTGATAAATCGGTAAAGTTAACGGAACCGCCAACAGGAATAGTTGTTACATTAGCAAAAAAATCGGCAACAGGAGCAGACCCTGAAGCCGGGCAAGTATTAGCTGTCAATATTGAGGCCCGGGGGCCATTTAAAGCGGCTACTATCCTTGCTTTTTGTCCGGGAGTAAACATATACATACAGGCATCATCAACATAATCCATATAGTTCATGGTCATATTCGTAGTACTACAAGAGGTTTGCGGATAAGCAGGGCATCCATAATAGCAGTCGCCGGAGTTAGGCGTGTCTGCCACCTGATCATCTCCTGAACACGCACCTGCATCATCACCCCAGATATGGTATAAATTCAGCCAGTGTCCTATCTCGTGTGTAGCAGTACGTCCTTTATCATAGGGATTAGCAGCTGTCCCTATATTACCGAAAGCTGTACTTAAAATAACCACACCGTCAGTATTGGCAGTACCTCCGGGAAATTGTGCATATCCTAAAAGGCCACCACCCAATGGACATACCCATAAATTAAGATATTTATCCCTGTCCCAGATATCTATTCCGCCCTGGGCCGTAAACTTAGCATCGTTAGCTGTATTGGAAAAAGACGTATTAGATGTCTGTGTACGCGTAATACCGGTGGTAGGATTGCCACTTGGGTCAACAGTGGCAAGGCAGAATTCTACTTCACAATCAGCTCTTAAGCTTTGAAAACTGGCTGGCGCATTACTTCCATCTGCATTCAGGTTTCTATAATCCTGATTTAAAACATCAATTTCAGAATTTACCTGGGCATCGGATATGTTTTGTGATGCAATATTCCATAAAACGTGAACAACAACAGGAATATTAATTAACGTTTTATTGTTATTGAGATACGACTGATGGGTTTTTATCCATTTATCCATATCACGGTCTATCTGTCGGAGTCTCTCCCCTCTTGCCGGATCAGCAGCAATCTCCTGTTGCAGATTATCCATGGTGCCACAGGTTCTATGCGGTGGAACACCATAATTATCAAGCAGATTTAATAACGGTTGACTTTTTGATTTAATGGTATTCTTTTGTGAGTTATTTTGTGAAAATGAAATACCATTAAATAATACTAAAATAGTTAAAAGCAAAAATAACTTTTTCATAATAAGCTAATGTATTAGGGTCTAACTAAGAGTTAAGAAGAAATATAAATTGTAAATTTATGTAATTTTTTAATAACACAAAAAAAATTTTTCAGCAAAATCTTTAATGTTTTGCTTTTTGGTTGTTTACAAATATTCTTAAAAACATTTTTTATGTAGAAAATGTTTCTAATTTTGTTTTTTGAATAAAAGTTAATTATGCAAATACTATTTTACATTTAATAAATTAAAAAAATGACTAAAAAAAATCAAAAAGTTCTAAGTGATTCCGTAGCTGCCCGGTGGACAGCTTTATTTATTGTATCTCTTACAATGTTTGCAGGGTATTTTATTGCAGATGTAATGTCTCCGCTTCAGGATAAATTAGCAGAAGTATTATTATGGGATGCTACTGATTTTGGACTTTTTAACGGTGCTTATGCATGGTTTAATGTTTTTCTTTTTCTGTTAATTTTTGGCGGATTTATTTTAGACAAAAAAGGTGTTCGGTTTACAGGAATTATGTCTATTTTTATAATGCTTTTTGGAACAGGATTGATATATTGGGCAATCAGTACGCACGTTTTAGATGGTCAATCATGGCATATTTTATTTTGGACTTGCCATGCACAGGTATGGATAGCCGCTACGGGTTATGCTATATTTGGCGTAGGTATTGAGATAGCGGGAATAACAACTTCTAAAATTGTTGTTAAGTGGTTTAGAGGGCGATCATTGGCTTTTGCTATGGGAATGCAATTGTCTGTTGCCCGACTAGGAACATCACTCGCCATGTCTGCTCCTCTTTTAATAATCAGTTATACAGGAAAAATTTCCTCTCCTCTTTTTGTCAGCATGGTAATGCTTTCTTTTGGTTTAGTCTCTTTTATTATTTTTTCTTTAATGGACAAACGGCTTGATGTGTCTGTTGCTGCTGATAATGTAGAAAAAAATATTGCACCTGATGAAGAATTTCATATTAAAGATTTTAAAGTCGTATTAAAAAATAAAGCTTGGTGGTATATTTCAATTTTATGCGTTTTATTTTATTCTGCCGTTTTCCCTTTTTTAAAATTCTCAACGAATCTTCTTACCAATAAATTTGGTGTTGATCCTAGTTATGCCGGGGCGATATCAGGATTATTACCTTTCGGTTGTATTTTATTAACACCGGTTTTTGGGAGCATTTATGACCGCAAGGGTAAAGGCGCAACTATAATGATTATTGGAGCTGTTATTATATTTGTTGCTCATTTATTATTTGCTGTTCCTTTTATTAGAGAATGGTATTTTGCTCTGATTTTAGTAATCATGATTGGAATAAGTTTTTCTCTTGTCCCTTGTGCTATGTGGCCTTCCGTTTCCAAAATAATCCCCGACAAACAGCTGGGATCTGCTTATGCCGGCATTTTTTGGTTGCAAAATCTGGTGGCTTTATTTCTTCTTCCAACAGTGATGGGATATATTTTAGATAAATTTTGTATAAGTGGATATAAGGACAAAGTTCCACAATATGATTATTCTATTCCGATGTTAATCTTTATGAGTTTTGGAATTCTTGCAATTGTTTTCGCTTTGCTGCTTAAAGCAGAAGACAAAAAGAAAGGCTATGGATTGGAATTGCCTAATATTAAAAAATAAATAGTGTCTCTTTATAAAGATTTTTTGAAAAGCTCTGATTTAAAAATCAGGGCTTTTTTTTACTGTAACTTCGAGTGCCTTACCAGTGACTACAAGTGACTTCAGTCGCCCGATTAAAAATAACGGTGACTAAGGATGCGGTGACTGAGGTTCTCGAAATCACTGTATATTTAACAAAAAAAAAGTAAAAAAAAGCAATCTTTTATCTGTCCTCGCGTCTTTTGCCGTCATTAACAAGACATACCGTGTTAAAACTGTCAGATACACAATTTTTCATAGAGCTAAAATTCAAAAAAAGCATTAGTATAGCAGGTTTTAATGTTTTTTTTTGTAATTCAAATAATTTTTCTAAATTTGGTAACATAATCTTAACTTATTTGATATGAAATCATTCAGAAGATTTTTCTTAAAATTTTTAGTTTTGTTTGTTTTAATAATCATATTTCAAACGTCTGTTTTTGCACAATCTAAAGGTAAATCGTGGCAAATTGAATGGAAACCCAGAAAAGCTTTTATAGAAAACAAAGGGCAGTTTCACCTCTACAAATCAAACGAAAAAGTATTGTTTGCCTACGACAATGGCTCCACAATGATATATTTTACAAAAAAAGGTATTCGCTATAGTTTTTTGAAACGGTGGTGGAACAAGGAAACTGATGAACAAAGAGTTAAGAACAGCACACGAAAATTTACCACAGAAGAATGGGAAGAATGGGAAGAGACTAAACATAAAATGAATTTTGATACAGATGTTGCCGGTTACGACTGGTTAAATAGCAACACAAATGTGCAGGTTACAGGCGACGAAGAAACCAGTGATACTCACAGCTATCCTGTAAGGCAGAAAGATGGTTCTGAGATTGATGTTAATAATATAAAAGGGTTTAATAAAATTATTTATAAAAATATTTATCCTAAAATTGATATTGTTTTTGAATTTCATCCTGCAGATGGCATTAAATACGCTGTAATTCTGCATCCCGGTGCCAATCTTTCCAAATTTAAAATGAGCTATTCAAAAAATGTTAGCATTGACAGTTACGGAAATATTATTATACCTACTAAATTCGGAGATATTACAGATCATGCGCCCGTTGCCTTTTACACAGGAACTAATGATGTTGCAATAAAATCAAATTTCATTAAAGAAAACAACATCGTCTCTTTTGGTCTTAACGATTATGATATAACAAAGGACGTTACTATAGACCCATGGGTACAAACGCCCACCCTGTCTAATTCAAATGGTGTATGGGAATGTGAAAGAGATGCTGCCGGGAATGTTTATATAATAGGTGGTGATATGCCCATGAAATTACAGAAATATAATGCAGGTGGCACAATACAATGGACATACAATACCCCTTGGGACACCGCGAACTATTGGCTGGGCACTTTTGCAACCGATTTACAGGGCAATAGTTTTGTAACTGCCGGTTCTGTAGCCAATTTAAAAAAGATAAGCACCACCAATTCCGTCGTTTGGAGTAACGCTGCACCTGCATTAAGCAGCGATGAGTACTGGAATATAGCTTTCAATTGTGACCAGACAAAGCTTATTATTGGAGGAACACAAGGGACAATGACCTTTTTACAGGGGGCTATTTTTGATATCAATACAAGTAACGGCACTATAAACAGTTTTGTCCCAGTAGGTTATGGTAATATGCTTGGCTTTCCTCCTTCAATAAATGAGTGCAGATCAATTACCTCAAGCCGTAATGCCAGATATTATTTTCTTACTTTAGATACCATCGGATGCCTTGACCAGGAATTTAATATTTGTCCTTCTTCTTCACCTACTGTATTTCGGGAAAACAGCGGATATAGTCTGGCATATAAATGTGAGAATTACCGCCCCAATAATGGCAATTCCGGTATTATGGCTATTCGAGCTAACAGATATTTTGTTTACACTCAGAATGGCACACAGATACAAAAGCGCTCACTCGCAGATGGATCTATTTTAGGCTCCGCTGCTATCCCGGGAGGTCTTTCCACAACTACTATGGGTCTGAATCAGGTGGGAAACAGCGGGATAGATATAGATACCTGCGGCAATGTTTATGTAGGCTCTGGTGACCGGATATGTGAATTCGATGCTGACCTTAACCTTATTACATCTGTTAACACAACATACAGGGTTTCAGACGTAGCTGTCAGCACCGGTGGTAATGTGATAATCTGTGGTACGACAGGTACAAGTGCAAATTCTAACCGCACAGGATACGTTCAGTCAATTAATATGTCGGCATGCGATCCTATGTCATTGTTCTGCTGCAATGCCAATGTATGTCCTGCAGGTCCTTTTTGCCCTACTGATGCTCCTTATCAGCTGGTAGCCGAAACCCCCGGAGGCATCTGGAGTGGTCAGGGTGTAGATGCAAATACAGGTATTTTTGACCCGGCAGCAGCTGGTGCCGGTTTTTTTAACATTGTTTATACACTTGCCTGTGGCAGTGACTCTATAAATATTCTGGTGAACCAATGTTTAACCCTGACTCCATGTGTTCAACTGGATGGAGATCTTTCTGTCTCCGGAGGCATTTCGCCTTATACATGGCAGGAATGGATACCGGCAGGTGTAACTCAAATCACAGATCAGGCAACATGTACAGCCTGTGGATTCTCCTGGAATGCGTTGGTCAGTCAGTGTTTGAACGGAATTTTCCCTGCTACTTCCTGTAATTCTCCTGCTCATTGGTCAATGGTAGCAACAGCTGATTCTATTCCTCCTCCTGCTAATTTCCCTGTTCAGGTCACTGATGCCAATAATAATGCAGGAACCATAACCAGCGTGGCTTCTTTACCGGCCTGCTCTCTCTGTCCGACACTCACAATATTAACTTCTAATGTAACGGGTGCTCTCTGTGCAGGTGATGCCAACGGCAGTTTCGATGTTTCTACTTCCGGCGGTGTTCCTCCCTACGACTATGTGCTTATGAGCGGTGCAACCACTGTTGCAACCTTTAATAATGTTGCAGGCTCTCAAAGTTTTACAGGACTGGCAGCAGGAACCTACACACTAAATGTTCTGGATAATGACACATGCCCCGGCACAGCAATTATTGTTATTACTGAGCCTCCAGCACTCGGTTCGGGCACCCCAGCTGTTACAGATGCCAATTGTAGTCAAAGCAACGGCGCTATTACCGTCAGTCCGACAGGTGGTACAGGCAGTTATAGTTATAATTGGAATACTTCTCCTGTTCAAACAACAGCAACTGTTTCAAATCTTGCAGCAGCTTCATATAATGTAACTATAACTGATGCTAATGGTTGTTCAGTCACGACAAGCATACAGGTTAATAATACTGGCGGTCCGACCATAGTAGCCACACCTACCAACGCCAGTTGCGGACAGAATAACGGGTCAGCAACAGTTATAGCTACTGGTGGTACCGGGAACTATACATACAGCTGGAATACAACGCCTGTTCAAAATACACCAACAGCAACCGGCTTACCTGCAGGAACCTATACGGTTACTGTTGATGATGGCACCTGTATAGTCACAGCCATAGTCATTGTTGATGACGTATCTACAGGGGTAGCTCTTACTATCACTAATATTGTTGCTGATTCGTGCGGCAATTCTGTTGGTGGGGCGAAAGCTAATGTAACAGGAGGCACGGCACCCTATACTTATACCTGGAATTCTACGCCTGTTCAAAACACAAACATCCTTCATAATGTACACGGAGGAACCTATATTGTAACTGTTTCTGATGCAAGTGGTTGTGCCAGATCTGATACAGTTGTCATCCCCAGCACACCGGGGTTGTCTACGCTTACCAATACTACAAGCGAAATGTGCGGCCATGCCAATGGAAATGCAACAGTTATCACTAGTGGCGGCACAGGAAATTACACCTATATCTGGAATAACACACAGACAACAAGCACTATTTCAGGTCTCTCGGCAGGCAATTATTCTGTAACTGTAAGCGATGGCACATGTTCTACCTCTGTTTCAGTAACTGTTGCTAACCAGCTCGGTCCTACAGCTGCATTTTCTTCAAACCCAAGTATCGTAACTCCAACTGACGGACCGATTATTTTCACCGACAATTCATTGGGTAATATTAACACATGGGACTGGAGCTTTGGAGATGGTTCCCCTAATAGCAACGGCACCTCTGCCCAACATCAATATTCTGTCGTGGGTACTTATGTCGTGACATTAATTGTAACTGATGTTAATAACTGTTCTGATACTATAACAGGGATAGTTACAGTAAAAGAAAACTTTACATTTTATGTTCCCAATAGTTTTACTCCCGATGGAGATAATATTAATCAGGGTTTTACACCACAAGGGCTGAATGTTGACCCCAACAATTTTGAAATGTTTATTTTCAACAGATGGGGCGATTTGATTTACAGCACTAACGAATGGGATATTACAACCGCAAAACACCCCTGGAACGGAACAAAATACAATAAAGGAAACATTGATGAGGTCGTTGTAGATGTTTATGTTTATAGAATTAACGTCAAACAGTTGGGTGGCGATAAATATGTATTTATCGGGGATATTACCCTTATGAAATAATAAGTTCAAAAATCGTTAATCGGTGTTCGGTGTTCGGTGTTCAAAAAAATATTCTGAATATCGAATGTCGATTAACGAATGCCGATTTCAGAATTAATACCGTTTAAAAAAACAGCTTCTATTCTAATTCTCCTTACGACAAAGCTTCACAAACATTTCATCAGCTTGCTTTAGCCCTAGCTGGGTGGCTTTCTGCCAGTCGGCACAGGAGTGTTCTTTATCATTCATCCTGTAATAGGTAACGCCTCTGTTGTAGAAGGCTCTTGCATTCTGAGGATTCAGCTCAATAGATTTCGAATAATCTGAAATAGCTTCATCAAAATTATTTAAACCGTAACTTTTCTATGTTTTACGTAATATCAATACCCACCTTCTTGAGTAAATCAATGGTTCTCTGAATAATTTCGGCTTTATGCCATTCATCATTGATCTTTACTATACGAATTTCTTTTAGCATCATAAAGAAGTCCATAGTAGAGTATTTTTGGATAAGGTCATTTTGAATAAGGAGTTGATAGATTTTGTAATACCAATGGAGGGCAATGTAATTAATAAACATCCAACCTTCAAGAGTTTGTTCATTTTGCATATAGGTTATATCCCCTTCGACAATGTTTTTTAATGTGTCAAACATATTTTCGACTTCGCCTCTACATTTGTAATTTGTGTAGATTTTTTGAGGGGTAGTGTCTTTTGAGCAATTTGAATATAATGCGATACTTCCGAAAACGTGTTGTTTTTGATAAAACGCTTCTATTGTATACGTTTCAATTTGTTTTTCAATTCTACAGAGATAGTCTTTCTGCTCTTGCATTTTTAGTTCTTCATCAAGATAGACATAAACGGTTTTATTATTTTCAAGTTTAATAGAGTAATACCATATAAATCTGCCTTCATGTTGAAAGTACCCTTCAAATTTTTCCTTAATATTTGCTTTCAGAATGCTATAGTCTATTAATGAGCTGTCTCTTTTTAAAGGAAGTATATATTTAAGTTTTTCAGAATCTAATTCCTTAATGTTTGTTTCTGAATAGAAAGCTTTGTCAGCAATAATAGTTGCATTTTTTACGCCGCTTTCCTTTAAACAGAGCTTGAATGATTTTATGTCTTTTATATTACCAGGTAACAGTCTATAATATATTGGGATTTTTAATCCAACCGAAAATACAAACATTGTATTAATCAAAGACTGATAAACCCCTTTTTTACTTTTCCCTAATTCGCACAACTCTATTTTGTGTGACTCGCTTGTTATATCCGTCCCATCAAACAAAATACAATCATCGGCTTTACTGAATTCTTTAAAAAAACCAACAAGTTTATTCCTATGGGTGCCAAGCTCTTTTAAAAAATGGCCCAATGACTTGCCTGATAAATCTAATGTCGTTAACTCCTCTGACAAATAGCTATGATGAAAATGAAATCCAATATTCTTTAAGGGTGATTGATGCAATAGCCGACCATATGTTAATGCTATAATGGTTTGCCATTGTTCAGGAAAATGTTTTTGCAACAAGGGCATATATTCATTCAAATAGCCATTAACTAAACAACTAATGCCATACTCCTTTGTTTCGACCTTTTGAATACTCATTTTCTGCTTACGAAGTCTTGCTTTATCTGATTCAATAAAGCCATTCTCTTTAGTAATCTTTCCAAGGAGTTTGCCTGTAATTTTTTGGGAGCGTTTCTTTTCCGGATTCCATTTGCTGGTTACTTCGTACAAATAATAATGACCTCCTAAATGTCGGAGTTCTGTCCCTTTCTTTTTGTGCTTTAAAGCCCATTGTGGATGTGGTGATGTTTTCATGGTTGTTAGGTTTTAACGTTATTACGTATATACGTAATAACAAAATAACAATAAAAAAATGAGATAACCAAATGTTTATCTCATTTTTAACAAAATTTATTACGTATTACTTGGAAAAGTTACGGTTTAAATTATATCTGGCAATAGCCCTGTCATTATAGGCCTGGTCGTGGGTTGGAATCAATTCAATAGTGCGGCTGAAGCTTTGGTTGGCTTCTTCATATTGTTTGAGCATCATCAGTGTTAACCCCTTGTTGTAATACGTTAAACCATAACTTTTGTTAAGCTCTATGGCTTTATTATAATCTTTAAGAGAGGCGTTATAATTACCAAGGTAATAATAAACAATACCTCTGGAATGATACGCATAAAAAGCATCCGGCTGCTTTTCAATAACATCATCAAACAATGTTAAACCATTGGCCCACACAGTATTTCTGTTGAACGAAAGTATAGAAAAAGCTATAATAATAACCGAAAAAACAACAGAAACCAGGTATTGCTTGTTTTTCTGACTTAAAAATATTTTCTCGGCATATACTGTCAGCATAAAAGCCAGGCCGATATATGGCACATAGGTATAGCGTTCGGCAACAACGGCTCCTCCTACAGGAAAGAACTGTAGTACCAGGGCAATGGTTACAATTAAAAATAAAAAACCAAAAACAATAAGTTTCTTGTCTTTTACAACGCGATAAGCCAGATATATAAAACCGGCAATTATTAAGGGCGACAAATAATAAATCAGTGGTAATACATTGGTTGTCATCACCGGATGAGGATAAAAGGCTGATAACTGTAGTGGAATAAAAAATTTAAAGATGTAAAAACCAAGGGCATAAGAGGCTACAAAAAAAGAATTTATTACCGAATAAGTAGGCGTAAGATGTTGTGTTTGTGCATCCTGCGATTTTAGTGCTATAACACCAAATATCAAAGCCAAAATAAAGAAAGGAACCTTAAGCAACACGCTTTTTAGATTTTGCTTATGGCTCTGGAAGTAGTCAATAAGAAACAAAACAACAGGCAATACAACAGCTGCCGACTTGGACAAAAGAGATAATACAAACAACAGCAATGAAATAATGTATAACGTTGGTTTTTTCTTTTGTGAAAAATGCATATAAAACAATAATGACAACAAAAAGAAAAAAGTGTAAAGCACATCCTTAAGTTCCGATATCCAAGCTACAGACTCTACATGCATAGGGTGAACAGCAAAAAGCACAGCAGTAATTACCGAAGCCAGATTTTTATTTGATAACCGCTTAATAAATAAAAAAACCAATAACACATTAAAAAGATGAAATGTTAAATTGAGCCAGTGGTATGGAAGTGGGTCAAGTTTAAAGAATTTGTATTCGAGGGCATAGGTTAATGTGGTGAGCGGGTGATAATTGCCCATATGAAAAGAAGTGAATATCTCGTGGATGCTTCCTTTATCAAAATGTTGTATTGTAGGGTTATTTAGAATATAACCGTCATCATCCCAGTTAACAATAAAATTATTTTTAAACGAATTAGAAAAAACAATCAAGGTTAGTATTAATACGGCTGCCAATAATACTTTGTATGCCAGGGGTATAGATTTCTGTTCCACATCAGGTTTGGTGGCTTTGTTGTTATTTTTGGTTTTCTTTGAATTTACCATCTTTTATGAAGATTTAAAGTACTAGTAACTACTCAGCAGTAGGTGGCAGCAGCAGTACGGATAATTATCTTACTTTTTCTTGTTAATTATTCGTTCTGCAATTTCAAGAACAGCCTTACGTGCTTTCTGAACATCAGCAGATGATATTTTTTCTGTTTTACTCATCTGTTCATCAAAAGCATTGAGCTTTCTTATTCCTAAATAAGACAACAGGGTGTCTTTGAAATCCTCTTCAGCATTTTTAAGGGCATAGCTAAGTAAAGTCACATCAATCGTTTTAGTAAGTTCTTTAATGATAAAGCCAGGCAAGTCTATAATTTTATCAAAAGTTAAGGCTTCGTCTTTTACTTTCATTTTCTTTACCGGTTCTGCATCAGCCGTTTTCTTTGGTTTCGATGTTTTCTTTTCGGATTTCGCCTTTGCTTTAATTTTTTCTTTTTTTCCAGGCTTAGATTTAATTTCCTTGTTTTCCTGGTTTTCAACTACCGGTTTTACTATAACAGGCACGGTAACAGGAGCACATGTGTCGTTAACCCTTATAGCAAAATCTGATAACACATTCATATAGTTTATAAAAGCTTCATACGGGCTGTTATATGGATTAAAATATTTATGCACTTCCCCGTCAGAAAACCATTTGGTACACATGTAATACAAGTGATCGCTGTTCTGAAGTCTCAACCAGTCTCTTCTGATAAATTCGTCATTGCAGTTATTCACCCTTTCTTCCAAAGCAAATAATTGTGAAAAAGCTTCTGTTTGCAGTTCATTACCCAGCCATGCAGTCAAATCCCGCTCTTCATCAGCCCAGGAAATGGGAAAAGGAACACTTATGGGAGAAACAGGCTGCAGGTCTTTGGTAAGCTCATGAGGTGTACAAAATTTAAAGTCAGTGCCTGATAGTACAGCTTTTGGTAAAGCTCTTAAAAAATCGAAGATGCCAGTTTCTGCCCACTGGTGTTCTCCAAAAGTCTCATAATCCATAAATAAATTGACGGTTTCGTTTAAAGGGTCTATTTCATTGAGCCAGCCCACATATTTTTCTGCCGTAAGCGGCCATTCAGACCATGTATTATTAGAAAAGCGAAAAGCTATATCATCACTTAATCTAAAATTCTTCAATAAGATTTTTAGCTTGGGATTTTTCACACTGCAATACAAATAATTGGGACTTTTCCATCCCAAAATGTGCTTAGCACCCTCTGTCAGCATAGTTTTATAACCCATTTCAACAACCATTTCGCTGATATCATCAGAATATATAAGCTCCGTATTTCTAAATGTTTTGGGCTTTTGTCCGAATAAATGCTCTATACGGTTGGCATGTATGTTAACCTGCTTGGCAAACTCATTTTTACTTTTCAGGGAGCACAGGGAGTGGGCATTGGTTTCGGCCAGAAACTCTACATTGCCGGTGTGGGCTAATTTCTGAAAACTCTCTAACACATCAGGGGCATACAGCTCAAATTGGTCCAGGGCGCTTCCAGAGATGCTGAAGCTCACCTTAAAAGCCGCACCATATTCTTTAATAAGCTCCAGCAATATTCTATTGGCAGGCAGGTAGCACTTTTCAGCAACCTTACGCATGATGCTCCTGTTGGCATAATCATCGTAATAATCATGTTTGTGTCCAATGTCAAAAAAACGATAAGTCCGCAACCGGAATGGTTGATGAACCTGAAAATATAAACAAATTGATCTTTTTCCCATCTTTCTTATTTTTAACTTTAATATTTTTCAATAGATTTATTATATACCTGAAGCACACTGAAAGCGGCTTTATCCCATTTTATATTATCAACTTCTGCCCTGGCATGCTTGTAAAACATTCTGGGAAGAGCCTCATAGTTGAGCAAGGCATAAATAGCATCCGCAGTAGCATCTATATCCCAGAAATCCACTTTAATGGCGTGTTTTAAGACTTCAGACACCCCCGACTGTTTCGAAATAATTACCGGCACATTAGACCGCATTGCTTCCAGTGGGGCAATACCAAAAGGTTCTGATACGGAAGGCATGACATAAACATCGCTGATAGCAAACATCCTGTCAACATCTTCACCTTTTAAAAATCCGGTAAAATGAAATTTGTCTGCTATGTTAAGCTTGGCAACCCTGCGGATAGATTTATTGAGCAAATCGCCACTACCGGCCATCACAAAACGAACATTTTTGTCCTTCTTAAGCACTTTGCGTGCAGCTTCAATAAAATAATCAGGCCCTTTTTGATAAGTGACACGGCCTAAAAAAGTAACTATCTTTTCTTTTACATGCTTCTGATACATCAATAAATTAGCATTCTCACTAGGTTCAACACCATTATGCACAGTGATTACTTTCTCTTCGGGAATACCATATTTTGTTATGACTATATTGCGTGTAAAATTGCTTACAGTAATCACATAATCGGCTTCCATCATGCCATTTTTCTCGATATTAAAAACCAACTCATTAATATTTTCACCGGACCTGTCAAACTCTGTTGCGTGCATATGGACCACCAACGGTTTTCCGGAAATCTTTTTAGCAGCAATACCCGCTGAATACGTTAGCCAGTCGTGTGCATGTATAACATCGAAGTTTTTGCTCATCGCTAATTGAGAGGCCACCAACGCATATCTCGAAACTTCTTCCATAAGATTTGCACCATATTTACCTGAAAATTCATAGCGGGAAGAGAAAATAGCACTTTCGCTAATTTCATCATGCGCATCTGTTGTTTCAAAGAGTTTAGAAAACTCTTCGGGCGAAGTATAGGGGACCAGATTAGAAGAAATCTCCATATAGGTAAATTTCTCCCAATATTTTTGCAATAATATATTTTTAAGATTTACAGTGACATCGCTTGCATTAACCATATCCATCGACATTTGGTCTTCATCTCCATATAATTTGGGTGCAACAAAAATGACATCAACGCCCTGTTTAAGGAGGGACTTGGAAAGGCCGTAACACGCTGTCCCCAGTCCGCCTGTAATATGTGGTGGAAACTCCCAACCAAACATTAATACTTTCATACTATCTAATATTTCTTATTAATTATGTTCATAAATTAAAGTATAATCAAAATTTAATATTCTTTAAAAGCCCCAAATCACATGTCCCAAATTTCAAGACCCAAGTCCTAAACCGCGAGCCTTCTTGGAATTTTAGGCTTGGAATTTGGATTTTGGGACTTAAAAAACGCATTTTTTCCCGATGTAAGTATATCAAAATAGTTTATAATATCCATAAATTTCATTCTAGCCTTTGTTTAATCCTTTAGTCTTTTTGAAGGAAGAAACCATTTTTGAAATCCTTAACAATTCAGCAACACTGGTAGCATGAGAAATAGAGCCGTTAGGCCTGTGGGGAGGGTCTCCCTCATATAATTCAGACACAGAGCCGATGCCATGTTCCCACATTACCTCCTCAAAATCATTATATATTTCACTTATTGTTTCGAGAACCGAATTTCCATATAAATTTATCAGTGCCTGACAATAGTGCCCTAAAAGCCAGGGATATACAGCGCCCTGAAAAGCAGCAGATTCTCTCTCTGCACTATTGCCCTCATAAGTACCTTTGTAATTACTATCTTGTGGCGATAATGTGCGAAGGCCTCGAATAGTAAGCAATTTCTTTTTTACCACTTCTAATATTTCTGCATTTTCATCATGACTCATGGGAGAAAAGGGTAACGATGCAGCCAATATCTGATTAGGTCTTATGCTCCAGTCTTTTACGCCTTCATCCACACAGTCGGCAAGGTATCTTTTCTCAGGATTATAAAACAGCTCTTTAAAAGAAATTTTTATTTGTTCTCTGACGGGAGCCCATTTATTTACAAAGTGTGTGTCATTCGCCAGTTCAGCTACTTCAACAGCAAAACAAACAGCATTATACCAAAGGGCATTGGCTTCCACTGTAAATCCGTATCGGGGCACCACAGGCTTGCCGTCTACATAAGCATCCATCCAAGTAAGTGCTACGCCAAGTTCTTTTATATACAGCAATGAATTATCAGCCATTTTAACTTGATGTAGCATATTGTTTCTGAATGTCTCCAGAATATCGATTAATGTATTCTTGTATTCGCGCCAGATGGTGCCCTTAGATTTTGTATAAGTAGCATATTCCTGCAAAGCCCAGAAGAACCATAAAGAAGCATCGGGAGCATTATATTCGGCTTTTACCCCGTATCCCAGATTGGGAAACAAGCCGTTTTGCATCTCCGAAATCATGCTGTCAATAATCTGTTTGCACATCTTGGGATCATTTTGTGTCAGCGTTATCCCTGGCAGCGCCATAAATACATCACGCCCCCTACGGTCGTACCATGGAAAGCCCGCTATAATCTCTGTTTTCTTTCCCCTTTTCTTTAAAAACTGCTGGGCTGAATTGGCCAGGCAATTATCAAAACTATTCCGGGGAGTGCGCAGTTTAATTTCTTTATTGAACCTTCTTATCAGCGTGCTTGAAGCCAATTCTTCGGTGCCGACAGAAATGACAATGCTTTCTCCTTTGGCTATATCTATTTCGAAAAAACCAGGCACAAACAAATCTTCTTTAAATTCATACCCTCTAAGCATCTCCTCTATATATTCTATATCATAGTACCAATCGGGCACATGGGTATATTCAACAGCTTTAGAAAACTGTATTATCAACGGGGTATAGCCGTTATACATCCTGAAAGAAGCGCCATTAGGAACAGGCTCGTACTGCTTGTTAACATATAAATTGGCTTTTGATAATGCATGAACATTTCTGAAAGCCATAAATGGTTTAAACCGAAGCTTTGTAGGCGAAGTTGCCTCTTCCAGTGTATATCTGAGTAAAGCACGGCTTCCTTCAAAAGTCAACAGAATTTCTTTGGTCAGAATTACCCCCCCTACCCTATATGTAATTTTTGGAATCGGCTCGTTATCTAAATCTTTGATGTATTTATGCCCTTTGGGGTTATAATTAGACCCCTGATACTTATGAATACCAAGATTGAATTGAGCATCTCTCTGAATAACCGTTTCATCAAGCGTAGATAACAAAACATGGTTTTCATTATCAAGAAAAGGCTGGGGGGTTATCAATAAACCATGATACTTGCGCGTATTGCAACAGATGAGTGAAGTGCTGGCAAAAGACCCTCCTCTGTTCGACCTTAAAAGCTCCTTATTAAGAGAATATTCCAGATTTATAAGCTTTAGTTTATCAAACTGTATGTAGCTCATTTTATAAAATTTTTGTTTTTATGTTAATTGTTAAAACATATTTAGCTTAAAATATGTTCAATAATTTTTTAATTTGCAAATTTACAAAAAAAAATAAGTTCAACAATGTATTATTTTTTATTAATTATTTTATCTATAAACAATATTAATTT